>ERZ795057.547-NODE-547-length-38910-cov-497.575241_pt1 | contig 38910 bp, 40 predicted proteins | sample MGYA00375141_ERZ795057 | MGnify/ENA primary metagenome ERZ795057 (study PRJEB30186, sample SAMN05720163) | activated sludge metagenome | isolation source: Anaerobic digester | place: Hong Kong | collected 2015-01-26 ...
GGTTTGCAGTAATAGAAAGCAATCACGTGGGACTCTTCGGAATAGCGGTGCGAGAATCGGAACGGCGAAAAGGATACGGGAGAGAGATAACCGAAAAACTCTTGGAGCTTGGTAGGCAACGGGGAGCAGAGACAGCCTATCTGCAGGTTGACAAACCCAACGAGAGCGCGATAAGTCTCTATTCTAAGATCGGCTTTCGAGAAGAATATCAGTACTGGTACAGGGTTGGCGAATAGATGTTAGACACAGTAGATCTCTTCAACGATTTGAGCAGTGATGAAAAAAGCGATGTTCTTTCGGCTTCGCGAACTGTCAGGTTCCAGCCCGATCAGGTGATCTACACTCCAGATGATCTTTGCGATTCACTTTGTATAGTTCTCAAGGGCAGGTTAAGAATTGCAAAGGTATTGCCCTCTGGTCGTGAACAGACTATCAATTACATTGAAAAGAACCAGATTTTTGGAGAAGCGCTTGCGTTCGCTGGAAGAAAGTGCGCCTCACATGTCTTCGCGGAAGAGGATTCGGAAGTACTAAGCATTCCGAAGAGAGCTCTCCTATATGCTTTCAAAAACAAGCGTTTTCTGTTCTCTTACCTAAAGAGCATTTCCGAAAAGACACTGAATCTCTCATATATCATTGAATTGCTTTCATTATCAACCGTCAAGAAGAAACTGGCAAGCTACCTTCTGGAACTATCTCTTGAGAAGGGAAGCAATTCATTTGAACTTCCTCATACCAAGAAGACACTCGCAAACCTTTTTGGATCAACAAGAGAAGCCGTTTCTCGAAACTTTTCTGAACTGCGGAAGGATGGAATCATCTTCATGCCAGATAGAAATTCCGTGGAAATAAAAAGCTCAAAACAACTCGAGAAAATTCTCTTCGATTAAATTAAACTATCGAACCTCTTTTCCAAATACTCTCTAACCCCGTTCAGATTATCGAACACATGTTTTGAAAGCGACAAATCAAGGTCTATGTTCTCCTCGTGCCTTACCCCAAGAACCTCCATTCCGGCCATGAAACCGCTTCTAATGCCGTTTGGCGAGTCTTCAATAACAATGCAATCCTCCGGGGCAATTCCCAAAAGCCGCGAAGCTCTTTGATAGATCATCGGCGATGGCTTAGATTCCCTAACTTCATCTCCCCCGACGATTACCGAGAAGTATTCGAGCACGTTTATTTTCTTCATCAACTCTTCAACAGCGGACTTCTCCGTCGACGATGCAATCGCCAGTTCTACCTTTCCATAAAGAAAATCAAGAAGCTCAATCAATCCGATATTTGGAACCACGGTCTCTCTGGCAAGTTCGAGATACCTTTCCATGTACCTTCTGCCAAATTCCTCAGGCTCCATATCCAGACCGGCAGTCTGAACAATTACTCTCTGAGTTTGAGACATTTTAAGACCCATCTGCTTCTCGAAGAGCTCATCACTTATCTTTCCACCAAGCTCCGAAACCAGTTCGGTACAGGCCCTTCTATAGAGCTTTTCGGAATCGATTATCACGCCATCCATATCGAATATTACTGCTCTAATCATTTCATATCCCTCAAATTCAAAAGATTTCTGATATCGGCTGCTGCCCTCCGTACAGTCTCTTTTCTCACACAGATTATGCTGCTGAATGGATCAACGTCGATCAACGATGACTTGAACAGAAGTCCCATATGATAGGAAATGGTAGACTTGGCGAGGCCTGTGAATTCAACGAGGTCCTTCTGTAAAGCCGGTTCCTTGCTGAGTCTCTTCAGGATCTTGAATCTGGTCTCGTCGGAAAGCACCTTAAGAAGACTCCGTAGCCTGACTTCCTGCGGGATTCTGCCCGAGAAATCTTCGGTAACCTCTTCAAGACCCATTATCAGAAGATGAAAGGTCGGATATGTCATTAGGCCAGAGTTTGTATGAGGTACCGAGTTTTGAAGAGTTATGTATACAGGTTTCGTCTCGTCGAGTACGATATCGTAATAGTCGAGATAGTTCGAGAAGGCGTCTTTGATCTTCTGTGACGAACTACTCTCTATGTATCCTTTTACGAGCCGAGTGTTGAGGTCTCTTAAACCGCTTCCTTCATAATAGTTTAAGATTTTCATCGTCTTGGAGGAAAGGAAATCCATCGCCGTCTTCGGAAAGAAGAGTAGCTGGTGCACAAACCAGACAGTATCCGGGCTTACACCGCCTATTGCCTCTATGGCCTTTGAGACCTTCTGCGGTTCCTCGCTTATCATACGATTCAGCTCATCATGGGAAATCTTGAGCCTTCTATCTGCAAATACCTGGATGAAACGGTCTCTTATCAACTCGATTCCCTCTTCCGTTACATTAAGGCTTTCCTCGATCGTCACCTGCATACCGTCTTGAAGCTTCTGCCTTATTGGGAAGAGGATGGGAGCCATAACACCCAGTTCGTTCATAAAGGTTATATACATCCTCGTTGACCACTCTTCATCCTTAAGAAGTGTTTCCCTGAATTCCAAGAGCTGAGAAGAGGGTTCATAATCAACCCCGAGCGTCTTGAGTACCTTCTCAACAGGACCAGTGTTCAGCGAAAACTGAATGGCCATTGTCAGATCGTATATTTCGAAATAGCCGGTGATTATTTCCATTAGTTCTCACCTTCATCGTATAGCGTCTCAAGTCCTTTCAGAATTTTTTCGAGACGCTCTTTATTCAAAGAGAAGTACACCCTTCTGTGATCTTTTCGGCTCTTAACCAGGGCAAGTTCGGACAGAGTCGAAAGGTGGTAGGATACTGTCGCTTTGGATAGCCCTACGAGCTTTGCAAGCTCATCCACGTATTTTGGTTCCTCGGATATCGACTTCAAAATCTGCATCTTGGTTTGATCGGCTAGATTTCTGAGAAACAGTCTGAGAGTATTGTCCGTAACCGATGGATTCATAATCTCTTCAATCTGCTTGAAGTGCTCGCTGAATACTATCAGCTGGGTATTGCAGGAGCTTGCAAACTTAAGCCCTGAATACTTCAGTGTATTCTGAAACAAGAGATGAAGCGGCAAGTCTTCTCTTGCCTTAATGCCATAAAAATCAAGAAATCCCTCGGCAATTTGATTATACTGATCATTTTCGAAGAGCTTTAGTTTTTCGGCTATCTGATCGCGATTCTTTTTTCTCAGACCGGATTCTTCGTAGTACTTCTTCATTTCGTTAAGAGCAAAGAGCAGGATCTCTTTCGACTGCCTGGGAAAGTTTATCAGCTGAGTAATGAACCATGTCGTGTTTTCAGAGAGATCTTCGGCCTTGTTTACAGCTTCGGGCACAATGCTTAGATCCCCTTCAAGTATCTTATCTACTTCCTCTTGAGAGAAATTAAGATTGTTCGAAAGAATGCTGTTTACTACACATCTAGATTTCTCTTCGAAGTTATTCGCAAGGCTTTCGATTGAGTCCTCGAGGAGAATCTCCCCCCCCGGCCTTTCGGGAAAGTCGCAAAAGAAGATGACGCTGTCCTTTATTTCCGAAAATACGTCAGCGACAACTTTTATCGACCAGTTCTCATTCTCTCTGATCTTAAGAAGAAATGCCCCTAGCTCTTGACCCGGTTCGAAATCGAATCCAAGATCATGTGAAACTGCGTCGAAATAACTCTTCCTGTCAGCAAGACCACATGCCATCAAAATCTCTACGAGTTCAACGTATCCCGGGATTATATTCAAGGAATACACCTCTCAAGTTCGACTTGTATTGAATTATAGCATGGATAAGGTTCGAGAAACCTTGAACCAGGGAAATTCATCAACAACGCAACTCTATAACGTACTTAAAATGCGGAACATGTACAAGTATTCTTCGGTGTCGAATCAAATCCATTTGAAAGTGCAAGATCGTAAATCTGCTTAATCGATATATTGTTAGAAGTTTATTGTGCGTTAACAATAATAGTTTGACAACTATCTAACGTAGTGATATGATGAAAATGTAAGAGATGAATCGAACAGACGAAAAGGAGGAGTCGATATGAAGAAGGGATCTTTGAAAATCGGAAAAGATGTCCAGAAGGAAATCGATAAAGCCAGATCGGCTTCTATAAGATACGGAAACTTTTTTGCACTCTGAAGAAATAAACCAGTAGAATCGCGACATACAAGCAACCCCCCTTTTCCCCCACGGAAAGAAAGATGACTTCGGGTCTCTCGGTAGAGACCCTTTTTTGTTTCTTTCATTCAAAAAGAGAGAACCTTCAGGCTCTCTCTTTTTCTTGGGGTTTCTCTAGTCCTACTGAAAAGTAAGGAAGGGTCTGGACTTCAAGATTTCTACTCGTGCCTTTTCTATCTGTTCTGTAACTTCTCTCATCGATTTTGTAGTGCAATTTGACATTATCAATTCCTCCGTCGGTTCGATATATATCTTACACTGAGATCATAACATATGGTTAGATATATGTCAAACCTAGTTCTAGAATTCTATTGCAGTCTAACTTTATTCTTGTTCTGCGTTTTGTCTCTAATTCCAGGCTGAGATGGTCTCCACATTTTTTCTGGTTAGAAGAGCAGGTTTCCTCCTTCAGGGTCCGATAAGAAAGCAGGGATACTATACTAGATCGTGGAGCATCTGACGGGCCGGACTGGAGTAGCTGGAATACCCATTTGGGATGAGTTATACTTGTGATCACTGAATGATTTCGACAGGAAATTCGAAGTATCGTCACACAGAAAACGATATTTGGTTCTCAAGGGTAGATGTTTTGCGAGGAAGGAGGGTGAACAGAGAAATGTTCTTCATAACAAAGGAGTTCACTTTTGACGCAGCACATAACCTCACCATGTATCACGGTAAGTGCGAGAAGCTGCACGGTCACACTTATAAACTTCAAGTTACCGTTGCCGGGGAGAAGCAAGAGGAAGACATGGTAATCGACTTTCTGAAAATGAAAGAAATTGTCAGAGACGAAGTCCTGAGTGTGCTGGATCACTCTTATATAAATGATGTGCTATCGCAACCAACTGCAGAGAACATAGCAGAGTGGATTTTCAATAAACTCGCAGGCAAGATTCGCGGGAATTCGTTCGAGCTCTATGAAGTAGCCTTATGGGAAACACCCACCAGCTTTGTTCGTTACAGGGAGAGAGATGGTTGGTAGAGATTCCCTTAGGTCGGTTCTTCCCTGCCGACTCAATCATTCATAAACTGTCTCCCGTTGTCAAGACGATTTCTTTTGTGGCGCTTGCGGTGGGATCTTTGTTCTTGAGCGGCATTGTTGATTCTCTGATCCTTTTTTCCTTTTGGATTTCGCTTCTCTTGCTTTCAAAGGTTCCGCTGGGGGAGTACATCAAAACCCTCTGGACAATCAAGTTTCTTCTACTCTTAATTGTCATCTTCCAGCTCTTCTTTACACACGGAAAAGTCCTGCTGGATATGAGGATACTGAGGATAACAGAAGAGGGCCTTTTGAACGCCACTTTATTGACTGTTAGGATGGTTTTTGCAGTCTTCTTCAGCATTACATTATCATATACAACAACCCCCATGGAGATCTCCTCCTCCATTGAAGCAATCGTCGGAAAGCTACCGATGAAAACTAAGAGGGTTTCTGAACTCGGAATGGCACTTTCACTAACCCTCACTTTCATTCCTCTTCTCTCGCTTCAGACGAATCGAATAATTATGGCCCAGAAGGCTAGAGGTGTGGAATTCAATGGCGGAAGTTTTTTCAAGAGAGTAAGAAACTCTCTCTCAGTGGTGATACCCGTGATTACGACCTCGCTAAAGAAGGCCCAGGACACCGCGTCCGCTCTGGAAATAATGGGATACGAGCCCGGCCATACATTGCGAAGCCTCGACAAAATGAGCTGGTCGATTAATGACTCGATTATCTTGATTTCGACGGCGGTCTCTATTACAGCGGTTGTTATACTGTAAAGCCAAAGAGATCGGCCAAACGTGAGGGGTTTATTCTTGCCATTGCTCTGGCAGACGATAGTCTTAGGCGGCTCTCACTGGAAGCATCTACCACTATCTCTTCGAGACAAGGGAGCAAACCGTCCAGTTTGAGAAGACCCGTCACGGAAGAAGCAAGAATCCTCGTCTGAAGCTCTTCCTTCCTGTTGGAAAGAATTCTTGAAACGTGATCACCCACATCCAATGTTTTGAGTTTCTTTACTGCTCTGAGTGAAGCCTTCTTCAGTCTCGACGAAGTTGATCTCAATGATTCATCAATGACATCGGAGATAGAATTATCCATTAGGTTGGCCAAAGCTTCAATACATATCGCCCTAACCCTGTCTGAGGGATCATTAAGTCCTTCTCGAAGAATATCAACCGCGGATGGTTCAAGTAGACCTTTGACGTACTGCGCCCCGACGAATCTCATCTCTTCATCATCTGAATCCATGAACCTCTCTGCGGCCTGCAACAACGAAATATCGTATCCCTTAATTTTTCTGTAAGTCTTCAGTGCTGTTATTGCTACGTTTGAATCCTCGGACTCGACTAGCTTTCTCAGCGCCGGAACCGAGACCTCCTCCGGGAATGGTTCTAAAGATTCAACTAGAATCTGCTTTGTCTTTGAAATGCGAAAATCCTTTATAAGACCCAAAAGCTTTTCTGAAGAAGTCGAATCCAGTTTACCGAGCCTTGAATGAATAGCAAGTTTCTGGAATTTTCCCGAAAGCGAAGAGAGCACCTCTTCATCTAGCTGCAGTTCGCCATTGTAGGCAGACAATATCCTTCGAACGTCGGTGCTTGGATCTCCGTTGAACTCCTGTAAGAGTTCGCTCTCTCCGGCTTCCGCAAGGGAGATAACAAAGGTCTTCCTAACCTTTTTTGAAGGATCTGCAGCAATTTTCCTCGCCAACTCCTCGTCCTCATAACCGAACTCGACGAGTTCCTTCACCGTTGCGCTTCTAACGAGGTCTGACGGGTCATCAAGAGCCTTCAGTATAGAATCTCGATCTTCACCGAATTTCGCCATCGAAGAAACCGCGTTTTTTCTGACATCCGGCGAAGGATCATCAAGAAAAGACTCGATATTCTCGATTTTCATATCGCGTTCCGCCGCTGATTTTATTGCCCTAGCCCTTACGTATGCCGATGGAGATTTCAGCATATCCTTCACATTCATTTCGGCTCTTGAGAAAATCTCCTCCTCAATAGCCTGAAGCATCTTTCTGATATCTTTTGGATTCATTTTATCCACCTTCAATTCCAATTAGGATTTCTCCTTCATCAACAAAGAATCTTACGCTTCCTCCTTCTCCATAAAAACCGGCAGACTTTACAAATTCGGTCACCGTGTTGTAAGAGTTGCCAGATCTTCTAATAATCCTGTCGCCGGAAACGTAATATCTGATTCTCTTGTGCCGACCGTCAACAATAGCGTCGAAGCTAATGAAGGAGGTTCCCCACGAAAAGTTTCCGATTGATCGGTTGAGATCTCTTTCAATAACATCGAAGGTTCTGGAAAGCGACATGTAACTCTTTGTCTCTCTCACAATGTTGAATGACATCGCAATCGACATGTTCACTATTTTGAAAACCGATATCAGAAGTATCGCAGAAACCGCAAGCGACACAACCATTTCAATCAGAGAGATTCCCTTCCTCATACTCAATCATCTCGAGAAGGTTTTCCAGTCTCTCGAGGACCCTATCCCTGCCGAGAACGGAGATCGTCTCGAAAAGTCCCGGAGTCACAAGCCTTCCCGTTACCCCCCCTCTCAAGGTCTGAAAAGTATTCTTCTTCGAAGTTATCTTTTCATCGGCAAGCTCTCTTACGGTTTTTTCTACTCCTTCAACAGACCAGTCAAGAGAATCCTCAAATTTCCTTATTGCTGCCGAGATTAAATCCTTGCTCCAGTTAGTCTGAAGATACTTGGAAACATACTCATCCTGATAATCGAGCTCATCACTGAAAAAGGGAGCAGAGAAATCAAATAGTTGTTCAAGCGTGTTTATCTTCTCCCTGCACATCGTGAGTACCTCTCTCGAGTAGAATTGGTCGGACTCAATGATCGCGTAATAGTCAAATCTTCCGGTGAACTTCAACCACAATCCAAACTGGATCATGAGCTCCTCGGGATCCAGCAATCTCAAATGCTTTCCGTTTATCCATTCGAGCTTCTCATAATCGAAGACAACGCCTTTGTTAGAGATATCGGAAGGAATGAAATCCTTGACCTTTTCGTGATAATCGAAAATTTCCTCATCGACCGTCCATCCGAGAAGCGCGAGGTAATTCATAAGCCCCACGCTAAGATAACCTTCTTCTCTGAAATGGTCCACGCTTGTGTGGCCGTGCCTCTTTGAAAGCGGAGCCCTGTCACTCCCAAGAATCAGTGGTATATGCATGAACGTAGGCGGTTCCCAGTCGAGAGCTCTATAGATCATTATTTGCCTTGGAGTGTTCGTAAGGTGATCCTCGCCTCTGAAGACATGAGTAATATCCATCATATGATCATCGACTACCACAGCAAAATTGTAGGTGGGGAAGCCATTGGACTTTATAATTATGAAATCCGAGAAGTTTTCGTTCTCAAAACTCATCTTCCCTTTTGAGAGATCAGAAAATTCCGTTTTGCCCTCTGGAATCCTGAACTTAATTGTGTAGACTTCGTCACCCGATATATCAGGCGTCTCCATTGAGATTCTCAGCACGTCTTCCTGATTCGACTTTTTGTAGACCGCATAATATGCGTGTCCTCTCTCGACGAGCTCTTGAGCATACTTATCATAAAACCCGAGAGCTACTCGCTCGCTCTGTCTATAAGGACCGTACTCCCCGCCGATGTCGGGACCTTCCGACCAATTAAGACCGCACCATTTCATGGAAGAGAGAATCTGGTCCTCGAACCTCTTCTCGGAACGCTCGGTATCTGTATCTTCTATTCTCAGCACGAAACTTCCATTTTGATTTTTCGCAAAAAGCCAGTTGAATAGCGCTGTCCTTACACCGCCAACGTGAAGATTGCCGGTAGGACTTGGCGCAAATCTACACCTTACCATCCTCTGCCTCCTCAAGTAACCTCTCAAGATCTTCGATACTATTTGCTCTCTTGACTTCTGACGTTCTCCTCTCGTCTAAATACTTTCCATCTATGAGCACCGACACTATCCTATCTGTCCAGCCACCGGTACCACCCATGAGAATAACGGGGTGTCCATAAGAATATGAGGAGATTATCTCAAGCAGAGTTCCAGCTTGACCTCCGATTGAAATCACCACATCTGCAGATTTAGTAAGTATCAACGATCTCAAAGCAAAATCCATCCCAGTGCGAATCCTGATTTCATTGTGGGTGTTGCCCTCATCTCCGGCGGGGAGCACACCAATAACACGTCCCCCTTCTTTCGAAACGGCTCTAGAAACAAGTTCCATTACCCCGTCTCTTCCACCCGTCATAACAACGTGTCCGTGCCTAGCAAGAGTCCTCCCTACTTCTTCGCAAATTCCGTGGAGCTCTTTCACGGGGCTCGCGCTTATTGAACCGGAGTATCCTATTACCGTTACGTGAAGCATCATTCATCACTTCCAAGATACTTTTCTACCACCAAACTATCTCCAAGAACCGCCGCAGGATCGCCCGAAGAAATGACCTCTCCCTTGTACAGTACGTATAACCTGTCGACCACTTTAGCTATTGATGAAACATCATGATCCGTTACGATGACACCAATCCCCCTGCTCTTGAGCTTTCTGATCATCTTCTGAATATCCTTCACTGTCATTGGATCGATGCCGACAAAGGGCTCGTCCAGAAGAATGAACGAGGGTGAAAGAGTCATAGTTCTGGCAAATTCAAGCCTTCTCTTTTCTCCCCCAGATATGAGAGAGGCAGTTTGATCTTTCAGAGAAAGAATGCCAAATTCGTCAAGAATTTCACTTGCCTTTTCCAGGCATTTGTCTTCCTGACCCGTTAGCTTCATCACCATTGTAAGGTTTTCGATTACTTTGAGGCCTCTGAAGATCGACGTTTCCTGAGGCAAATAGGCAATCCCTCTCTTGGCTCTTTCGTGAATAGGAAGGTGTGTAATGTTCTCACCATCAAGGAAAATGCTTCCCGAATTAGGAATCACAATTCCCAGGATAGACTTGAAGGCGGTGGTCTTTCCTGCACCATTTGGTCCAAGGAGTCCCACAACCTCAAGAGAGGATGCCTCCAGCGAGACATCCTTTAATACTCTTCTTTTTCCGTAGCGTTTGTCAAGATGTTCGCATTTCAGATAAGAAGGATCACTCAATTCTGAAAACCTTTCATATATTCAATGATCGCGTCGGTAACATCGTACGCGGAAGAACCATAAACGACAACCTCACTGGAGAGCACCATATCTATTCCGACAAACGTAGCATAATCCTTTATTCTCTTGTTGACCTGTTCCATTATTACCTGAAGCTTTGCATTGTAAGTCGTTTCAAGTGTTTGTTCGTACTGGCTCTTCTTCGTAAGGATCTCTTGCTGTTTCTGTAGAAGGGCGTCTTGACTCGCTCCAGAATTTGCCAGATCTTGATATTCTTGGCTAAGAGTATCTAACTGGCCCTGATAAAACTTCGTGTCTTTCTGATAATCGATGTTCAAAGTTACCCAGTCTTTTGTCGCTTCTAGCACCTTCTGCATATTGGCAAATGCAATCTTTGCAGGCTCCGATGGACCAGCACCGCCTTCAGAAACAACTATCGCTCCGACAGCCGATACCATTATCACAATAAGAATGAATCTCAAGGATCTTTTCACAAGAACACCTCCTAAAATACTCTCTTTGAATCCAATAAAATTGTAACGGGCCCACTGTTAACAAGTTCTACGTCCATGTGAGCCTGGAATATTCCTGTCTCGACTCTCACAGTCTTAGACGCCATCTGGAGAAAATCGTTGAACAGCCCCCTGGCCACTTCAGGTTCGGCAGCATCGGTAAACGAAGGTCGCCTGCCCTTTCTCGCATCACCCATTACTGTGAACTGCGATATGGCAAGAAGCGATCCCGAAACATCTATAAGGGAAAGATTCATTTTGTCATTTTCATCTTCAAAGATACGGAGATTAACCGTCTTGTCTACCAGCCACTCCACATCTCTCTCATCATCTTCCCTGCCAATTCCAACAAGAACAAGAAGCCCCTTATCTATCTTGCCCGTGACCTTTCCGTCCACAACTACACTCGCACTACTTACTCTTTGAACTACAGCTCTCACGAAACTCCTCCGTATCTCTTAACATTTTGAACGCCCTTCATACCCCTGAGGTTCTCCATAACTGAAGTAAGATGGGCTACATCCTTGACAAGGATATTCGCAATCAGTGTATCATATCCCCACCTGCCTGCTTCAACGGAGTACTTCATTACTTTTGCGTTCTTGTTTTCAAGTCTCTCAAGAGACTTGTTTACAATGGTTCTATCAGCACTATCAAACTCCACAACGATCCAGGAACTGAATTTGCCGCCAGTGTCAAGGTTCCAGTGTGCCTCCACAAGCTTGTCTTTGCTTATGCCTTTCAGGTTTCTACAATTGCGAGTGTGAATCGAGATCCCCCTGCTGCTCATTACAGCAACGATATCGTCCCCGGGAAGCGGAGTGCAGCACTTAGCAAAATAAACGGCAATTCCCGTTTCACCCCCTACAACAACCTCATTACCCTTTGCCTGTTTCTGTTTTATCAGTTCCGTCTCTTCGGGAAGAGTCTCGATCTCTTCTTCCTTCGGCGCAAGAAGGCTTAAAACCTCTCCCATAGTTACCGATCCATCACCAAGCTTGCTGAAAAGATCGTTTTCATTGTGCGCACCCAACCTGTTCATCAGGGCCTTTATTTGTTCTCCCTCAATGAGGTCATCCATCGAAACGGCAAGACGTTTGCTTATCTTTCTGAATATCTCTTTGCCCCTCTCTACGAGTTTCGCCGAGTATTCATTCTTGAAAAATCTCTTTATCTTAGCCTTGGTCGAGTTTGCTCTCACATATTTCAGCCAGTCGAGACTCGGACCTTCGCTTGCCTTGTTAACAATTACCTCAACCCTATCACCAAGTTGCAGTTCATAGTTGACCGGAACGAGACGATCGTTCACCTTGGCACCGGCGTAGTGATGGCCAACCTCAGTATGGATGGCATAAGCGAAGTCAATCGGTGTGGCCCCTTTCGGAAGATGAACCACCTCACCCTTTGGAGTGAAGACAAAAACCTCTTCGACCTCTAGCTCGCGAGAAATAGATTCCATATCTTTGAAGCTTTCTATGAAATCTTTCTGCCAGTCAACGAGCTGCGTAAACCATGTTCTATCCTTTACATCTATGCCTTCTTTATAAACCCAGTGAGAGGCAACACCGTATTCAGCTTCCTTGTGCATTCTCTCGCTTCTTATTTGGATCTCCAAAGGCTCCCCTCTGTGGGTGATTAAAGTTGTGTGGAGTGACTTGTATCCGTTCGATTTGGGAGCGGCTATGTAGTCTTTGAATCTACCAGGCATTGGTGGCCAAAGAGAGTGAACCGCTCCCAGTATCTTGTAGCAGTTGACTTCATCTCCGGTTACGATACGGAGAGCAATTAGGTCGAATACTTCATCGAAAGACCTATTCTTCTTAATCATCTTCTGCCATATGCTGTACAGATGCTTTACTCTTCCTTCGATCAAGGCGGAGATCCTGTTCTTTCTCAACTCTCGAAGCACAATTTCTTTGTATTCGTCCATTATGTCCTGACGTTCCTTAAGCTTTCTGTTGACCTTGAATTTTAGTTCCTTGAACTCTTCGGGATACTCATACTTGAAAGAGAGATCCTCGAGTTCGGCCTGTATTTTGTGCATACCTATCCTGTGGGCAATCGGTGCATAGATTTGAAGTGTCTCTCTTGCCTTGTCACGCTTCTTTTCAGGATCTTTTAGAAAGTCCAGCGTTCGCATGTTGTGAAGCCGGTCCGCCAGTTTCACTATGATTATCCTAGGGTCATCTGAAAGTGCCAGAAGCATCTTTCGTAATGTCTCGACTTTCATTCTCGACTTGACTATCTTGGACTCAAGCTTCTCATTTAGCTTCAAGTTGCTTATCTTTGTCACACCGTCAACTATGAGGGCTACCGTATCTCCATATTTTTCTGCGATCTCAGATAGTGGAACATTGCAGTCTTCGACTATGTCATGAAGAATTCCGGCAATGATTGTGTCGTTGTCCGCGGAAAACTGGGCCAGTATTTTGGCGACTTCAATGGGGTGACTTATGAAGGGCTCTCCAGAGTCTCTCATCTGTTCCTGATGATGGAAGCGCGCGAACTCATAGGCGTCGAAGATCCGCTCTTTGTCTCTCCTCTTGAGGCGATATTGAAGAATGCTTTCGAGGTCACCCAGGAGAATCTGGGCATCGATTTCAGTTCTGGCCACTATCTCACCTTCTATTTGTTTATTTTAGCATGAAGCAACTGGTGAATACAGCGAGCCATGCGCAAAGATTTCCAGTCGAGGAAGTTGAGAAGTTCATTCTTCAGCCCTGGTCTAAAGCGTTGACCTAATCGAAACGGTAGAATATTAGAGTAATCATTGTCCTTAACACGGGGGTGAACATGTGAAGAAACAGTCGCTACTAAGTGCGTTGCTAATCATGTTGATGATTTCACTGTCGATAAGCTGTTTCGCTACTTCCATAGACTCAAATCATATCGTCACGGAAAGCGAAGTCCACTTCTTTGTCGAGGGAGAGAGAATAAACGGTATTCTGACACGTCCAGAATCTTCAGAAGGACCCGTGCCAGTTGTTGTGCTACTTCATGGATTCCTGGGACATATGGATGATCTCACTGTGTACGGTTCTGAAGAATCCCTCTACAGGATGACCGCAAGGCTTTTCGCCGAAAAGGGCCTGGCATCGTTGAGGTTTGACTTCAGGGGCTCCGGAACAAGTGATGGCGAATGGAAGGACACTACTTTCACGAAACAGATATCCGATGCGATATCTTCGATTGACTTTCTTTCGTTGGCGGAAGATTTAGACAGCCGAAGAGTCGGCGTAGTCGGTCTCAGTCAGGGTGGTCTCGTCGCAGCCTGTCTCGCAGCTTGCGACTCCAGAGTCAAGAGTGTTGCCCTCTGGTCGGCAGTCGCAATACCCGTTCACACGTATTCGGCACTTCTCGGTAAGGATTCCGTTGATAGAGCTATTGAAGCAGATCCACTCGAAGAAATCACCGCAGAGATTTCCTGGGGTGGAACAACTGTTCTCAGAAAGGAATTCTTTGATGAGCTGTTTCTTATAGATCCCGTTGCCGAGATCGTTTCCTACGATGGGCCACTTCTGGTTGTCTCTGGATCGAAGGACGATCTGGTCTTTCCCCAACCGGAAGTCTCAAATCTCTTCACAATGTACCACAAAGGTGTAGACAGACTGCTTCAACAGGACTCCGGTCACATTTTCGACCTTTTCGAAAGACAGGATAAAGTGCTGGAGATCATCGATGCTACTCTGGAGTGGTTTTTGATAACTCTTTAGAAAGGGGTGGATAAATATGAGATTAGAAGGTAAGAAGATAGCGGTTCTTGTTGAAGACGGCTTTGAAGATCTCGAATTCTGGGTACCGGTGATGCGGCTTCGCGAAGAAGGAGCAGAGGTGGTCATTGCTGGCAGGGAAAAGGGCATTCTTTTTCTTGGTAAGAGCGGGCTTGAAGCGTTTTCGGATTCAGACTTCAAATCGATAGACGTCTCGAAAATGGATGGGATTGTGATTCCCGGCGGGTGGGCTCCCGACAGGCTTAGACGATTCGAAGAGGTGAAGAGTCTGGTTAGAGATGCCAACGAAAGAGGAAAGGTTATCGGGATGATCTGCCATGCCGGTCTCGTTGGAATATCGGCAGGAATTGTGAGGGGTTCGAAAGCAGTAGGAAGTGAAGGAATAAAAGATGACCTAATAAATGCTGGTTCGGTTTGGGTAGACGAGCCGGCATTAGTTGATGGCAATCTAGTCTGGGGAAGAGTGGTGAAAGACATCCCTGACTTCTGCAGGAAACTGGTCGAAACTCTCGAAAATGGACTCCGTTGACTCAGTCAAATAATGACAACATGAGAAAGGGTCGGCTACAAGACCTGTGATTTTGTAGTACCTCAGAGTAGAACCGAATGCAAGCACTCTCTTCATTATTGGTTCTACTAGTGATCCTTGCACTAATACTGCTCAGTGAAATTCTTCAAGTAATGTATTGAAATCCGACAGAATTTATAGTATTATTAGAATAACCCTCCCCCCAGGGGGGGTCCAATGGAAGGGGTGATACGATGATGTTCTTTGGATTCCTAATAGTAATCTTTGCGGTAGCATTCTTTCTGAAGCCTGATATCCTGAAGAGTCGAATGACTATCTCCTCCTCATATGACAAAGAAATGAGAGTTCTCAGAGAAAGACTGGCTAATGGAGAGATCTCAATTGAGCAGTACGAGCAACTGAAAAAGGCGCTGTCTGAGGAAAAATGAGATGAGTTTTGAGAATAATCATGTAAAAGAAGAATATATTGTAGAAGGCATGACCTGCGCGGCATGTGTAAGAGCCGTTGAAAAAGCTGTCTCTAAAATCGAAGGAGTGGAGAGGCCTGTAGTAAATCTCGCTACGGAACGTCTTACATTCGAAGTGTCCCAGGAAGTCGATAAAGGCAGAGTATTTGAGGCAGTAGAGCGGGCAGGATACAGTCTTAAAGAAATTCCGGTTTTTAGGAAGGCTGTAATGGAAATTGATGGAATGACATGCGCTGCCTGCAGTGCAGCCGTAGAAAAAGCAATCGGAAGGCTGCACGGAGTTGAGAATGTCAGTGTCAATCTATCTTCGGACACCGTTTCTTTTAAGTACGATCCCAACATCTTGAAAATTGGAGAGGTGAAGAAAGTAGTTGAAAAAGCCGGATATAGGCCAGGCAACCTCGTCACTGAAGCATTTGAAGAGAGCCGACTGAAAAAAGAGGCTGCAATAGCATCCTACAAGAGGAAATTCATATTTTCTGCGGCCTTCGCTCTGCCGCTGCTGATAATTGCCATGGGCCATATGATGGGCCTTTCGCTTCCGGCAATCATCGATCCCCATCTCAATCCCCTTAACTTCGCCATAGTTCAGCTAATTCTAACGATTCCAATAGTAGTTGCGGGCAGAGATTTCTATTCCAAGGGAATACCAAATCTCTTCAGAGGAAGCCCAAATATGGACACTTTAGTAGGTCTAGGGACGGGAGCGGCATTCTCTTACGGAATCTTTGCGACGGTTCAAATAGCCCTCGGTAGACACAGCTACGTAGGAGATTTGTACTTTGAATCGGCCGGAGTGATTATCGCTCTAATATCTCTCGGCAAGTATCTTGAGAATCTTTCAAGGGGAAGAACTTCCGATGCCATAATGAAACTTATGAATCTCTCTCCCGAAACGGCTCTCGTAAAACGGCAGGACGTCTTCGAAGAAGTAGCGATTGAAGAGATAGAGGTTGGAGACGTTCTTCTTGTCAAACCTGGTATGAGAATCCCGGTGGATGGGGAAGTCTTGAATGGTGCAAGCTCAGTAGACCAGTCAATGATTACTGGGGAATCGATTCCCGTAGATATCTCAGAGAGTTCGAAAGTAATTGGCGGTACTACGAATATAAATGGAGCATTCGAAATGAGGGCAACTGTCGTTGGCAGTGACACATTACTTTCGAGAATAATCAAACTCGTCGAGGACGCACAGTCGTCAAAGGCTCCGATAGCCAGAATGGCCGATGTCGTCAGCGGTTATTTCGTGCCATTCGTTCTAGTGATTGCGGCAGTTACCTTCCTTGTCTGGATGACGCTTGGATATGGTCTCGTCTTTTCAATGTCCATGATGATAGCGGTGCTTGTAATAGCCTGTCCCTGCGCACTCGGACTTGCCACGCCTACCGCGATAATGGTGGGTACCGGTAGGGGAGCCGAAATGGGAATTCTTTTCCGGAACGGCGAAGCCCTAGAAACCACTCACAAAATTGGTGCTGTAGTTTTTGACAAGACTGGTACGATAACGGAAGGAAGGCCAAGGTTAGTAGATGTGCACACATTTGGAAAACACGAAAGAGAAAGGGTTATGCAAATATCGGCCAGTATTGCTTCAAAGAGTTCCCACCCGCTCGATGTGGCTATCTCCGGTGCATATAGTGGTCCTCTCCTGGAGGTTTCTTCATTTGAGGCTTATTCTGGCAAAGGAATTCTGGCGAGAGTCTCTGGGCAGGAAGTCAAGATGGGAAACCATCGTTTTATTTCTCTGACGCCGGAAGAAATGAAGTTTGTCGATGAGTTATCCAGTGAGGGTAAGACACCCGTTGTTGTCTCCATAGAAGGTAGAGCGGCAGCAGTGCTTGGTATCGCTGATGTTGTGAGAGAGGATTCTCTGGATGCGATTAAGTCTCTGAAGAAAATGGGAATAGATACTTACATGATGACCGGTGACAACTCCAGGACTGCAATGGCAATTGCTAACCAAGTTGGGATCGAGAATGTAATATCGGAAGTGATGCCGGAAGACAAAGCCAAAAAGGTTTCCGATCTCAAGAGGGAAGGTAAGACAGTGATGATGGTAGGCGATGGAATAAATGATTCTCCGGCTCTTGCGGAGGCCCATATTGGAATTGCCGTTGGTTCTGGAACGGACATCGCTATTGAGACGGCAGATGTGGTACTTATGAGCGACAACTTAAGCAACATCTTCAAAGCGATAAAGTTATCGAAGGAAACTATAAAGAACATAAAACAGAATCTCTTCTGGGCATTCTTCTACAACGTAATCGGCATACCTTTGGCAGCCGGTCTCTTCTACGGAGTTGCCGGAATAAGGCTTAATCCAATGGTAGCCGGAGCGGCGATGGCTTTTTCTAGCGTAAGTGTAGTAACCAACGCATTAAGATTGAAGAAAATTAAGATCTGAAAGGGAGGAAGAAAATGAGACTGACAATTGAAGGAATGAGCTGCAACCACTGCAAGATGAGGGTTGAAAAATCATTGAAGGCTCTGGAAGGAGTCAAGGACGCAGAAGTCGATCTTGGAACCGGAGTGGCAACGATTAGCACTTCAAAGGAAATAGAAGACAGGTTGCTGAAAGAAGCCGTAGAAGATGCCGGCTATTTGTTAAAGGGAATCGAAAGATAAGATGGATAATCATTCTCATCACAAACACAGCGGCGCGTTGAAGATTCTCAGGACAGCAAGGGGTCAGATAGACGGTATCATAAAGATGATAGAAGAAGAGCGATATTGCATAGATATTTCGACACAGCTCCTCGCCGTTATCTCTCTTCTCAAAAAGGCAAACACAACCGTTGTCAACAAACACGTCGAAACATGCATAAGGGAAGCTATTGATTCAGGAAATGTCGATGAGAAGATAGGTGAACTGGAGACGCTTATGAAATACATCGAAAAGAGCCTCTAATCTACTGAAGGAGGCTCTTTTGGAGTTTTACCGTCATCTATTGAATGCTTCGATAATTCCTTAAGCACCTCTTCCAGCTCATCGTCTTCAACACTCCAGAGATCTTCGATTCTTTGCTTCATCAGGGCGTCTCTCTCTTCGGATGCTTTCATATAGAGCATGAAGAGCTTCTTCCTGCGCGAATCCATCGAACCGATCTCTCTTAGGACATCGATCGTTACTTTCTTGTCCTCATCTATTAGGTCTCCGATCGTAAGAACTACGTCTTCGAGTTTCCACTGAACATCGTCGGACAGCACGGCGAGCGTTTTCCTGATCTTTTTAAGCTTTTCAGTTCTCTTTTGCATCGGCTCTTCCCCCATTTTTCTCTCGTTTTTCTTCTTCGGGATGCCTGATGACCAGGCTCAGCAGAGCGCCCGCTACGCTTAGCACGGCCGAGACTATGTAGCTTATCTCATACCCACCGGTGATATCACGGGCGATTCCTCCGAGCAATGGCCCGATAACTCCGCCAACACCCCACGCCGTTATCATTACACCGTAATTCACTCCAAGATTCTTAACACCGTAAAAGTCAGCCGTCACAACCGGAAAGATTGCAAGCATTCCACCAAATGTGAACCCAACAACGCTCTTGCCTATTAATAAAGCAAGAGGATTTGTTAACGAGCTGAACAGGAAGTAAACAAGTGCCTGTATGGCAAACATAGCGAAAAGTGTGGCCGTTCTCCCAATAAAGTCGGAGATGCTTCCCCAGGTAACCCGGCCAATGAAATTGAAGATTGCATATACAACCACGAGAAGAAAGCCGTTACTAATCGATGCCTGCTCAAGACCGATCTTAGACATCTGGCCAATAATGAGTAATCCCGCAAATGTTCCAAAGAAGAACATGGTCCACAGTATGTAGAACTGTGGCGTTCTAACCATCTCCTTAAGGGTGTAATCCTTTGAGGTCAGTCTATGGACCTTTCTCGGCTTCTTTTTCAGTCTTACCTTTTCGACTCCCTCTTGGGGATTACTTATGAAGAACGAGAGAGTGAAGACTATTAGAAAGAATAGAAGACCCAGTATCATAAGGGACGTGGGCAGACCAAACAGACCAATGAGGCCTGACGTCAACGGTGCAATATACACCGGTGCCAGACCGAAGCCACTGACAACGATTCCAGATATTAGCCCTCTATGGTCGGAGTGGAACCACTTCACTGCGGCCGGCGTTGGCGATGAATAACCAAAACCCATTGCAAGACCGAAGACAAGACCGAAGAAAAACGTCAGACCTGCAACCGAAAGGTTCAGGCCGGAAAAGAAGAAACCCAGGCCGGCAAGGATCGATGAAACAAAGAGAACGGGTCTCGGGCCAAACTTGTCCTGAAGCTTTCCCCCGGGAATCATAGTGAGAGCGAAAACCGCAGAAGCCAGCATATAAGGGATTTGAGTCTGAGTTGCAGTCCATTTGAAGTCGTCTATCAGGGCCGCAGAAATAATTCCCCATGAATAGAGGACGCCGAGCGTAAGGTTGACTCCAAGACCACTGAAGACTACGAGCCAGGCCTTCTTTGTATTATCCACAGATTTGTCCTCCTGAAAATGACGTTAATTGCCGGGCAGATCTGTTCAGTCGGTTCGTAGTACTATGGTAGTATTTTACAACAACTCCACATCATTCCAAAACTGTGCGATACGATCAACCAATTCTTAGATGAAAAACCGGTGATTACTTTTCCCTTGTCCTGAATAGGCTCGCGTAAGAACCAGAAAACGCTTGCTGGAAGTGAACAAGCTGCCACTTTTTCTCAACCTTTAGTAGAAAGGCCGAACCAAAAGTCTCAACTCTCCTTAAGGCGGCTTTTCTAGCAAACTTGACGCCTCTTTTCCATGAAAAATAACAGAATGAAGGTCTTTCAACAGAGGATTCCCAGGATATCGGTTCGAAAAGAACCCCGAATGATTCGAACTCTCTTTTCAGAAGCTGGAGAAACTCATCTATGCCATTATTGGATAGTCCCTCGGGATTGATGTAGGTAATATTATCGGTGCAAAGTGACTTCAACGATTCAAAATCCTGATTCCTGTAGCTCTCGAAAAAGGCCTTTAGAACCTCTCTGGCCGACATCTCGCTTGGCTCCACTGAATAACACCTCACTCTCAGTCACTATTAAGATTCTATCATTGAACTGCCCCGTCAAATGTGTACAAAATCGTATCGTTAGTCGTTCAAACTGGAATGTAATCTCGCTGAGATGGGAGGTTTTCTTAATGAAAACGATTGTTATGATCTTTTTCTTTCTCGTTTTCTTTGTGGCAGTCCCCGGGCTAACACTGAGAGCTGGAAAAGAAGCCCAGCGATAATCGCTTTCTCTCTGGAACTGGACTCCAATATTTACTGCGGAGTGGGAGCGATACCTACAATTACGATATTTGGTTCAGGCGGTCCCTGGTCTTTCTAGCTTACAGGAAGTTACAGATCGTAATTTGAGCTTATTCGGAGAGAAGATGATAATATCAGCTGTTGGAAGAGGTTGTGCCGGAGCGATATTTTCCGACGCTTTCGATTTGGCTGCCATAGCGGGAATGCTTCTTGAGATCAAATGGAGTTTAAATACCAGCTTCAAAGCAGGATTTCAGCTGTGGATGAGTCTTGGACTGTATCAGCGAATTACGAAACCGGAAACGAGCTTCGTTCCAATGGGTCAGATCGGCGTAGCCCTTGATTTCTGAAGGTCATCGTTTTTTGAACCTGAGTGTTTTCAGCTTACCGATCTCTCTAAAACCCAGCCGATTATAGATCCTTCCCGCCTCTGGATTGTCGTATAGCAAGCATGGTGTCCTTCCCTCGGCGAGTAGATCTTCACACAGCTTGGATACAACTGCCGAAGCAAGACCTCGCCCTCTGAAATCCTTGCCGGTTGCGACTCCAATAATCATTGCCATATCGGAACTCTCGGAGGTACTGGCCGCCGTGGCCAGTATTTCGCCCTGATCTTCGATTATGTATCTTCTTGTGCTCCCGTCTTTCAGTGTGGCCATGAAGGATTCTTCATCCGTTGCGTGGAACTCTTCTATTGAGAAAAGAAAGGCCAGAAGCTTCTCTGCATCCTCAGTAGTAGCCCTTCTTACCTCAAACCCGGCCGCATTAAGATTGGGTTCCCTCAAAACTGCGAAGCGGAGAGTTTCTTCCTCTTCACGTATCTCCTGCAAATACGGAGATATCCTATCTATACCCGAGATGGTTCCGCTAAGCATCATAGCCTGTTCATACCTCCTCACAACGCCTGCCGCTTCTCTGAAATTCATCCCCGCCCCGTCGGAAAGAATGAGAAATTTGTAGTATCGAAGCAGAATGCCTCTAGGACTGTCAAAGTCTCCATCTAGGTAAATCTCCATGTTGTCCGAATCAGGACTTGTATTCTCTATATCGCCGATAATGAACATGCTGAACTCCCTGTTTTTGTAAAGAAAGGGAAGAAGATTCCTCCACTCACTGCCGTCGATTTTTCTCATCGGATCACCGCCATTAGTTTGGACTGTAAAGACTATACCATCAAGAACCTATTCACAAATCGCCTCCTCTAATACGTTCGTGACTTATATCACGTACTTGACCTTACTTTTGCTATAGACTTTCATTGAAAGGAGAGATTTATATGACAAATAGAAAGGCCGCGGCTCTGAGAGTAATTGTAGAGGTTGGCTTCCTGTTCCTATTCTTTTTTCTTCTGAGGAGCAGGGATCTCCAGAAGTGGTTCTTAATTTTCGGGATCGGTCTGGTCGGAGCTCTATTTCTGGGAAGGTTTTACTGCGGGTGGATCTGCCCAATGGAAACACTTTTCAGACCCATAAATTGGCTCTATTCAAAGCTTAGAGTGAAGAGGTTAAAGACACCAGCAATCTTCAAGAACAATGTATTCAGATGGTCTATACTTGTTCTCTTCCTTTTGCTTATGGTAGCGGTAAGAATCTTTAAGATCAAGGTCAACCTTCTTCTATACATAACTGCCTTCTCTGTTCTGATAACTCTGGTATTCGAAGAAGAGTTTTGGCACAGGTATATGTGTCCCTTTGGAACCTTGCTGTCTCTCTTTTCAAGAAAACCGTTATTTGGAATGAAGGTGGAAAAACCACCGTGTGTTTCCTGCGGGATCTGTCAGAATGTTTGCCCTGTAAGTGCAATCGAAACCGAAGAAGATGGAATGAAGATTGACACTTCGGAATGTCTTGTATGTCTTAAATGCAAAGAGAGCTGCCCAAAAATTTCGATAAAGTATTCCGTATTGAAATGATCAGTAGCTCGCCTTGAAAAGGGCAGACTGAAGAGTTATCCCATTTAATCTGGGACGGCTTTCCATTGTTTGAATATTAGATTGCTACCAAGGTTTTTAATGCTAGAATCACTCTATTACTAAAGTAGAGAGAGGTATTATAGTGTCGACTGAAGAAGGCAGCGACAACCTGGCAAGATCAGTTTTCGCTCTTCAGGAGCGGATGAAGGAATTGGATTGCGTTTACAGAATATTCAATGAGCTTCATAAGTCTTCGACTGCCGATGAAGCAGTTGTATCTGCATTGGAACAGCTTCCTCGGGGATTTAGATTTCCCGAACTGACGGCGATAAGAATAGAGATCGATGGAAATGAGCATAGATCAGTCGATCAATGGTCTGATGAAAGAATGATTTCAGCGGAAATCGTTGTGAACGGAAAGAAAATAGGAACAATAAGTGTCTCCTTAACAGAAGAGCTCGACATAAAGGGAAGTCCTTTTCTTAAGGAAGAAAAGAAACTTCTTTCGGGAGTAGCTGTTGCGCTTTCAAATACCCTTGAGAGAGTAATCATTCAGCGGGAACTGAAGGAAAGTCTCGCAAGACTAACTTTCGCAGTAGATGCTTCTGGCGAAGGCATATGGGACTGGGATATTGAGACCGGCAAGGTTATTTTCTCCAAGCGATGGAAGGAGATACTTGGTTTCTCTGACGAAGAGATCTCTGATCACTTCAGCGAATGGGAGAAGAGAATTCATCCCGAAGATGTTGAAGAGGTGAAGTCTGTTCTCAACAGATGTTTCAAGGGCGATATACCCTTCTATGAAAAGGAGTACAGGCTAATAGGGAAGAACGGTTCTCTTGTCTGGGTTCGTGATAGAGCACGAATTGTCTCAAGAGACAGTGAAGGAAAACCCTTGAGGATGGTCGGAATGTACACCGATCTTACCCAGCGCAGGATGGACGAAATTAAACTTCAGAAACTCAACAAATTGCTAACCCTAATGTTCAGAGCAAACGAATTTCTCGTCCATGCAAAGGATGAACATTCTTTACTGAAGGGACTTTGTGACATCGTGGTCGAAAACGGAGGGTTTCCTCTTGTCTGGATAGCCTTCAAGAAGTCCGGGGGGAAAATGCTGACACCTGTTGCGGTAAGCGGAGTGGCAAAGGGTTATCCCTACGAAGTTGCAGTCGCCTGGGATAACAGCGAATTGAGCAGAAGCGCAATAGGAAAAGCCATAAAAACCGGCAGGACATTCATTTCAAGGGATATCGACAGTTCACCAGACTATCTTCCTTGGAAGAAAACGATTCTGAAGTACGGGTTGAAGTCATCGATTGCCGTGCCCCTTGTTATTGGAAAAGAGATCATCGGCGGCTTTGTTATTTATTCCACAGAGGAAGATGCATTTGATAATGAGGAGGTTCTCCTTCTCGAAGAGCTCGGCGAAGATATCTCCTATGGAATACTGTCACTGAGACTAGAGGCTCAGCTAGAGCATCAGAGCGGTGTTCTATCATCTATTAGAAGAGTAAACCAGCTGATAGTATCGGCAACCGATGTTGAAGAGTTGATCAAAAGGGCGACGGAGCTTATGACGGGTTCCCGCGGTTTCGAAAGATGTCTTCTTGTTCTCGTTGAGAATGAAGATGTGAAGAACTGGGCCGCTTCTGGCTTCAGCAGAACGCAGCTGCTCGAAGTCGACTCCATTTTCGAGTCGGGAGAAATTCCTCCTCTTTTGAGAAGGACAATGGAAGAAGAAGGAGTGATCTCCTTAACTGGAAGAAAGTCCAGCAAACAATGCGTAACAATCAGCGATTCAGATGATCTTGCAGTCTTCGCGAAAGGGCTCAGAATCGGTGGCAATATCCTGGGTGCTATGGCCGTAGTTATGAAACAGAGCTTCTCTTTTTCGAAGGATGAAAGAGATCTCTTTTCCGAAATCGTGGATGATATTTCTTTTGCGATCCATAAGATAAGAATTGAGAAGAACGAGAGAGTTCTCCAGAAGAGGTTTTCTCTTTTCATGGATAAACTGCCCGGAGCCGTGTTCATTTCTGACAGTGACCTGAAGACTTCATACTTCAATGACTTCGCAGCCAGAGTCTTTGGTTTCAAAGAAGACTGGAAAGGAAAGAATCCCGAAGCCAACTATCCCGGAGAACTCGACAAGCTGATTCTTCAAGATGATAGAAGGACTCAAAACGGGGAGAACATCGTGAGGGAAGAGAGGGTACTCGGTACCGACGGCAAGGAAAGGATCCTCTATGTTCAGAAGTTTCCAATTGTTTCAGAAGGAGATAAACCGATGGTCGGTGCAATCGCCATGGATATTACCGAATGGAAGCTCGCAGAGATGGCCCTCACCAGATTGGGAAGAGTCATAGATCTTTCAGTGAATGAGCTATATATATTCGATCCAGAGACTCTGAGATTTCTTCAAGCGAACAAGGGTGCTCTAGAGAATTCAGGGTACTCTCTTGAAGAGTTGCGAAAGATGACTCCACTGGATCTGAAGTTGGAGATGGATAAAAGGGCCTTCGAAGATATTCTCTTTAGGCTCAAAAGAGAACCGGGAAGTTACGAAGTCTTCGAAACCGTTCACATAAGAAAGGATGGCTCCAAATATCCCGTTGAAGTAAGACTACAGCTTCACGACAATGAATACGAACGTGTCTTTGTTGCCATTGTCCTGGATATCTCCGTGAGAAAGATCGCCGAGGAATCGGTGAAAAAGAGTCTTGAGTCACTTATAAATACTTTGTCTTCGCTTGTCGAAGCGAGGGATCCCTACACTTCCGGCCATCAGAAACGTGTAAGCGAGCTTTCGACAGCAATAGCGAGAAAGCTGTTTTCTGAAGATGAGATGCATGAAGATATCGTTGAATCGATAAGAGTAGCTGCTTTGCTTCATGACATAGGGAAGAGTGCAGTGCCCACCGAAATACTGACGAAGCCGGTAAGACTGAACAATCTCGAATACGATTTAGTCAGAGAGCATTCAAAGAAGGGGTACGACATACTGAAAGAGGTTTACTTCCCATGGCCGATAGCTGACATCGTTGCTCAACACCATGAGAGACTTGATGGATCCGGATATCCAAGAGGATTAACGGGCGATGAAATCAGAATAGAGGCCCGTATTATTGCCGTTGCCGATGTAGTTGAGGCAATGTCTTCTCACAGACCTTATAGAGCATCTCTTGGAATAGAGGCGGCACTGGATGAAATACGGCAGAACTCCGGAAGGTTCTACGATCGCAGAGTCGTCGAGGCCTGCCTTGAACTTTTCGAAGAGGGGTTTCAATTCACCGAGTAATCCAGGCCGCTTTTCCAGTGATAAGGAAGTTCCAAGCGACTTTCAGTTAAGCCTTCTTTCCAGGTGATTCAGGTAAAACTTCACTCCCGAAGAGAGATTACGAAGTATCTTGCAGCTTACTTCATCCAGTCGACGGGTATCCTGGGAACTGACGAGTTTGTCATAATACTCCTTTGACAACTCTGGTGATGGATTCTCGAATGAATTGCCGCCGATAAGTCTTTTCACAGACAGTTCTACCTCGGGCAGAAGATCGAAGGCTCTCCTTCTAATTGTCTTCGCCATTTTTTCGAGCCTATCGAAGACGCCGGCCTCAGTCCCCTCTATCTCCTCCAAAAAAGGTTCGTAACCTCTCCACAATCGGTAGCCCAGGTATCTGTCGTGAAATTTGTGATAAAAGCCGATTTTCTTGAACTGCTTCCTGTACAGAAAGGGTATCTTGAATATTTCGATGGGAGTGCCCGGAGAGGCGTGATACGGTGTTCCGCAGTCCTCAAGATAGTGGAGAGCCCTGGCTGCAAATCTTAGAGCCCAATACCTATCTCCCTTTTCATTGGCCAGCATGCTCATACGGTCGAAGTGTAGAAATCTGTCTGTCACTTCGCCGAATCGGAGAATAATATGAAACTCCTCATGACGCCACGTTCCACTTCCTCCCATGAATTTCTGTAAAGGTGAAAGACTTAAGCCTTCATCCATGCCAAAGTCTGGTTCATATGAATAAACTGTCAGAATCTGCCATGCGGGAGCTCTGCCGCTTCTGGGGGCCTTATTGTCGAAAAAGGGTAAATACAGCTCTTCATCTGAGCGAGAAAGGTACGGCCTTCCAAGGTAATCTTCAAAACCATCCTTAGAGCTATTGTACGGACCCTGATCATAAGCCCGATAGCAGTACGGTTTAATCTCGACTTCCTCAGATAGAAAGGCTTTTTTCATATCCATGCATTTGTTAGTCAAGACATCGTGGCCATCCATCTCAGTTGTTTATAACCCAAGCGCTCTCCTTCGAGAAATACAGATCCGTTTCCTTTCCTACGACTGGAAACTTCCTCTCAATAGGGTTGAAAGTCACTGCGTTTAGTATCTTTCCATCGGGAAGCTCAATTTCGTACTCGACGTTCGATCCCAGAAACACGTATTTCAACACCTTTCCACTTAGAACATTGATCTTGTCTTCTTCTCTGTCAGATAAAGACTCCGGTCTTAAGACTATCCTTACACCGTCTCCAGGGGAGAGCTCTCCACCTTTTCTGCCCACAAACTTTTTTCCCAGTGAACTGGATGAAACAGTTACCGAGTCTCCATTGATAGATTCTACCTCGCCGTCAATGAAGTTAACTCTTCCTATGAAATCCGCTACGAAGCTGTTCTGAGGTCTCGCATAAATGTCGAACGGACTCCCTATCTGCATAACCTTCCCATCGTTCATTACAACAATTATGTCGGAAATACTCATCGCCTCGACCTGGTCGTGAGTAACATATACACTGGTAATATTTACCTCCTGTTGAATTCGCCGGATCTCAAGCCTCATAGACTCTCTCAGTTTCGCATCCAGATTCGAAAGCGGCTCATCGAAGAGCAGAACACTTGGTTCCATAACAAGACTTCTTGCTAGTGCCACCCTTTGTTGCTGACCTCCCGACAACTGATCCGGTCTTCTCTTTTCAAGTCCCTTGAGTCCTACGAGATCTGTCATTTCCCTTATCTTCTTCTTCATGGTGCTTCTGTCCAGTCTCTTGAGCTTCAAACCAAAAGAGATATTTTCTTCCACTGTTAGATGGGGGAAGAGAGCGTAACTCTGGAAGACCATCGAAATGTTTCTCCGGTTGGGAGGTAGGTTTGTGACGTCCTTTCCATCCAGCAAGACGCGCCCGTTTGTAGGAACTTCAAAACCCGCGATGATCCTCAATGTGGTAGTCTTTCCACAACCCGAAGGCCCCAGAAGCGTTACCAGTTGCCCTCTTCGGATCTCCTGATCGAAATCGTCTACGGCAACCGTTTCCGTTCCGTAGCTCGTGAAGACCTTTCTCACATTTTTTAATATTAGACTCATCAAATCACCCCTGTCCTGCCGTTCCACCACTGGATAGACTAATTTTGTTCTTAAGGAAGATCTTCAGAATCAGAATGAAGCCCATAATCATACCAATCAATAGCACTGAAAAGGCACATGCTTCCGATAGACGTCCGGAATCGCTCTGACTCAGTATTTGAACTGTTATCAGGTTCCATCTGGCCGAAACAAGAAATATCGCCGCGCTGATTGCAGTCATAGCTCTCACAAAGGCAAAGACTAAAGCAGAGAAAAAGGCCGGCATAATCAAGGGAAGCGTGACTTTCGTGAAAACCTGCCTGTTATCTGCGCCAAGCGTGTATGCCGCCTCTTCAATCGCTGGATCTACCTGGTTTAGCAAAGCAACACCCGACTGTATTCCAACCGGTATATACCTGAAAACGAAGTTGAGAACAAGTATCGCCAGAGTTCCCGTGAGCAGCAACGGGGGTTTGTTGAATGAAAGAATATATCCTATTCCAATAACCGTTCCAGGAACTGCAAAACTCAGCATCGAGGTGAACTCCATCACCCTTCTTCCAGGAAAGACCTTCCTGACAAGGAGAAAAGCAATTATCATACCAAGGACGGCAGATATCGGCGTAGAAGTGAAAGCAATAACGAGAGTGTCCTTTATTGCCTCGAGTCCGACGTCGAAGACATACTTGAAGTTCTCCAGAGTAAGAGTATTGTTCATTCCCCACGCCTTCACAAAGGCTCCCCAGAAAATTGTGGCATAGATTGTGAGTGTGAAGACAGCGATAAGCATACACAGTGAAAAGAGAATCCATTTTACCGGTTTACTTACACTCTTAAGGACAGAAGTCGTCGGTTTACCGGTCACCGTGACATACTTCTTCTTTCCAACCCAGTATTTCTGTATAATAAATGCGGCTATTGAAGGAAACAGTAGCCATACTGCAAGCGCTGCTCCCCCTTTAGTATCAAACATTCCCGTTATTTGAAGATAAGCCTGGACGGAAAGCACAGGAAATTTGCTGCCAGCCAGAATAAGTGGATTTCCAAAGTCGGCGAGCGACTCTATGAAGAGAACAAGCATTGTGCTTGCAATACCCGGAACCGACATCGGAAGAATTACTTTCCTGAAGGCCTGCCACCGATTTGCACCGAGATTGAAGGCAGCATCCTCAAGCGTCGGACTGATAGTTCCTATAACACCATCCAGTGTGATGAACGCAACCGGAAAAAAGCAAACCACCTGGGCCATCATGAGACCCCATAAACCGTACACAGGAAAATTTCTTATCCCGAATATCCCGGCGGTAATGATCCCGTTGAACCCGAATAGCATTATGATCGAAAGTGCGCCAATAAACGGCGGGAAGACTATCGGCAGAACGGCAACGGTTCTGAAAAAGCCCTTCAGCGGAATATCCGTTCTGTTAAGCGTGTACGCAAATAGATACCCTACAAGCATTCCGAATATTGCCGTAAGGCCGGCCACCAGAAGACTGTTGAAAAAGCCCTGCCTCATGTATCGATTCGAAAAGGCATGACTGTACGCGCTCAGGTCAAACCCGCCTTCCTTGTCGGTCATACTAACCGCAAAAACCCTGAATAGGGGATAGACAATGAATATGGCCAAGGCGGCGAAAATCAGAACTATTATCAAAAGCAGAACTGGATCCTTAAGAAGATTAAGAAACCTATTTTTTGCTTCTTCTCCCCTTATAGCCACAGGACGACCTCCTATTAAAGAGGGGGATTTCTCCCCCTCAAAACAAATCTAAGTGATCGTTAGTATGGAAGTACTTCGTTAATCCATCTCTCGATAAGTCTGGTCTTGTTTTCTGCGGCCCAAGCAGGATCGATGGAAAGAAGATTGATCGTTGAAAGCGGCTGTAGGCTGCCGAAATCGACATCGGGTCTTATGGGGTAGAAGTATGTCTTCTGGTCAACTATCTGCTGCTGACCGGCCTTGGAAACGACCCAATCGATAAGCTTCTGAGCATCCGCAAGGTTCTTGGCTCCCTTCAGAATCGAGACTGAAGCCACTTCGTAGGGCACTCCTTCCTTGGGGAACACAACGGATACAGGGTATCCCTGTTCCATGAACTGGAAGAAAGCCGGGGTGAACTGAATTCCAAGCGCAACCTGACCAGGGCCGACGGCCTTGGAGGGTCCAGTTCCGCTCTGTGTATAGGTCTGGATATTTGGAGCTAGATTCTTCAGGTACTGGAAGGCCCCATCTTCACCGTAAATCTTTACTAAACCAGTGATCAAGCTGTAGGCAGTTCCAGAAGACTGGGGATTTGGATACTGAATCATTCTTCTGTATTCGGAAGCGAGGAGATCTTCCCAGGATTCCGGCAAAGAGGCCTTTATCTGCTCCAGGACGGAGGTATTAACTCCAACACCGAGAGGATTCATATAAATCGGATGGTAATAACCCTCAACGTCATAGAACTCGGGTGAGACACCGTATACACTTAACGTCTTGTAGGCCTGTGTCAACCCACGTTCTTTTGCGATAATATGGTTTTCCAGTGGTGCGCCAAACCACACATCGGCCTGCGGATTGCTGGATTCGGCTTCAATCCTTGCCAGGGCAGGTCCCGAAGAAAGGAAGACAAAGTCAACTTCGATCCCCGTGTCCTCAACAAATGCATTCAATATCTTCCTCGCATTTGCCTCATCGACGCTGGAATAGACCACGAGATTTGCAAAGGCTGATGCAAAGAACACCAAAAAGATCACAGAGATAAGAACTCGCTTCATACAAACACCTCCTAATTAATGTAACTATATTCTATCATCTGCGCTGTTACGTGGAATAACTCCCTCTTGAGTAGATTTAATTATGATGCATTACGGCTCCAAACTACTCCAATGGATCTTCAACACATCAAATCAATCAAACTGAATCTCTCAAAGTGGAGGATCAAGATCCAAGCTTCCATAGTTCAGTGATCAACTTTGTTTCTAGCGAGAAGAAGTATATGCTGTTATGAAAACATAGTTTCAATATGCTATCATTATGAAAAGATAGTTTCATGAGTCAGATAATTAACTAATTTCTTGCCGAAAGGTTGATGGGAATGGTATCCGAAGAGATAACGAAAATCAAAGATGACTTATCGCCTGCATACAAAAGGATAGCAACCTTCATTCTCAAAGAATACTCTCAGGTAGGGTTCATGTCTATTGAAGAACTGAGCTCAATGGCCGGTGCGAGCAAGGCTTCTGTAGTCCGATTCTCGAGACGTCTCGGTTTCTCGGGATTCAATGAACTGAAGAAGACTATCCAGCATGAACTCAGGAAAAGACTTTTACCCTATGAGAAGATCGCGACGACAGAACTTGACAGGGCCCCGGTGGAAAACCAGCTAAAATTGCTCAGACAGAATGAGATCAACAACCTTAAGAATACTTTATCCGGGATCAGAGAAGAGGAACTTCACAAATGGATCGACACTATTAGAGCAGCCAGTAACATCTATTTTGGGGGCTTCGGCGCAACAAAACACGTGGTCTCGCTGATGAGGTACACAATCTCCGTTCTTCAGCGGAAGCCAACCTGGTTGCTTTCTGGATCGGTCTCCGACTTTTCCTTCAAAATAAAGCTCATGGAAAGAAATGACGCTTTGATAGTGATGACCTTTCCTCCATATTCAAAAGAAGTGGAATACATGGTCGACTTTGCACTGGAGAGAAATGTGAGGACTCTTCTCGTTACAGATTCCGTTGACTGTCCGGTCTACTCGAAAGCCTATTCGTCGATTCTGTGTGAGAACAACTCACTTCTCTTCGGAAACTCCTTCGTTGGTCCCATAGCGGTCGCGGAAATGATAGGTAACTTCATCATCCTAAGCGAAAAGAAGACCGGTATGGAGGAGATGAAAAGGCTGTTTGAGGTAGAGGAGAGAGGATACAAAGCAATAAAGATTGACGGCAAGAACAAGTAGATTCATCGTTTGCTCGTGAATGCATCTAATTACTGAAAAGAAGATTAAGGGAATCGAAGAGGGGAATTGATTTAGCCCGCTGTGGCATCTGAGTTCTTTTTTAGATAGGAGTGTTCTAGTTTTAATCAAGGAAGATTCTTTTGCTTGAAACGAGGTGTTTGTATGAAGGCCATCATTGTGCACGGCGGTACCGGAAGTTTCAAGAGCGTAACTGACGCCGATGAACACAGAAGGGGAATCGAAGAGGCAGTCAGGCAAGGATTTCTAACTCTCGAGAAGATAAACAGCGCAGAAGAAGCCGTTGTTACCGCCGTGTCCGTGATGGAAGAGGACCCGACCTTCAACTGTGGCAGGGGATCGGTGCTTACTTATCGCGGCGATATCGAAATGGATGCTGCGATAATGGACAATAATTTAAATGCGGGAGCTGTTTCCGGTTTGAAGAGGATTCTCCATCCCATAACGGTTGCACGGGCCGTCATGGAACAGACTGATCATGTTTTACTTGCCGGCGCTGAACTGGAGGAATTCGTTACGGTTCTAGGATTTCCGAGGGAGGATAACCTGATCGTTCCGAAAAGGCACCTACAGTGGAAAGAAGAACTTGAGAAAATTGCCAGAGGCGAGAAGACCAGATTTGGAAAGAGCGTCAAGCTGGCGAAAAAGGCCGAGGAGTATCATTCTACCTGTGGTGCAGTCGCGATAGATGACCACGGAAGAATGGCAGCCGGAACCTCCACGGGCGGAATGATGATGAAAAGCTTCGGCAGGGTGGGAGACAGCCCCATTATAGGCGCGGGAACCTACTCGGATTCATTCGGCGCAGTCTCCGCAACGGGTCATGGAGAAAAGATTATGAAGCTCACTCTGAGCAGGCTGGTTGCCTTCTTCATGGAACAGTACCCCGCTCAAAAGTCCGTCGACATCGCTCTCGAGAGAGCCAGATACTTCGACTGTGAGTGCGGTTTAATTGCGCTCGACAGATACGGCAATATCGGAATAGGGCACACTTCAAAGGATATGTCATGGGCGTTCATAAAAGATGGTCATGCACCGGTGATATTCTAATAATCACTGGCTGCCTTTCTCGTAGAGAAAGCTCCCTGCTTTGAGACTTCAGTTTTTTGAAAATTGCTACGGAAAGAAAAGCTGCAACAAATAGCGCAAAGTAACTGGCAACTGTCCGAGAAAAATGATCCTCATTGAGCTCGAAGATCTTTTGCAAAAAGATAATCGCAGGTATAAGGAAGAAATCTTGTTTCGACATCGGCAGCAATCTCGCTGCGATTCCCTTTCCAAAAACCTGAAGCAGGTCCGTAGAAGTTATCACGAAGCCGAATGTGGAAAAGAAGATGTTTACCACCCTAAAGGCTCTGGAGCCCGCATCGATGATTTCTGGGTCGTTACAGGAGATGCTTATAATCGAACTCGGTATAGTCAACCCGATAATGGCAAAAACCACTGCAAAGACCGTAATCACTATCAACAAAAATCTCAGAGTTTCAAAAACCCTAGAAGACTTCTTCGCGCCTTAATTATAGCCAGCAACCGGTTGAAATGCAAGATCGTATCCGAATAGAACCATCATCCCCAACATGAGAACCCCCATTGTTGTTTCGACGGCCGAAACGACATGATCCTCGTAGTTTCCGGCAGCGTGATTCAGAAGTGCGGTGCGAAACTTGACAGAGATTGCCTCAGGAGTGTCGAAAGACGGATTTTGAAGATTTCAGAGTATATCTGAAGAGAGAGAGACTGTACAGTCTTATAGATAGATTCGTGCTACTCTTCTTTCTTATGTAGTATTCGAGAATGATCATCGTCGAAACAGACTGAGAGATGACTGACGCAACGGCCGCTCCCACGATACTCATTCCACATCCGAAGATGAAAACAGGAAAGAGCGCAACATTGAGAAGGACTTCAGAGACCATAGCAACCATGAATTTCTGGGCGTTGCCCTCCGCTCTTACGAGATTGTTCATGGTCATGTTCATCATGGTAAATATCGACCCCATAATGATCATCTTTGTGTATTCTCTCGTGTACTCCATAATAGTCTCGGTAGGCCCGAAAGCGGTAAGAAGAGGGTCCAGGAATATCAGTCCAGGTACGGTGAAGGCAGTTCCCGTTGCAAAACTTGTGAAGAGAGCCGTGGATGCCGCCTAATCGGCTTGCTTCTTATCTCCGGCGTTCAGTTGACGCGAAACATTTGAAGCGGCTCCTACACCGTATGTCAGGCCAACGGCACCTGTAAGATTGAATATTGGAAAGGCAAATGAAACTGAGCCTACGGAGCTTGTTCCTATCCACCCAATGAAGAAAGTATCGACAGAATTGTAGAAAGAATTTCTCAACATTGCAATTATTGAAGGAATCGAAAGATCTATGAAAAGCTAAGGGATCTTCATCTTCCCCATCGACCCTCGCTCTTTCCTCGGAACTTCTTAATCTCAAGAAAAACCGCCATTTCAGAGACTACCTGCTATCATAGTACACTAATCGAGTCCATTTGACGGGCATGGAAGGAACGGAAAGCCAACGAATCTTGTTTGCGCGGTCTTTCCGAAGTATTCTCATTAACTTAGAAGCAAACGTAGCCCTTCAGTTCCTATTTCGGGGTTTATACTCTCGTTGCGATAGTAAAAAAACCTCTTAGCAAATCGTCGTTGCATAAAGCGATCGAACCGATAAGAGACCTAATTGGCCCGAGGAGGAGATTACTGAGAAGAAAGAAGGTATTATCAGCTTTCTCTTAGTCTCACTAATACTTTTGGCGGATCGGTCTTTTCTGAAGAACCGATAGACGAGATGTACGAACCTACTGTTGAAGAAACATTCGAAGAAGATTCACTGAAAAAAGAAAGCATGGAGGCGAGATGATTCTACAGAGAAGGAGAGGAATGCGGAGATCCCCAATTCTACTATTTTGCATCTTCAGCAGCTTTATCTAGGGAAGGAGATGAACCCGTAGAAGAAGCCGACGGCTGCCCTTCAATCGTTTCTTGCGTTAGAGGGGCAGCAGTTTAAGATGGAAGAGCAATGATGCCCGAAAATAACATTTCATGCCAATTAATCAAAAAGAAATTTCACTTGACCGTGATAAGGAAAATAAGATCTATGTTGGCTTATGAACCTCTGTCTCTCGTTTCACCTTGCAATCGTGAAGTACATAATCAGTCCCACAACCACCGTGATACCGATAATCAAAGGAATAATCGCAAAACCAAACATCCTCTCACCTCCATCTAAGAGTTGCTCAATATTCTACTCTCTTTCATTCGAAATCCTTCCTGTTCTTCAACTGCTCTTCAAATTGCGGCCAGATCTCTTCAAGTCTTTCAGAAGGAGTCTGTCGGATCAATCTCGATTCAAATCTCAGAGATTCCCTTTCCACTCCGAGCATCTGCCAAAACTCTCTCATGAACTGCACGAAGTCAAACCTCTCGCCAAGAATTTCTCTTGCTTTGTCTTCATAATGCAGAAACTCGAGATACTTTGTGTTGAATGAATGTGTCTCTTCGCCTTCTTCAACATCTATTTCTTCACCAAGGAAAAGAGCCTTCAGATACTCCAGATTCCTTCTTATAAGACTCTCAGCGACGATTCCAGAGTGTCCAGAAATTACGGTCTGACACGACATCTTAAGTACAGTCTTCAAACTCTCCGTGAAGGTTACCAGATCGCTCCAGAGAGTTAGTGGTAAAGGATCTTCCACAAGATCTCCTACGAAGATCACCGAATCTCTTCTGTCGATGCATACAGAAGAACAGAGAGTGTGCCCCGGCAAATAACGAAACTCTATTTCGTCATCTTCAAAGACTAACCTATCGCTGAAGGTGACATTGGGAAGTCTCTTCAAAACATCTCCGTCTCGAAATCTTTCCAGATTTTCGAAATCGTACTCCCATCTTTCTTCCATTCTTCTTCTTGCAAGTTCATGAGCGACGATTTCGCACCCGTCGAACGCTCCGTTTCCCCAGACGTGGTCGTAGTCAGAATGTGAGTTGAAGATTACGAGATCCTTTCTGGGGCTTTCTTTAATTCGATCCTTAACAACGTTCATAAACCGACTTCCTAGAAACGTGTCACACAAATAAAAGCGATCTCCGCCTTCTATCAAATAGACGGACGTTTCCCCACCCATCGGTGAATCTCCGTCTTGAAAGGTAAACAACACTCCCCTTCTGCCGACTGTCCGAATCCTCAAGGGTCTCCTCCCTGTTTGACCGCGGCAAAGATTCGGGCTATAGAGGAATCAGCATGGATCTTCAACGGAATCGCGAAGATTTCCAGTTCTTTCGAATCCGACAGGTTTTCAAGACCGGTAAGATTCTCTGCGATGAAGCAGCCTCCACGGAAAAGAATTCTGTGGATATCGTAAGGGTATCGATCCGGAGAAGATGAGTCGAAACCAACCATTCTCGTTTTACGCTTTACCAGAAATTCGGCCAGATCGGAAGTCAGGTATGGGTTCTTCAAGAAATAGTCCTCGCTACCAAACAGGGAATCCCTTCCAGTCCAGAAAAGAACAACCGAGTCTTCGGAGATCGCTTCTTCATATTGCGGCTTAATTGTTATCTCTGTTTCGCCCCTCACATCTAGGAGAATTCCCTTGCCTATAAGTCTATCGATCTCGATCTGATCTACATAGAGATTTGATTGGGTGAGATGCATGGGACCGTCTATATGGGTTCCCGAGTGCATACTTATTTCAAGTCTGTGGTTGTTGTATCCGTCTTTGCTCAAGACTCTCGACCTGTGGAGCCTCGTCTGATCATCACCTGGATAGACCGGCTGATTGTCTTCGATTACTCTTGTAAGATCGACATATCTAGTCAAAGCATCACCTCGCTATTATTATACGAAAATACAACAACTACAGAATATCACAGCAAAGGCCTTACAGAGCGAAACTAATGAAAGGTAGTTTTTCATTAATGAAGGGAAGATCTTCATTTGAAATCAAGAGATTATATGATATGATTGATACGTTCGAAAGAAATTGAAGGAGGAGATTTGTATGAGAAGAATTCTTGCTTATCTATTAGTGCTCCTCTTCGTTGTGTCGTCTGCATCGTCTCTAATCGGTTCTTCATTGGACGTAGCGAAGGAGATAGCGGAATCGGCAAACGAGCGGATCGAATCGCTAATTGAGACCGCCATGGAGAAAGCAGAGTCCTTGACAGAGCGTTTTGAAGAAACCGGTCTTTCTCTGGAGGCCTATGAGAATCTGATCGACGATCTGGGGAACGATCTAGTGAACACGGCTCTACGCATTTCACAAAGAGCCATTGAGAAAATCGAAGAGATCGGTTACAATGCTATTTGTTACTATGTGCCGGTAAAACTTGGTTACAAGATCTTTATGGTCGATCCCATTCTGATAATCGACGACTAGAAGAGCCAAATAAACTAATTGTGCCAGAAATGCCGTAGTCATCTACGGCATTTCTGATTAGCTAAAACCTTCAGAGTATATGTGATACACTGTATTTGAGCATCAACTTATTCTATAGGCTTTATTTCCGGGGGAAGAGATGGAAGGTTTCAAAGTTTGCAAGTCAAGCGAAACCATCGAAACGGTTGCCCAGAAGAATTCTTCACTCTCTCTGCTGGCTCACGGCGATGGCGTAGAGATTTCGATGTATGAATTGCGCTCCGGAGTTGTCACGTTCCTCGATACATTTTCGGGCGGGGACCTCCTCGAATTCTTCTACATCATAGAGGGAACTATTTCCTGCAATTACTCCAAAAAAGAAGTCAATTTAGGTCCCGGAGATTACTTTTATGCCCATAATCTCAAGTCTCCTGTCGAACTGAAGCCCCAGACTGACGTTAGGTTGCTTCATGTATCTTCAAGGCCGCTGTTCAAATACGTAAGCAATAATATGGGGGTAATGAAGGATATTCTTTCCAAAGTGGAGATTAAGGACTCATACACTCATGGCCACGGAAAGAGAGTGAGAGATGTTTCTCTGGCGATTGCAAGAAAACTTGGCGTTCCTTCAGAGAAACAGGAAGTTATTGCGATGGGAGCTTTGTTCCATGACATTGGAAAGATTGAAATAGACGATTCGATATTGAAGAAACCCTCTCGATTGAGTAGGGAGGAGTTCGAGATAATCAAGCTTCATCCAGTTACTGGTTGCGAGATGGTTAAGGGGAACTTCCTTGAAGAGACCCAGGACATAATAAGGCATCATCACGAGCGACTTGACGGGTCGGGCTATCCAGATGGGCTTAAGGGGAGCGAATTATCTCTGGAGGCTAGAATCGTCGCCGTTGCAGATTCATTTGACGCCATGACTTCAAGGAGACCGTATAGAGAGGCGATGAGCTGCAATGAAGCCCTTCAAGAGCTTAAGTCCAAAGCCGGCTTGCTGTACGATTCCAAAGTCGTCAAGGCCCTTGAGGAGTGTATAGACGAGGGTTTAATATAGCTGCAACCGATCATGAAAATCCTTTCTTTCCCGACTTCTTTCCGCAGAGTAATCGACTAAATAAACATCAGTTCACATACTGGCTGGAAACAAGATGTTTCATCGTTTTGAAAACGCTGAGTTCTCAAATCCCGTAGCTGATATAATCTCTTTAGAGGTGATCTAGATGGGAGAGTTTTCAATCGTTGCTACAATAAATGAACGTAGACTTCTCAAGTCGATTGAAATGTCGGGAGCATCGGCCATACGTTTCAATTCCTCTCACGTTTCTCTTGAAGAGCTTCAAAAATTCATCTCTTACTATGAGGATAACTGTGCTCTTCCTCTGTACATCGATCTACAGGGTGCCAAGCTTCGGCTGTCCAGAAGTCAGCCGATAATGGAAGTGAAGGCTGGTGAACAGGTTGTTCTTGGCTGCCAGTCCTCTCAGCTGAGAAGCATAGCGGTTGATCCCAGAACCCTTTCATACCTCTCTCCCGGAATGAGGGTCTCAATAGAAGACGGCAGGATTGAACTGCAGGTACTCAAACTCGAGGCAGATTTTGCAAGAGCTATGG
>ERZ795057.548-NODE-548-length-38880-cov-5.694089_pt1 | contig 38880 bp, 33 predicted proteins | sample MGYA00375141_ERZ795057 | MGnify/ENA primary metagenome ERZ795057 (study PRJEB30186, sample SAMN05720163) | activated sludge metagenome | isolation source: Anaerobic digester | place: Hong Kong | collected 2015-01-26 ...
GAAGAAGGCCGTGAAGAAGGCCGCCAAGAAGGCTCCGGCGAAGAAGGCCGCCAAGAAGACCACGGCGAAGAAGGCCGTGAAGAAGGCTGCCAAGAAGGCCCCTGCCCGCAAGGCGACCGCCAGGAAGACGGCCCGCAAGGGACGCAAGTGATCGGCGGACGACCACAGAAGCAAAGACCCCGGCCTGGCCGGGGTCTTCTGCTTTGGTACCTGTTCACGGTTGCAACCTGGAGCGCGTCCAACCGCCGTCGTCCTTCCGTCGGAACAGCAGGCGATCGTGCATCCGGTCCGGTCTACCCTGCCAGAACTCGATGCTCACGGGTACCACGCGGAACCCACCCCAATGCCCTGGTCGCGGCACCTCGCTGTCGTGCAGGCGCTCGTTCCAGCGAGCCACCTTCTCCTCCAATGCGGCACGGTCCCCGATCTCCATGCTCTGATCGGATGCCCATGCTCCCACCCTGCTCGCTCTGGGACGCGAACGGAAATAGGCGTCCGACTCCGCTGCGGAGATCCTTTCCGCATGTCCCTGGATGCGGACCTGGCGTTCGAGCCCAGGCCAGAAGAAGGTCAGTGCGGCCCGGGGATCGGCCTCCAGTTCCATGGCCTTCCGGCTGTTGTAGTTGGTGAAGAACGTGAACCCGCTGGCGTCGGCCTCGCGCAACAACACCACGCGGCAACTCACATGGTCCGGACCGCAGGTCGAGAGCATCATCGCGTTGTGATCGGGCTCACCGGCGTCCTCCGCCTCCACCAGCCATTCTCGGAAGAACCCGTGAGGGTCCATCCCCGCACGCTCCTCTGTCAGAACGCTCCGGTCATATTCCCTCCGTACATCCAATCCGGTCTTCATCATCTTCCTGGGTTTAGTTGCCGGCCCGACGAAATTACCTCAACCAGGGGGCCTGCCTATCTTGGCGCTGCACTGTCATGAGCAAGGACCTGTTGGACCTCCGACCTGAGAACGTCCTGGAACCGGCACAAGGTCGATTGCTCGTATCCGAACCCTTTCTGAGCGACCCCTATTTCCGCAGAACGGTGATCCTGCTCTGCACCCACGATGAACAAGGAGCGTTCGGTCTGGTGTTGAACCGGAGCATCGAGGTGGACCTGGATGACCTGTTGCCGGGGCATTCCCTTGCAGGTGCTCGTGTCGGTATCGGAGGGCCCGTACAGACCGACGTACTGTACTTCCTGCATACCATCGGGAAGCACCTGGCCGGCAGTGTCCCCGTGTTCGACGATGTTCATCTCGGAGGGGACATGGACCAATTGCAGGACCTGGTGAAGGCGGACCCGGGTCTCCTGCGTCATGTCAGGTTCTTCATCGGCTACTCGGGATGGAGCGCGGGGCAACTGGAACGGGAACTCGGGGAGCGATCCTGGCTCGTTGCCCATGCCACCACCCGTCAGGTGATGGCCCGCGATGATGAGGACGTCTGGCGGGAGACCCTGCGCGGCATGGGAGGCCGGTTCGCACCGCTGGCGAATTTCCCGGAGGACCCCCGGTCGAACTAGGTGGCAGCCTGGGCCACGAGCAATTCCACCAGTTCCTGTGACTGTCGGTGGGCGTATCGTTTGGTCCGATAGGCCGCCGCCCATTGGATGCCCCGGATGGCGTTCGTGAAGAAGAGCTCGTCGGCAGCCAGCAGGTTCTGCGGATTCAACGAGCACTCGTAGACCTTCATGCCATGGGCGATCGCCAGGTTGATCACCTGCATGCGCATGACCCCCGCCACGCATCCATCGCTCAGCGCCGGCGTGTACAGCACACCGTTGCTCACGATGAAGAGGTTCCCGCTGCTGCTCTCGATGATGTTGCCCCGTTCGTTCTGGAGGAGGCATTCGTCAAGACCGCGCTCCTTGGACCAAAGCGCGGACATGATGGAATACTGGCAGTTGAGCGTCTTGTGTATGGACAAGGCGTTCACGGGCTTCCTCATGTCCGGATAGATGTCCACTTGGAACCCGTGATCGTTGAGCACGAAGGTGTCGTGCGGCCACGGGCTCACCTCGATCACGAAGCCACCGCGATCGCTGTCCGGACGGTAATGGCCATGTGATTCCCTGAACACGGTCAGCCGCAACCGCCCACTGGATATCCCCGTCCGCGTCAGGAGTTCCTTGATATGGACCTCCAACAGCTCGCGGTCCAGGCGCTCCGGGCGCTCGATCTGCAGAACACGCAGTCCAGCTTGCAATCGGGCCCAATGCGCGTCCAGGAAAAGCGGCTTCCCACCGATGGCACGGATGCTCTCGAACAGACCGTCACCATAGTGAAAGGCCCTGTTGTCGAGATGGAGAACGGGGCCGTCCCCGTCCAGCACTTCACCGTTCACGACCACGAGCGTTGGCATCACACGATCTTTTCCTGGCGCAGCACATCCCAAAGCGGGCCGTTCGCGCGTATCAACGACCCTCGCACCCCCACCGCCGCTGCAGCTTCCACATCACGGTCCCTGTCGCCCACCAGGATCGAACGGGCCGGATCGATCCCGTGCCGGGCGATGGCCTTCTCGAGCAGCAGGGACCCAGGCTTGCGACAGAGGCAGCGCCCCTTGCTGGGGTGATGAGGGCAATAGAACACATCGTCCAACACGATCCCTTGCTCGGCAAGTCGATCCCGAAGATAGGCATGCACCTGCGCGACATCGTCATGTCCATAGAGCCCCAGTCCGATGCCGCTCTGATTGGTGATCACGACCAGCACATAGCCCGCCTCCTGAAGTGCACGTAATGACCTCGGCACATCAGGAAGGACCTCGAAGTCCTGGATGCGCCAGGTGTGCTCACCTCGCTCCCGGTTCAACACGCCGTCCCTGTCCAGGAAGACGGCCTTGCGACCTTGACCTTCGCTCATAGCCCTCCTTGCAGATACCCCAGTTCGAGAACGAGACGCGGCTCAACGATGGCCGTGTACACCACGCCGAAAAGGGCCCCGTGGAAATGCGCATCGTGCGCGACGTTGTCCCCGCCCCGCTTGTCCATGTAGCGTTCGTAGGCCAGGTACAGGATCCCGAAGACGAAGGATGGGATCGGGATCGGGATGAACATCAGGTAGATCGACTGAGTGGGCAGCATCAGGATATGGGCGAACAGCACTGCGGCCACGGCACCTGAGGCACCCACCGCCCGATAGCCGGGGTCGTGGATGTGCCTCCGATAGCCTACCAGGGAGCTGAACAGGATGCCGCCCAGATACAGACCACTGAACGCCAAGGCACCCGAACCGTCGGTGAGCCCCTGGTACAGGCGTTCCACATTGGCTCCGAACATGTACAGGACGAACATGTTGACGAACAGGTGGTAGCCATCCGCATGAATGAAGGCGTGCGTCACGAACCGATGCCATTCACCGCGAGCGCGGATCACGAAGGGCTCGAAAAGCAAGGCCAGGAACACGCGACGATCCTGCCAGGCGCCAATGGATACCAGCGCGGTCACGATGATGATCAGGAGCGTGATGCTGAACCCCATGGAGCGGCCAAGTTAGTCGCCGGCCAGGCGTTCAATGGGTGTGGTCCCTGATGATCCGCCAGGCATCCCCTTGCCGCTGCCAGAGCAGTGAAAATCCTCCGGAAAGGGTGTCCGACTCCCGATGGAGCTTCCATCCTCCCGTGCACCAGGCATGGTCTCCACCTGCCGCGATCACTTCCCCCACGGAGAACTCCAGGTCGCCCATGGCGGCCTTGTCCGGATAGCGTCTCTGGTAGTTCGCCGTCACCTGCTCCCTGCCGCAGGTGGTGCCGCGGTCGCTCACGAAGCACACGTCCGGTGCGTACCCTTCCATGAAGCCGGGGATATCACCCCTGTCCCAGGCCGTCTCCTGGTCCGCCATCACCTGGCGGATCGCCTCTTCATCCCCAGGTCCGAACACGTGACCACCACAGGCCGTGAGGACTGCCAACAGAAGGAACACCGGCCAGTGGATCCGCATGGGAACGAAAAAGGCCACCCTGAAGTGGCCTTCGTAGCGCGGGAGAGACTTGAACTCTCGACCTCAGGATTATGAATCCTGCGCTCTAACCAGCTGAGCTACCGCGCCTTGCTACGGGCCCTGGCCCGAAGGGCGGCAAATATAGGAAAGGGCTTGTTCGGTGCTGACGTGGGGGCTTGCCTCCGGCAGGGATCTGCCTATCTTGGACCGCAGCCAACACCGGCGCTGCGTGAAGCCATGGCCAGGAAGTCCACCCCGCCCTCCAAGAGAACGACCGCTGGAAAGAAAGGTCCAAAGGCCGCCAAGGCCGTGAAGAAGGCCGCCAGGAAGACCTCGGCGAAGAAGGCCGCCAAGAAGGCATCCAAGAAGGCTCCGGCGAAGAAGGCCGCGCCGAGGAAGGCCATGAAGAAGGCCGCCCCAAAGAAAGCTTCGAAGAAGGCCCCGGCGAAAAAGGCCGCCCCCAGGAAAGCAGCCTCTTCCAGCGCCAAAGCTCCGGTGGGCAAGGGTGGGAAGGCCCAGGTGAAGAAGGCAGGCCTGGGAAAGGTGACCCCTTCCGCCGCCAAGGCTGCTGCCGGCAAAGGCAAAAAGGCCCCGGTGAAGAAGGCTTCCGTAAAGAAGACCGCCAGCAAGCCGGCCGCTACGAAGGCGGCAAAAAAGGCATCCGGTCCGACCCGCAAGGTGAACTTGGGAACGGTCAGGTCCAGCAAGTCGACCAAGCCCGGCAGGGCGGACAAGGGAAAGAAGGCCGGCACGGTCAGGAAGGCCGCCCCGCCCGTCGCACCCGCCGCTGGTCCTCCTGAAGGCCCCGCGGCAAGACCCAGAAAGGAAAAGACCACGCTGAAGCAGCGGTACCAGATGGAGTTCATGGTCCGTTCGGCTCCCAACGTCCTGTACGAACTGATCTCCACCCCCAGTGGATTCTCCGAATGGTACTGTGATGATGTGAACGTGAAGGGGGCCCGCTACACGTTCATCTGGGACGGGGAGGAAGAGACCGCACAGCTGATCGGCCAGAAGCGTGGTGAACTGGTGCGGTTCCAATGGGAGGATGATGAGGACCCGAACGCCTTCTTCGAGCTTCGGATCCGGATCGACGCCATGACCAACGATGTGGCCCTGATCCTGACCGACCACGCCTGGCCCCATGAACTGGAAACGGCACGGGCCTTGTGGGACTCCCAGATCCACAACCTGCTGCGGGTGATCGGCGCCTGACCGCCGTTGAGCCCGGCCGACGAATGAAGCGGCTCCATCTCATGATCATCCGGGTCTATCTGGGCCCGCTGGCGATCACGTTCCTGCTCGTGCTCTTCATCCTGAGCATGCAGTTCCTGTGGAAGTACGTGGACGACCTCATGGGCAAGGGTCTGGAGTGGTACGTGCTGGCGGAACTGCTCTTCTATGCCACGGCCAGTTTCGTGCCCCTGGCCCTGCCTCTTGGCATACTGCTCTCGTCCATCATGACCCTGGGCGGGCTGGGCGAGAACAGCGAACTGACCCCGATGCGATCGGCAGGACTGCATCTGTTCAGGATCCTGCAGCCGCTGATCGTCCTGGTCCTGGTGCTGGCCGCGGGCTCCTTCTATTTCAGCAACAACGTCCTGCCCATTGCCAACCTCAAGTTCAAGTCGTTGCTGTGGGACGTGACCCAGAAGAAGCCCACCTTGAACCTGACCCCCAATGTGTTCTACAACGGGATCGATGGGTTCAGCATCCGCGTAAGGGACAAGGAGCCAGGGACGGGCCGGCTCTCGGACGTGCTCATCTACGACCATCGTCAGGCGTTCCAGGGCAACCGGACCGTGGTACGGGCAAGGACAGGCACCATGAACCGGTCCACGAACGGGCACTACCTGTTGCTGACCCTGCAGGACGGCCATATCTATGATGAGCATTCCCCGGCCGGAGGGTCCGAGGCCGACCTGCCCCTGTTGCGTGGCAGCTTTGAGGAGGACATGATCCGATTCGACCTGAGCGGGCTTGGTCTTGACCGGACGGACGAGGACCTCTTCCGGGACCACTATCAGATGCTGACCATGGGCCAGCTCCGCACCGCCGAGGACAGTCTGCGCCTGCATGCCGAGGAGCGCGGAGCCGAGGAATCCGAACACCTGTTGAACGCCCTGTGGCCGACCCGCAGGAAGGACGCGGAGCGCCCCCAGGGAACGCACGAACCCTTCGCGGACAAGCTGCGTGGGATGACGCCTCCGGTGAAGGCGAATCTTTATGAGGTGGCCATGAACATGGCGCGGAACAACATCAACTACCTGGAGCACACCACGGAGGCGAGGAGGTCGCGGAACGAACACCTGAGCAAGTTCCAGGTGGAATGGCACCGCAAACCGATGCTGGCCCTGGCCTGTCTGATCTTCTTCTTCATCGGAGCACCGCTGGGGGCCATCATCCGCAAGGGCGGCATGGGGCTTCCCGCCGTGTTCGCCATCGCGTTCTTCCTGGTGTTCCACATCATCTCGTTCAGTACGGAACGTCTGGTGATCGCCGGCAAGCTCACTGCCTGGCCGGGCATGTGGATGAGCACGCTCGTCCTGCTCCCCGTGGGCCTGTTCCTCACTTGGAAGGCGGCGTCGGACAGTCCGCTGCTGGACCGCGATGCGTATTATCGCGGCTGGGAGAAGCTGCGCTCGCGCTTCAGCCGACATGCGGGTCCTTCAACTCTGTCATAAACCGCCCTGCCCGCCCGTGGACGGGGGCAGCAAGGCGATGCACAACCTGACCACCGGTCTGTTGAAGGCCGGGCACGAGGTGGTGGTGAGGTGCATCTCCACCCCGAAGCATCCCATGCGCACCGGGGAGATCCCCGAGGCGTACCGGCGCAGTACCGACGTGCGCGCCGTGTTCGTGGACACCTCCCTGAACATCGTGGACGCGTTCACGGACCTGATCACCGCGGACAACTACAACCTGAGCCGCTTCTTCTCGCCGGACATGGACATCGAACTGATCCGCACGCTGAGTGGATCGCGTTTCGACATCATCCTGCTCGAGAGCCTGTTCATGACGCCCTACATCGCCACCGTGAGGCGATACACCCAGGCGCCCATCGTGCTGCGTTCGCACAACCTGGAGCATGTCGTACAGGAACGTATCGCCCAGGGCGAGCGCAACCCGCTGAAACGGCCCTACCGCCGTTTCCTGGCCAAGCAGCTCAGGGACCATGAACTGGCGGTGCTGGAGCGGATCGACGGGGTGGCGGCCATCAGCTCGTCGGACCTTGCCCATTTCCGCGCGCAACATGCCGAACTGCCGATGTGCACCATCCCGTTCGGCGTGGACATCGAGGCCTATCCCCTTCAGCCCTGGCCCGACGGTGCACCCACATGCTTCCACCTGGGAAGCATGGACTGGTTGCCCAACGAGGATGGCATCCGGTGGCTGCTGGACGAGGTGTGGCCCAGGGCCATCGCTGAACGCCCCGGACTCAGGCTCGAGCTGGCCGGGAACCAGATGCCACAGGACCTTCTGGAAGCCGAGATCCCCGGTGTGAGGATCCGGGGCCGGGTCCCCGATGCCCGGCAGTTCATGGAAGAGGGCCAGATCATGGTGGTGCCCCTTTTGAGCGCTGGCGGTATGCGGGTGAAGATCGTCGAAGGCATGGCGCTCGGCAAGGCCGTCCTCAGCACCACGATCGGCGCGGAAGGCATCGAGGCAGAGGACGGACGCCAAATGATCCTTGCCGATGGCCCGGAGGCCTTTGCCAAGGCGCTTGTCAGGACACACGACGACCCCGCAGGGACCCGGGCCATCGGTGAGGCCGCAAGGCAGTTGATCGCCGAGCGCTACGACGATCGCCGGATCGTGGCGGACCTGATCGCGTTCTTCGAGCAGTTGATGGGGAAATGAGGTTGATGGTCGTGCTATCGCGGGTCCCCTGGCCCTTGGAGAAGGGGGATAAGCTTCGGGCCTATCACCTGGTGGAACGGCTGGCCGAAAGGCATGAGATCCTGCTCTTCTGCCTGCACGAGGGGCGCCCGCATCCACAAGCACTGGAACACCTCCGAGGGATCTGCCAGCACATCGAGGTCGTGTCCATCCCGAAATGGCGGATCGCCTTGAAGCTGATCACCGCGCCCTTCAGTCGACTGCCCTTCCAGGTCGCCTACTTCCACCACCGGAAGGCCCAACGAAGCATGGACAGGGCCTTCGAACGCTTCCGGCCGGACCATGTGCTCTGCCAGCTGGTACGAACGACGGAATACGTCCGGTATCGTACGGATGCGCCCCGCACCCTGGACTACATGGACACCCTGAGCAAGGGCATGGAGCGGCGCACGGAGACCGCCCCTTTCTACCTGCGGCCCGTGTTCCGCATGGAGACGCGCCGGTTGATCCACTACGAGAACCTGATGTTCGACCTGTTCGACAACCGCGTGATCATCTCCGTGCAGGACCGTGACTACATCTACCATCCGGACCGCGACCGGATGGCCGTGGTGCCCAATGGGGTGGACACGGACTTCTTCAGACCGCTGGCGTCTGAACCGCGGTACGACCTGGTGTTCACGGGCAACATGAACTACCCGCCCAACATCGACAGCGTGGTGTACCTGGCCGAGCGTGTGCTTCCATTGGTGCGGAAGGAACGCCCGGGCACCACCCTGCTGATCTCGGGAGTGGACCCGGCCCCGGCCGTACGGGACCTCGCGCGGAGCGACCCGGGCATCACCGTGACGGGTTGGGTGAAGGACATCCGCGATTCCTACTCCAGCGCGAGGGTCTTCGTAGCGCCCATGCAGATCGGTACCGGGCTGCAGAACAAGTTGTTGGAGGCGATGGCCATGCGCATGCCCTGCATCACCTCCGAACTGGCCAACAATGCCGTGGGCGCGCCACCGGGAAAGGCCATCCTGATCGGGCGGGAACCCGAGGACTACGCGGATCACATCGTTCGCCTTCTGGAGCATCCGGAGGAACGCGAGCACCTGGCCGCCAATGGTCAGGATTTCGTCCGATCCCGGTTCTCCTGGGAACGATCGGCGGATGCCATCGATGCCTTGATCGACCCCGAGGGTGCATCCGCCGTTCCCACTTCCGGATGAAGGGGGCCGTACCTTTGCGGACCGATGCAGAACGTTCAGGGACGATTGGACAAGGTCGAGGAGGCCATCGCCGAGATCAGGCGGGGGCGCGTGGTGATCGTGGTGGATGACGAGGACCGCGAGAACGAAGGTGACTTCGTGACCGCTGCCCGGAACGCCACTCCGGAGCTGATCAACTTCATGGCCAAGCACGGTCGTGGGCTCATCTGCACCCCGCTCACGGAGGCACGCTGCGAGGAACTGGGCCTGGAACTGATGGTGAGGGACAACACGGCCCTGCACCATACCCCGTTCACCGTGTCCGTTGACCTGATCGGTCATGGCACGACCACCGGCATCTCGGCCAGCGACCGATCGAAGACCATCCAGGCCCTCATCGATCCCGGGACGAGATCCGCTGACCTGGCGCGGCCGGGACACATCTTCCCCCTCAAGGCGAAGGAGGGCGGTGTGCTGCGGCGCACCGGACATACCGAGGCAGCGGTGGACCTGGCGCGGCTTGCCGGATTCGAACCCGCCGGTGTGATCGTGGAGATCATGAACGACGACGGCACCATGGCGCGGCTACCGGAGCTTCGCCGGATGGCCGACGAATTCGGCCTGAAGCTCATCTCCATCGAGGACCTCGTCGCCTATCGGATGCGTCACGAGAGCCTGGTGGAACGACAGGTGGAGGTGCAATTACCGACGGAGCATGGCGATTTCCGACTGATCGCCTACCGGCAAACGACCACCGGCGAGGAGCACTTGGCGCTGATCAAGGGGTCCTGGGACAAGGACGACCCGGTCCTGGTGAGGGTGCATTCCAGCTGCGTGACCGGAGACATCTTCGGATCGCACCGGTGTGACTGCGGCCCTCAACTGCATGCCGCCATGGAGGCCGTGGAACGCGAGGGCCGCGGAGTGGTGCTGTACATGCAACAGGAAGGTCGCGGGATCGGCCTGGTGAACAAGTTGAAGGCCTACAAGCTCCAGGAGGAGGGCGCGGACACCGTGGAGGCCAACCTCAGGCTCGGCTTCGACATGGACTCCAGGGACTATGGTGTGGGTGCCCAGATCCTGCATGACCTGGGGGTGAGGAAAATGCGCCTGCTCACGAACAACCCCCGCAAGCGGACCGGGTTGATCGGTTACGGCCTGGAGATCGTGGAGAACGTCCCGATCAAGGTGGATCCGAACGAGCACAACCGTCGCTACCTGCTCACGAAGCAGCGGAAGCTCGGTCACGACCTGGGCCTGATGGACGATCAGGGCACCGCCTGATCCCCTTTCCTGCCGGACCGCCTCCTGAACAGGTCGAAGAAGCGGTCGAACTCCCTGCGGTAGCCGACCCCCACCCCCTGGGTGTACTGCGCCTGGTCTGCCCGGTTCAGGTTCTGGTCATTGCTCAGGTTGTAGGCCTTCAGGCGGAGCTTGCCGTCCGGGGAGAGCAGGTACTCCGCCTGCACATCACCGATCAACTGGCTCTGGGTGGAGCTCGTGGCCTGCCCGTACTGCACACCCACGGTGGTGTTCAGGAGCAGTCTTTCGTTGAACAACTGGGTGCTCACCGCCAACTCCACCTCCTCCTGCGAAATGGCGTCGCCCGGGCGGTAGTTCAGGCCCAGGTCCACGTCCTTGCTCAGACCGGACAGCCAGTTGCTCACCTGATTGCTCAACAACTCGCTCGCGGTGGTGCTGGCATAATTGCCTCCGGCAAGCCCATCGCCCTGGGAGCTCGCGTCCGGCGGTGGGGTGAAGTTGTTGAGCACGATGAGCGAGAACACCTGGCGGTTGAGGTCCTGCGGCGTGCTCATGACGGCGTTCACGCGGGAACGCACGTCCTCGTCCACGGTGGGCAGGCGCACCTCGTAGGAGATGCCCGGGTTCTGCAGCTTGTCCGTCAGATGCATGGTCACCTCCACGGGGACCCGTTTCCGATAGGCGTCGTTCTGTTCCACCATCACGTTGTACAAGGGCGCCCGGAGGCGGTAGATGGCACTCAGGTCCAGCTGGGCGTCCAGGGGGTCCCCGTACCACACGATCCTTCCGCCAGGCGCCATCTCGAACCGCTTGTTCAGGATGTTCCGCAGGGTGAACAGGTATTCCCCTTCGGTCACCTCCAGGTCACCTCGCATGGAGAACTCGCCTGCCGGCGTCACGGTCATGTCCAGTTCACCGGCTCCCCTGCCGGACATGATGTCGCCCACCGTGGGGTCGAAGATGAGCTGGAACCTGGCGTCCGGTGTCACGCTCACGTGCATGTCCAGCTCCACCCCGCTCAGGTCCACCTCCTCCTGGGCCAGCAGGCTGTCCACCCCTTGGCTCACGAAACGCACGAAGTCGATGTTGGAGACCTCGGTGCTGGCCCCGAGCGGGAACGAGATGTCGGTGCCACGTTCACTCACGGCATCGAGCGTCACCTCCAGTTTGTCGGCATGGCCGCTCACCTCCACGGTGCCCCTGGCGTAGGCCTTCCCGAAATAGAGCTCGTTGTCGTCCGGCCCGGTCTCCATGCACAGGAACCGGTCCATTTCCAAGGAGACGTTGTAGTTCCAGTTCCGGAGCCCGTCATGCAGAATGGTGGCGATCGCGGTCGCCGAGTTCCCCTCCTCATCATGGAGTTCCACCAGGTCAAGGGCGAACATGTCGGGAGCGATGTTCACGTCGTGCGAAAAGCTGTAGGAAGTGCCGAGGTAGTCGATATGGATGCCCGCGTCCACCAGGCTTGCCGTTCCGCGAACGGCCGGGTGGGCAAGCGTTCCGTTCAGGGACAGGTCGCCGGTCAAGGCGCCTTGGATCCCGCTCAGCCCTTCCGGCATGTAAGGTTCCAGGAACGCCAGGTCGAAGCGATCGAACAAGAGCCGGATGTCCAGTTCCTGCTCCGACCCTGGATTCACGGCTCCCTCGAAGTCCATCGCCTTCACCCCTCCCCGCTCCAGGGACCCGTTCACGTCGATGGCCCGTTGACCTTCGTTCCAGGTCGCGGCGAAAGCAAGGTCCCCGACCGGCTTGGTACCCACCGACAGGCTGTCCACCCGCAGCTCGCTGAGCACGTAGGGAGCACCATAGGGATCGAACGCGCGACCCTGGCCGCTCACACTGCCATGCAGGCCGGGCCCGTCCAACCAGGGTCGCAGGTTCTCCAGGCGCAGTCCCTGAAGCTCGAAGGCCAGGGCTATCGTGGGATCCTCGTTGATCTCCCCTTCCACACGCACCTGTTGCGCGCCGTTGGCCAGATGGAGACCCTTGATGCGGACCGAGCTCGAATCCACCAGGAAACTGGCCGTGCGCTCGTTCCGCCAGTTCCCCCGGCCGAGGAAGAGGTCCGACGGCAGGAGATCGACCTCGAACCGCTCAGGGCCATGCACGACCCCGTTCATGCGAAGATCGCCGGACGTGCCATGCGACGACCCCGTCCAGCCCAACCGTAGGTCCACCTCATCCTGATAGGCCTTTCCGGAAAGGAAAACGCCGTTCACGAAGGTTCCCGGGGAGAGGCTTCCGCGATGACCCTCCACCGCAAAGGCCAGCACGTCCATGGTCTTGTCCAACGAGAACCGCAACGAGTCCACGGAGACCCCGTCCCATTCCACGAACGGGGCGATGCCGGAGAGCGCGATATCGAACGTCCGGCTGTCGAACCGGCCATTGAACACCGTGTTCTCGGACAGGGTCAGACCCGGTGCGAACAGGTCGAACAGGGCGCGCGTGTCCTTCGTGCGCACCTCGAGGTCGAACGCCTGTTCGGCCTGTTCATAGTCGACCTCGTCCCTGAGGGCGGGGAATACACTGAAGACCACGCTTTGCAGCGCCGGCCAGATACGCGTTGGAAGCAGGTCGCCGTCCACGTCGATGTCCGCGAGGTCGCTTCGAACACGCGTGCGATCCCTCCCCATGGACCGTTCCCGCGAAAGGAGCAGGTCGCCGAGTTCATGATCGGCGAAGGCATCGCAATACGATATGCCCTGCAGGTCGATGGTCCCCCGGCCACTGTCAGGGTCCAGGATCGCGTTCGCGATCACGCGCACGTTCAAGCTGCTGTAGCCCGTACTGTCGATCAGGTTCAACGCCACCAGGTCGGCGTGTTGGAGGTCAGCCTCGAAATCGACGACGGGAGCATGGCCCCTCAGGTCTGCCTTACCCTGGAAATCCAGCACCAGGTTCCGGTCCCGGCTGTGCAGCTCCCCGATGAACAGGTCCTCCTCCAACAAGGCGTTCAGGGAGATCCCGGTGGCTTCGTACCCATTGATGGTGATCATGGGCAGATCTCCCTGGATCTCCGCCTTCATGTCGGCGAGGCCCGTGCCTGAGGCGTTCACGCGGATGTCGGAGGTGACCGGACCCAGCGGCCCTTCCTCGATGACCCGGCCCACATCGAACCGATCGCTCGCAAGACGTCCCGAAAGGACGAGCATTCCGCCAAGCGTATCCCGCTCGAAGGAGAGGTCGGTGCGCAGGTCCCCCACTTGTGTGCGCGTGCTCCCGTAGGCCGTGAAGGCGTTCGGAAAACCGGTGAAGTTCCCCGCGAAGCGGATGGTACCCAGCCGGGCCACCTCCTGCGGCACGCTCAACCGCCCCCCTTCCGTGAACGGTGGTACGGGGATCGTGGCCAGGTCCACGTGATCGGTCACGACTTCATCGGCGTCCACCAGGAGAAAGGTGCTGGCCAGTGCCGGAAGACCGATCAAGTCGGCGTTGCCCCTGAAACGCGAACGAGCACCGTAGCGCAGGTCCAGCCCCCGGGCCTTGAGGTCGGAGACCGTTCCCCGGAACCGCCCGGATACCCGGACCGGGAGATCGATGCCTTCCAGCTCGGTGGCGAACAGGGCGATGTCCCCGAAGGAGACCCGGGACGTGTCCAGGTCCACCCGCATGTCCACCCTGCCCATGAACTCGTTGTAGTCGGACCAGCCCGTGGTGGTGAACTGGAGCCTCCCAAGGAGTTCCGTTTCCGCGGTCAGCAGATGAAGCTCATCGACGCTGATCCGCCTGGGCGACACATGTACCTGCCCCTGGAACCGTTCCAATCGAAGCCCACTGCGTTCATGCAGGGTCAACTGTTCAAGGTCCGCGATGATGGAGTCACCCCGCACCGCCAGGCCTTTTCCCCGCACCCGGGCATCGGGAATGTCGATGTGGGAGAAATCGACGCCGAACCTCGCCTGTTCCACATGGGGGTCATGAAAGGAGAAGTGCAGCCCGTCCAATTCAAAGGATCCGCAAAGCACGGACGCATCGGATCCGGAGGAGGTCGTGTCCGTCCCCAACACGTGGTCGAGCAGCTCGGTCAGGTTGCTGCGCGTCCCACCGGGCACGGTCCTCAGAGCGAACCTGCCATTGCTCAGGCTGAGGGCCCCGACTCGGAGGGTCCTGGACCGCGAGGAATACCGGACATCCGTAAGGTCCAGGCGCTGCACATGGACCAGCGTATCGCCCTGGAGGTCGGCCACGAACAGTCCGTGCAGGCGCAACGGGCCGAACGGACGGAGCTCCACCCGCTCCACGCGCAGGTCGATACCGAGGTCCTTGGACAAACGCACGGACGCCCACTGTGCGATGCCTGTCTGCACCACGGGATACAGCAGGAGCACGGAGAGAAAGGCCACCACGATCAACAGAACGACCGCACCCAGGCCCAGGTAACGTATCGCACGCCTCAACGGTCCATATGCCTTGATCGCGCTCAGGTCGCTCGTAGCTTTGCCCGTGTAACGCAAGGATCGGGCCGGATCATCAAAAGTAACGGGAGTAGTGACGACCCAGACGAGGAACGGGGCCACGGTGCTCGGGATCGAAAGCTCCTGCGATGAGACCGCGGCGGCCGTGATCACGGGAGGGATGCTTCGCTCGAACGTGGTGGCAGGTCAGGATGTGCATGAGCGCTGGGGGGGCGTGGTCCCGGAACTGGCCTCGCGGGCCCATCAGGAGGCGATCGTGCCGGTGGTCGATGCCGCCCTCCGGGAAGCTGGCGTCACCCCCGGCGATGTGGACGTGGTAGCCTTCACGCAAGGCCCGGGATTGATGGGCGCCCTGCTGGTCGGCACCTGCTTTGCCCGGTCCTTCGCACAAGCGCGCGCCATCCCTCTGGTGGCCGTGGACCACCTGGAGGCCCATGTGCTGGCGCATTTCATTCCTGACGGCAGTGATCGACCGGTCCCCCGCTTCCCGTTCCTCAACCTCACGGTGAGCGGTGGGCACACCCTGCTGATCCGGGTGAACGGCCCGTTGGACATGGTGGTGCTGGGAAGCACCCGGGACGATGCCGCCGGTGAAGCGTTCGACAAGGGGGCCAAGATGCTCGGCCTGCCCTACCCCGGCGGTCCCTTGATCGATGAACTGGCCGAGGATGGCGACCCCACGGCCTTCGAGCTGCCCAGGCCCAGGATGCCCGGCCTCGACATGAGCTTCAGCGGGATGAAGACCTCGTTCCAGGACCTGCTCCGGCGTTTGGAGCGAGAGCAGGCCGGGACCGTATCGGAAAGAAGGAATGATCTGGCGGCCAGTCTCCGGTCGGCCATTGTGGAGGTGCTCGTTGAACGATGCCGCGAAGCGGCGGCGGAGTTCCCCTTCCAAGGCCTTGCGATCTCCGGCGGTGTAAGCGCGAACCGCCTGCTTCGGAGAAGGATCGCGGAACTGGGCAAGGAGATCGGTCTTCCCGTCCTCGTTCCACCGCTGGCCTACTGCACGGACAATGCCGCGATGGTGGCCACGGCAGGCGCGTTCCTGCACGCAGCCGGTCGGCATGCCACCCTGGACTCGGTGCCGGTCCCGCGTCATCACTGACCGGCAAGGGCACCGTCCTACCTTTGCATCATGCGGTGGTGCCTGTCTGCCCTTCTTCTGTTGTCCTCGCTGGCGTCGTCGGGCCAGGAGTCCGACGGGTGGGTGGCGAAGGGCGATTCGCTCCTGCAGCAAGGACGCGCCCAACGGGCGGTCCAGGCGTTCGACCAGGCGATCGAGGAAGCTCCATCCGCCAGGACCTACTCCGCCAGGGCCAGGGCCTGGTATGTCCTCGATCGGATGGACCGGTACATCGTGGACGTGGAGACGGCCCTTCACAAGGACAGCACCTGGCCCGAAGCGAACTACCAGCGTGCGCTCTACGCGATGCGCGCAGGAGACCCCCACCTGGCCGAAAGGCATGCCACCACGGCCATCGAGCATGGAAGCGACGGTCCTCTCAAGTCGCTTTCCCTGGTCCTGCGTGGTACGGCCCGGAGTGAACTGCTTCAACGGGAAGGGGCGATCGAGGACCTTACCGCAGGGCTGGAAGGCCGCCCCGACGACACGGAGGCCATGACCGTACTGGCCCGTCTGCTGGACCAAAGCGGCCGGCATGACGAGGCACTGCAAGTGCTCACCGACCTCTGTGAGCGCGAACCGGAGGAGTTGGGCCATTGGTCGAACCGGGGGTATGAACTGGCCGCGCTGGGACGGCACGAGGATGCACTGGCCATGTACGCCAAGGCACTTGCCATCGATCCGGACGAACCCGTTGCGCTGAGCAATCAGGCGGCCTCGCTGCTCGCGCTCGGCAGGAAGGAGGAAGCCATGAAAGCGGTGACCCGCAGCCTGAAAGGCTATCCATCCAACGCCGAGGCCCTCAAGACGCGCGCCCTGCTCCTGTTGGACCTGGGTGAGCGCAGCAAGGCGTGTGACGACCTGACCCTGGCCAAGGCCCTGGGTGAAGATCCGGAAGTGGATCGCCTGCACCTGGAGTTCTGTTCCAAGCCGGGCGATCGATGAGCGCGATCACCTGATGATCAGGCGGATCGTCCGGACCGGAGCCGGTTCGCCCGACCTTCCCACCAGCACGTAGGAGCCCGGCGCCAGGTCCACGTTCAATTCCGTTGACCCGGGAGCAAGCAGGAGGCGGTCGGACACCGCTCGACCCTGCATGTCGAACACCGTTGCCTGAAGCGGTCCGGGACCCGACCAGTCGACCCGGAAGGTGCCGGAAGAAGGATTCGGAAAGACGCCGAGGTCCCGGGCATCGTAGCCCTCTGGCACGTGTACCGTCCCCAGGTCCACCACCGAGAAACGGTCCAGGCCGCACTCCAACAGGTGACCGGAACCATCGTCGCTGGTCCACACCGAGAAGTGCATGTCAGCGGTCAGGGACAGATGGTCGAGCACCCGGACGGACGAAGCGACCCAACTGCCGTTCCCGACCGAACCGGGACCGACCGTCTCCACCAGCACGGAATCGACGCCATTGCTCAGGTAGGCCCTCAGTTCATCATCCGGCGATCCATTGCCACCGGAATTGAAGAACCAGCGCCGATAGCGCACATAGGGGTCCAGCGTTCCGGTGAGGTCGAACACCGGCGACCTCAGGATGGCAGGACCACCGTCCACATCATCCGCCCCGGCGCTTCCACCGCCGTTCCCGGTCACATAGGCCTGCTCTCCACAATCGTCGGGAACGTCCGCATCAGGATTGGAGGTCGCTCCGAAATAGGTGGTCCCTACGGGAACGCCGCGTTCCCAGGCTCCTGAAACGGCCTGTCCGTATGAACTCCAACCGAGGTCCAGCGAAAAATGGTCCGACCAGCCTGGAGCCAGTTCAATGGCCAGGGGTGGCGTGGCATCATCAATGGCCTGCGTGAAGCACTTCTCATGATGGCCCCAGTGCGCCGCCACCACCTCATAGGTTCCGGCGTACATCACCGGAATCGTGAAGTTCCCTTGTGCATCGGTCGTGACCAGGTGGTCGAAGTCCGGGCCGACGAGGGAGACCTGGACACCCTCGATGCCGGCCAGCGTTACCGAATCGGTGACCTGTCCCGAAAAGGCGAACGGCACCAAGGGCTGCAGCTGCACATCCAGGAGGGTCAGCTGGCCGTTCGCCAGGGTCACCCCGGAGACCAGTTGGTCCTCATAGCCGGGAGCCGTGAAGAGCACGTCATATACCCCCGCCTGTTGGTGGCCTGTCGCATAGGAGCCATCGATGCCCGTGACGTCCGTCGCGGAAAGACCCAGCACCTCCACCTGAGCGTTGTTCACAGGCAGCGTGGTGACGGCGTCCGTCACCGTTCCTTCCAGCCAGCAGGCGCGTTGGTAGGTCACGTCCAGGACGAACAGCCCTTCCTCGATGTCGGTGCTGATGATCCGGCCACTGGGCAACCAGGGGTAGGTGCCCCAACCACCGTTGAACCCATCCCCGGTCAGTGGACAGTGGTCATAGTTGGCCACCTCGACCACATTGTGCGGTCGGCTCACATCGTGCACCGTGGTCCCCAGCCGATAATAGCTGGTGACCACATAGTCATTGATGAAGTGGGTGTTGTGGGGAATGGTGTTGGAGCCGGGTTGGCTACGGAAGAGCTGCAACTCCTGGATGTCGGTGGGATCGCTGATGTCATAGCTGCCCATCCAACCGCCGGTCACTTCGTCGGTGGTGAACACGTGATCGCCATCGTCGGACACCCAGATGTTGTGTGCGAACACGTTGCCGGTGGTCTGCGACCCGAGCACCAGGGGGTTCTGCTTGTCGGATACGTCCACGACCGTGAAGAACCCATCGGAGATGTGCGCCACATAGAGCGTATCCCCCCGGGCCATTCCGTCATGGGCATACCAGTCATCGAACTCCCCGATCTCCAGCGGATCCATGGGGTTCAGGTTCAGGTCCAGGAAGATGGTCCCTCCATTGCCCCGGTCGGCACCGAAGATGTAGCAGATCCCGTTCTCGTCGATGTAGAGGTTGTGCGCAGACGACCACCCGTTCCCCTGCCAGAACGTGGCATTGAGCGAGGTGTTCTGAGGAAGTGGGGTGAGGTCGATGATGGCCAGCCCACCCCCACCTTCCGTGGTCACGTAAGCATGATCGTTCCAGACCTTCAGGTCGCGCCAGATGGAACTGGGCCCGGCAAAGAAGAAGATCTCCTCGGGTTGGGAAGGGTCGCTCAGGTCCACGACCGAGACCCCACCATCGTTAACCCCCACAAGGGCGTACTCATTGCCCAGTTGATCGACATATCCCCAGACATCACTGATGTCGCTCCCATGGAGCGTTTGGTAATCCAGCTGTCCGACCAGGGACATGTTCACCTGCGAGCACAAGGGGGCTGCCATCGCGAATAGGATGGCGGGTAGGAGAAGTCGTTGCATCACCGCCGCAAGCTACGGTAAGGGCGGGCCATGGAAGCTGCCGGACCTCACCCCGGGGCCGCCATTCCTCCATGCATCCATGGGATCCCCAGCACCTACCTTCGCCGTGTGGAACACGATCTACCGAGGACATCCTCACTGCTCTGCCTGTTGTTCGCCGCAGGCCTGACCTCAGGCCAAGAAGGCATTTCAGATGCCGGACCGTTCTGCGAGAACAGCGGCCTCCAACAGCTTGTGGCACAACCATCCGGTGGCGTCTGGGGCGGACCGGTGGACACTGCGGGCGTCTTCGACCCCTCCGTGGGGTCGGCCGGAAGCCCGTATACGGTCACCTATGCCTGGAACGACACCCTGGGCAACCCGCTCGTGGACAGCGTCCAGATCGTGGTGCTTGCCGCGCCGATCGTGCAGATCGATAGTGCCGGTCCGCTTTGTGAGAGCGTGGGCGCGCAACAATTGTCGGCCTCTCCCACCGGCGGCATCTGGGACGGCGACCTTGGCGCCGTGGACCCGTCCGGTCTCTTCAACCCCATCTTCGGTCCGCAATTCTCACCCTACGCCGTCTGGTACAGCATCACGGACACCAACGGGTGTTCGGCGAGCGATACGCTCCTGATCGAGGTGCTCACCTCCCCGTTGCCCGATGTGATCGAACCCCTGGTCCTCTGTCCGTACGACAGCATCGTTCAAGTGATGGCCACCCCTCCTGGCGGCAGTTGGAGCGGGGATGTGGACGGCCAGGGCAATTTCGACCCCTCCATGGGCAGCGGGTCCTACTGGGGCTTGTACACGGTGACCGATACCAACGGCTGCAGCGGCAGTTCCCCGGCGACCATCACCGTGCTTGATGCGATCCAGGCGCAATTGAGCCCGGCTGGCCCCTTTTGCGCCGATGCGGCGGACGCCTTCCTTTGGGCGACACCGTTCTTCGGGACCTATGGCGGGGCTGCCGACAGCCTTGGCTACTTCTCTCCCCAGTCGGCAGGACCCGGCCAGCACCTGGTCACCTATACCTACACCTGTCCGGGCTGCTGCCCCACCACCGACAGCCTGCTGCTCACGGTGAACCCCCTCCCTGAACTCCAGTTGATCGACAGTGTGCTCTGCGCCGATCTGGACACGGCCTATTTGTCAGCGACGCCGGCAGGCGGGAGCTGGGGCGGGTCGGCCCAATCCGGAGGACTCGTGCTCCCGACACAACTCGGTCCCGGGCTTCATCCAGTGAGCTATTCCTACACGGACAGCTCCGGGTGCGCCAATGTGCTGTTGGACAGCATCGCGGTCCGGCCGAGGCCATCCATCGGGTTCACGTCCGGCGTTCCGTTCTGTGCCTTCGGCCCCGCCGACACGCTCATTGCCACTCCTGCCGGGGGCATTTGGAGCGGTGGTGTGACCCCGGAGGGTGTGCTGACGCCTGGTGCCGACACCACCTTGATCATCACCTATACCTACGGGGATAGCATCAGCTGCACGGCAAGCCGTGACACCGTGGTCCAGGTGCACCCCCTGCCTGCACCGCTGCTCGTTCCGGCAGGCCCGTTCTGCAGCAGCGATACGCTGGTGCAGTTGGTGGCGGTCCCGAGCGGAGGAACCTGGATCGGGGCCATCGGGCCCGGTGGCATCTTCGACCCGATGAACGCCGCGGTCGGTGGGAACACGGTCGCCTACAGCCTGACCGACACCCTGGGCTGTACGGGAGTGGACAGCATCCTGGTGGTCGTCGTGGATGCCACGCCGGTGGTGTTCGGGATGAACGGACCGTATTGTGCCAATGATGGCCAGGTGGTGCTCACGGCCTTTCCGCCGGGTGGTGTCTGGGGAGGAGCAGCGGGGCCGGATGGAGGTTTCGACACCGATGTCACACCCGGTGAAATCCTGGTGACCTATTTCTACTCCAATGGGGTTTGTGCCTCGGAGGCGACGGACACGATCACGGTGGACGACTGCACGTTCATCCGGGAGCGCGTGACGGAGGAACTCCTTGCGTTCCCACTGCCGGCCGACCAGTTGCTCACGGTGACCTTGCGGGAGGCCGCCCCCATCAGCCTGCTTACCTGGACCGCAGCATCCGGCCGCTCGCTGGAGATCCCCTTCGTTCAACAGCAGGACCGGCTCCAACTGGATGTCTCCGGCATTCCTTCAGGAACTTACTGGGTCCTGGTGGAACAGGCCGGTCGCCGGTACCGGGCCCGAGTCCTGGTAGCGCATTGACGGCCCTGCCATACCTTGCTGCGAACCGATATCGCCATGTTGGACATTCTCTGTGCCACCGATCTGAGCCCCACGGCAGCCGCAGGTGTTCTTTTCGCCGATGACCTGGCCTCGCGGATGGCAGGCAACGTGACGCTCCTGCATGTGCTGGGAAAGAACGAGCGTACCGGTGAAGGCAGGGACAAGGCGCAGGTGTTCATGGACCGGCATGCTTCCCTGGTGGAACACACGACGGTCACCGAGCTCATGCTGGAAGGCGATGCCCTGGCCACGATCGCCGAGGAAGCCTCCAGGCACGCGATGATGGTGTGCGCCACGCACGGCCCCCAAGGGCTCAGGCAACAGCTGTTCGGCGCCGACATCCTGAAACTGGTCCGGAAACTACCGGTCCCCTGCCTGGTGGTGCAGGATCAGAGCACGGTCCCCGCCCGGCCGGGACCCGTCGTGCTGCCGGTGGCCGGTCACGAGAACATCACCGGTCTGCTGGATGCGGTCGTCATGCTGGCCAGGGCCTACCAGGCTCCCGTGCACATCTTCCAGCTCCTGCGCCCCGGGGAAAGCCCTTCGGACCAACTGCTCGAGAACAAGAAGCGCATGATGCTCCACCTGGAGGAGCATGGCGTGGCGCACGAGGAGATCGACGTACCCGGAACGACGTTCAGCATCGGGTTCGCGGCAGGCACCATCGCTCATGCCCGGAAGGCCGAGGCCAGTTGCATCGCCATCATGGCCGATGCCTCGGACGAATACCGCTACATGGCGGATGCGGAGAAGGAACGGATGCTCACCAATGAGCACGGCATCCCGGTCCTCTGCGCACCTTGATCCAAGTACCCCCAAGTGGGTATTGCCCGCGCTTCAGGGACCTGCTTCCTTGCAGGTCATGGGAACACGCACCCAACTCAGGCCCAAGGCCGCATCATCGAACACCCGCGAACTGACCTGGTGGGCCGCCATGCTCGTGCTGGCAGCGGCGACCCTGGTGCTGGGGCTGGTGGCCTGACCGGACGTATCACTCCATCTCGAGGGTGATCTGCTTTCCGGGCTTGAAGCCGATGATGGGCTGATCGGGATCGTCGCCGTCCTCCTCCCTTCGTGCGCGGAGGTACTGCTTGACCGGGGACTCCTCCAGGCCCTCCTCCTCGGGTGCCTCCAGGTTGCCGATCTCGTCCTCGCTGATCAACAAGCCCTGCATCTCCTCCTGTTCCGGGGTGATCGGTGTGAAGACGGGGTCCAGGAGCTCGATGTCCTTCACCTTGGCCGGGGTCAGGCGGTTGCCCAGGGCCTTCACCCCCTTCACGGCGATGAAGGAACCGAGCGCCACCTCCTCATCGTCCCGGTCCGTGCTGCGCTTGTCATAGCTGACACGGATGCGCGGATCGGCCTCCAGGCTGTGGACCACCATCCGGCTGTCCGGGTGCTCGGTGATGAACCGGACCGGGTCCTTCGCGGCGTCCACCGTGAAGCGTTTCACCTGGTATTGCTGCTTCTCCCCCTCCCAGTACACGACGTTCATCACGGTCTCGGGATCCCACTTCACCACCGTCACCGCCTCGTCCGGAAAATGGGTGCTGAGCGCGAAGGGCAGCAGCAGGTACTCACCAGAGGTCAGGACCGCAAGGACCTTGTCATCCCCGGAGAACCGGCCCAGGTAGCGGCCATGGCCGGAGTCGTTCAACCGCCTCACGGTCTCATCGAACCAGATGGGGATGGCACCCAGCGTGCTGGCACCGCGTTCCTTCAGCACGATCTTGCTCACCAGGTGGCGGGTCAGCAGGTTGCCCTTGCTCCCGCGTCCCTTCACCGCGAGCTTGGCGAAGTCCACGTCGAACTTGGTCTTGCGCAGGTTGGGCCGCGGACGCAGCAACACCTGCACCAGCTCGGCGGCCCCGTCGGGATTGGCGCTGAAGTGCAGCACCTTCGAGCCCTTGCTGCCTCCCGTGAGGTGGTACTCCTTGTCCCGCGTGATCGCCGTCACGGCGAAACGCTTCATGTAGCTCGGGCCCGAGGTGCCGTCCTGGTAGATCAGGTGGTAGATGGTGCGGTCATCGCCCTTCTTCCACACCCCGGCATGCAGGATGCCCTTGCCCACGAACTTCTTGTCGGCCACCTTGGTCACCTGCATGGTGCCGTCCTGCCGGAACACGATGATGTCGTCGATGTCCGAACACTCGCCCACCTGCTCATTGCCACGCAGGCTCCAACCGATGAAGCCCTCTTCGCGGTCCACATAGAGCTTCCGGTTGGCGACCGCCACCTTGGTGGCCACGATGGTATCGAAGGTCCGCAGCTCCGTCCTCCGTTCACGGCCCGCCCCGTACTTCTTCTTCAGTTCCTTGAAGTAGTCCACGGCGTGGTCCACCAGGTGGTCCAGCTTGTCCTTCACCTCGGCCAGCTGATCCTCCAGGCCCTTGATGTGCTCGTCGGCCTTGAAGCTGTCGTACTTGGAGATCCGCTTGATCTTGATCTCCGTGAGCCGCACGATGTCCTCGTCGGTCACCGGCCGCCGCAGGTCCTTGATGTGCGGTTTCAGGCCCTTCCGGATGAACTCCAACACCTGCTCCCAGGTCTCGGCATCCTCGATCTTGCGGTAGACCTTCTTCTCGATGAAGATGCGCTCGAGCGAACTGAAGTGCCACTGGCGTTCCAGTTCCTCCCTGCGGATCTCCAGCTCCAGCTGCAGCAGCCGCAGGGTGTTCTCCGTGCTGATGCGCAGGAGCTCGTCCACGCTCACGAAGCGCGGCTTGTCGTCCTCGATCACCACCGCGTTGGGCGCGATGCTGAGCTCGCAATCGCTGAAGGCGTAGAGCGCATCGATGGTGGTGTCCGGTGAGACCCCGGCGGGCAGATGGACGATGATCTCCGCGTGCTCGGCGGTGTTGTCCTCGATGCGCTTGACCTTGAGCTTGCCCTTGTCGTTGGCCTTGATGATGCTCTCGATCAGGCTGGTGGTGGTGGTGCCGAAGGGCACTTCGGTGATCACCAGGGTACGGTTGTCCTCCTTGCGGATGCGTGCACGGACCCGGACGCGGCCTCCGCGCTCCCCGGCGTTGTAGTTCTCCACATCGGCCAGGCCACCCGTGGGGAAATCGGGCAGCAGCTGGAAACGCTTGCCCCGGAGCACCGCGATGCTCGCATCGATGAGCTCGTTGAAATTGTGGGGCAGCATCTTGCAGCTCAGGCCCACGGCGATGCCCTCACCACCCTGCGCCAGGAGCAGCGGGAACTTCACCGGCAGGAACACCGGCTCCTTGTTGCGGCCATCGTAGCTCAGCTGCCATTCCGTGGTCTTCGGGTTGAAGACGACATCGGTCGCGAACTTGCTCAACCGGGCCTCGATGTACCGCGGGGCTGCCGCACTGTCGCCGGTCAGGATGTTCCCCCAGTTGCCCTGGGTGTCGATCAGCAGGTCCTTCTGACCCAACTGCACGAGCGCATCTCCGATGCTGGCATCCCCGTGCGGGTGGTACTGCATGGTGTGCCCGATGATGTTGGCCACCTTGTTGTACCGGCCGTCATCCAGGTCCTTCATGGCGTGCAGGATGCGCCGCTGCACGGGTTTCAGGCCATCGTACAGGGCGGGCACGGCACGCTCCAGGATCACGTAGCTGGCATAGTCCAGGAACCATTCCCGGTACATGCCGCTCACCGAGAAGACACCCTGCTCCGAACCCGTCGACCGCACGCCTTCGGTGCCGAGTTCCTCGTTGTTGTCCATGTCGTCGCTCATGCCTCAGGTCGGTCGGTTCAGGGGGTGGCGCAGTAGGTCTCGCTGCGGGTGGTGCTGAACTGCACCTCCACCGCGATGGCGTAACAGGTCTCCACGCCCGGGGTCACATTGAAATGGATGAACTCGAACGTATCGGAACCCGGTGCCTGCTGGGGGACCGGGTCGAACGCGATGCCCGTGGCCTGGTCCACCACACGCAGCGTGATCGCGGAACTGACCGGCAGTACGCTCAGGTCCACCTTGATGGTGAGCTCCTGGTTGAAGACCCCTCCGGGAAAAGGCCCTGCCGTCCGTTCGTCCACCACTTCGATGAAAGCCGGGCCCGCATAGTCGGGATCCCAGGGGTTCGTGTTCAACGCCGCCACGTCCACCTCGTCCTTGTAGCAACCGGTCAGGACGAGCAGTCCCAGGCATACCCCGATGGTGGTGATCGTCCTCATCGAATGGGAACGGTGATGCCTGCGGCCCAGGTGCCGCCTTGCGCGCCAGGCAGCCAGACCAGACCATCGAATCGGACCTTCTCCTTGTCCTCGAACACGGGCACCGGTTCACGGGCGGTCTTCCGGAAGGCATACCACGTTCCCGCAGCGGCCGCCACGAACAGGCCCGTGGACACGAGGAAGGTGGTGCGGGTCCGGGCCAGTTCGTCCTGTGCCGCCGGGATCCGTTCCTCCTTCAGGCTGGTGATCTCGCGAGGGACGCCGAGGGACGAATAGCTGTCCTCCAGGTCGTTCAGTTCGTTGTATGCGTTGCGGTGGTCCACAAAGGCCGTACCCGCCCAGATACCCAGCCCCAGGGTGGCAAGCGCCGGCAAGGAACGGGTCAGGAACCGTTTGCCGCGGTGGCGCTTCAATTCCTGCGTGTGTGCCACCCAGCCGGCGGACCAGGGAAGTTGGAGCATGAAGGTGGAAAGCGAATCGGCCACGACCTGCACGGCGGTGTCCACGATCGCCCTGCGAGGCGCCCAGAACGTGAGCGTGTGCCTGCCGGGTGTCAGGGAAAGCTCGCGCTCCTGCATCCGATACTTACCGTCCAGGATGAAGGCGTAGCTATCGCCCGGATCGATGAACAGGCGCACCCGCCCCTGCTGCTGCCCGCTCGCGGGGAGGGCCAGGACCACGCTCATCAGGGCCAGCAGCCCCGCCACCGAAAGCATCCTGGCAGGTCCGGTCCGGAACGAAGAGCAGGCGATCTTGATCATCAGGCTTCGGTGGTCTCCTCCACCGCTTCGGGAAGTTCCTCCAGCAGGTCCTTCTCCACTTTCAGGTTGCTGATGATGAACTCCTGCCGCTCGGGCGTGTTCTTGCCCATGTAGAAACTGAGCAGGTCCTGCACGGCGGCGTCCTTGGTCACCATCACCGGCTCCAGGCGCATGTCGTCGCCGATGAAGTGCTTGAACTCGTCGGGACTGATCTCGCCCAGTCCCTTGAAGCGGGTGATCTCCGGGTTCCGGCCCAGCTTGGCCAGGGCCCGCTGCCGCTCCTCCTCGCTGTAGCAGTAGATCGTCTCCTTCTTGTTCCGCACGCGGAAGAGCGGTGTCTGCAGGATGTACAGGTGGTCGTTCTTCACCAGGTCCGGGAAGAACTGCAGGAAGAAGGTGAGCAGCAGCAGCCGGATGTGCATGCCGTCCACGTCGGCATCGGTGGCGATCACGATCCGGTTGTAGCGCAGCCCGTCCAGTCCGTCCTCGATGTTCAGGGCGGCCTGCACCAGGTTGAACTCCTCGTTCTCGTACACCACCTTCTTGGTGAGCCCGTAGCAGTTCAGGGGTTTGCCCTTCAGGCTGAAGACGGCCTGGGTGTTCACGTTGCGGCTCTTGGTGATGGAACCGCTGGCGCTGTCACCCTCGGTGATGAACAGCGTGGTCTGTTCGCGGCGCTCGTCCTGCTTGGGGTCGTTCAGGTGGACGCGGCAGTCGCGCAGTTTGCGGTTGTGCAGGCTGGCCTTCTTGGCGCGCTCCCGGGCCAGCTTGCGGATGCCGCTGAGCTCCTTCCGTTCCCGCTCGCTCTGCAGGATGCGTTGCTGCAGCACCTCGGCCACCGCCGGATGCTTGTGCAGGAAGTTGTCCAGTTCGCGCCCGATGAAGTCGCCCACGAAGGAGCGCATGCTCTGACCGCCGGGCTCCACCTCGGTGCTGCCCAGCTTGGTCTTGGTCTGGCTCTCGAACACCGGCTCGATGATCTTCACGCTCACCGCGGCCACGATGCCGGTACGGATGTCGGTCGACTCCCAGTCCTTCTTGAAGAAATCGCGGATGGTCTTGGCCACGGCCTCGCGGAAGGCTCCCTGGTGGGTGCCGCCCTGCGTGGTGTGCTGGCCGTTCACGAAGCTGTAATACTCCTCCCCGTAGTGGTTGGCGTGGGTGAGCGCCACCTCGATGTCATCGCCCTTCAGGTGGATGATGGGGTACAGCGGTTCGCCGTCGATCTTGGTCTCCAGCAGGTCCAGCAGCCCGTTCTTGCTTTGGAACCGCTGCCCGTTGAAGACGATGGTAAGCCCCGTGTTCAGGTAGCAGTAGTTCCACAACAGCCGCTCGATGTGCTGGTCGCGGTACTGGTACTTCTTGAACATGGCCTCGTCCGGCTCGAACTCGACCAGGGTGCCGTTGGCGGCATCGGTCTTCTTCACCTTCTCGTCCTGCACGAGCTCGCCGAACTCGAAGCCGGCCACCTTCACCTGTCCGTCGCGCACGCTCTCCACGCGGAAATTGCGGCTGAGCGCGTTCACGGCCTTGGTACCCACCCCGTTCAGGCCCACGCTCTTCTTGAAGGCCTTGCTGTCGTACTTGGCGCCGGTGTTGATCTTGCTCACCACGTCGACCACCTTGCCCAGGGGGATGCCGCGGCCATAGTCGCGGATGCGCACCCGGCCGTCCTTGATCTCGACCTCCACCTTGCGGCCGTGGCCCATCACGTACTCGTCGATGCAATTGTCCAGCACCTCCTTCAGCAGGATGTAGATGCCGTCGTCGAAGCTGGATCCGTCGCCCAGCTTGCCGATGTACATGCCCGGACGGAGGCGGATGTGCTCCTTCCAGTCCAGGGTACGGATATGCTCCTCGCTGTAATTGACCTCGCTCATGGAAAAGGGCGGAAGCGCGCGGCTGACGGGGCTTCCGGCAGGTTGGCACGAAGATACCGCACCCCGCCGGGGCGCCGGAACGCCGGAAAGCCCCGGTTTTCCACGATCCCGGGGAGTTTTTAACGATCGGAGGCCTACTCCAGCCCCCGCTTCACCAGCAGGGGCTCCACGCGGGGATCGCGACCGGTGAGGTCGCGGTAGAGCTCCTCCTCCGGCCGGCTGCCGCCCTGGCTGAGCACGGTGGCCCGGAAATGGTCGCCGTTGGCGCGGGTCATGCCGCCGTGCTCGTTGAACCAGGCGAAGGCGTCGGCGTCCATCACTTCGCTCCAGATGTAGGCGTAGTAGTTGGCCGCGTAGCCGGTGCCCCAGATGTGGCTGAAGTAGCAGCTGCGGTAGCGGGGCGGCACCTGCGGCAGGTCCAGGCCGTACTTGGCCAGCGCGGCCCGCTCGAAGGCCTCCACGTCCTCCACCAGCGGGTCGTCCGCGGTGCGCGAGTGCCACTCCAGGTCCAGCAGCGCGGCGGCCAGGTACTCGGTGGTGGCGTAGCCCTGGTTGAAGCGGCTTGCCCGGCGCAGCTTTTCCGCCAGCCCGGCCGGCATGGCCTCGCCCGTGGCGTGGTGCCGGGCGAAATTGCCGAAGACCTCCGGTACCAGGGCCCAGTTCTCGTTCACCTGGCTGGGGAACTCCACGAAGTCGGTGCTGGTGGCCGTACCGCTGAAGGTGGGGTACTTCTGGGAACTGAGCATGCCGTGCAGCGCATGGCCGAACTCGTGGAAAAGTGTGATCACGTCGTCCCAGCTCAGCAGACATGGTCTGCCGGCCGCCGGTCTCAGGAAGTTGCAGACCTGGGTGATCACCGGACGCTGTCCCAGCAGGGTGTTCTGGTCCACAAAGCTGCTCATCCAGGCCCCGCCGTTCTTGTTGTCGCGGGCGTAGTAGTCGCCGTAGAAGAGGCCGATCACCTCGCCGGTGGTGTCGATGATGTCGAACACCCGCACGTCGGGGTGGTACACGGGCAGGTCGGTGCGCTCCTGGAAGGTGAGTCCGAACAGCTTGGTGGTGGCGAAGAACACACCGTTCTGGAGCACGCTCTCGAACTCGAGGTAGGGTTTCACGGCGGCCTCGTCCAGGTCGTACTCGGCCTTGCGCACCTGTTCGGCGTAGAAGTCCCAGTCCCAGGCCTCCACGGTGAAGCCTCCCTCCTGTTGGTCCACCAATTCCTGCAGCCTGGCGGCCTCCTTCCGGGCGTTGGCGGCGGCGGCCGGGGCCAACCGACCGAGCAGTTCCATGGCGCGGTCGGGGCTCTTGGCCATCTGATCGTCCATCACGTAGTGCACCCAGGTGGGGAAGTCGAGCAGCTTCGCCTTCACCGCACGCAGCTGGGCGAGGCGGGCCAGGGTGGCGCGGGTGTCGTAGGCGTTGCCCCGGCTGTTGCGCGACAGGGAGGCCCGCATGATCCGCTCACGCAGGGCGCGGTCCTTCAGCTCGGCGAGCGCGGGCTGGGTGGTGGTGTTGCGCAGGTCCAGCACCCACTTACCTGCATGTCCCTTGGCGATAGCTGCCGCCGCTGCGGCTTCCAACGTGGCGTGGGACAGGCCTTCCAGCTGCGCCTCTTCCTCCACCAGGACCGCCATGTCGGCGCGCTCCTTCAGCACGTTCTCGGCGAACCGTGTGGTCAACCGGGCCTCCTCGGCATTGAGCGCCTTCATGCGCTCCCGTTCGGCTCCTTCCAGCAGGGCACCCGCACGCACGAACCGGCTGTGGTGCTTCTCCAGGAGCCGCGCGTCGACCGGGTCCAGGCCCAGCTGGTCCCTGCGATCGTACAGGTCCTTGATCCGGGCGAAGAGACCCTCGTTCAGGCTGATGGCATCCCGGTGCTCGGCGAGCTTCGGTGCCAGATCGGCCTTGATGGCCTGCAGTTCGTCGTTGGTGGCGCTGCCGGTCAGGTTGTAGAACACACTGGCGGCACGGCCCAGGTCCTGACCGCAGCGCTCCAGGGCCACGATGGTGTTCTCGAACGTGGGGGCCTCGGGCGCGGAAACGATGGCCTCCACCTCGGCCAACTGGCGGCTCATGGCCTCTTCGATGGCCGGACGGAAGTCGGCTTCCCGGATGCGATCGAAACGGGGCGCTCCGAAAGGCAGGTCGCTCGCTTCCAGCAGGGGGTTCACGGTCCTGGTATCCATGACAGTACCGCGAAGGTGCGGATCACACGTTGAACAGGAAGTGCATGACGTCCCCGTCCTGCACCACGTAGTCCTTGCCCTCCACACGCAGCTTGCCGGCGGCGCGGCAGGCGGCCTCGCTGCCCAGCGTCACGAAGTCGTTGTAGGCGATCACTTCGGCGCGGATGAAGCCCTTCTCGAAGTCGGTGTGGATGACGCCCGCTGCCTGGGGACCCGTGTCGCCGACATGGATGGTCCAGGCGCGCACTTCCTTCACCCCGGCGGTGAAATAGGTCTGGAGCTTCAGCAGCTGGTAGGCGGCGCGGATCAGCTTGTTCACGCCCGGCTCCTTCAGCCCCATGTCGGCCAGGAACTCGGCCCGCTCCTCGGGGGTGTCCAGTCCGGCGATCTCGGCCTCGATGGCGGCGGTGACCATGATCACCTCGGCGTGCTCGTCCTTCACGGCCTCCTTCACCTTCTCCACGTGGGCATTGCCGGTCGTGGCGCTGGCCTCGTCCACGTTGCACACATAGAGAACGGGCTTGGTGGTGAGCAGCTGGAACTCGTTCACGAGCGCCGGGTCGTCGTTGGTCTCCACCGCGGTGCGGGCGCTCTTCCCCTGCAGCAGGGCGGCATGCACGCGCTCCAGGAAGGCGTATCGGCGCTTGGCCTCCTTCTCCTCCGTGGTGGCCTGGGTCTTGAGCTTTTTCATGCGCTGCTCGACCGTCTCCAGGTCCTTCAACTGCAGCTCGGTGTCGATCACCTCCTTGTCGCGCACGGGGTCCACGCTGCCGTCCACGTGCACCACGTTGGGGTCGTCGAAGCAGCGCAGCACGTGCAGGATGGCGTCGCACTCGCGGATGTTGGCCAGGAACTGGTTGCCCAGCCCTTCGCCCTTGCTGGCGCCCTTCACCAGGCCGGCGATGTCCACGATCTCCACGGTGGTGGGCACCACGTTCTGGGGCTTCACCAGTTCGGCCAGCTTGTTCAGCCGCTCATCCGGCACGGTGATGGTGCCCAGGTTCGGCTCGATGGTGCAGAACGGGAAGTTGGCCGACTGCGCCTTGGCGTTGCTCAGGCAGTTGAACAGGGTGCTCTTGCCCACGTTGGGCAGGCCTACGATGCCGCATTTCAGTCCCATGGCGCGTAAAGTGGGGCGCGAAGGTAGGGGGAACGTGGAACGCTGAAGGCTGAACGCCAAACGCTGAACGCTAAAGGCTGAACTCTAAACGCTCAACGCTAAAGGCTGAAGGCTGAAGGCTGAACTACGAATACCGGCCGCGTTGATACTTGACCCTTGTCACTTGTTACTTGACACTTGCCATTTGCCCTCCGGCTCTCCCGACCTTCGCGGCATGGACCAACTTCCCCAGTTGATCGGCGCGGGGCTGCTGCTGATCGGTTACGCCCTTTCCCAGACCGGCCGCATCCGGGGCGATTCGCTGGGCTACCTGGTGCTGAACGCCCTGGGCTCCCTGCTCCTGCTGATCGACGCCGTGCGGGCCATGCAGTGGGGCTTCATCATCCTGGAGGCCGCCTGGTTCCTGTTCTCGTTGCCGGGCATCTATCGGGCGCTGACCAGCAGGGCCGGTTAGGGCTTCCGGAACACCAGCAGGTGCTGCCAGGGAAGTCCGCGCCACTGGCGGTCGTACACGAGCCCTGCGGCGGCCATCTCCTTCAGGCACTGCTCCCGCGTCATCCTGTGCAGGGGCTTGATGGGCACCCAATCGTCCTCGCCGCGGAACTCGACCAGGAACACTTCGCCCCCAGGCCGAAGGGCACGCACGATGGCGGCCATCATCTCCCGGGGGAACTCCAGTTCGTGGTACACATCGACCAGCAGCACCTTGTCCACGGCACCTGCGGTAGACCGGGGTCTCGGAGGGTTCCCTGCACCGGGACCACGTTCGTCAGTCCTTCACGGGCGGCACGTTCGCGCACGCTGTCGAGCATGGCGGGCTGGATGTCCACGGCGTAGACCAGTCCCTCAGGGGCCTGTTCCGCCATGCGCAGGGCGTGGAAGCCGGTGCCACAGCCAATGTCGGCCAGGGTATCGCCCGGCGCGATCCGCAGCCTGGTCAGCATACGTTCCGGGCGTTCTTCGCGCCCCCGCTCCGGCCGGTCCAGCCAGTCGGCATGCGCGGAGCTCATGGTGTGGGCGATCTCCCGTCCCAGGTACCATTTGCCGATGCCATCGGGACTGCCTGTCCGATGCACGTAGGCGGTGTCCGGCTGGGCATTGCAGGAGGCCGCGACCAGGATCAGGATGGGCCAGGCACGCATGGTCAGAGGAACGGTCGGCAGGTGTTCCCTGTTCAACGGCTGATGCCTTCAGGGTTATGAAAAGATATCCACAAGACCCGGCCCCGCCGAAGGCCTCCGGTTACTTTCGCGAACGCATCACCCCGCCCCGAATGCTCATGACGAAACCCGCACCGGCCAAGGCTTCCAGCGCTTCGACCGAGGACCTCCAGCGCATCTGCAGCCAGGTGCGGCGCGACATCATCCGGATGACCCATGGCGCCGCCAGCGGGCACCCCGGCGGATCGCTCGGCTGCACCGAGTTCCTGGTCGCCCTGTACTTCAAGGTCATGGCGCACGACCCCTCCGCCTGGGACATGGACGGCCGGGACCAGGACCTGTTCTTCCTGAGCAACGGGCACATCAGTCCCGTCTGGTACAGCGTGCTGGCGCGCAGCGGCTATTTCCCGGTGAAGGAGCTCGCCACGTTCCGCAAGCTCGATTCCCGGCTGCAGGGCCACCCCACCACGCACGAAGGGCTTCCCGGCGTGCGCATGGCCAGCGGGTCGCTCGGCCAAGGCTTGAGCGTGGGCATCGGAGCCGCACTGGCCAAACGGCTGAACGGTGACGACCGCCTCGTGTACACCCTGCACGGCGACGGTGAGCTGCAGGAGGGCCAGGTCTGGGAGGCCGCCATGAGCGCCGCCGCGCACCGGGTGGACAACCTGATCGCCACCGTGGACTGGAATGGCAGGCAAATTGATGGGGACGTCGATGACGTGATGCCCTTGGGCGACCTGCCCGCGAAATGGAAGGCCTTCGGCTGGGACGTACTGGTCGAGGACCACGGGAATGACATGGACCGGGTGCTGGCGGCGCTTGCAGAAGCGAAGTCGCGCACGGGCAAGGGTCGGCCGGTCGTGATCCTGCTCCGTACCGAGATGGGCCAGGGGGTCGACTTCATGATGGGCACCCACAAGTGGCATGGCGTCGCACCGAACGATGAACAGGCCGCACGCGCACTGGAACAGCTCGAGGAGACGTTGGGCGATTTTTGAGCCCGCCGTCATGCTCCCGCGTTCCTTCCGCACGTTCATCCCGCTCCTCGCGTTGCTGCTCGGCAGCGGGCTGTCCGCACAGGACCGGCCCGTCACCCGCATGCTGTTCGTGATGGACGCCAGCAACAGCATGAACGCCTTCTGGGGCAACCAGCCGAAGATCAACACCGCCCGGGAACTCCTGCTGGAAAGCCTGGAGCAGCTGGAAGGCACGCCGGACCTGGAACTGGCGCTTCGTTTGTACGGGCACCAGACCGCGATCGAACCCGGGAAACAGGACTGTGACGACACCCGGCTGGAAGTGCCGTTCAGCGAGCGCAGCGTGCCGGAGATGCGCCGGGTGCTGGAGGCCGTGCGCTGCGTGGGCACCACCCCCATCGCCCGGTCGCTGGAGAAGGCCGCCGGTGATTTTCCCGACGACCCCAAGGCCCGCAACATCATCATCCTGATCACCGACGGCATCGAGGCGTGCGACGAGGACCCCTGCGCCGTGAGCCGGGCCTTGCAGGCCAGGAGCATCATCCTGAAACCCTTCGTGATCGGCGTGGGGTTGGACGACGGGCAGAAATACAGCCTGCAGTGCGTGGGCAACTACTACGATGCCAGCACGCCCGAGCTCTTCGACCAGGTGCTGCAGGTCGTCATCACCCAGGCGCTGAACAGCACCACCGCGGAGATCGACCTGCTGACCGTGGACGGGAAGCCCACCGAGACCGACGTGCCGGTGACCCTGTACGACCAGCGGACCGGCGAGGTGCGCTACCACTTCGTGCACACGCTGAACGCCCGCGGCCGGCCGGACACGCTCAGCATCGACCCGGTGTACACCTACCGACTGGTGGCGCACACCATCCCGCCCGTCTCGCGCGAAGACGTGACCGTGAAGCCGGGCACGCACACCATCATCACCCTTAGCGCCGGCCAGGGACAGCTGGAACTGAAGATGGGTAGCGGCCTTCCGGAGCAGCGTCCCACCCCCTGCATCGTCCGTCGCCAGGGCGATGGGACCACCCTGAACGTCCAGGACATCAACACCACGGACAAGTACCTGGTGGGGCGCTACGACCTCGAGTTCCTCACCCTGCCCCGGCTGAAGGTGGAGGACGTGACCATCGAGCAGGGAAAGACCGCCACCGTGCTGGTGCCCCAGACCGGTGTGCTCAACATCCTGCCCGGAACGCCCGGCTACGGCGCCGTGTTCCTCAGGGAGGGCGACCGCCTGGTGCACGTGGTGGACCTGGACCCTTCCGCACTTCGCCACCAGTACCGGCTGCTGCCCGGGAACTACCAGGTGGTTTACCGCAGCCGCAGCGCCAACCGCACCGAATACTCCACCACCAAGGACGCCGTGATCGAAAGCGGGCGCTCCGTCACCATCAACTTCTGACCCATGACCTCCTACCCCGTGCTCGACAAGAAGGACACCCGTTCCGGATTCGGTGAAGGCCTGCTGGAACTGGGCCGCAGCAACCCGGATGTGGTGGGGCTCTGTGCCGACCTCACCGGGTCGCTCAAGATGGACGCCTTCGAGAAGGAGTTCCCGGACCGCTTCATCCAGTGCGGGGTGGCCGAGGCGAACATGATGGGCGTGGCCGCAGGGCTCACCATCGGTGGCAAGGTCCCGTTCACCGGCACCTTCGCCAACTTCAGCACCGGCAGGGTGTACGACCAGGTCCGCCAGAGCATCGCCTACGCGGGCAAGAACGTGAAGATCTGTGCGAGCCATGCGGGCCTTACGCTGGGCGAGGACGGCGCCACGCACCAGATCCTGGAGGACATCGGCCTGATGCGCATGCTGCCCGGCATGGCCGTGGTGGTGCCCGCGGACTTCAACCAGACGCGCCAGGCCACCCTGGCCATCGCCGCCCACGAAGGGCCCGTGTACCTGCGCTTCGGCCGTCCGAAATGGCCCGTGTTCATCCCTGCGGACATGCCCTTCACCATCGGCAAGGCCCAGGTGCTGAGCGAAGGCGCCGATGTGAGCCTCTTCGCCTGCGGCCACCTGGTGTGGAACGCCCTGCAGGCCGCCGAAGCCCTGGAGAAGGATGGGATCTCCGCCGAGGTGATCAACGTGCACACGATCAAACCCCTGGACGAGGAGGCGGTCCTAACCTCGGCCCGGAAGACGCGATGCGTGGTCACCTGCGAGGAGCACAACCGTTACGGCGGCCTGGGGGATGCCATTGCCCAGGTCCTGTCGTTGCATGCACCCACCCCGCAGGAATACGTGGCCGTGAACGATTCCTTCGGCGAGAGCGGCACCCCGGACCAGCTGCTGGAGAAGTACGGCCTGGGACCCTCCGCCATCGTGGACGCCGCGCGCCGGGCCATCGCCCGCAAATGACCTTCAGCACCGACGCCGCATGAGCGAGCTGTCGGACACCGAGCTGCTGGCGCTCTTCCGCAGGGAGGAGAGCCGCAACTACGCCTTCAACCTGATCGTGCGCACCCACCAGCGGAGGCTTTACGCCTTCGTGCGCAGGATGGTCACCGACCACGACGAGGCCCAGGACGTGCTGCAGGAGGTCTTCATCAAGGCCTGGAAGGGACTGGACGGCTTCCGCGAGGACGCCCAGCTCTACAGCTGGCTGCACCGGATCGCCTACAACCAGAGCATCAACCACCTGAAACGCCTGCGGCGCGGGCTGTTCGTGAACAACGACCAGGTGGTGGAACGGCTCACGGCCGACATGGACCGCAGCGAACATTTCACCGGCGATGCCATCGAGAAAAAGCTGCAGCGGGCCGTGATGCGCCTGCCGGACAAGCAGCGGGCCGTCTTCACCATGAAGTACTTCCAGGAGATGAAGTACACCGAGATCAGTGACGCCACCGGCACCTCGGTGGGCGCCCTCAAGGCCAGCTACCACATCGCCGTGAAGAAGATCGAAGCCTGGCTCACCAGCGATCAAACCTGAAGCGCCTTTCGTTGTCCTACACCCGACACGCCATGGAAGACCACCACGAACAGGAGGAACTCGAACGCCTGGCGCCCGCGTTGATGGGCCTGCCGAAGCGGGACCCGTTCGCGGTGCCCGATGGGTTCTTCGATCGGTTCCCGCATGCCGTGCAGGCCCGCGTGACCTCCCGGCCGGCGCCGGTCGTGCGATGGCTGCGCCGTGCAGCGATCGCCCTGCCCGTGCTGGCCCTGCTCGCCTTGGGGGCCTGGTGGTTGACCCGCCCGGAACCCGGGACCGCGGACCTGGCGGTGGAGGTGCACGCCCCGGCGTCGGAGGAGGACCTCTACCTGCTGGCCGGCGACGACCTCTATGCTGAACTGGCCCTTTCCGAAGACCTGGAGGCGCCGGCTCCGGACCTGGAGCTTTCCGCCGAGGAGCTGGCTCTCTACTACGAACTGAACGGCACCGACGTAGGTGCCCTGATCGACGAACTATGAACGCGCTGCACCCCTTCCGCCACCTGCTGATCGCCGGCCTGTTGGCACTACCCTTCGCGGCCATCGCCCAGGGCGACGACCTGCCCGAGATCCCGGCTGAACGCCTGCAGGAGATCAAGGCCCAGAAAAGCGCCTACCTGACGCAGAAGATGGGGCTCACCCCCGAGGAGGCCCAGCAGTTCTGGCCGCTTTACAACGAATACGACGGCAAGCTCGAGGCCCTTCGGCGCGAAATGCGCGAGGTCCGACAGGCGGCGCGGCGCCATGCCGGCGAGCTATCGGAGGAGGAGGCCCGTGACCTGATCACCGTCGAGTTGGACCAACGCCAACGCGAACTGGATATCCGCCGGGAGTATGCAGAGAAGTTCCAGCGGCAGATCGGTTCGCGGAAGACCGCGGTGCTGTACAAGGCCGAACACGACTTCAACCGGGAGCTGCTCCGTCGCTTCCGGGAACGGATGGAAGGACGCCCCGGACCGCCCCCCGGCCGCCGTTGATCGCCCCTGCACGAACTTCGCGTCCGTGACGGACGCCCTGCACCAGGCCTTCCTGCGCCACCTGGCCGCCACCAGCCCGCACCCGCTGGCGCTGGACATCATCGCGGCCGAAGGCTGTCACCTGCACACCCGCGATGGACGCCGCGTGCTGGACTTGGTGGCCGGCCTTGCGGTGAACAACACCGGCCACCGGCATCCGCGTGTGGTCCAGGCCATCCGCGACCAGCTGGACCGCCACCTGCACGTGATCCCCTACGGCGAGTTCGTCCAGGAACCGCAGGTGCGCTTCGCGGAACGCCTGACCGGCGTGCTTCCGCAGGGACTGGACCGCGTGTACTTCGTGAACAGCGGCACAGAGGCCATCGAGGGTGCCCTGAAGCTGGCCAAGCGTGCCACGGAACGTACCCGCCTGCTGGGCTGCCGGAAGAGCTACCACGGCAGCACCCACGGTTCCCTGAGCCTGACGGACAACACCGCCAAACGCTTCCGCAACCTGCCGCTGCTGCCCGATACCGGGCACATCCCCTTCAACGATCCGGCCGGGTTGGAGGCGATCACGGAACAGGTGGCTGCGGTCGTGGTCGAACCCGTCCAGGGCGATGCGGGCGTGCGCGTGCCCGACCCCGCCTGGCTGCAGGCCCTGCGCGAGCGCTGCACCGCCACGGGGGCATTGCTGGTCTTCGACGAGGTGCAGACCGGCTTCGGACGCACCGGGCGGCTCTTCGCCTTCGAACACAGCGGTGTGGTGCCCGATATCCTCGTGCTGGGCAAGGCGCTCGGCGGCGGGCTCCCGATGGGCGCCTTCGTGAGCTCGACCGAACGGATGGACCTCCTGAGCCACGATCCCGTGCTCGGGCATATCACCACCTTCGGGGGGCACCCGTTGGTGTGCGCCGCCGGGCTGGCCGCGCTGGAAGTGGTGCTGGACGAGGACCTGCCGGAACATGCCGGACGCATGGGCGCGCTCTTCCGGGAGCTGCTGGTGCATCGGGCCATCCGCGAAGTGCGGGGCACCGGCCTGATGCTGGCCGTGGACCTGGGCGATGCCGATCGGGTACAGCGCGTGGTGCACGACTGCCTGGCGGAAGACGTGCTCGGCTTCTGGTTCCTATCCTGCCCCACCGCCTTCCGCATCGCACCGCCGCTCACGATCACGGAGGACCTGGTGCGCACGGCCTGTGCCACGATCCTGCGGGTGCTGGACCGTGTGGCTCAGTAGAGGCCGCTCGCCAGCATCACCAGCGTGCAGCCGTTCACCACCTCGATGCCCGCCTTGCGCGCCAGTTCCGCCAGGTGGTGGTTCTCCGCACCCGGGTTGAAGATGAAGCGCTTCGGCTTCAGTTCCAGGAGCCGGTCCTCCCAGTCGCGCTGGTTGCTGGCGTTCAGGTAGAAGGTCACCGTATCCACGCTC
>ERZ795057.552-NODE-552-length-38793-cov-7.645387_pt1 | contig 38793 bp, 35 predicted proteins | sample MGYA00375141_ERZ795057 | MGnify/ENA primary metagenome ERZ795057 (study PRJEB30186, sample SAMN05720163) | activated sludge metagenome | isolation source: Anaerobic digester | place: Hong Kong | collected 2015-01-26 ...
TACAATCGAGATAAATGTTGGTATCACCTGGAACATCCGGCCAGGTGTGTTCAAGATTATCCCCCCATCTGTCGTTACTACCGTGCGTGCCATCATCGTTGGAGGGGAGTATAGTCATATCCAAAACATCGCCCGGCTCAAAATCAGCAAAATCCTGATAAGAGAAGATATGGATATAACTGAACATGGATGTCGCCATTATTAAGAGTATTGCAAATACGAGTGTTTTTTTCATTTTCTCTCCTTTAAAATTCTTTTTGTAGGGGCATTTCTGTAGACCCTAAACTTTATCAATTCGCAGTAAATACCGTTATCTGGAAATCCTTATAACGTCTACCGTTATCCCCTGCAAAAGATTCACTTCCTTCGAATTCTCCCCAGGCAACAACGAATTGGCCATCATTTCTTCTGAGTATATACTCTGCACTTTCGGATTCTTCACCACCGATGACATCTTCCCAAATGAGTGTGCCGTAGCGATCCGTTCGAATAATCCATACATCAGAGTTTCCGTTTTGTTCCTCCACGTCACCATCATCGGACTTCGTCATTCCCGCTGCGATAAACCCCCTGTCTCTGAGTTCGTAAACGGAGAACACTTTATCGTATGAACTACCGCCGTACGCCTGTTCCCATTGAAGATTGCCCGTACTATCGAGTTTTACCAGCCAGGCATCCCAGTGACCGTGTCCCTCTTCGATATCACCATCCAGAGAACTACCAACTCCGGCAAGGATAAAACCCCTGTCTCTCGTTTCTTTCAACTGTCTAACCTCTTCCCAGCTGGACCCACCGTACAACTTGGACCAAACGACGTTTCCGAAATAATCAAACTTAACGATCCAGAAATCGCCACCGCCATGATTTTCCATACCGGCAAGATCTCCGTTCTTGGAGAACGAATATCCGGCAACCACATACCCACCGTCTTTCGTTTCAACGATTGAATAAGGCATATCGTAATTGCTGCCACCCATGACCTTTTCCCAGATGATGTCACCTTTGTTATCCACTTTGACAACCCAAAAATCCTTACCTCCATGATGATCTTCAAAATCTTCTGAGAAGGTATAACCACAGAAAATATAACAATTGTCTGTTGTTTCAATAACATCTCTTATCGTCTCGCTGCCATGCCGTCCGTAGTTCTTCTTCCACTGAACATCACCGGTATCGTTTAACTTTAAAAGCAGGGCATCCCAGCCACCGTTGTTTGTAAGATCATCGTATGACCTTGTGAGCATCGCTCCGCCGTAGATCAGGCCATCACTCACCTTCTTGACGACATATCCCCTGTCATCTCCGCTACCACCGTAATATTTCTGCCACAGAATATTGCCTTCATAAGTGACATTCATCAAAAGGAAATCATTACTTCCATTCCCATCTTTAGAATTTGAAAAACCGGCAAGCAACAATGAAGATCCGGTATCTTCCATCCATCTAATGGAATCATCCGATTTTGTTTCATAGATATATGTCTTTGGAAGCATGATACCGGCTGTGAAGGCCGTTAAAGTTAATACCATTATCATTAAACTCAAAACTATTTTTTTCATTTCAACATCTATCTCCTTAGTTTTCCTTTTCGTAGGAACAATTCATGAATTGCTCCCAACACCATTGTATGCGTAATAAGAACTTGAAATCGCGTTTCCAGTTTGTTTTATGAATGGGCAATTCGTGAATTGCCCCTACGTGTTCATCTCTCTTTTGTTCAAAAAAAAACCCGCCCTTTTTCAAGAGCGGGTTCGTTTATATACAATGTATGACTGATTGTATTAAACTATTACCAAGTCATTGTTCCTGTTACTTCGTAACCTACACCAAGAGCGTAGCTATACGCGCCTGAACCATGAACTGTCTGCTGTCCATATGCTCCAGCATCAATAGCTGAACCCATTGAGTAGATAACTCCAAGTTTACCATCAAGTGTAACAGGACCGTATTCACCAAGATTGTGTGTGTATGAAGCAAAGATGTTATCAATTGAGAATTCTTCACTTTCATAAGCCATCTGCATTCCAATCTTGAATGATGGGAAGCAACATACTGCACCTGGTTCGAAACAAGCGTAAATATCAACGTCGCTAAGTCCACTCTGGTTACCTGAAGCAACAAGTCCGAATCTTACGTTATTAAGTGATTCCATAAGGAAGTCCTTAAGATCAATATCAATTCCGCTTAATACTGCATGTGCCTGCCAGTAGTATTCTCCATCATCAGAACTGATTGAAGCAACGTTTGTGATGTAGTACTGTCCACCAAAATCAATGTTAGCTGCGTCGCCTTCAAGATAAATATTTCCAGCTGCGAATGCCTGTACAGGTGTTGTCTCAGCATCTTTAGTTACAGCGATATCAAGAAGTCCGAATTCTGCAGTAATAACATCTTTAATCTTTGTCTTAAGGAATACGTTAAGTTCTGCTGCCTTAAGGAAGTTCTGATCGTAATTTTCATCATCAAGTACTGTAGTGTTTTCAAATGATTTTCCAGCAACATTTCCTTCGAACTGTGTACCAAGAACTACTGTTACCCAAAGTTCAACATCACTTGGGTCGAGGTAGAATATAGCCTTTACCCATCCTTTACACTCTGCTCCCTTTGCAACTTTCCATGCGTAACTTTCATCAATTTCCGCACCAAGAACGTGGAATTCAAGATCCTGTTCAAGAACGTCTCCGGAACCTTTGTGGAACTGACCAGTACCAATTGCGAACCAAATCGCCCATTTTGGATCTCCTGCTGTTGCGCAGCAGTCGCCTTCTTCAAATGATTCCTGCATAACTTTGAACTTGATGTAAGCAGTATCTGTGTTAAGTGGTGATGAAGCACCTTCAAGCTTTCCAGTATCTTTTTTCCCGTTTACAGCATACTTAAGTTCAACTTCAGCATATTCAGGTCTGTCAGTTGTGTTGTATGTCCATACTACTGATGGTGCATCTGACTGTGAACCTTCACCGTATACACCAAAGTATGTGTAAGGATCCACGTCAGTGTTAGTTGTATCAGTTGCTGCATACATAAATTCAACACCAGCACTAACTGTTAATGTGTTTGCTGAACCGTATACGGCATCATCACTAAGTGATGCTGTGAGTCCTGGAAGTGTTGACTTAACGTAGTTGTCAAGTGCTACGAGCTGTGCGTATCCGTCCCAACCCTTAAGTTCCATTCTTGTTCCGTCGGCAAATTCGATGTAAGCCATAACTGTGTAGAGACCTTCAACTGGTGGTACGAGTGAAAGTGTCTTTGTCAGTGTGTTGTTCTTCCATTCGAAATCTTCGGAAGCTTCAGCAACTGTTTCGTTCTTCCAGTTAACGAGCTTTGCATAAACTTTACCCATTGTTCCCATGAGTTCTTTTGCCTTGATGAAGTATGTTGTCTTTTTTGCATCCTGGTCAACAACTTTCTGTGCTTCGTAAGTTGCATCGTTTGGAGCGTCTTTGATCAACATAACGAATACGTTATCGGAGACCTCGTCACCCATAACTTCGATAGTTGTAACATCGTCGGCATTGTCTTCAACTGTAAGTGAGAATTCTACATTTACAGCTTCTCCTGCAGTAACTACACCTTTGTCTGTGCTAAGTGCAGCTGTTCCGATTTCATCCGCAAACGCGAATGCTGCTACTAAAGCTAAAACCATGACTAAAACTAAGCTTTTCTTCATAAAAATACCCCTCCCTCTTGAATTTTGTTTTTGTTTCGAGGTCTTTTGGCTTGTAATCATACAGTCAGAATTATACACTAATTTTTCCGTCTTTTGCAACCCCCTTTCAATTTTGTTCTCGTTTTTCTGATTTGGTACTATATTTTCACCAAACTTTAAACTCATCATCCACTAACTAAACTTCTTTTTACCGGTTTCTTTACTGCACCATCATTATTACGTATAAAGGATGTTCTCAGATACCAACAAATCATTTAGCCGATGCAAGGATCATTCCGAGTCCTACAACGAGTCCAAAACCGACAAGTACACCAAACGCACTTGTGTTCTTTTCTTCAGGGAATACCTCTTTTTCAAGCTCTGAAATTCTTGCTTCAAGTTTCTCGATTTCACTGCCATTGTTCTCTATTAACGCCTTGTTCTCCTTGATTAATTCCGTATTACCATCGATCTTCGCCTCAAGCATTTCCTTATGCGCCATCAGCAAGGTGTTCGTTTCTTTTTTAAAGTCTTCCATGCTGTTTTCAAGAGCGATAAAACGCATGTCGATTGAGTTTATTTCCCGAGCAAATGTCTCCTTGTCTACCTTGACCGTATCGAGTCTCGTGACCGTCTCATTGTACTCCGTCTTTTCCACCTTTGTTTCCTTGAGTTTCGTAATACTGATATCCGTCCACTTCAGTCTCATATTGATATAGGCGACCTTTGAATTGATTTCCTCTTCAAGTCTTGTCTCAAGATCAAGGACATAGTCCTTCAGTTCCGCTCTTTCATCCTTTGCCCTCTTAATCGTCATATCAACCCATTTCAGTCTCTGGTTCAAGGCCCACACCTTATCGGCCACAAGCTGCTCCGTCTTTTCGTTCAGCGTGTAGGTGAGTTCCTCGAGTTCCGAAAGGGATGCGTTCACCTGTGCAATCTCGGCTTCAAGCATCTCCTTCGTGGCATATTCCGCGTAAAGGATGGCCACTCTCGTATTCAGAAGATCTGCCGCTTCCTTGATGGCTGCTATTTCGGAGAGGATCTTCTGTGTCATCCCCTGCTCAAAGGCGAGTGAGAACGCCAGCGAGTTGAGTCTGTCAACAACCACGTCAAATTCCTTTCTGAGCTGTGCCACATCTGTCTGAGCTGCTTTTTCCGTATCGAGTCTCTCGATCTGTGAATCCACGATCATCAGCTTCTGATTAACAAGAACCATTTCCTGACCGAGTTCACTCTTCATCGCTACAGACACCGCTTCGATCGTCTTTGCCTGTTCCTCTACCGTTTTCTTCAACTTGGATGCGGAAATATCCATCCACTTCAGTCTCAGGTTCAGTGAGGCAATCTTCGACGCGAGTTCATCGGTGAGCTCCTGCTTCAGTGTCTCGATCTTCCCGTCAGAGGCCTTTCCGTTCTCGCTGATATCCGAAGAAAGATCGGCAAGCGTCATGTAGATGAGTTTGAATCGATCGTTGTTGTAAGCGCCGCTCTTCTCAAGGTCAGCCTTAACCGCTTCAATACCAGCTGTCGTTCCCTGCTCCAACGCATCGAGTAACTCGAGGCTCTCCTGTATATCCGCCCTGAGATCGGCAATGGACAGGTAGGTCAGCTTAAATCTTTCATTATCGTATTCGGTGAGTTTCTTCAGATCCGAACCAAGTGTCTCCACCTTCGAATCCGTGAGGATGAGTTTCGCGTTCAGTTCCTCTTCCGCATCCCCGAGGTCCGCCTTGATCTTACCGGACGCGATATCCATCCAGTTCATTCGCTTGTTAATGGACCACAGACTATCACCAAGTTTCTTGTCAAAGGCCTCCTGAATCTCCGTCAGACTCGCCGCTACTTCCTCATAACCGGCCGTTCCCTGTGCTGACTGACTCCTGAGTGTTTCATCTATTTCACCGAGTTTTCTTTCGGTCTCCGTCGTAAATGTATCAAGCCTCGCTTCGAGTGCCGTGTACTTCTTTTCATCCTCGAGGGCGTTCGCCGCTATATCGTCCTTAAGCCCCTTGATGTTGATATCGATCCATTTCAGTCTCATGTTGAGTGACGTCTTCGTTTCGATAAGCTTGGAATCCACTTCCTGAAGAATGGCCACTCTGCTCTCTTCAGCCGTTGCCTTGGTCTCGTTCCTATTCATTTCCATATCTTCTTTGACTTCATCTATCGCTGAATCGAGTGTACCACTTACCATTTTAAGTTCTGAAATATTCTTCGCATTCGTTTCAACACTGCTCTGTATACTGCTCTCAACGTTTTTAAGTTCCGTCTCAAGGACAAAAATCTTCGTAGATACATCTACACCGTTGTCCGACACATCAGTCTTGAGTGTTTCAAGCTGTGCTTCAAGAGCGGAAAGTCTTTCATTCAGGTCGGTCCCCGGAATCATTCCACGCATCTCCGTCTGAAGCGTTTCTATCGACTTTTCCAGTGCGATGATCTTGGAATACGTCTCCGAAGTATCCGACGCCTGTTCGATGGTGGCGATCTCCGCTTTCAATCCAGCAGACAGCGCGTCAAGCGCCTCGTTATATTCCTTTTTGAGCTGCTGTGCATAGGCTTCAAGCTCCTCAACACGGTTCGCCATTGCCTCATTTTTCGTATTCAGAAGCGCCTGCATATCCGTTACGGACGATTCAAGCTGTGCATCTTCGGTCTCATTCGTCTTGACTTTTCCATCAAGCAATTCGAGTTCTCCGGTCAGCTTATTTATCTTTGCCATCGCCGATGAAATCTGTTCGGTAAACTCACTGCCAAGCGTTTCAAGCGCGGCCTTATCGGCAAGCCTGTCAAGCAGATCCCTGAATTCGGAGTTATAAGCCTCCATTTCTTTCCTCAAGGCATCAATTCTAACGTCGATGGTCCCTTCAACAGTTGACTCCCCCACCTTGTTCATGAGAAGTTTATCGTTCGTATCGAGTCCTTCCACCTTATCTTCGAGTTCCCTCACTTCTTTGCCAAGTACGTCCAACCCTCGCTCCGTCACACCGAGTCTGTCACTGTAGTCCCCCAATTTACCACTCATGACATCCACCAGTGATTCAACAGCCTTCATGTCCTCCTGGGTAGCACTTTCAGCCATCATAACCACAGATAGAGTCAATAACAGGATGATAGCCGATACCATGAATTTTTTCATGCAAAAGTTCCCCCTTCCAAATACCTTCCCTTGGATTTATTTGCATTGATTATATCATTTGCACACCTGATTTGCAAATAATATTTTGTTTTCGGTTTTTGTTAAAGACTTACTTCTTTTTGGTGTTGGCCTTAAATGGTTATTATTATAGAATTACCCAAAAACAACGTTAAATGCGGTTTCCCGCCGAGCCAACACCCCGATTTACCTCTACGGAACGACACTCATCAGAGGCATCACACCAAAAACAAATCCCCCTCTTTAAAACAAGGGGGATTGATAACAACTTCGGTTCACAAATTAAATAAACTTGCGAACATTTTATTTTTGTTTTAGAAAAAAATAAATTCTTTTACAAAAACTTATTTCAACACAACCTTAAAGAATCTCCGTTTGCCAATCCTGAGAATATCATCCGTATTAAGTTTTATCTCTTCGAAGGGATCCTCGAATTTTACATCGTTGATCTTCACGCCACCCTGGCCGATCAGACGCTTCGCCTCGCTCTTGCTCTGCACACCGGAAGCGACGAGCAGGTCGGCAAGCTTGATCGTCTCAGAGTTTAGTTCGAGGACCGGAATATCCGTCGGGACATCCTTCTGCTGGAAGACCTTCACGAATTCGGCCTCGGCTTCCGACGCCTTCTCCTCATCGTAAAGGAGTTCGACCATCTTCCTTCCAAGTCTCATCTTGCAGTCCCTCGGATTCACACTCCCGTCGGCAAGACCCTTTTCGACGGCATCCAACTCGGTCTTTTCCATTTCGGTGAGCAGGCGATAGTACTTCATCATCAGCGTATCCGGGATAGACATGACCTTTCCGTAAACGTTCTTCGGCTCATCGGTAAAGGCGATATAATTGTCATAGCTCTTGCTCATCTTGAGATTACCATCCGTTCCCTCGATGATCGGCATCGTCAGAACGATCTGAGGCTCGAGTCCGTGATCCGCCTGAATCTTTCTTCCGACAAGCAGGTTGAAGAGCTGATCCGTTCCACCGATCTCCACATCGGAACGGATGGCAACACTGTCGTAGGCCTGAGCGAGCGGGTACATGAACTCCGCAACACTGATCGGCTGATTGTCCTTATATCTCTTGTCGAAATCATCTCTCTCAAGCATCCTCGCAACGGTGTACTTTGCGGCGAGTCTGATGACATCCTCAAAATTCATCTTGTCGAGCCATTCGCCGTTGTAGCGAACCTCCGTCTTTTCCCTGTCGAGGATCGTAAACGCCTGCTCCTGATAGGAAATGGCATTCTCCCTAACCTCTTCCATCGACAGCATCGGGCGTGTGGCGGATCTTCCGGAAGGGTCTCCGATTCTTGCGGTGAAGTCGCCTATGATGAGGACGACCTGATGACCGAGATCCTGGAACTCCTTGAGCTTTTTCAGAACCACGGCATGACCGAGATGCAGATCCGGTCTCGATGGGTCCACACCGAGCTTGACTCTAAGGGGCTTTCCCTTTTTGAGTTTTGCCACGAGCTCGACCTCTGACACGAGGTCAAAGGTATTATTTTTGATTATTTCGACTTGTCTTTTTAAATCCATAATACTGCTTCCGCAATTACAGGGACATAACGTATGAAGTCACAAAACTCATAACCATGAAGGCGATTGCAAGGTAAAGCGTCACCTTGCTGAGTCCGGAAAGTCCCTTCTCTCTTCCGAAGACCGTGTTTGCTCCACCAGCCCCGAATGCCCCTCCAAGTGATGAATGTTTTGCCATGCTCATCGTAACCGTCACAATGAGACCAAATGCAACTGCCGTATGCAGTATGTAAACCAATACCTTGATTATTTCCACTGTAATTCCTCCCTTAATAAATAATACCGACGTGTATTATACATTATCAACTGTGTTAAAATCAAGGGTAAAATAATCACTGGAGGTCTCTGTCATGAACACGCTCGGTATAGTAGTCGAATACAATCCATTCCACAACGGTCATCTGTATCACCTGACGCAATCCATAAAAAAGGTGAACGCAACACATACGCTCGCGGTGATGAGCGGAGACTTTGTTCAGAGGGGGACACCGGCTTTTACGGATAAATGGGTCAGAACGAAGATGGCACTCGATGCGGGGGTCAATCTCGTCGTCGAACTGCCGGCCATATACGCCATGCAGGATGCCGGCGGATTCGCGACCGGTTCGGTGAAACTGCTTGACCGGACGCGAATCTGTACAAACCTGGTATTCGGCAGCGAATCGAACGATATAGGGGCGCTGAAATACCTCGCCAAGGTGATGGTGGAAAATGAATACGCCCTTTCGGAGATGGAGGAAAAATATGTGAAAGAGGGCTTTTCCCATCCGAATGCCAGAAAATATGCCTTCAGGGATTTTCTGAACAACAGAAGCATGGATGATGACCAACGGCAACATATCATAGAGATTCTCGCCAGATCAAACGACATACTCGGGCTCGAATACCTGAAGGCATTGAAGATCATCCGCTCGGAGATAGAACCGGACTGCATAGGAAGGACGGGAAGCGATTATAACAACGCAAGCCTCATAGAGAATTTCTCGAGCGCCACCGCCATCCGGAAGGCCTTTCAGATGAAAAAGGCCGAAGAGATAAAGAACAACGTCCCCCCTCATGTCTGGGAAACCCTCCTGACATTGGAGGAAAAGCTGAAACTGCCGAACCTCGAAAACTTTGAAATCACACTCATCAACAAGCTGAGGGCCCTGACAAGGGATCATCTGCAACAGTTCTACGGTTTCACGGAGGGACTCGATCTGCGTTTTCTCAAGGCGGCGATGATCTCAAGAAACCTTGAAGAGCTGTTACAGAGGGTAAAGTCAAAGCGCTTCACCTACACGAGACTGCAGCGACTCCTGCTGTATTTTCTGTTTGAGATCACAAAGGCGGATATAGCCGATAGTGAAGAATTCGGCCCACAATACATCAGAATACTCGGTTTCGACGAAAAGGGTCAGGAACTCCTTTCGGCGATGAGGGACCGGGCAACGATCCCCGTCATCTCCACCCCCTCCATCTACAACAAGACCTACTCAAAATACGAGCGGCGATATGAAACGAGGGAAGAAGAGACACCCGGCGAGAAACCCTATTACTCACATTACGAGATGTTCAAAAAACAGCTGGCATTCGACTTCAGATGCGCGGATTATTACACGACGCTCCAGTGCGGTTTCCTGCCCGATGCCCTCATGGACATCAAGAGAAAGCCCCTCATCATACAGTAACCGAGGCGCTTAACAGCCATAAAAGCCGCTGACCTCTGATAGTGCCGCGTCATTCAACACCTCGTATGCACACAACGTCTGTACATTGTCTGTTTCCGTCAACAAGAAATTTATATTCCATCAATCATATCTTTAAAATTAATATTTCTTTTTCAAAGTTATTTGTGATAAAATTCCTCCAAGCAGGGGGATGCTTGTTCACCATACCACATAAATATTCCATCACTTTAAATCCACTATTTTTTAAAACTCTCATATTCAGCGGTCGTTGACCTGATCGGGACTTAATGATATAATGATCAGGACGCAAAATCCTTATACCACAATTTCATAACTGTGCTGATTATTTTATCCATATCCTGTTTTTCTTAAGGAGGCAGTCTATGTCTAAGAAGAAGAATTATTGGGTTAACAGAATCATCCGTACGATCATCACGGCCTTTGGGGTAACCCTCATCGCCTTCCTGATCCTGCATCTCACCAAGGGAGATCCGGTCAGAATCATGCTCGGACCCTACGCCAGCGAAGAGAACATCGCGGCACTTCGCGCGAAGTACAAGCTGGATGAACCGCTGTATATTCAGTACCTGACCTGGGTGGGAAACGTGCTGAAGGGCGATCTCGGTACCTCTATCCGCTATAACCGTTCTGTTAACGAACTCATCGCAGAAAGAATCGGACCGACATTGATATTAACGGGGGGAGGATTGGTTATCGCACTTGGTTTCGGCGTATTGCTCGGAATCAGTGCGGCATTGAGACGTAACTCCTTCATGGATTATTTTTCTACCTTTCAGGCGATGTTCTGGCTCTCGATTCCCACGTTCTGGCTGGGAATCCTGCTGCTGTACATCTTCGGACTACAGTTGAGATGGCTGCCGATTGCCGGGATGACGGGATTCGCCTCCGTGATCCTGCCGATCCTGACGATCGGACTGCAGCAGGAGGCCTGGTTTGCCCGCCCGATGCGCGCCGAGATGCTTGAGGTCCTCAGTCAGGACTATATCAAGACGGCCAAGGCCAAGGGACTGAAATACTCCGTCGTCGTCTGGAAACACGCGTTCCGAAACGCACTCATCCCCATCATCACCATGCTGGCACTCAGACTGCCGTGGATCATCGGCGGCTCGGTCGTCGTGGAGGTCGTCTTCTCATGGGGCGGAATGGGGTCATTACTGGTCAACAGCGTTCTGTCGAGGGATTTTCCCGTCGTACAGGCAATTCTGCTGATCATCGCCGCGGCGGTCGTCATCGCCAATCTGCTCGCGGATATCATCTACTCGGTCGTCGATCCGAGGATCAGGACAGCGGGGTGAGGCGGATGACGGACAATCAGAACAACGAACTGAGTCACGAACAGATCCGTCAGGACATCGCTAATCTGAGGCGAAAAAAGTCCTCACAGATGTCTCTCGTTTGGTCAAGATTCAGGAAGAACAAACTGGCTCTTGCCGGTTTCGTCATCGTCAGCATCGTCGTCTTCATCGCCGTCTTTGCGGATTTTCTGACGTCCTACGATCCACTTGAAACGGATCCGTTCAACAGACTGAAGGCACCGTCCGCCGAACACTGGCTCGGGACGGATGAACTCGGCAGAGACGTCCTCACGAGGCTGTTCCACGGTTCAAGAATTGCATTGGAAATAGGCGTCCTCATCATCCTCTTTGAAGGGGTCATAGGCATCTTCCTCGGGGTGATCTCCGGCTATTTCGGCGGATGGATCGATGCCATCATCATGCGTATCGTGGATATCCTGCGTTCCTTCCCGGTCATCATCCTCGCGATGGCCATCGCGGGCATCATGGGACAGGGCGTCTGGAACGTCGTCATTGCCCTCGGAATCGTCGGATGGACGACATACACGCGCATGGTCCGCTCGAAAATCCTGACCATCAAAGAGGCGGATTACGTTGAAGCCGCCTATTCGATCGGTGAATCGACGGCCTCCGTTATCGCGAGATATGTCCTGCCGAATGCCCTGCCGACGGCCATCATCATGATCTGTATCATGATGCCGACCGCCCTCATCGCCAGCGCCACACTGAGCTTTCTCGGCGTCGGGGTACAACCGCCGACACCGGCGTGGGGGGCCATGATCGCGGCAGGAAGGGGCTATCTGCTCAAGGCGCCGTGGATCTCCACATCCGCCGGACTCGCCATCATGATCACGGTACTCGGTTTCAACTTCATCGGAGACGGACTCAGGGACGCACTCGACCCGACAACAAAGAGAAATTGAGGTGTATGACATGACAAATCTGATAGAAATAGACAATCTGAAACTTTCATTTGATACAGAAGAGGGAAAAGTCGAGGCACTGGACGGTATCACCCTCGGCATCAGGGAAGGCACCTTTCACGGACTCATCGGAGAAACCGGCTGCGGAAAAAGCATCACCGGAAAGGCCGTCATGGGACTGATAGATGCCAACGCCCTCATCGAAGCCGGAGAAATCCGGTACAAGGGAAAAGATCTGCTGCACCTGACGGAAAAACAGTTCCAGAAGGACATACGCGGCAACGAGATAGCGATGATCTTTCAGGATCCCGCCTCCTCGCTGAATCCGGTGTTCACCATCGAAAATCAGATTGAGGAAGTCGTTAAGATGTACGCGAAGGCGGCAAGGTCGGAATACAGGGAGATCGTCATCGGCCATCTGAAGGATGTCAAACTTCCCGATCCGGAAACGCTGATCTACAAGTATCCGCATCAGCTGTCGGGTGGGATGAAGCAGCGTGTCATGATCGCCATGATGCTCGCCTGCAAACCATCCCTGCTGATCGCCGACGAACCGACAACGGCACTCGATGTCTCCATCCAGGCACAGTTTCTGAAGGTCCTGCGGGAATTGAAGGAGGCGTTCAGGATGACGGTGCTGTACATCACGCATAACCTCGCCGTCGTCAGTGAGATCTGCGACGTCGTCTCCGTGATGTACGCCGGCCGTATCGTCGAGACGGCTCCGGTAGGCAGGCTGTTCAGAAATCCGCAGCATCCGTACACCTACAAGCTGATCCATTCGGTACTCGGTGTGGAGAACTCGCTGGAGGATCTTGAGGAGATACCGGGCAGCGTTCCGAAACTGATCCATCCGCCTAAGGGATGCCGTTTCCATCCGAGATGTGACAAGAGGCTGACGATCTGCGACAAAGCCGTTCCGGATACGATCACGGTAGAAGACGGACACAGTGTTGCCTGTCATCTGTATACGGCGGGTGAGAAATATGACGGATTATAAGGAAAAGATCATCGAGATAAAGAATCTGAAAAAACATTTTGAAACACCACAGGGCAGTGTAAGGGCCGTCGATGACATCTCCTTCGACATATACCGGGGAGAAACGTTCGGCCTCGTCGGTGAATCCGGTTGCGGGAAATCCACGCTGATCCGGACCATCCTCCGGCTGCTGCCGCCGACCTCGGGCGAGATCTGGTTCAACGGAAGGGACATCGCCCCCCTACACCGGAAAAGAGACCTGAAACCGCTCAGAAAGGAGATGAGTCTCGTCTTTCAGAACCCGCATTCCTCACTGAATCCGAGGATGACGGTGTACGACACCCTCGCAAGACCGTTCAGGATACACGGGATCACGAAGACGAAAGAGGAGACCACCATCGAGATCGTCAAGGTACTCAAGACGATGGGACTTCAGGCCGAACACATGATCCGTTTTCCGCATGAACTCAGCGGCGGGCAGAAACAGCGAATTGCAGTCGCCCGTGCCCTCGCGGTCGAACCGGATGTCATCTTCCTCGACGAACCGACGTCCGCACTCGACGTCTCCGTTCAGACGAAGATCCTGAAACTGCTTGAGGCCACAAAAGAGGAGCGGCAGCTGACTTATTTCTACATCTCGCATGACATCAACCTCATCCGTGTCGTATCGGACAGGATTGCGGTGATGTATCTCGGAAAGATCGTCGAGATCGGAAAGACGCCTCTGATCTTCGGAGAGCCACAACATCCGTACACGGTGGGACTCTTCAAATCCGTTCCGATACCGGACCCGGACAGGAAGATCGGGGAGATGTCCCTGCAGGGGGAAGTCCCGAGCCCGGTCAACCCGCCTCAGGGATGCAATTTCAACCCGAGATGCCCGCACGCGATGGATATATGCCGAAAAGAGGAACCGGAATTAAAAACAACTGAGGACGGCAGACAGATTGCCTGTCATTTGTATAACCGTTAAATACACACTATATAGCTATTTATTCCCAATAAAATCAGGATCACACAGGTCACGAGGGCAATTCGTGAATTGCCCCTACATATTAAAATAACAATCAGGAGGGATTTTTGTGAAAAATGTAAAATTTATCGTGTTAACCGTTGTGCTACTCTCACTCGTCGTCAGCTTCTCCTTCGCACAGAGAGACAGCGTTATCATCGCAATGAAGGGTGAACCTTCAAAACTGAACCCGCTCACCTATCAGGACACAGAAACAGACCTCGTACTTACTGCGCTCAGTGACCCGCTCGTCGAACTCACGGCCGGCGGCGAATACACGTCGGAAGGTGCCGTCATAGAAAGCTACAGTCTTTCAGACGACGGGAAGACCTACACCTTCAAGATCAAAAAGGGCATCACCTTCCACAACGGGGAAGTCATGAACGCCGAAGATGTCAAATTCACCTACGAGTGCTTTATGAATGCCGAACTCGGCTCCCCCCGTTCACAGTATTACAAGGACATCGAAGAGGTAATCGCCGTCGATGATTACACCGTCGAGGTCCATCTCAGCAACAGAAACGTCACCTTCCTCACAACGGCGAGACTCAGCGGAAGAATCCTTCCGAAAGACTACATCGAAGAAAACGGATGGGAAGCCTTTGAACAGCATCCGATCGGAACGGGCCCCTACGAATTTGTCGAACACATCCCCGGACAGAAGATCGTCCTGAAGAAGAACGAAAACTACTGGGATGATCCGGCAAGCATTCAGACGGTAGAATTCAGATTCTTCCCGGAGATGACCACGGCCGTCATGTCCCTTCAGGCCAAGCAAATCGATTACATCATAGAAATTCCGGCCGAGGAATACAACATGCTCAAGGATATGCCGGGAATCGCCTCCGGAACCTATTCCAAATTTGAAGATCACAGAATCTGCTTCAACAAGCGTGAAGGCAGTGTCTTTGCGGACAAGAGGGTCAGGCAGGCCGTTGCCTACGCCATCAGCAGAGACGAGCTCATCGCCCTCACAAGGGGCGACCTCGCCATTCCCGCACAGGGAAGGGTGCCTTACTTCCACGAGGCCTTCGCCTACGACGCACCGGTTTACGAACAGGATTTCGAGAAGGCCAAGCAGCTGCTCGCAGAAGCTGGCTATCCGAACGGCTTCAAGACACAGATCTACGCACCGTCCGATCACCCGGAAAGGGTCCTCGAAGTCACGCAGATACAGAGACAGCTTTCAAAGATCGGCATCGACTGCGAAGTCGTTGCCATCGAATGGGGAACATACCTCGACGTAACCGCTGAGGGAGAGGCCCCGATGTTCAGGGAAAGATGGTCCGCCGACTCACCGTCCCCGTTCAGCTTCGTCGAGAACTGGTGGACGGAATCCAGCTGGAACGAGATCTTCGGAACCTATTCCAACCCGGAAGTGGACGCATTAATCGAACAGATCACAAGGGAGACGGATGAAACGAAGAGATGGGAACTCTACAGGGAAGTCCAGAAGATCGCCATGGAAGACGTTGCCTGCTATCCCCTTTACTGGCCCATCGAAGGCGTTGTTTACAACGATGAGATCAAGATCCCGGAAGATCTCTTCAACATCTTCCTCACACCGATCGCCAACATCGACAAGTGGAGTTTCTGATTCACGGCCACCCACACCGATAAAGAACCATACAGGGGCAGTTCATCACGAGCTGCCCTTTTTTTCTTCACATTCCGAACAAGAAGATATGCTATCATACCGTTGTGTAATCAAAAAGGAGGTCGTTATGACAAACGCTAAACTTGAAATAAAGCAGACCATAAAAGAGCATCTCGATGAACTGTTCGGCATCGCAAAAAAGATGTACGAAAACCCCGAAATGGGTTTTAAAGAGTTCAAGGCCGCTCAATGGCTGACGGAAAAACTGGAAAAAGAGGGTTTTGAGGTCAAAAGGGAAATTGCCGGACTTGAGACCGCCTTCAGTGCGGAATACGATCTTGGTGGAAAAGGGCCGAACATCGCCTTCCTGTGTGAATACGATGCCCTGCCGGGAATCGGACACGGCTGCGGTCACAACCTCATCGGTCCCTCAAGCCTCGGCGCGGCTATCGCCCTGTCGAAAGTGGGAGGGCTTTCCGGAAAGATCACCGTCCTCGGCTGCCCGGCGGAAGAAACGGGAGGGGCCAAGGTCATCCTCGTCGAGAAGGGTCTCTTTGACGAGGTGGATGTCGCCATGATGGTTCATCCGGCAACACGCACCCAGGTCTATACCACCTCATACGCCATCGACGCCATCGAATTCACCTATCACGGACAGACCTCACACGCCGCAGCGGCACCGGAACTTGGGATCAACGCGCTGGATGCGGTCATTCAACTCTTCAACGGGATCAACGCGCTCAGGCAGCACCTGAAGGATGATGTCCGGATACACGGGATCATCAGTGACGGCGGAAAGACCCCGAATGTCGTCCCGGATCTGGCGTCGGCGCGATTCTATTTCAGGGCAAAGGACAGAAAATATCTCAACGAGATGTTCCAGAAGATACTGAAGATAGCCGAAGGGGCGGCTCTCATGACAGGGGCCAAGATGGAGTGGCGAAACTACGAACTCTCCAACGACAACCTCGCACCGAATAGAAGACTTGCCGAACTCTTCGAGGCAAACCTCATCGAACAGGGCATCACGGATATCGAACCGCCACAGGAAGGTAAGGGCTCAACGGATATGGGAAACGTCAGCCATGTCGTCCCCGCCATTCACCCGTATCTCCCGCTTGCGCCGAAAGATTCCGTCCGTCCGCATTCAATAGAGCTTGCCGAGGCAACCGTCTCAGCGAACGGCAAAGACGAACTCTACAAGGCCGCCCTCATACTGGCCTGTACGGGATATGACATTCTGAACGATGAAGAGGTCTTCGAAGAGATCCTCGCCGAATTCAGAAATAAATAGCAGCCCCTGCAATACCCGAAAAAACTCCGGCGCTGACATAAATGGCCGGAGTTCTTCTCTGACTCTTTTCCTACAATTTGTGTTATAATCAAGGGCTGCCGGATAACCTGACAACGTATTGGAAGTGTTTCTCAAAAAGGTCTGGTGTTGCGTGCAAAAAAACATGGGGAAAAGAGACCTTGATGGAAAAAAAAGAGACCTTACAGACTTTTTCAGATTATCGGAAGGATCCAAATACGCTCATCATCCATATGAAATCAAAAAAAACGGGCTCAAGACTTCTGAGCTGTATCGAACGGAATTCAGCCGATTCCGTCTTTGACTACGCCTGTCTCTCGTTTGGCACACGGAGTGATGACGGTAAAAAGAAGATTCCCACAATGATGAAGGTTATCACCTCAGGACAAATCGTCCACCGGACCGAGGTTTCTCTCCTCGAGGAAGAACGGAAGATCATCGTGAGGATGCGGCGCGAGAGGTATGAAGATTATCCGCGAATCGCATTGATCGACATCGATGCTCCCGCTTACGTCATCGACAGGGTACAGGCCAGGACACCCGTCTACCGGGAAGCCGAGAAGGTCTACGAATACACCTTCGACAACGTCGAACAGGGGAGTTATTATCTCTTTATCGAGCCGCTGTTTCTGTTGTAAAGGCTTCGCGAAATACAATGACCGATGGACATCGCCGGCCTTTTTGCGCGGTACGGTGATTACAATCTCCTTTTCGTCTCCTTTTATCCGTTTTTTACCGGAATGAGACAGGTGAAGGTGGATCCTGCGTCCTGTAGGCTGGTCAGCGAGATACTGCCCTTCATCTTTTTCACGATGGCGCTGACACGTGGCAGACCGAGACCCAGCCCCTTGAATTCCTTGGTGAGACTCAGATCCTTCTGATAGAAGATCTCAAAGATCTTTTCCCTCGTCAACTCATCCATTCCGATCCCCGTATCACTCACGGCGATTTCCAGGATACCGTTTTGTGTATTCAGCGCCTTGTACCACAGTGTAACGCTCACTTCCCCCTGAAAGGTGAATTTAATCGCATTGTCAAGCAACTTGGAGATGATCTGCTTCAGGCGCTTTCTGTCGCTCAGAATGACTTCCGGTTCATCGAAGGCCTTTATCTCGAAGGAAAGATTCTTTTCTTTCGCGCTGATCTTGAAGAGATCGAATATCTCCGTTGTCATTTCCCTTACCCGGACAGCCTCTTCAACGGGAGCCGAAGCCTCCTTGCTCAGTCTGACGATATCGTAAAGATCGTTAAAGATGGTTTCAAGTTGTACGGCCGACTGATGGGCCATATGAATCAAATCCCGAACATCGTCCTTTTCCACCATGTCCATCATGGTTTCCAGGACCGAGGTGATCCCCGAAATAGGGGTTCGGATCTCGTGGCTGAGATTGGACAGGAATTCGCTCTTTGCATGACTCAGTATCTTCGCCTCTTTTTCAGCCGCCACGAGATCTTTTCTGATCTCTATGTTTTCCTGTATACTCGCAAAGAGTCTGAGCAGTTTGATCTCCTTGCCGGTATACCGATGCCTTTTCCGGATCGAGTCAAACCCGATGAAACCGAGACAGTCCCGGCCGTTGAGAATGGGTGCCGTCAGATTACTCCTGATATGATAGGGCTGCAGCATGGTCTTGAACACATCATCCTTCAGCTTCGATACATCCGGGATGGCAAGCACCTCACCGGCTTTATGCCTCTCGACCCAATGGTTAATCCGCTCAACCGGATAATCCTGAATCGGTGCCATAACGGGTGTTATTCCCCGCGCACACCATTCAAACGTGTTGTTGATCTTCTTCTTTTCAGAATCATAGGTGAAGATATAGGCCCTGTCCGCATCAAAAAAGACGGCCAGCTTTATCAGTGCCTTTTTCAGCATCTCATCCGCTTTTTCTAATGGCAGGTTGATATATTGCGAGGCAAAAGACAAGATGATCTTTTCCATCGCGAGATGATGTTCAAGGTTCTTAAAGAGCCTCACCTGATCGGTGATATCCTTCATGAAGCAGAGCATGACCTCCTCTCCCTCGATGGCAAAATGTCTGCCGGAGATGAGATACAAACGGTCCTTTCCCACTTTTGTCCGAAGCGTCAGTTTCAAATCATCGAATCTTTCCCGCTCCTTTATCCGCCTCCGAAGTTCTTCCCCCTCCGTTTCACTGAAGAACAGCTGACTCTTTCCGATCAACCGAACCTCCTCTTCCGAAAAGCCGGTTTCTGCCTCAAAGATGGTGTTGACATGAACAACCCGCCCCGTATCGGATAAAACAAGAAAGGCCGGAAAAGGTGCCTGCAGAAAAAAATCTGTGTAACAGGCGTTGTTTTCAATCTTTCTGAAAAATTCATCACTTTTTTCCATAGAAACACCTCTCTCCTTCACAGATAAAATAAGAACGTTCAAATCCTTTTAAATTATACCATTAAATTTTTATAATTTATTGAGGTTGCTTCACCTTTCGAGAAACCTTCTCGCAACAATTCCGTTGGGTGTATAATTACCCGAACACCTTATCACTCATTATTTGAAGGGGGCCAAATGAGAAAAATAACCGTGTTTATCACTTTAATGCTTCTTTTCATCACCGGATTTGCGTTTAACGGCCCGGATCCAACCAATTATGAGCTGTCCGCCATCGAAGAAACGCAAAAGGACGGAAGACAGACGGAGACCCTCTCACGGATAGCCGATATCTATTATCGGATCATGTTGTCTATCCTCGATCACTACGATTATTATTCCTTTTACGGAGAGGACCTGAACATCCCGAATATGCTCGATGAGCTTGACTATCTGTACAAACTGGATACGGAACTGCTGAAGGATTTCCGCATCAGCGTGGAAGAGATAGGGGATAAACTGCTTTACACCGTATATTACGGCGGGACGCTGCCGGAAGAGCTGCGGGTGGAAGAGCTGAGACGCACGATAAACATCTATGTAGAGAATGTGGACGTAGCGATCAACGGGGACACCGTCTGCATGCGGATTCTTGTGGAGTGATTAAGAAGGTTACCGGCCCTCCTTCGGGAGGGCTTTTTTTGTGATTTTTATCAGAATATCGCCCGCTATTTTCAGCGGATAAAAAATGTCCATAAACTGTCCTTCCGTCGATTCCTGTTGTATAATATCGCTGCAGACAGGATAGACCAACAGGAGGCGTGTCATGGAAAATCCCTATATCGATGAGCAGATGGAAAAGGCCTTGAGATTACTCAAGGAAGAAAGGCCCGTAGAGGCGCTGACCATCTATGAGATGATCGACCTCCGTTCGGCGACTGAGATTCAGCGAGCCGTGATCTGCAACGATACCGGTGTGGCTTATAAACGGATGGGACTTTACAAGGAAGCCGAAAAGAAATACGCCGAAGCACTCGCTATCTATGAGAAAAATGAGGCTAAACAATATGAAGGGTATATTTATACCTTAAACAATATAGCCATGCTGCTCGAAGTCAAGGGGGAGTATCTTGAGGCGGAAAGGTTATACACAGAAATTCTAAGCTTGTCAAGAACGATCTTTGGCGAGGACTCCGAGATGTACGCCCTCCGACTGAACAACCTCGGTATTCATTATTTTAAAATGGGGCTTTATCGAAAGGCGGAAACGTGTCTCCTGAAGGCAAAGCATATCAAGGAACAAGCCACAGGGAAACGGACGATAAAATACATACAGGCCGTGAACAATCTGGCAGTCCTCTCAAACCAAAAGGGAGATTTTCAAAAGGCCTCGGATTATTACGCCGAAACTGTTACACTCATGGAGGAGATCGGATTCACCGAAAACAGCCATTATATCAAGGCGCTCGGAAACCAGTGTCGAGTGCTCATGGAGACCGGAGACTACAACGGGGCGGAAGACTCCTTAAAAAAAATAGAGGCGAGCAACATTCTACATGAGGTAAAGTACACGGAAGATTATTCGAATCTCCTGTTAGCTCACGCCAGACTGGAACGCAAACTCAACCATGCGTTAGCCGCCTTGAAATTTCTGAACAAGGCCATGGACATTGCGGAACTTCATGATCAGCGAAACACCCTGCTGTTCACCGAACTCCTCGCGGAAAAGGCGACACTGCTCACGGAGAACGGCAAAAAGGAAGCGAGCTTTCAACGGCTGCTTGAGGCTGTGCAAATCCAGAACGCGATATTCACCAACACCGCCTTCAACTTTGAAGAGAGTGAGGCGTTACTCTTTCTGAGACGGATCAACGGAGAATACAACGCCCTGTTGCAACTGCTCCTGTCCGATTTCTACACGGACAGAGAAAAGGTCAGGGAAACCTATGTCAACATCCTCCTGCGAAAGAGCATCATACTCGAGATGACGATGATACAGAATATCATACTCAGGCGCGAGGATGAGGGAAACGAGGAGAAGGCCTTGACCCTCGAGGTGTTTAAGGAACAATACCTCGCCAAATTGCTGCATATCGATTATGAGGGGCTGATTGAACGCCTGCCACGGGGAAGCGTCTTTCTCGACTTTTACTATCTCGACGAGACTGAAAGATACGTCCTGTTCATCCTCTCCGCAGATTCCGAAATAGAGGTCTATGACGTTGGAAGCGCCACCGAACTCAACGCCCTCATCGAAGAGTACCGGAACAGCATCACGGAGACATCAAAAAGGGGGCGGCATCAATCACTCTCCGCAAAGCTTCTCCCGCTGCTGCTCCCGTTCACGAACGTACCCTGGCCGGAGAAGATCGTCGTCTCACCGGTCAACGACATCTCAAAGCTGCCGTTTGAAACGCTCATGGACGCCGAGGGCTATTTCCTCATCGAAAAGAGCTTTATCAAATACATCGCATCCGTGAAGGATGTCATCGGCGATGCCCCTTCCGGGAGTGGGAACACCGTCTCCATCGTTTCCGATCCGGATTTTGACTACCCGTTTGAAGCAGAGCGTTGTGAGCGGCTTTACCGTGGAAACAGCGGCATGAAAACCGAACGCTATCAACGCTTGAGCGGCATCAAGCGGGAGGGGACGATTGTCGAAGGACTTTTCAGGGCGCATGGCTGGAAGGTCGAATATGCGTTCAAGGGAAAGACGGCGAGCGGCCCGAATATCAGAAAGATCGGGAAGTCAAGCGTCCTTCATATCGTCAGTCACGGGTTCTTTCACGACAACGACAACTATCACACGAATCCACTTAAAGACTGCGGACTCGTCTTCACCGGCATTAACAGCCTCCTGAATTACCCGGAACTCCTCGACGAAGGGGAAAAGAAGGTCATCGGAAGCGGAATTCTCACCGCTTACGATCTCACGTTCATGAACCTGACACACACGGAACTTCTCGTCCTCTCCGCCTGCCGGACCGGACTCGGACAGATCGAAACGGGAAACGGGGTACTCGGGTTTCAGCGGGCCGTCTTGCTCGCCGGAGTCCGGAAGCTGCTCATGACGCTTTGGGATGTCTCCGATCATTACAGTTCCGAACTCATGGAAGCCTTCTATTCCGAATACATCGCGCATCGAGACGCCGAAGCGGCGCTGAGAACGGCCAAACTCAAGTTGATCGACAAATCCTACAAAGAACTCGGTCATGCCGATCCCTGTCTCTGGGGTGGTTATGTCTGCCTTTCAAGAAGTTTTTAAAACTTTCCACAGCACCCTTTCCGAAAAAATCATCATTCCCCCTATATCTTACTGAACGGGGAACGAAACAACCGGAACTCAGGCGTTTCGTCTTCCGATGTCCTCTTCGGATTCAGATTTTCAGGCTCTCCGAAAAACCGAATTCCAACCCTATATTAGGTTGACAAAGCAATTAAATTTAAAGGGAAGAGATGTGGGGGAACCTCGAAGTTAGAACCATTCAGACGGGAAGTTTCACATTCTGTAAAAAACTTTGGAGGTGTCTTTATGAGACAATTTTTAACCACACTTGCAGTATTATCAGTCGTTTTTGTATCAATCGTCGCAGCCGCACCGGTTACACTCCATGCGGGAACCGCATTCGACTACACGGAGGGTCTCTCCTTCTTCCTCGGGGAAACTGACGAAACGTGGTTCGACATCCGGATCGAGATGACCGAGCAGGACTGGACACTCATGCCGCTCACGGCTATGGCAACGGACACGGAAGTCCCCACCAGCACAGGCGGGCCAGGCGGTGAGGACGACCAAGGCTGGCTTTAAGTGATCCAAAAACCGTTTAAACCGTTTCCGTCTTCCGGAGTTCTATTGGCGTAGGCTCCGGAAAGGTGATTCCGTGACGGGACCATTATATCACAGGAAGAAAGTTTAAACGTTACGAGGTTCTCTTTCATTTTTCCCTTTCCACTCTTCCCCTCCATATCAGATGGAGGGGATTTTTTGCCGCTATTCGTTTGGCTTACGGATTTTTCATTTGACAGCCCTATATATGCTTGTACTTATTTGAAACGAAAAATCTGAACACTATAAAATCCAAAAGAAAGGGGTTGCTTCTCATGCAGGCATGTCAGGAAAAGGTGAGTAAAAGTGTCCTACTTCAGATGCAATTGAAAGACAGACAGAATTTTCTCCAGAACGTCAACGACGCTTCTTTGATCGGAGATCTGGTGACTGAAGAATGCAGGAAGGAAACGGCCGGCTTCACTTTAGAAATACTCAAATCTATTTTGGAAGATGTCGGAAGGAAACGAGAACTCGAAGATCGGATCATACAAGGTGTGGAATTGAGATTGTACGCCATACTGACCAGGAAAATGGAACTGATGAACGCCAAATACCACAACTTAAACGATGCCATCGGTAAAAGCATTATGAAATACGGGTTTCAGAAGACACTCGGGACACCGTGGCAGATCATTCCGTTTGGGTTTATCAAATTGGGTTATTCGATTGAGGAGGTCATCAAGTATTATTCTCAAAAGCAATTGAACAACGCCTACCTGGAACTTGAAAGTAAATTTTACTCACGTTCCGCAAGAGCCATTCGTTTACACAGCAACATACTTTTCTCAAATCTCAAGGATGAACTTGAAAAGCCGGTGGGGGAAATAATCTTGAATCTGTCTTCAGAACACAAGCACCTGATCCCTTTCTTAAAGTATAAAACCGGTGAGATCCTGCTCACGCCCCTGCTTGGAGAAAAACCGGCGGACAGGATCAGGACAAATAACGTGAAGATCATGCTGAGACTCACCGGCCTTGTAGTAGAAGAAAGTTGATCCCTGGAACCGGCTCTGAACTTCAACGAAAAGCGTTCAGAGCCGGCTATCATTCAGAAAACCGTAGATGTCGCCGTATCAGCGACAATTGTCAAAAAGGAGGATCCCAATGACTAACTGCATTCCCACAATTCTTCTGACGGTTGCATTTGAAAATGGCACACGTTAACTATTTTGCAGTCCAAATTTTTCCGCATTTCACGCTTATGCAAATAAGTACGAAGCGGCGGAACGCTATGAATTTCTTAGGGAGGGGTATGATGAAAGACAAGTGTCTGAACGACTATCAGAAAAATTTGTATTTACAGTATTTAACAGGAGTAGGCATCGAGGACATAGATCCGATCGAATTACAGGACATTGAATCTCATCTGTATCTATGCGAGAGTTGTTTTAACGAGATTCAAAAACGGTACGATCTCCTGATGGCTATCGAATCCTGGACTGTTGAAACGGATAATGAGTCTTTAATCATTTCTGATTTTATCACTGTTTTGAGGCACATTGATTCTGAGAAGCTATCCAATTATCAGAAAAATCTCATCAACTTTTTTCTGTCGAATCAATGTGATTACAACACAGTAGAAATGAGAGAATTTTTTTCTTACTTTGAAAAAGGGGGGCATTTCAATGAAGAAAATCTACTTAAAATTTTTGAAAATGAAGATATAAAACCTCTGTTCGCTTCTTTTATGGAACTCATGAAATAGGCAGCCGTATGTCATGTGGAAGGGAGGATCAAACCTCATCGTGGGTAATAAAAACACTCTGAATAAAACCTACTTTTATTTATATGGTGAAAAACGTATCAAAGATTGCCGGTATGGGAAAAACCATGTCAAATTTTATCATTAGGGTGGTATAGATGCATAACAACTATTTTCATTCATTGAGAAACCCAGACACCAACAATGACATAAAGCATTTTCCCCAAAATTTAAAACTGCTAAAACACGCATTCAGAAATATATCAAGAATATTTTTTTACGACAGTTGCTTAAATGAGAGGAGAAAAGATTATGTCAGAAAAGAATTTACTTCACAAAACCTTTTTAGAAATGCTCATTGTACAATTGAGAATTATCTCCGGAAACCTTTTCATGAGAGACATGAGACGTCATCCTTCTTATTCGATCTGGAAAAAGTATATTGAAGCCTATGTCAACACCTTGAGTGAAGAAGAAATCCAACACGCGCTGTTCAGTTCCACAAAACGTACCAAAATAACCCATCTGATCATCGATGCGGCTATTCTGAACGGAATCATCCGAGGGGATTTAACCTCAATCGAATTTCTTAAACGAAAATACGGGATCAAATTATACGGCTTCGTATACAACAGAGCCCGCATCAGAAGATTATCATTCAACAAAATGAGAATCATAGAGTTCATTGACGATGAACTGAATCAGCTCCCCAAAAAGGCCAAATCATTCAATCCCAGGAAGGGGCATGCCTTTATAACCTGGTACGGGGCAGTTTTAGATCATGAACTGATAGACTATGCAAAAAAGAGCGACAAGATAACGTATCCGACCAACGGCGAAGAGGATACAGATGAGGACTTTTTTGATTCACACGGAGATCTCCCGTACGATTTTCAATATCTACCACCCGATGAAGTCTTTTTCAGAACGGAAAGGGGACGGATCATTCTTGAGAGCTGTTTTCAGGAACCTATAGGTCTCCCTCATAAACTGATTTGCTTCGGGCTGAGAAAGATGAATTATAAGCCAAGTGAAATCATCAGACAATTCTCTGAAAAGACCATCCGTGATTTGTTCTTCCTGATGAAAGATGAATTCTGTGAAACGTCTTTTCGCAGTCAGTCATTTCTTGACCATATTTTCGAAAATCTTCAGGATCAGATAGAAAGAGAAGTGGACCAGGTCGTCCTCAAAACGGATATGTCAACCAGAAATTTACTGAAGGATAAACTGAATTGTATCGTAGGGGACTTATTGCTGCAGGACTTTTATTCATCCAAACCGGCATCAAATATATCCGATTGGGTCAAGAGCATCGTAAGGGCCCTCATGAAATTATTTGACAGCAGGGAATAACGGAATCGAATGCCTTCAAGCGACAAAAACACAACTCGAAACATTTAATAATTCGAGTTGTGTTTTTCATAATATTGTTACTTTTAGAGGAATATTCCCTTACGGATTCTAACTTTCAAGAATATATATATATATTAGCAGGAAGCACCTCAGAACCAAACAACGATTTACAGCATAAGATTAGCATCATTCATTTGATAAATTAATCTTTCCAGGAGGGCTGAAAATGAAAAACGAAAAGGACAACAAAAAGGGATTGTACCATCAGTCATCACTGTCAGAATCGGAGTTCGGAAGGAACTTGAAGGAACAAATCAAAACAGAAGCCAAAGAGGAAATAAAAGGTACTGAAGGTATTGAAGGTATTGAAAAAAAATTAATTCTGGGAGATGATCTGTTGGAAACTGCCTTTGGCAGTGAAATTGATTCACCCCCATGGAAAGTCGGTTGTTTTATGCTCAAGAAATTACACGTCGAAGAAAAAAAGATCGTCTCTGAATTTTCAGAGAAAACGCTGTTCTGTCTTTCCGACGAACTCGGCCGGCTTTTTTTTGCCGACTCTTTGAGAAGTCATGCCGTAAAATACAGGGAACTTTACGCCAAATTTCAGAAACAATTTGACAAATCGGCATCCACTACGCTTCAGGCCGAGTCTCTGATCAGCCAGAAAATCAGAGATCAGAGGCTCGGAGACCTCACCCTCCAGGATTTTATGGAAGGCTTTGAAACGACACCTGAGCGAATCGGAGAAATTCAGAAATGGATCAAGAGCGTTTCATTTGCCCTCACGACCCTCCTCTGTAAAAGATACTGAACGGACTCAAAAAGGCCCTGTCTTGTAGGCAGGGCCTTTTCTATCTCCGTAAAACGCGAGATATTAACATAAAATTTACCATAATTTTACTTCAGAGCTTACGTTTTTTTTATTTTCATTCGTATATTTAATTGTGAGAACGGATATGGAAGTTTTAAAAAAATTGAAAGGGGGTACTAGGATGATCTTTTATGCGGCTATCTCTTTTACATAGGGTCAAAAATTCAAGCGGTCGATATTTATTCCACCTGATGTATACTAAAAAAGGAGAACGATGGCTATGAGGAGGAACAGATATGAAGCAAAAGTGTTTAAGTGAAGACCAAATACAATTATATTTAAAGTATTTATTGGGTTTAGAACTTGAAACAATAAATACGGAAGAATTAACCGACATAGAATCACATCTCTACAGTTGTGAGGCCTGTTTTGAGAAAATACAAAAGAGATATAATTTATTTAAGTCCATCGAAGAATGGGATATCGATCAGGATAACATAAGCATCAAGGCCAATGACTTTATTCAATATCTCCGTACCATAGATACTCTATCTGAAGAATGGACTACGGAACAGCAAAATCTTATAAGGGAAATTTTATCGGATAATTTTGATTTTAATCAACCGGCTATTATAGATTTTTTCTCGAAAAATCAGGACTTTGACAGGGAATCATTAACCGAGCTACTAAAAGATGAAAATTATTTGAAAAAACCCGAACTTTAAAAATCGTTTAAAGTCAAACAAGTTCATATTTTTTTTGCACCGAATTAAAAACCATCTATGATGATTTTTAATCATTTTGTTTTTTACACAACGGAGAAAGATCTACTACGTAACACGTTGATTTATTAAGAGATAAGGGTAAAGACCAATGATATTTCGGTAATTTTCTCTAACAATCACCAGCGGAGGTGGTAAAAGCAAACAACCCATCAAATTTAGAGTCAAGAACGTTGCCTCTTCGGTTTATAAAATATTGTTTAAATTTATTTGACAAAAACTTCTTGAAAACAATGACTCTCTGATTCTGACGGAGAGTCATTTTATATACATACGAATTCTCTTACATTTTATTTATTTAGAATTTGTTGAAAAAACTTTCTTTTTCTGATACCCTGTTTACACAGTTTTTATTATTTCCCTATAGATGTTATGAAAGATGTGTATATGTTCTTTGAAAAACTATTTTTCATCGATGATTTTAACCATTTCTTTGATCAGAAATACATAACCATTCAACTTTTCTCAAAAGACTATCTGTACAAGATATCCGGATGAAGTATTTATCTCTTATCGTATAATAAAGGGGGAAAGAAGTTATGATTATTAACAATTTTATTGAAAGTATCAACGTTGAATTTTCCATTAATTATGGAAAGATCCTCAAGTCTACCCACGACGTTAAAGAGTTAATAACAGCAACTTTAAAAGGCTTCTCTGAGGAAGAACTTAAAAAGTATTCTGAAACTGCGCTTGCAAAAAAGAATCTTTATTTCCGAATCAGGGACAAGGTACTCCTTCAATTGGCTTCCGATGGCGATGATACGGCAATAAAGATACTAATGGATCTTTATATGAGCTACCTTATCAAGACCGTCAGAAAAGAGTTTGCAAAGACCAGAACCTTTTTCAACAACGATATGGTACTTGAAAAAGCGCAGGACTACTTCACATTACTCTGGCTGAAACGTGAGGTCTACGATCCGACACGCGGTACAATAGCTACCTGGATAGGTCAGATGATTGTATATGACACGATTTCCGAATTCCGTTCACAGACTAAATTTCAATATCTTATCCGGCTTAGGAAAGAAGACGAAGATGATTATATGGATGAGATTGTCGGCGATGGTGAAAAAGACATCTCTTCACCTGATGTGTTATTTTTCAAGCAGTTGGCGGAAGAAGAAATTCTGACGAAACTGCTTGACTATGAGGGGATCTATCCATGGAAGAAAATGGTTTATCTCTTGAGAATTTTAGGATACAAACCCGCTGAGATCGTTGAGCGATTTCTGGATATACAGTTATCGGAATTATATCAAATGCTGCTTCTTGAATTCATGAAAGCCAGCAGTCTCGATTCGAGATTTATTTCGGAGAGATTCGAATCGTTGGAAAAATCCCTTGACAAGTCTATTAACGTTACAATACTCAGAAATGATCCTTTTACAAGAAATGTTGTAGATTGCGATATGGACCTTCCGATTAAACGGGCTCATTTAAGGACATTCCTCGGTAATAATCCACCTCACGCCTTAAGCGACTGGTACAGAAATTCTACGTTGAAATTGAAAAAGCGGATTGACGACGATGAGGATGAAAATGACTGATCTTTCACCTGAATCGGGTTAGTCGAAGATTGCCGCCAAGTTTAAACATTGACGATTAAGCAATGATATTGCGTATATATCAGTCTTTGGAAATAGAGAAAAGTCTTTTAAGCCGAGATCGAAAAAGGATTATCGGCTTTTTTGTTTGCTATTTTTTTCTCAAACTTTTATTTGAATTTGTTATCTGTTATAATCAAATATGAAAAGTTATTTCATAAAATTTTCAACAAGGATTTGGTTTATATGGATCATCTTATGGAGTGCCCAGCAGAATCAAGTGATAATACAGATACGCTTTTTTCAGTCGATACGCTTAAAAGGTATTTGAAGGAACACGACGAAAACAGATTGATTCTACATCTGAAATCAAAGGAAGCCGGCTCGAGAATGGTAACACGGATTGAAATAAAACAATCCGGCGGACCGTTTGTTTATGAACCTATCGTAGACACATCGAGAGGTGATGAAAAAAAACAGGTTATCCGCAATTTACTGAAGGTAAGGACTTCTGAAAAGATTGCCCAGCAGGTGGAGGTATTCCTGGATGAGAAGGAGGATTCCGTCGTCGTTAGGATGTTCATGGATGAATTCGGAATGTCGCCAAAGGTGGCATTGCTGAACTTGACCGAACAAACGGATAATCGTAAGATGGTCATGGTGGAAAATCCCGTTTTCGATAAAAAAGAGGGATGTTTCAAATATTTATTCAAAAACCTAAACCCTGGAAGTTATTTTCTCTTTATTGAGCCATTGTTCATGGTTTAATCGGTTATAAAATACAGGTAAAAGGACGGATTATGCTATCCGTCCTTTTTTATTTCTCCCAAATCGTCTTTCCTTCCGCATCTATCGCGACAACGAGTGGGAAGTCCTCGACGGTTATACGCTGTATCGCTTCGCTCTGAAGGTCTTCAAACAGGATGACCTCGTGGGATTTGACTCTCGAAGAGAGGGAGGCGGCGGCTCCGCTCGGGGTCAGGAAGTAGCAGGTCTTGTGTTCACTGCAGGCCTGTACGGCTGTTTCCGTTCGCTTTCCCTTTCCCACGGTTCCGATGACACCGTTTTGGAACAGCAGATCGAGGAATTTGTCCATCCGCTGACTCGTAGTCGGACCTATGGCACCTATCGTCTCTCCCTCGGGTGTCTTGGCCGGACCGGCATAGAAGATGATCTTGTTCTTGAGATCAAGCGGCAGCTGCCCCGTTCTTGAAAAATATTCGAGCAGCCTCTTCTGGGCGGCATCACGCATGATGATGATCTCCCCCGTATAATTGATCTGTGTCCCGGCTTCGTATGAAATTATGTCGTTTTTGTCATCCATTTTCGAATATCACCTCTCCTGTTCTGCAGATATAGCAGTCTACTGAAATGGCAAGCGGCAGGGTTGCGATATGCGTCGCACAATCCATTATCCTCACGCTGTAACAGGTCATCCCCGTTCCAAGCCCCTGAAACCCCACTTGAAGTGCGTTGATTGCCTCTTTTGTCTCTCTCTCGAGTGTTGCATATCTTTCATCCGCATGATGCGAATGAACACTCTCGGTCAATGCCATCTTCGAGAGCAGCATGGCCTTTTCCGAAGTACCTCCGAGCCCCACGCCAACCTTCAGCGGCGGGCAGCTTCTCGCACCGGCCTCCCCTATATGTTCGACGATTTTATTCTGAATTTCTTCCGGGGTGGACGAAGGCGTCATCATGTAAAGCCGTGAAAGGTTCTCGCTTCCGCCGCCTTTGACGAGGAATCTGATCTTCAGGCCATCCCCTTCCGTCTCGAAGAGATGCACCATCGCAGGGGTGTCGTTCATCCGATTCTTTCTGTCGAACAGGGGGTCTGCAACGCTGGAGTATCTGAACGGTTCCGCCGTGTAGACTTCCGCAACGGCCTCGTCGAGGATGTCCTGCAGCGTTCTGTCGAGTATCAGCTCCCGGCCTTTCCAGCAGAAAAATTCCAGCAGTCCCGTGTCCTGACACAGTGGCATGCCTTTCTCTACGGCCACCCGGCAGTTCTCTTTGAGCACCTGTGAAAAGGTGCCCTCATACGCGTCTATGTACGGCTTCACCTCCGGGTTGATCTCGAGGTTTGCCTTCCTGATCGCCTTTTTCATTTCCCGTTTAATCTGATCTGATGTCATTTGAAGAGTTCCTTTCTGAAATTTTTGTAATAGCCGGACGAGAGGTCATCCTCTTCGTATCTGAAGCGGCTGACGACTTCCGAATCGTATTCGGCGGCTATCCATGTCTCCTTGTCCAGCGCATCACAGAGAATCTCCCCGGATGGAGCGAGGATGCGGCTGTGTCCGAGGAATTCAAGTCCCTGATGTCCCCCGGGAGTAGAGGAACAGACTACATAGGCACCGTTTTCGATGGCCCGTGCCTTTGTGAGGGTGTTATAGGTCTGGTACCGGCTTCTCCCGAAGGCAAAGGGCATGAACAGGATTTCAGCCCCATTGAGCGCCGCCTGCCTCGTTACTTCAGGCATGCCGATCTCGTAACAGATGGATATTCCACATTTGATCCCCCCGAGCTTGAAGATCTTTCCGGGGTGATTGCCCGGTGAAAAGAGTTCTTTCTCACCCCGGAAGAGATGGGTCTTGTCGTAGTAGCCGAGATGAGTTCCCTTTTCAAAGAGGGTAACCCCGTTTTTGTATTCCCCTTTTTCGTTCTTCCTTCCGATACCGGCTATGACGGCACAGAGGTATTTTTTCGAGATGGCCTTCAGCCAGTCTTCGATGAGCTTCTGATTGGCGTCGATGTATTCGAGAATCTTCTCATCCCATGTATATCCCGTTCCGAAGAGTTCGGGAAACAGGATGTACTCAAAGGGAACGAAGATCTTATCGATGAGCGACTGGGCCTTCTTCAGGTTCTGTTCGAGTTTGAACGGTTCACTACGCATCTGTACGCTGATGATTGTCTTTTTCAAGTTTTCTCCTTTTCGCTGTTAAAACACCTTTGCCGTGGAATTTGCTCCCGAGTTATTATACACCCGTTTTATAGGCACCGAGCCTCTTTCTCAGTTCCTCCACTTCGGCCTGATGCTCAAACAGGGCACAGGGGCCGTCGGTATTTTCGAGCACGTGTCCATTCTCCCGAAGCTCCACGAAGAGACGGCTCGCAAGTCCCTCTTTGAAAGACGAATTTCTCATGTTATGTGTTGCGATATCCGAAACGGGACAGGGGGTGAGGTCTCCGAGCGAGTTGATATGTGCAAAGCCCTTACCCGATGAGACACAGCCACCGAAGACCTCTTCGTCTCCCGGTGAATGGATGATGAACAGCTGTTTCTCTTCCTTGAATTTCAACACCTGTTCCCTGAACTGCTGCCGCTGACCGGAGTCGAGACAGAGTGCCTTGCTGATCTTCGGATCGGACGTCGAGCAGGTAGAATCTTTTTTCATTCCGTCGTCTTCCGTTGCGGCCACGGGGATGTATTCCGTCAGAAAGGCGAGATGCAGCCCCTCGTCGATGAACTCATCCACGGCGGTCTCCCGCATCCAGTAATCGTAGTTCCGGTTCGTGATCGTCACGGAGATACCGCTCAGTATCCCGGCTTTCCCGAGTTTTTTTGCCGTGCCGACGGCCCGTTCGTGTATGCCTTCACCCCTTCTCTCATCGGTGATTTCCTTTGACCCTTCGACACTGACGATAATCCCCGTGTTGGTCATCTTTTTCAGTTTCTGATAATCCGCTTCCCCGACAGCCGTTCCGTTGGTAAAGATGAGGAAGAGTTTGTCCTCATGCTTCGCACACAGGTCTAACAGCCCTTTGAACACGAAGGGTTCCCCGCCGGCGATGAGAAAGGCGTAGGTACCGAGTTCGGCGGCCTCCGTGATGACACGATCCCAGTCCTCGATGGTCATATGCGGCTGAGTCGCCTTCTCGTTCATCTCCGAGACGTTTCCGAGTGCAGCGGCAAAGCATCCCTTGCATCTCAGGTTGCACAGGTGGGTAATGCTCAGTATCATGATGGGCGGCACCATGATCCCCTCTTGTTCCAACACTTCCTTCCGCCTGTCTTCACAGTGGTAAAATTGCTTCATCATGGCCGGGGCCTTTGCCAGGTATCTCGGATGCTTCATGACGAAGGGGATGAATATCCTCGACAGCTTCGGGTTGACAAAATTCAGTGCTTCCTTTATCTGATCAATCATCGTAGTTTTCACCTCATCCTTTGTTGACTCCATTCTACGCTATAAATTTTATCATTTTTTTAATTTTTTGCGACCGTTTATTGTTTGGATTGACGCCACCGTTTTGTGATGTCACTTCTCTTAATGTTATAATCCTTATCAGAAAAGAAAAGGAAGTGAGGTAATGAAAAACATCATTCCGCGGGTTGCGGCGATACACGATATATCCGGATTTGGCAGGGCCTCTCTGACGGTCATCATGCCTATTCTGTCAAACATGGGGATTCAGGTCTGTCCGATGCCGACGGCCGTTCTCTCCACTCATACGGGCGGATTTGAAGGGTTCAAGTTCATCGATCTGACGGATCATCTGACGGATTACATGAATCACTGGAAATCTCTATCCCTTCAGTTCGATTCCATCTATTCGGGTTTTCTCGGCTCAGAGAGGCAGATAGAGATCGTGCGTCAGTTTATCCATGATTTCAAGGCAGAAAATCAGCTCGTGGTGGTCGATCCCGTGATGGGGGATGACGGGAAGCTGTATCAGACGATAAATGATGCCATGATAGACGGGATGAAGGAACTCGTGGCAGATGCGGACATGATCACGCCCAACATCACGGAGGCGGCCTATCTGCTTGACAGGGAAGTTCCGGAGGACATTTCGGATGCAGCTATCAAGGACTGGCTGAAGGCACTCGCTTCAATGGGTCCTCAGTACACGGTGATCACCAGCGTACCGAATGTGGAAAAGGGTAAACGGACGGCAACGGTGGCCTACAATTCAAAGGATGAGCGATTCTGGAAGGTCTCCTGCGACTATATTCCCGCCCTGTATCCGGGAACGGGGGACATGTACACGAGTGTCCTGCTCGGAAGTCTGATCCAGGGAGACAGCCTGCCCATCGCACTGGACCGGGCACAGCATTTTGTCTCTCTCGCCATCAGGGCAACTTTTGGCTTTGAGATTCCTCATCGGGAAGGGGTTCTGCTGGAAAGGGTTCTGGATTCTCTGAAGGCGCCTGTAACGTCTACGTCCTATGAACTGATGTGAAAGAATGGTGTATAATGAATAAAATACTTGGGGGTGACTAATGTACGAGAAGATAAAATCTTTTAAGACACGCATAGAGCAGCGTATAGAAGAGATCAGACCTTATGTCATTACGAAAAGGATGGGGATAGAGGGGTGGAAGTTTACACACAGCGATGCCCTTTATCCGCCGGTGGGTGACTGGGAACATGTGAAGAGCGGTTTCAGATGGGAAACGGAAAACGAGATGCCCGTCTGGTTTGAAACGATCATCAGCCTGCCGCGAATAGAAGCGCATCAGGATTGTCTGATGAACATCTGGACCGGGGGCGAGAGTCTCGTTTTCGTCGACGGCAAGCCGTTTGGTGAGATCAACCCGTATCACAGGGCCATCAACGCGAATAAATTCTGCAACGGCAACAACCACACGCTTTCCATACAAAGCGTCCCGCATCTTCTATTCGGTGAAAAATCCACCAACAGGCAACTGGAATACGCCTATATACTCATCGTCGACAAAGACATCAAACGTCTGACCGACACGCTGCAGCTGACGCTCGACACAGCCGTCAGCACGGATGACACGCAGCTTCAGGAACAGCTTTGTGTCCTGCTTGAGGAGACCTTCATGATGATACGGCTGCCACGCAGCACCGGCCGCTACACCGCCTCCCTCATGGATAACCCTTCCATCGAAAAATATATCACAAAGAAATATATCTCCGAACCCCTCTCCTTCTCTGGTGGCAACACACTTGAAGGCGAAGAGAAGGGGATGCTGAAAGAGGCCTGGGAATACCTCACCACGGAGATGAAAAAACTGCTCGAGGATTATCCCAAACGCGGTGAGATTTCCGCCATGGGACATGCACACATCGACTACGCCTGGCTCTGGCCGATAGCCGAGACGAAGCGCAAACTGCCACGGACGTTCGCCAACGCCCTTTCCATGATGGAACGCTACCCGGACTTCGTTTTCACGCAGTCCTCCGCACAGATGTATGCGGATATCAAGGAGATGTATCCGGATATCTTCAAGCGCATCAGGGAACAGGTCGAGGCCGGAAAATGGGAACTCACAGGCGGTTCATGGGTTGAAAACGACTGTAACGTGCCCTCTCCCGAATCACTCGTCAGACAGTTCTATTACGGTCAGACCTTCTTCAGAAAGGAATTCGGAGAGACCTGCCGGGTGGCCTGGCTGCCCGACGTGTTCGGATTCCCGTGGATACTTCCACAGATCTGCCGTGAGGCACATATCGATTATTTCCTCACGCAGAAGCTGACCTGGAACGAAAAGAACGAGATGCCGCATGACATCATGAGATGGAGGGGCATCGACGGCAGCGAAGTGATCTACAGAAGTTTTAAAAATCCTCTCGGCTACAATGCGGATCTCGTTCCGGAAACCCTCTACGCCAACTGGGATAAATATCTCGACAAGACAAATATTCCGCTGAGCTTTATCACTTACGGCTACGGAGACGGCGGCGGCGGCCCTGTTGACCAGCAGATGGAAAACGCCGACATCCTCGACGATATTCCCGGCGTTCCGGACGTCACGCTGGAAAAGGCCGTGGAGCATTTCGACTGGATCAGTGATCATGTGGATTCCCTCCCGGTATGGGATGATGAACTCTATCTCGAATTCCACAGGGGGACCTACACCACACAGGCGAGGACGAAGAAGCTGCACAAGGACTGTGAGGATGCCCTTTATGAAACGGAGCTGCTCTACACCCTGCTCGAAGATGAGGCGGATTATCCGCACGAGAAGTTTGACAGGGCCTGGAAGACCGTTCTCAGGAATGAATTCCACGATATTCTCCCCGGTTCCTCTATCCCCGAGGTCTATCTCGATTCCGAGAGGGAACTCGGCGGTGTGCTGAAGGAGATCTGCGGAATGAAAGCGGAACTCCTGAAGACAAAGGCGGCCGACGGCAGAAATTATGTGAGTGTCTTCAACGGCAGCGAACACGAAAGGGTCAGTGTCTTCGAGATGCCGGTTGAAAACGGTGAGGCCTGGGTCCTTCAGCCGGAATTCGGTGACAAGCTCATCCCGACTCTCACACATGACGGACAGGCCGGCTATCATTATCCTGAAATCATGGCGCCGTTTGCCACACTCCGATTCTTCAAGGAAAAGAAGATGACGCTCAAGGCGGCGGAAGGCGACAGAAGTTTCGAGTTTGAAAACTTCTATTACCGGGCAGAAATCCTGAAAGACGGTTCCATACAGGTTTACAACAAGGAAACGGAAAGATACCTGTTCAGAGAGGCCGGCAACGTACTCAGACTCTACGAGGATGTCCCGACGTTCTGGGATGCCTGGGACACGGCGGTGAACTATGAGCATTACGGACTCGACTTTGAAACGGTTTCCATAGACGTCGTTGAATCCTCCCATGTGAAGAAGATCGTCGAAGTAACCTATACACTCGAGGAATCTACCGTCGTTCAGAGATACATCTTCAGAGAGGAAGAGGCCAGGATCGACATCGAGAACGAGATCGACTGGCATCACAGACGAATCATGCTCAAGGCGGACTTTGACACGACCGTCCTTTCGAGAAGAGCCGCTTTCGACCTGGGAGCCGGCTATATCGAGAGGGCCACACACAAGAACACGGACTTTGAGCTGGCCAGATTCGAGATGCCCGGACACAGATGGGTCGACATCTCCGAAAGGGATTTCGGCGTCAGTATTCTCAACGACGGAAAATACGGCTACAGTGTCGACGGTTCCTGTCTCTCACTGACCCTGCTCCGCTCACCGATCAACCCGTCCGTCTTTGCCGACGAGGGACGACATGTCTTCACCTATTCGATCTTCGGCCATTATTCCTGCGATCTTGAAGAGACGGTGAAGGAAGCCAGAAACCTCAACCGCCCGCTCACTATCTTCGACGGCGTCATGCCTACACTGGAAAAAGAGGCGATAGACCTCGAAGAGTCAAGTCTTCACCTCATGTGTCTGAAAACGGCCGCGAAAGGCGGAAAGGTCCTCAGACTCTGCGAAACACTCGGTTCGAGAGGCCGCGTAAACCTCTCACTCGAAGCGCTGAACATCGAAAAGGTCTATCTGTCCAACATCCTCGAAGAGGAACTAACCGAGATTCCGATGACCGGCGGCAAATCCTTCACCATCGACTATGAACCGTTTAAGATTTATACGTTTATCCTGAAATAATAGAGATAGAATACGAAAAGGCAGCTCGCTTGAGCTGCCTTTATTAATCTGTGATCATATTTTCAACTTTTTCGATTCGACTCAAAGATCTTATTCAATTCTTTAACCGAAAGATTAGTGGCTTCCGATATTTGTTCAACGGACATTCCCATTTTAAAGAGATTAATGGCTGTTTTAATCGCCGAATTATAGTCCATAACAGCTTTATAACGTGCTTCGTATTCTTCCTGCAACCGCTCATCGGCACTTAATTTCCTCAGCATTTCTTTCGCCCTCCCAATAGCTTTATCGGCATTCTCTGCTAATTTGTCATCATCACTATTTGGATTATCAATAAAGAGAAGCCAGTCCAATAATTTTTCTTTTCCGATGATTTTTGTAATATTCCCTCTATTCTTTTCGATATATCGTCTCAGTGAAGGCAATTCCATAAAATGGATTTCGGCAATATCTGTCAACTCTTTTTGAGTTTCTGTTTCGATAAATCTAAAACAGTTATGGAATCTTGTCTCTTCATCTATGAGATCATAATTCAATAGATTAACCGCAACCGTTTTCGATAAATCCTGATACGGTTCCCCTTCTTTCAGTCTTTTGCAATATCTACCCCTATTACCAGGGTTTTCTCTTTTATCCTTTTGATTTTTCATTTTCAGTGTCATAATTCTTTTGCATCTTTAAAGCCTCCTTTTATTCTCTTTTGGCGCCCAATGTTATCCTATATTTACTTATTTTAAAAATATATACAATTTCTATACAAATTCTTATGTTAAGATTCAATGGTGAATAATTGTTTTCTATGAGGTGTTCTGATTTTAAACGAACTGAATTTACCTTTTGTTTGGTTACAGAAGACTTTAAACCGTATTAAGAAGTACTGTAGAGATAAAAGTTTGAAAATGGAGGG
>ERZ795057.553-NODE-553-length-38778-cov-6.335201_pt1 | contig 38778 bp, 28 predicted proteins | sample MGYA00375141_ERZ795057 | MGnify/ENA primary metagenome ERZ795057 (study PRJEB30186, sample SAMN05720163) | activated sludge metagenome | isolation source: Anaerobic digester | place: Hong Kong | collected 2015-01-26 ...
CCGGTCGCCTTTCACGGCGCCTTTGACGCGCTTCTGTTCAATCAGGGGGCACGGCTTTTTCTGGCCGGGCCCCTGGTGATCATCCTTGTCGGCGGGCTGGAACTGATCATTTCCCGGTCAAAGCTCATACCCTCGGTGCGGTCATTGACAAAGACGGGGCTCCGTCTCGAAGACTGGTTTTTAAAATACCGCCAGCCGCGCTTCGAACGCTGGATACAAAACTCGATGGGGACCCCTGCGGACATAAAGGTCCCCCTTTTCAGGGCGCACTCGAGTAAAAAGCTGTGGGTGGTCGCTCTTTTCCTGTTCATCCTTTCAGTGATCGGACTGCCTTTCAGCCGTGAGATCAGCGCTGCCATGGGCCTGAACCTCGGAAAAAACATCAGTATCCTTCTGACCTCGGTCTATCCCGCATCCATGGCCGCGTCACTGGCCATGGTCGGCATCATCAATCCCGATTTCTTCCGCTATAACATTGTGCGCCTGCCGATTATTTTTGACGCGGTCCTCAGGTTCCCCGACAGGGAGGAAAATATAATTTCATTCGACATCACCCCTTCCAACTGTTTTCTTCGCTCTTTTGAGCCGCTCGGAAACGATATTTTTGACATGCGCTTTGAAATCAGGGAGTTCCACTCGGGAACCGTCAAGTCAAAGGTGATCTGGGAAAATCACGGGCAGGATGGGGATGATGAGCCGACCGGAAGCATCGTGACCATTGAAAACCCTTCAACGGCGTATTATTTCTTTATTCTCCGCTATTACCTTTTCCGCATATGGAAGGGAATTGTCTTCAACCTCAAGCTTCCCGGATTTGAAAGCATCCGCAGGCTCTTTATGAGCCCGGCGACCATCATGCAGAAAGAGATCGTGTACCACCCGGGAAGCACTATTTTCAGGCAGGGCGAATCGATCAACACCTTTTATTTCATCAAGAAAGGCGAAGTGCAGATAATCAAGGAACTTGATTCCGGCGAGGAGATAATCCTCGAAACAATGGAAAAGGGACAGATCTTCAACGAGATGGCGCTTCTCGGTGATACGCAAAGGACGGTAACGGCACGCTGCCTGGGCCGCTGCGTTCTCGCTGAGGCACGGGCGGACAACCTTGAAGCCCTGATCAAAAACGACCCCGATTTCGCCCTTGCCCTGGTGCTCAAGCTGCTTAACCGTGTTGACTCAACCCAGAATTCGCTCACCCAGACCATTGAGTACCTCCAAAGCCTGCTTCAGATAAAAGAAAAAGGCGCGTACCGCGCGGCCCTGCTCATGGCCCTGCTTCTCGGCCATAAAGCCTCAAACGGGACACTGAGCGTGCCCCTGTCTGATGACCGGTCCGCAATAAACAAAATTGAAAAATCAGATATGGTTATATATCTCCAGCGAATGCTCAGGCAGGAGAAAACACCGCCCGGCGATTCGGCAAAAACAAAGGCCATCGAAAAAATGCTCGATGGCCTTATCCTCAAAATCAACGGCGCTGACTGATTTATTCAGCCACGGCCTTTTTGCGGTTGCGCATAAACAGGCCGACCAGCAGAACCACCAGTATAATGAAGGCCCCCACCAGTCCCCATCCGCCGCTCTTCACCGCCGCGAGAATATACGCTCCGAGAGCACTGGTCCCTTCCGGGAAATATTCATTATACTTGCCTGCAATCTCCTGCGCGGTGAGCGCCCGTGAAGAGATCTGAACCTTGTCGATTATACCGCTGAAGCAGAGGTTTCCCCAACTGCTGCTGTACTGTATGGGCAGCTGAGAACCGATTATCAGGTCTCCGCTGGAGTCCCTTACGGTCCCGATGGTATTGGCGGTGTACGCGTCCCTGGTTCCATTTATATACAGGGATATCTCTTCGCTGTCCCAGGTCGCGACCAGATAGTACCACTGGCCGACCTCGATGGTGGTTTCGCTGTCGACGTAGGCGTTTTCGCCCGCATCATTAAAAAGGCCGATCCGCAGTGTCCCGTCAGGGGTCCAGAACTGGAGGCTGTAGGATTCATCACTGAAATTCTTGAGCTCCCCCTTGTGAACGATCCCCGCGAAAGGAGTGTATTCGTTCATGTAAACCACTGCCTCGATCGTGCCAGCTTCAGCGAGCGTGAGCGTATCACTGTCTTCGACACGGACATAATCATTGTAGCCGTCAAAGAGCAGGGCATCGCCCAGCACCCCGCCGACCTCTGTTGCTTCAACAACATCATATGAACCGTCAGATGACGTTTCGAAGTTCCACAGGCCCGCGATTTCCTCGCTGCGAACAACGGTTACCGTGAAATTTTTTGTTGTTCCGTTTTCAGCGGTTACCGTATACATCACCGGGTTGCTGAAATCATTGGCGGTTATGCCGCTTTCCTGATCAACCCCGTTAATGGCAATTGAATACCCGGTATGGGCAAAAGACGCTACCAGGGCAGTGACCGTCGCATCAGCCGGCAGCTCAAGCGAAATGGCCCCGGTATCACTGTCAATGTCCGCTGATTCACCCGCGATAGAAAAAGCGGTAATTTCCCTGGCGTCATTCTTTGCAACGGTGACGGTTACGTCATAATCTCTGGTCGTTTTGTCTTCGGCAGTGACCGTATAGGTAATCACTGAGCCGAAATTATTTGCGGTAATCCCGGCCTCCTGAGCAACATCGTCAACCGTAACCGAATCACCGGTTGTTTCAAAGGAAGCGATCAATGAATCGGTTGACGAGCCATAGGGAAGTTCAACCGAGATGGCATCCCCGGAAAACACGCCGTGCGCGTCCCCGGTGATCGAAGAATTCAATTCTTTATAAAAAGCGAACGAGCTTATTTCCTTCCATGAACCCGGAAGAACGGTCACGCCTGCCGTGTAATTTTTCGATGAACCGTCTTCAGCGGTGACGGTGTAAACAACCGGACTCGAATAATCGTTCTGCGTCACCCCACTCTGCTGGGCCGTTTCACCAACGGCAACCGATGACCCCGTGGTAGAAAATGACGCGGTAAGGGCGGTCACCGCCGTTCTCGCGGGGAGGTCAACCCGTATGGTCCCTTCATCCTCATCGACAGTGCCTTCATTACCGTCAAGAGAAAAAGCCGTAATGGCCTTTTCCGTGCTCGCCGCTTTAGTCACCGAAACCGTGTATGAGCGGGTTTCGCCGCTCTCCGCGGTGACCACATAGACGACCGGGCTGGAGAAATCATTCGCCGACATTCCGCTCTGCTGGACCACTCCATTGACTTCGACCCTGGAGCTGTTGGAAACAAACTCGGCAATAAGGGCAGTGACTTCAGTACTGTGGGAAACGGTCACCTCAATCGTTGAGTCGCCTATGGTACCGGTCGCATCACCGCTCAGACTTGCGTTTAACGAAGATGTAAAAGCGTACTGAACGATGGTGTCATCGTCCGAGGTAAAACGCGGATACGTTGTGTCGCCGGAACTCTTGCCTCCGCCGCCGCCACACGCGAGGACAAAGACAAAAACAGCGATATTACTGAGAAGCGCTATCTTTTTCATATTACCAACTCCTTCAAACGTGAATTAGTCACCGGGCACAACTAACTCTAACTTTATCGTCGGAATCTCGTCATAATATATATACTCGCTTAATTAAAAAAAGTCCAATAAAAAAACCCGGTTGGGCTTTTTTTAAATTCTTGAAGTATCAGCCCGCACCAGCATTATCAGGATATATCGGCGCAGATCATACATATATCATCATCGAATGAATCTGAGCCCCTGAAATCTATCAGGGCAGTATAGAGGCCCCTGATAAAATCAACGCATGAATGATGGCTGAGGGAAGATATTTCATCATACATTCCGCTATATTCGAAAAGTTTCGTGTCATCACTGAGCTTTCTGGCTTCAGTCAGTCCATCGGTATATAAGAGAATTTTACTTCCCGGGGGAAGAGAGATCGAACTCGCCTGGAAGGGTTTTCCCATATCGCGCAGAACAGCAGTGCTGAACAGGCCGAGCGGAAGGGATTTTGTCGAAAATAGAGGTTTTACCTCTGAACCGGTTATGATCAGCGGAGGATTATGCCCTGCCATGGAGAAAGACATAGTTCGTGCTCTTCGGTCAATAATGCAATAGATACTGGTAATAAAATTACTGTTCACATGGCGGAACATTACGTCATTGATATGCCCCATCAGGGCCTCCGGGTCCCGGTGCAGTTCAGTCGATGAAGAAAGGGTTATTTTCAGCATTGAGGCAATAATTGCGGCAGGGACACCATGCCCCGCGACATCGCTGATGAATATCCCGGTCCGGCCATCGGCCAAATTGATGAACTCGTAAAAATCGCCGCCGATTTTTTCCATGGGAACATACTGGACGGAAAAATAAGGGGACGGGGCAGACTTGGGAAGATACTGTTCCTGAATCCCCCTGGCCAGTTCAAGATCGACTTCAATACGGGAATTGCGCTCACTGAGATCACGGTTTTTTTCCTCAATCAGCAGTGACTGCACAAAGGAATAACGCGCGGCGTATTGATTCATATATGCTATGGTCATGCCGACAATCACGATCCCTATCAGGTTCACTGAGTTGTGCATCAAGTGATCGATCCCGGTGTCTCCCAGAACACAATGGGGCACGACATAGGCGAGGACGACGGTCCATCCCGAAAGGGTCGCGAGCAGAAACCTGATCCTGAGAAAAGCAAAAAGAAACATCATGCAGAGCATGACGCCGCTGTGGTACAGAAGAGACGGAACGCCGGACCCCATATAGGTAAACAGGATAATCCCGCAGCTCGCCAGAATCGACATTAAAAAAAGCGTGTATTCGTGGAAACGCCGGAATAACGACGTGAAGGTGAAACCCAGCAGCGCAAACGCACCGATACTGCAACTGATACGAACAATAAGCGAAAACCTTTTAAGATGGGGGAACAGGGTAATATCAGTGTATATGTTAAGCAGGTACAGAACAATACCCAGCACAATGGCGAAACGGGCGTACAACAGCTTTTCAGGGAAATAATAATTCTGGAAGATCGCCTCGATGCCTGCAGGAAATTTAAGTTTTTTTACCTGCGCGAAAAGATACTCCCAGTCATCATTTGTGGCCGAACGCACGTGGCCATAAGTTTGCATGTTAGGCGATGATTTATTCATTTGCGACACTGTTGTATGACAAAGTATGTATACTACGTATGCCTAATTGTCAAGAAGTTCAGCAAAAAGAGAAAAAAATTGGGAATATCAATAAGCGTAGGCCCCCATGTCCCAGGTGTCCCTGGTGTTGCCATCGATATCTGTCGAGAAATCAAATTCAGGAAACAGATCAACCGGGAGCAGAGACGTGACGTCCATGCCCCCTCCGGCGGCAGGGCCGGTCCCGAGAATAGTGTAAAGCAGGCCTGCAGGGTCGCTGAATATCGCGGCAAGGTTCTCCTGCACGACCTCCTCATCAGCGAGGGACCATCCGTAACTCTCGTGCTGGCTCCATGACAGGCCGGTGTAGAGGTTATTGCTTCTGCTTATACAGTCAGCGCTGCCTCCGCCGTCAATGATGTTATTGATGGAATAATAGGTGTTATCGCCGGGATTGTCGCCGATGTTCAGGGAAGCGTTCCGGTTGTTGCGCACCAGGGTATTGTTGAAAAAGCCGATCACTCCCCTCACCCACGGCCCGTGCGAAGTGTCCCCCCATTCATTCACGTTGCTGCCCCGGTCATACGCGTCAACCAGGTTGTTCACGAACCAGAGGTTCCCGCTGTCCTGGAACGTGATCGGGCTCGCGCAGTCGAGCACACGATTATTTGCCACGAGCACATTGCCGCATCCCAGGTACAGGGTTATGCCATTGGCGTGGCTGCCGTTGCTGTCGGTGATGGTGTTGTTCAGCACCTGGCTCTTCTCAACGCCGTAAAGCCTGAGGCTTGTGCCGCCGCTGCGGGTGATTATATTGTCTCGCACGGTGTTGCGCGCGCCGCCGCCAAGAAAGATTCCTGAATGGCGGGGATTTTCGACGATCTCATTTTCCTCAATCATGCAGGAAAAGCACTGGCCGATGAATATCCCGCCGTATCCCCCGGAAGTACCGCCCTTCCGGTTATGGGTGATATAATTGTCCCTGATCACGAGATTGTAGCCGGCAATGTGCGCTGCTGAAACAGTGCCGATGCCGACGCCGTCACGCAGCCCGGTACCTGCGTGCTTGCGAACTGAAAATCCCTGAATGGTCAGATTATTGCGGGCATTGATGTTGAAGCCGTAGTTGCGCACCGAAGCGCTTATGCGCGAGTCCAGATCAGAGGCACTGCGCGGCCAGAGCAGAATTTTCAGCCCGTTCTCGTCAGGCGTGGTGCAGACAAAGTACTCTCCCGCTTCGTCAAGCGCATGGGGGCTGTTGTATATCGCATAGTACTGGTCGCGCCCGTCGGGATAGATCGCATTTTCGCCGAGGTCTTCAAACGTTATCCTCGATTCAGCAGGCTCATAGGAGAGTATTTGACGGGTCACCACAATATTGGGGTTGACCCACACAAGGACGTACGACCCGCCCCAGTAGGACGGATCGGCCTGGGTGAAATTCGCGGTGTCAACCAGGGATGTCCTGGTCAGGTTCTCCTGGGTTACCGTGCGGTAATCGTCCGCCTCGTCGTAAAAATACGCGTCGGCCGGGGCCGGGTCCTGGGCAAGCCACAGAAATTCGTCATCACCGGATACCGGGTCGACTTCATGTAGGTTCAGGCTCAAGGGGTTAAAATCCGGGGAAACATGCGCGTAATACAGGCTCGCGTAGTGCTCGTTGCCGAAGCATTCATCCGAGGATGAGCACGCGGCCCAGCCGGTGATGACATCCCCCCCGTCAATGATCGCCTTCTGCCCTTCGGGCCACGCGGAGCCCTCATAGATCACGTGATGGTTGAACGCGCCGTCAGCGGGGATGTTTATCTGCCCCCGGTAAGCCACCCCGCCCCTGAAGAGCACCCTGCTGCCGGGGCCGAGAACGCACGCGGCCGCAGCGCCTTCAGCGTTGTCATCGCCGGGTGAGTGCTTCCACGGCGAGGATTCGGATGTGCCGCTGTTCGCGTCATCCCCTGAATCGTAATCAACATAATAATCGACAACCGTGTATTCCGTAAAATCAGCGCCGACCGTCTTGTCTGAATCCATGACCAGGGGAAGCGGGTTTTCCCTGCTTTCCGAGTCGCCCGTCCAGGAATAAAAATCATAGCCGTCATCAGGGGCCGTGGTGAGATAAACGGTCGATCCCTCTCTGTAGTTCGCGCGCACCGGGTCAACGGATACGGAGCCGTTCAGGGGATCGAGAACCGTAAGGGTATAGTATACTGCATGGGTGTTGTTGCATCCCTCTCCGCAGGATGAAAGGAACAAGACTGCCGCCATGGGCACGGCCCATACAATAAATGCCATAATCTTTCTCATGTCATCCCCCGTGGTCACAAAGCAGAATTAAATCCATTCACCGTAGCGCCGGGGACCGGTTTCGTCCAGTAAAAAACAGGATGGATAAAACTGCCATGCGCCTTAAGGGGAAAAAACGGGGAAAAAAATTTCAGGCAGTCCGGGCAACAGGAACGAGATCAGTCATACTCGTAGGCGCCGATTGACCAGGGATCGGTTCTCGCGGTACCGCCGTCACAGTCATCATTATAGCTGCCAATGACCATCCCCCCCTGCCTGACACTGATCGGGCTGGATCCGGTAAGATGCCAGTCCCCGCCGGGGAGATCCACAAGCACAGGGTCAACCAGGATGTTATTCGCGCGTGTCGTGCTGTCTATGATTGTATTGAGAACCGACTCATTCTGGATATTTGGCGTACCCTCTCCGTAGTCATAATAAACATAGTCAAAACCATAAGTGGCGTTCACCGTTGAGGACAGGATATTGTTGTTCTCAACACTGACCGGGTCAGCGGTATCTGATGCCTCGTAAATACCATACAGGGTAGCGGCGCTTCCTGTTCTGAATATGATATTGTTCTGGATGATCGCCGAAGTTTCATTGCTGATATATATACCATAAATAATAGTGGTACCGCTTCCGCCGTTGATGGTATTGCTCCGGATGGTCAGGGTCAGGCCCGTTGTACCGTTGCAATAAATGCCCCGGGTTGAATCACCGGTCCCTCCGTTAATGCAGTTGTTCCGTATCACGGGCGCGCTTCCGGTATCATAACAGAATATACCCGTAGAGGAGTTCCCTGACGAGCTGTTGCCGCCGTTAATGATATTGTTCTGTATGATCGGCGCCGACCCGCCAATATATATTCCGAAGGTCTGTCCTGCAGCATTGGTTCCGCCATTGATTATATTATTCTGAATTGTTGGAGCAGCGCCACTGCTCAAACTGATACCGGCATAGGTGGCTCCGCCGCTGCCGATAATATTGAAGCCATCAAGAACCGTGCTGTTTCCCATGGCGGTGCTGCAATATACTGCGAATCCCGTTGTGGGGCTTATGGTCGATGCAGTTGCTGACACGTCACGGGAAGTGAAATCAGTGGCGTAACTTCCCATGACAGAAACCCCGTCCGCAAGGTACACATTTTCGTCATAAGTGCCCTGTGCGACATGGACCGTGCCGCCTGAAGGAGCAGTGTCAACAGCCATCTGGATAGTCAGGTACGGGTTGGTCTTCGATCCGACACCGGTAGTGTCATTCCCTGATGTGGTCACATAAAAATTCATCTGTGCCGAAACCGTAACGGTCGCGGTGCCGCTCTTGCCCTGATACTCCGCATAAATCTCAGTTGAGCCTGTCAACAGGCCGGTGACCGTGCCATCTGAGGCGACAGAAGCATACGTCGGATCTCCGGAATTCCAGGTTGCGGACATAGAGATGTCCACACTGCTCATGTCAGTATAATAAGCAGTCGCGGTCAATTGCATGGAGCTGTTAACTTCCAGATTGAACACATCCGGCGATATCACAATTGAATCAAGAGCGGGCGCGGTGGCGCTGACCGTTATCGAATAATCCCGGGTGGACCCGTCAAGGGCAAAAACACGAAGCGTCACCGCTGAAGAAAAATCGAGAGACGTTACCCCGCTTTCCACGGTGATTTCGTTGAATTCGACATGGTCTCCCAGGATAGTGAAAACAGGGACGAGTGAAGAAAGTGAAGTTCCCACCGGGACCGCAACACTGATAGTAAAATCGTCATTATTTATTGTTCCGTCGCAGTCCAGTATACTGAAAGATCTGAAGCTTTTAGCAGTTGGATCAGGCGGAGGATTGCTGGCGAATTTAAATACAGAATTTCCGTCACAACCAAGGATCAATACCGCGAAAAAGAGGGCCGAAAAAATTTTCATATAATTCATGGGAATAATTTTTCTTTACATATATTATCATATTATAAGATAATTTATTCTTTTCGTCAATGGTTAAAACGATGAATATTAAAAATACTTGTTAAAATTTCAAAGCATTCATACTATTAATAAGGCGATTGGGAAACCGCACTATCATCCGCCGTTTCACGGCATTGGGCAGCTATGGGAAGCATAAGAAAAACCATCCCTTTAAAAATCAGCGCAAGATCGACCGCGGTCATCCTGGCGGCACTGTTCATTACCGCTTTTCTCTTTTCACTGAACGAAATCATGATCACCATCAGGCTCAAAGAGCTTGCCGCGTCACTGCGCCGGATTGACCGTGAAGAGGGGTCCATTGACCATATCGCCCTGGTCGCGACCTATGAAATCCACAAGAAACTGTTTGAGAACAGAATATCACAGGAAAAGGCGGACGAGCTCGAAAACAGGATCAATTCTCTGTTCATCCGCTCGAGGCAGAATCATACGTCCATCGATTCCATTCACGCCTGGCTTATGGCTCCTGCCGCAGGGATCATAAACTTTAACCGCATGGTTCTCGGCAAACAGCCGTTGTCCCCCCGGGACGGTGACAATACCGGCGGCACTGCCCTTGACCAGGCATTTTACTATGAACGAAACATGCATTTTAAAAAAGCGATTGGTCTCTACGAAAAAATCATGGCGGAGCAGAAGCTCCCCGCAGGCATAACCGCGGGCGTGCTCCTGCACCAGGGCTACTGCTACGCCCTGTCAGACATTCCCGAGAAGGCACGCGCCAGCTACATGAAGATCCTGGATGAATACATCAGCGAGAGCAGCGCGGTGACCGCGGAAATTCTGCTGCGGTACCTTGACGGTTTCGCTGTTGCGCGGAAAAAAATTCTGGCCGGGGCATCCCGGCCCCTTGAACAAAGCGAGAAGCTGGTGAACCTCCTCGCGTACGAGCAGGCACTTGCGGTGCTCGAATCATTAGAAACCACGGCCGGGCCGGACATGGTTGATTCGATCAGGTACTTCAAGGCCCGCTGCCACGCCGGCCTGGGCAACACCAGCCAGGCTGTCGAGAATTACCTGAGGGTCATTACCCGGTCTCCCCGGTCACCGTACGCGAAATATTCAAACAGGAAACTCTTCATGCTGGGAACACAGACAGGAAACAGCGAAGTCCGGGAATTAGCGGCTGAGTTGAACAACCGCATCAAAGATCCGGTTCTCGAAGGGATGATCAACGATACCGAAACGCTGAAAACTTCCCCGCCGGTCATAATAAAGCCCGTTGCGGTAACCATATCGCAGCCGGTACGCGACGCGGTGAAAACACTGTCATCCCGGCCCCGGCGCACGGCCCTGAAAAAAGGCTCACACCTGGTCGTGTACACCAGTGACGGCAATGTTTTTAAGGGCAAAGTGACGGATGATTCGCCTGACCTGGTTTCTCTTGAGACGTCAATCGGCACGATCCATGTGAAGAAGGACCGCATCGTCAGGATCACCAATGAATAATGCTATAAGAATCTGCGTCATCACCATCGCCTCCCTGGTCTTCCTTTCACCGCCCGGATTCGGCGATATCGTGGTTACCGCGGACGGGATGATCGTCAACGGGAAAATAATCGAACAGGTCAGCGGGTCCCATGTCACAATCGCCAACTACCACGGGACATTCACCATCAAACAGGAGAACATCAGGGAACAGCACAGCACGGACAACTACCGGAAGGATATTGAGCTGTTCAAAAAAATGGGAAAAACGGCCAGCGAGGCTGAAGTCAAAAAAAACTATGAGGCCGGCATTGAAAAGCTCCAGACCCGCAGCGCAGAAGGCAAAGGCGCCGGGTCATCAGCACACTGCCTGCTGCTTGCCTGCCCCTTCGTAAATTTCAATATCGACCGGCTGGGCTCCATCGTTCCCTGCAGCTTCGGCGTCATGGTCCTTAGTGACGTGCGTTTCCACACCGCTGACGGCAAACTCGTCCTCGGGCCCCGGCTTGATCTCCAGTATTTTTATTCAAAAAAAGGAATAAAAAGCATCGAGGCGTTTCGTTTCGCCGCAGGGCCCGCTTTCATCGTTCCCGTGTATTCCGGCGGTTTTTCACTCAACCTCTCTCTCGTCCCGGAACTGGGGGCCGGCTACTACGGCGTGACCGGCAGGGAAGACGAAACCGCGGATTTTAAAATGAACTTTTTTTTTACCGCCGGGCTTGAATTCGTGATATCTTCATGGATGATAACCCCGATGATACGGTTTGATTATGTTCACGACGGCACAGTCCCGCTTTACGGGATCGGGATCTCCCTTGGCGCGGGGTATCTTTTCAACTACCATAAATCTTCCCTCAAAGATATCAAATCAGGGGGATGACGCAGTGCGCCAGGCAACCGGCTCCCGATTCATGAAAATGGCCAGGCCATGGAAAGCCATGATCCCGGCGCTCTGCTGCGTTCTGTGTGCGGCCGGATGCGGCTCGGAGTTTGAACTTCTTCTGGACAAAAAATCCGGCGCGGCCGCGGACACCACCCCTCCCACGGTGCTGGGCACCAGCCCCGTGAACGGGGCCAGCGGTGTCACCCTGTATGCCCCGGTGGCAATAACCTTTTCCGAGCCCATGAGCGCCGAGGCGACAGCGGGCGCCGTCTCCCTTGCGCCGGCGGTGACCGGAACGACCTTCGAGTGGGACGGCACCGGCAGCATCCTGACCGTCGGCCACAGCAGTTTTGCCGACGGAACAACGGCGTACACCGTCACCGTGGGAACCGGGGCGGCTGACCTCAACGGCCTCGCCATGGAATCGCCCTACAGCTTCACCTTTACCACGGTGGAGACCGCTGTTGAAATGAAAATATTCTGGTCGGAGCTTTCGGGAGGCATCAACAAGACCGATACCGAAAATACCGAGGAGGCCACGGTAGTGACTGCAGGGGGCACGCCCCTTGACATCGACCTGGATTATGCGGGGGGGATGCTGTACTGGACGGAAGATGCAGGCAGTTCTCACGAAATAAATCGCGCCGACCTTGAGGGCAACGGTGAAGAAAACCTGTACTCGGCGCCGTCGCCCTTTTTCGGGCCCACCGAAATCGCCGTAGACCCTGACAGCGGCCTGATATACTGGCACAAATTTCAGACTGTTTCCGGAACGAGTATCATCTGTTCCGCTGACGTCAGCGAGCTGACGGACGTCAACTGCAGCAACGACCTCGCCTATGACTATACGTCCGGCATTGCCCTGCATCCCGAAAGCAGCGAGCTGTATTTCTCAGCGAACACCACGTACTGGGACATCGCCGTGAACGCGGCATCCGGGAGCGGAAGCACCGGCGTTCTCTACCGGACGAGTTCGAACATCCCTGATCTGACCGCCTATATCGGGCTGTACCCGGCAACCGGCCCCGAGGACCCGTCGGTTCCCCTGAGGGGCATTATCGTTGACCACCAGTCATCCACCGGGTATCTGTTCTTCGTGATTGACAGCAATACCGAATCCGACACGCAGATCATCCGTTCAGACTTCGATTTCACCAGCCAGACAGTCTGGGTCACCGCAGACAGCTTCGAGATACAGAAAATCGCCCTTGACCGGGCCGAAAGGAAAATCTACTGGACCTCCCCGTCCGACAACGGCATTTACCGCGCAGACGCCGACACTGCCGCTACCGGCATCGAGCTCTTTGTGCAGGGGGATTCCGCGCCCACGGGGATCGCGGTCGGGAATTAGGTTAGATATTTTACCAGAAGTTCCTGGAGCGCAAGCGGCCGCGAAAAGTAATATCCCTGAAAAAGTTCGCATCCGTTTTTCTTGAAAAACTCGACCTGTTCAGGGGTCTCAAACCCCTCGGCGAGGACCTTGAGCCCGAGCGACCTGCCGAGCTCGATAATATACTTCGCCATTTTCTCCTTGCGGTCGTCCCCCGGTATTGCCTGGACAAATGCCATGTCGATTTTAAGGATATCCACCGGCAGTTCCACAAGATACGAAAGAGACGAGAACCCCTTGCCGAAATCATCGATGGCGATCTGGAACCCGCTTTCTTTCAGGCGTATCAGGCTTTCCTGCGCCTGGTGCATGTTATCAACAAGGGTCGTTTCCGTGATCTCGAGGATCAGCCTTTCGGGCTCAATCCCGTGCTGGTGCGCGAATGATGACAGAAAATCACCATATACGGGATTACAGAGCTGGTCAGCGGAAAAATTGATGCTCATCCCGATCTTTTTCTGTATTTTCATTTCCATATCATAAAAGGCCCTGCGCACAACCAGGTTGTCAAGGTCCTTCATCATGCCCGCTTTTTCAATAAGGGGGATAAAATCTCCCGGGCCTCCGATTTCGGGACTGTTGCTGGTGCACCTGAGCAGGGCCTCAGCGTACACGATCCTTGCCTCAGCGTCGACCACAGGCTGGTAGAAGAGAACGAACTCGTCCTTGGCGATACAGGTCCGCAGCAGGTTGACCGCGTAAATTTTCCTGGTAGCGCCTTCCGTTAAATTCCTGTTGAAAAACATGAACGTATTTTTAGTTTTTTTCGCGCTGCGGATCGTCCCGTACACATTGTTCATGATGGTGTCGAGGTCATCCCCGTCACGCGGCACCATCAGCACCGCGATGCTTGCGGTGACCGTGTAAGACGCTTCCGAAAAAAGAAAGGGGTTCCTCAGGCTCGCGAGTATCTTTGATGCGAAATCGGCCGCTTCAGAGTCCGAGTGAACATCCCGCAGCATAAAGACAAATTCATCCCCGCCTGTTCTATAGAAGACCGCGGATTCGGTAAAGTTGTCAATCATCCTTCGCGACAGCATCCAGAGAATCACGTCTCCGATGGTTTCCCCGTATGACTCGTTGATATTTTTAAAATCGTCGATATCCAGAAAAACCAGCGAAAAATTATCGCCTTTGTGTGATTCCCGCAAATTGGCCTCAAGGTCCCTTCTGAACGCGGCCACATTGGGCACTTCAAGCTCAGAGTCGAGATATAACGTGCCATTGATATTATTCTGAAGGGCCTCGACCCTGTTAATCTTCTTAACAAACCATTCAATGACCGAAAACGACATGAAAACAATTAGAACCGTAACAGCAAGGGCCATATAGGGAAAACCGCCGCTGATTGATTCCGGGCCGGGCCCGGGGAACAGGAGAACATACAGATGCGTGAACGCGATATAGCAGGCTATTCCCAGGCCAACGACCACGTTTCTCACCGGATACCGGGTCTTTTTACGCAGATCGGAAACCAAAATCATTACCAGGGCATAGACAAGGTAAATCATGATAAGACTGTTCCGCGCGACAAGCAGCGGGGCGTATCCGGGCCTTCGCGTTCCTCCTGAAACGACAGTTCGCCCCTGTACCAGCAGGTCAGGGTAAGCCAGCCCCACTGCTACAATTACCACCGATGCAGCGGCACCGGCATAGAACAGCACCCGGTTTATGGTCCTTGCGCGGGTGCCGAGTTTGCAAATGCGAATGAGATAATACGGCGAAAGAAATAAAAACAAAAGAGGAATGGTTTCCCGTACAAACAGGAGAACCAATCTCCCGCCTTCATGGGGGCGGGCGCTGGTTACGGCGCACACAAAAGCATCAATGATTATAAAAAGGGCGGCCGCGCAGGTGACCAATAAGATCATTCGGGTTACATTCTGCGGCCTTTTCCGGTAAAACTGCACATATTGCAACGCGGCATAAACAATCATCCCCGCGAAAAAATAACTGAAATAACAGAAAAAAAATTGATTTTCCCGCATGATTCTCTGTTCCCCTTCGTTCTCCCGGCACGGAAGATATAACACAGATCAGTATATACGGATTAAGGTCTTTGTATAGCACAATTTTAAGGCAGAGACCGGAAGGCTTTTAAAACCTTGAAGACCTGTGACTGTGAATAAAAAAAACATTGAAATATTCCCTATAACAGATAGCATTATACAATATCACTGAAACATGCTTTACCGGTTACAATGAAAAAAACAATAATTCAGTCAATCGGCTTCAAAATACTGCTCTTCTATTTTTTGCTTACCCTGATCAATGTCTCATTCGTTGTTTCCATAATTTTTGAAAACCAGGTCGATCTTATAAGCCAAAACGTGCAGTTCAAGTCAGAACGCCAGTTTTCACAGCTGATTGATGCCGCGAAACAGTACACCGCTGAAATGAAGCAGGGGACGCTTTTCAGCCATATCGATAACCGCGAATCGATCGACCGCTTCATTGAAATAATAAGCCCTTATGCGCCTCAATACGCCATAATAACCGAAAAAAACAGGGTCCTGAAAAAATCCGATGCTTCCTTTCAGGTTCCCGCAACCCTGACCCAGGACATGATGAGGGCCGCTGCTGCGAAAAATTTTTCCGGCAGGGATTATTACCTGAGGATTGACGAAAAGAAAAAAAAGATCTACTGTTATGTTCTCCTGGGAGGGCCGCAGACGGAGCAAACAGCTCTTCTCTCAGTAAGGAACATCAGCCTGCTTGATGCGTCCATGAAAAATCTTTATAACCAGGCGGTGTTTGTCATTATCGTGGTCCTGTTTTTTCACGCCATCTTCGCGCTCGCGCTGTTCAGGTATATTATAAACCCGCTCAAGGCGCTCAACGACGGAGCGATAAAATTGTCGGAAGGTGACTATAAAGTACGTATCTCGTTATCAGGCAGGGATGATGAACTCGGGGCGCTGGCCCAGTCATTTAACACGATGGCCGATTCGATTTACACAAACATAAAAAACATGACTGCCGATGTTGAAAAGGCAGTCGAGCTGAAGAACAGAACCGACCTCCTGGCCGTAAAGGATGAGTTTACCGGCCTTTATAACCGTATCTACATGAACGAACGAATACAGGAAGAAGCCGCCAGGTCACGTATTAATAAAAAAACGACAGCACTGGTCTTTGCCGTTGTTGACAAATTCAATGACATCAGCGTTGTCTATGGACCTAAATCAGGCGACATCATCATGCTTGAAATATCAAAGATCATCACAAAACACGCCGCTGACACAGACATCGTGTCACGGTTCGGGACAGACATGTTCGCGGTCCTCTCCCCGGACTGTTCCCCTGAAAGGATCAGAGAAGTTTCCGAATGCATCAGGGCGGATGTTGAAAAAAAGACGATCATTACTCCGGACGGGCAATTCACCATGACCGTGAGTATCGGTGCGGCAGTACAGAAGTTCGACTCATCGCAGGCTCCGAAAACGGAAACTGAATTCATAGCATCCGCAGAAGCTGCGCTGTCCCGCGCGGTGAAAGCGGGCAGGAACAGGGTTGAAATCATCGGATGACATCAATGAAGTTGTGGGAAAAACGGGGCTACAACAACCGGGGGGATGTCAAAGGCAGCAGGTTTGAACGTTGAATGGCCGACAGGATAAAATTCCCGGGGTCCGGCACCCGAAAAATCTTGACAGGAATATTCATTTGTTCATAGTATTTCCCTCACGTACAGGGGACAATAAATCACCCTGCCCGGCCCCGTGCCGTGGATATTGAAAACACCGGAACAGTCTTCGTGTCGGAAACCGTCAGCATAATGAACATTATCGCCATATCCCAGGGCTTTTTTCTGGGCATCGTGCTCCTTGTCAAAAAAAACAATAATCTCTCAAACAGAATACTCGCCCTGCTCTTTCTCGCCATTTCGGTGAGCATGATAATGAACTATTTCCATATGACACAGAAGTGGTCCGCTTTCTATTGCATGATATACGTGAACCTTTCCTTTTATCTGCTCTATGGCCCCCTGATGTACCTGTACACCCTGTCAATCACGGGCTCAATAAAAAAACCGCTCACCCGCTACCTGCGCCACTTTCTGCCCTTCGCCGTGTTTTTGAGCTACATGGTGGTCCGCCACCGTATCATCGAATGGACCGGGGCCATGGATTTCAAACCCTTCTATGAAAATACGTCATTGTTCTCATATCCGAACCTGGTCATACTGTTTCTCTTTGTCAACCTGGGCTATATCTGCCGCTCTCTCCATGTTGTCCGGGAATATAAAAAAAGCCTCGAGGAATATTTTTCTGATGTCCAGCGGATCAGCCTGATCTGGCTTTCCCTGCTTTTAAGCGGCGCGATGATTTTCATCATCCTTATCATCGCCTTTCTTTTATTATTCAGGGACCTCACGGTAAATTATTTCAAAACCGAACTGGTCATGATTATCTACATCACGTATCTTGCCACAATTTACATGGCGACCTTTTTCACGATCAGATATCCCCAGCTGTTTAATGAAAAGATGCGCAGTGAAAAAATCCATGAAGACGAAGAAAAAAACGGGACCAGGGCGCCGAAATACGAGAAGCTCAAGCTGGACGACAGCCTGAAGGCGCAGTATACGGACGAACTGCTGCACTATATGAAGCTCAGCAAGCCGTACCTCAATGACTCACTCACGCTGAGGGACCTGGCAGGAATGATCAACATCCCCTACCATCATCTTTCTCTGATCATCAATACGGATTTGAAACAGAACTTCTATCAGTTTATCAATACCTACCGGGTTGAAGAAGCGAAAACAATGCTCACCCTGGAGGAATACAAGGATTTCACGATCCTAACCATAGCGTTCAACTCGGGTTTTAATTCAAAAACCACGTTCAATACCATATTCAAACAGATTACCGGCCATACTCCCAGCGAATACCGCAAACTCCATGCTTCAGCAGTGCTCTAAAGACGATTCAGGCTTTTTTTTGATAATTTTAATGAAATTTTTTTATTTTTTGAGACATAATGCGCCTTTTTTTAGTTCGGGAATGCAAGGCCGAACGACAAATATCAACTTTTAACGATAATGATATCAATTCCCGATCGGGAATTATTTTTTTAACCATATTACAAACCGTCTGTACGGTAATTTTAATGGTAGTTGCATATGGGTAAACGTTGAAATTCATACTGTTAAAGGGAGGGAGCATGTTAAAAAAAATAATACCCACACTTGCACTGATCCTGCTTGTTTCAATTGCCGGTTTCAACTGTTCCGATATTTCCGCTGATGTCGATGAAACATTTGAAAGCCTCAACTCGGCAAAACTGCTTGAAGACGATTCATGCGAGGGGTGCTCGGGACAGCTTGACACAGAGTCAGTGTCTCAGATAACTGAAGCGCTTGATGAAAGCGGCGCCGAAAACTCACTGGTCTCGGTTAACGTGCGCATCACGGTGCCGAAAAGCGAAAACCCCCACAGTGACGAAGACTGTGATCTCTGGGCAACCATAATCAGGCCATCAAACAATAAACAGCTGCCCACGATCCTGATAGCGGCCCCGTATCGCCGTGAAATGTGCGTGATGATGGGGATCGGACTGGTGGCGTTCGGATACAACCTGGTCGCGGTTGACATCCGCGGGACCGGTACTTCAAACGGAGCATGGACCTCCTTTGACCTCATTGAACAATACGACATCCGCTATGTCGTTGACAAATACATCCCGTCAATGTCCTGGTCTGACGGCAAGGTCGGGATGTTCGGCATGTCCTATCTTGCCATCATCCAGATGCTGACCGCGGGCCTGGTCGACGTTGATCCGGCGACTGGAGAGCCGGTACACCTCAAAGCGATCTTTCCGGTGGTCCCGATGTCCGACGCGTACCGCGATATCGTCATGCACGGGGGGATGCTTGACACGCTGTTCATCCCCATGTGGCTTGGCGCGGTGGACATGATGAGCATCATGCCGTCCACCCTGTTCCTCGGGGTAAACGGCCAGCTTACCAGCGACATCATCCAGGAAGCCAGTGACGCGTGGATCGAGCACTGGAACAATATTGATGACACCATAAACTGGATCATGGACGCCGAGCATACCAATGACGGGACCTTCTTTGACGCCAAATCGCCCATGATCTACTGGCCGCAAAAGCCCGCCGGGGGATGGGGATTCGCTGAAGGAGACAACCATTCCATTTCAAGCAAGCTTCCGGTTTTTACCATTGGCGGATGGTTCGATATCTTCACCCGCGGGACCCTGAACAACTATCAGTACGGCCTGAGCGAACATTCGCCATCCGATAAAAAAATGATCGTCGGCGAATACTACCACATGTCCGGGTCAGCGGTAATGGGAGTCAATTCCGTGCTTACCGGCGCCCTTCCCGCGCGCTGGTTTGACTGGAAGATCAAGGGAAAGAACGACCCGTTCATGGAGGAATACCCGGTGCTGTTGTACGTCATGGGTGAAGACAAATGGCGCGCGGAAAAATCATGGCCCCTGCCCGCGAGCAGGACATCCGCCAGAACGCTGTACCTGACCAAGCAGGCGCCTTCTCCGATTGACGGTGACTGGTACAGCGAAGACGAGAACGGCAAATACGCGGACAACAACTACGGCCTGAGCGGGACAAAAACTGTCAATGGTGAAAATCCCGTACTCAAACACCGCCCCCTGCTGCTCGATGCCATGTTCAACCTCAACGGCAGCGTTTCCCGGTCAATCAACCGCTGGGGCATGGGCATGTTCGCGTCCGCTTCAGACATGTCAAAATTTTATCTGGGCGTGAACATCGACGAGTACCAGTTTTTTGAAGACGAGCGCTATGACGAAAAGAACTGCCTGACGTTTACCACGGAGCCGCTCGATGAAGACATTGAAATCACCGGGCCACTGTCAATAACGTTCTGGGCACGGACCGAATTCGGCACCGCGCTCCAGCAGGCCGCGATAAAACTCTCAACCGAGCTGATCAAGTCGAGCTTCGGAATCGACGACAACCTGATGCTGGACGGCATGACCAAGCTTGATGTGCAGTGGGTCGCCGAGCTGAACGATGTTTTCCCCGACGGCAGGGCGCGCAACATCACATCAGGATGGCTTTCGGCATGGCACCGCCAGTACGATCCGTCCGGTTACGCCAGGGAATACGAGGATGATGAACTCGGCGAGAACATTGAACATCCCCTTGACCCTGACTATACGCCCTTTGACCCGTTCTATGACGGGCCCGACAAAAACCCTGTGGCAATCAACGAGGACGAGCTGTACCAGTACTGCATCGAGCTGTGGCCGACCTGTAACGTATTTAAAAAAGGCCACCGGATCAGGGTCAGCCTGTCCGCGTCAGACTTTCCGCACCTGCTCCCGATTGTGCAGCCGTCGACCAATACCATCGTCATTGATGAAAACCACGACGCGCGGGTAGACTTCAACACGGTCGGGACCGGGGGCGAAGGGAGCACCTGGGAGTGGATAGGAAAAACCGGTAAAATGGACTCCTACCTTCTCTCAGGATCAAGCCTGAGCTGCGGCACCGCGGTAAACGCTTCAGTATACGGCAGCAAACAGGAGAACACAATAGCCGGTTTGCTCAGCCTTTTAATGTGCATGGTCTTCCCTCTGGGGATCGTGATTATGACCAGGAGATTTAAAAACGGGAAAAGACCGCTCGTGTAATGAGGTGGTATTACGCTGGTTTTAAAACCGCATTATTCAAGTGCTGAGGATTATTAAGCTGGTTATATAATATTCGGCATGAAGAGCGGTAAATTTTCGCGGGTGAGGGGCCATCCCTCCCCGCGTTTTTATTTTACAGACTGTCCCGGTTGTGTTACAGGCCCCCGGGTTTCACCACGCCGCATGACGGTTTTTCCGGTTTGCCGCGTGAGAGAAGCCGCCTGCAGAAAACGATCCCCCCGGCATGTCCGGCAGCGATGTCGTCCAACATCGAACATTTTGCAAACCCCGATCACCGGTAAAAATCGGTTGACTTCAATTATGTAAAAAATTAATATTATACGCACGACTAACTAATTTCACTGTCCCTGTCTCGATCAAGGAGGGTTTCATGATCATTGATATCCATACGCACCTCGGCGACATTTTAAACCACGGAGGAGGAGGCCTCATCGACAAAGAGGGGGTCACCAAGGAACTATTCTTCGATATCATCAGCATCAGCGAAGCGGGACTGATGCGAACGTACGGGTTGGACGCTGTTTTCTACCGCGCCCTCGACCACTGGATCACGAAGGCCGAAAGGGCACGCAACGCCACCGCCAGTCTTGAAAATGAAATAAAATCCATGGACGAGGCCGGCGTTGATTATACGGTGTGCATGCCCATAGCCCCTTACGTCACCTTCGACGACCTGTATTCGGCGAACCAGAAAAACAAAAGGGTCCTGCCGTTCACGAGCGTTGACTTCACCGGCTCTGAAAACGTGTCGAAAAAACTCGCCGGCGACGTCAAGCGCGGCGCGTACGGGCTCAAACTTCACCCGATTATACAGTCTATTTCCCTGAACGACCGCCGCGTCATGGAAGCGCTCCAGGCTTTCGAGCCGCTCAATAAACCCGTACTCACGCACGCCGGCGTGTCCAATTATTATCTCGGGAAAGAACGCAGCCGCAATATTCCCCTGAACGGGCAGATCCGCTATATCGAAGGGATGGTGAAGACATTCCCCAACATCCGCTTCATCATCGGCCACAGCGGCCTTTTCCAGTGCGGGGAAGTGATGAAGCGCCTCCGCGGCTGCCGCAATGTATGGGTCGACACGAGCTTTCAGTCGCCGGAGAAGATCAGGAAGCTCGTTAAAGTATTCGGCGAGGAGAAGGTCATGTACGCATCAGACTGGCCTTACGGCAACCGCGTCCCTGCCATAAAAACCGTCCGAACCGCATGCAAGAAGGACAAAAAACTTGAAGAGCGGCTTCTCTATGCCAACGCACGCGATATACTCGGGTTGAAAGAATAGACTGCGGAAAATCGAAACCCTGTTATCGATTAGCAAATAAAAACGGCCCCATGCTTGATTAAGACCGGGGCCGTGAACTATCTATTTGACCACTAATCTTAAAAACATTTGACATCAACAGCCGCACCCCTATCCTTTGTTGGGCGCTTTTCACGCGAATACGAAAGGACGCTTACTAACCCGTACCACTGCTGAAAGGTCATCCATGAAGAAAACCGTACGATTCATTTTCATACTCCCGCTCATAGTCTCCCTGCTCTCGTGCGGCCGGACAGAAAACAAAACTATCAGGGCCGCGGTAATCGGCGGCATGACCATGACCGGGCTCTGGGAAAACATCACGACAATGTTTGCCGAGGACACCGGTTACGAAGTTCGTGTGGTGATCACCGGCCAGAGGCCCGGCCTTGCGGACGCCATCAGGCGGGGTGAAGTTGATTTTCTCACCATGCATTCAGGCGACATCACCACGAACATCGTCGCTGACGGCTACGGAACAGGCATGCTCCCCTGGGCGAAAAACGACCTGGTAATAGCCGGGCACGTGACAGACCCGGCAGGGATCAGCGGGCTCAGGGACGGAGTTGAGGCCCTTAAAAGGATCGCGCGGCACCGGGCGAATTTCATCGATTCGGCCTCTATCGGGCCAAGGGAGATGAGCCATACCCTGTGGAAGCGCGCGGGAATCACTCCGTCGGGAAGCTGGTACCTGCAGGACGGTCACCGCGGCCATGACAACGTGCTGAAATTCGCCTCACGAAACAGGGCATATATCGTGTTCGGCAGAATGCCCCTTATCTGGGGCAAGATACCTGTTCCGCATGACATGAAGATTCTGGTCCAGGGTGATCCGCTCATGAGGCGTCCCTATATCGCCATGGCCGCAAATCCTGAAAAAGTAAAGGGCGTGAACATCGAGGGCGCGAAAAAGCTTCTCGAGTACCTGCTCTCGGACCGGGTGCAGGAGTTCCTCGCATCCTATGACGGCGGCATGAAAGACGGCATCCCTCTTTTCTATCCTGTCACCGAAAAATACGCCGCGAAGTTCAGATGATGCGCACCTGCCCGGCATTTCTTACCCTGGCATAAAGTGGCGGCTTTTGTAATTATTTTCATAAAAATAAAATTTTCTCCATATATTTAAAAAAAATAAGTTATTGCTCCTCCATATTTCTTGACTCATGGTATGATTATACCAAGTATGCCACTATGATTTACATCGGACTTGATGATACGGATGTTCTGGGCTCACGCGGCACCGGAAGGCTGGCGCGGGCGATAGCGGCCGGGCTGTCAGCCGAATTCACGGTGCGCGGCGTGGTGCGCCACCAGCTGCTGCAGGACCCGCGCGTGCCCTTTACCAGCCACAACAGCAGCGCGACCATAATGCTTGAAGAAAGCGGGCCCACCGACCTCGATGCTCTGTTTAAAGAAATAAAAAGGATGATGCTTGATGACTTCATCCCCGGCAGCGACCCCGGTCTGTGTGTCGTGAGGGACGTTCCCTCTGCTGTTGCCGAACACGGGTGGAACGCAAAAAAAATGCTCGTCACCCAGAATGATGCGCGGGGCATTGCGCGCTCTCACGGCATAGCGCTCGAGGGGCTCGGCGGCACCGAGGACGGGATCATCGGCGCGCTCGCATCCGTGGGGCTCACCTCGTGCGGGGATGACGGTCGCTACCTGCATATCGGCCGTGTGCGCGAGCTCCAGGGGCTGCTTCCTGTTGAAGAGGTGCTTGCCGCGGGAGTCAGGGAAATACGGACCCTCACTGAAGAGCGCGTCACGTCAGGCCTTGTCATGTCGGATAAAATACGTCCGGCCAGAAAAGGAGGGGAACCAATCGCCTATGTCGCATGGAAGGACGAATACTGGATGCCCCTCAAGCTCGGTTGAAACGGCAGCGGTACCGGGAGGGGGCATTCCCATGCTTCAGGTCACCAACCTCGCTTACACCTATCCGCAGAAACGTTCCGTGGGGCCTTTCTCCTTTTCGGCGCGGGAAGGCGATTTAATCCATGTGACCGGGTCGTCCGGGTGCGGCAAGAGCACGATCGCGCGCTGCATCACCGGCCTGATCCCGCACCTGTACCATGGCGAAATGTCCGGGGAAGTCCTGGTCAGCGGGATGAATACAGCCGATCAACCCCTGTGGAAGATCGCCGAAAAGGCGGGATTTGTTTTCCAGAACCCGGCCATGCAGATGCTCGGCAACACGGTTGAAGAAGAAATCATCCTCGGCCTTGAAAATCTCGGCCTGAATCAAGATGAAATAAAATCAAGGCTGGATGAATCGCTCAAACAGTTCGGCCTTGACCATATGAGACAGCGCCGGCCCCATACCCTGTCAGGGGGCGAACAGCAGAAACTCGCGCTCGCGGCAATAACTTCCCGGCGCCCTCCCCTGCTCGTGCTTGACGAGCCCCTGTCAATGCTTGACGTTGCCGCTGCCACCGAGCTCACCGAATACCTTGCCGGGCTTTCACGGGAAGGAACAACCGTGGTCATCTTCGAACACCGGGCCGACTATCTCGCTGAAATCCCGGGCATCAAGACCCTCGAACTGGCCCGTCCTGAGCAGAATAAAAAAATCCCTACCCCGCCGGCGGGAAACGGCACACGGTCGCGGGAAAACCCGTTCACCCTCGAAGTGCGGGACCTGAACGTACGTCTGGGCAGCACCAGCATCCTCAACAATGTTTCATTCAGTATAAAATCAGGAACCGTCACCGCCGTGGTCGGCCGCAACGGAACCGGGAAAACAACGCTGGTACGCGCGCTTGCCGGCCTCCAGGAACACGGAGGGACAGCTCTTGTTAATGGTGAAAAGCCCGTTCTGGGCATGGTCAACCAGAACGCCGACCTGCAGCTGTTTAACGCCACCGTAAAATCTGAAATATTATACCGGGTTCAAAACCCTGACCTGGTCTGGTATCGCAGAATTCTCGGCCTGCTCGGCCTTGAACGCTATGAATCGTCCCCTCCCCTGATCCTCAGCGAAGGGGAAAAAAAACGCCTTGCGCTCGCGACCGTGCTCATGAGAAATCCAGAGCAGGGAATACTTCTTGATGAACCGTCACTCGGACAGGACACCATGCACAAACAAATGCTGATTAATATCTGCCGTGAGCTTGCCGCTCAAAACAGGATGGTACTGTTCACCACTCACGACCTTCACCTCGCAGCAGAGGCCGACCAGGTTATCCTGCTCAGCCCGAACGGTATCGAGGCCATGGGCGGTACTGACGAACTGTTCCGCGATCAGGAGGCATGGAACCGGGCCGGGCTTTTCGTGCCCCGATGGATTTCCGGGGCCATGAAAGAGGGGGTGCCGGTATGAAAAGACGAGACGCATACGGCATGACCGCGAACATGAGCCTCGTCGAGGCTTCACCCCTGAGAAAGGTCGACCCGCGCACCAAGCTCGCCCTGTGCCTGTGCTCATCCCTCGCGGTAATGCTGCCGCTGAACAAGCTCCTGGCATTCATGGCAATCTATTTCCTTTTTATCGCCTGGGCGCGCCTGCTCGTCCCGGCGCTGAAACAGATATGGAAACTCAAGCTGATTCTTGCCGTGCTTTTTGTCGTTGACTGGCTTGTCGTTTCTCCGGAGCTCGCGGTTATCGTGACCATGAGGCTCGTGCTCGTGGCCGGGGTCTTCGCCATGTTCTTCTCGACAACGACACCGTCTGAACTGTGCCTCGCCCTCACCTGGATGCGGGTTCCCTACCGCTACGCGTTCAGCCTGAGCCTGTCGTTCCAGGCGGTAGGCCACATTAATGACGAGTGGCGCAATATCCTTGAAGCGCAAAAGTCCCGCGGGGCCTTCAAAGAGCCTGCCGGATGGCGCTACCCCCTTGAACAGGTGCGCAACCTGGTCAGCCTTACGGTTCCGGCAGTGGTGCTCGCGGCACGGCGGGCATGGTCCATGACCGAGGCCGCGTACGCGCGGGGGTTCGAATCCCCGGCGAGGCTGCCGTATCGCTCACTTTCAATGCACTATCCCGACTGGCTCATACTCGCGGGCGCGGTTACCGCGGCTGCGGCAATAATATTCTGGAGGTGATCCCATGGATACAAAAAAACGCATCATTCTCGCCGTGGTCATTCTTATCGCGGTCACGGCTGCGATCCTGGTAATCGATTCGTTCCAGAGAGGGGGAACCCTGTACCGGTATTTCACGACCGGTGAATTTTCGGGCAACTGCGTCCCGATATACGCGGGAACGGTTGAACGCGCCCGCTTCTGCAGCAGCGATGCCGAAAAACTCACCTCTTTCAGTTTCACGGACAAAAGCGAGCAGAAACTGCAGCAGGGATGGTTCCTGTGTGACATTATCAAGCTTTACCTGAAAGACAATGAACTCGGCCCGAAAACCACTGTCACTGTGGAAAGCACGGCAAGAAAGAAAAAGGCCGAGCTGCGATGGAAAGACCTTGCCGACCGGTCAAAGATGGTGATCCTCGCGGTTTCCAGGCAGGGAACATTGAAACTGGTTTCCACCATGGAAGGGCTGGACAGCAGAGAACAGTGGATACAGGAAGTAGACCGGATCGAGGTCAGGCGGTGAAAAAAACATATTTCTCTACGTTTCAGCTTTTTCTCCTGACCCTGTTCGCGGCCCTGATCGTTGTCGCGAAAATCGCGCTTCATCTTCCCCTGCAGCTTTCAGGGCATTCGGGACTGTTCTGGATGGCGATCATCATTGTCGCCGCCAGGGTCGTGCCAAAGGCGGGAGCCGCGAGCCTGGTCGGACTGACCTCGGGGATCATGGCCGCTTTTCTGGGCATGGGCGACCTGGGCGCGCTGAACACGTTTCTCTCTTACACCATGGCAGGGGTCGGCGCTGACCTCGCGCTGCTCCTGCTCAGAAACCCGGAAAGCTACATCTGCGCCATACTTGCCGGGGCCTTCGGGCACCTGGCGAAATTCATGGTCAAGTGGATTTTAGGGATGATGGCCGGGGCGCCTGTGGGATTTGTTGCCCTGGGCCTGGCCAAGGCCCTCGTCGGCTATATCCTTTTCGGCGCGCTCGGCGGTTTCCTCGGGGCGCTCACCCTTCGGGCGCTGCGCAGGGCCGGTTTCTTTGAGTACCTGATGGAAAAAAAATAATCCTCATTAACAAAAAATCTGAATACCGATATCCTTACCAAGATTTTAATTCAGGATTAATACTATGAAGTTCCCTTAAAAAAACAATTGATCCATTTATCTTTTTATGATCTTAATAAATTAATGGTAATCGTTACCCAAAAATATTAAAAATCTGATTTCAGGGATTCATACAAATCAGAAAGGAGTGTATATGAAAAAAACCAACATGGCTTTTCCAAAGGTATTGATCGTTCTTATTGCTGCCGGTTTCGTGTTCTCGGCGGGTACCGGTATAAACCAGTTGTATGCTGTTGAGCAGATCAAAGGTGCCTCTGTGGAATCTGTTCAGAAGGAAAGCGTCATTAAAGGCGCAGGCCCGTATTCAAACATTTCAATCGGCACTATCTCCGCTTTGCCTGAAATACAGGAAAAATACAAGAGCCAGGTGTCAGAGTTAAAAAATTCTCTTATACAGGATCTACGAAGCAACAAAAAGTTTACAAAAGTTCTTGTGGGCAATAAAGCTTCGGGCAAAACCGTTATTGTTTCTGGAAAAATTATTAAGATGAATATTGTCGATCTGCAAACGCGTCAACTGCATGGAGGCTTTGCAGGCAAATCATATATTGATATTCAATTGAAACTCACCGACGCTTCAAACGGCAAGGTTATTAAAGAGATCGTTATAGGAACGTATAATAATCCCGCCGGTGCAGGATGGAGCAGGGGTGCAACGGACCAGTCCATGCCGGCTGACATGGGAAAAATCATTAGCGCCTATCTGTCAACGGTTATCCCGGTGAAATAAATTTTTTCGCGGAAATTACCGCTCTAATAAAAAAGGGACTCTTTCACATCAGAAAATTATCTGATATGGAAGAGTCACTCTTACTTGATCTGGGGAACGGCCTCTTCCCAGACAAGACGTTCATCTGGCCAGGCGTTTAAGATTTACATTATAATGTTTGATAAAAATCAGCCGGGGCTCACCCGTCCAGGACTTCCCTGATCTTCTTCATCAGTTCGGACGGCAGAAAAGGCTTGTGGATGAAATTGATCCCCTCGTTCAGGACACCCTGGTTCATGATGATCTGCTCAGCGTATCCTGACATGTAGAGCACCTTCATGTGCGGGCATTCCCGGTGAATAATGTCGACAAGTTTCGGCCCGTTGTAGTCGGGAAGGATGACATCCGACAGGATGAGGTCGATCTTCGGCGCTGACGAGCACAGGCGCAGGGCGTCGCTGCCGCTTCCCGCCTCGATGATGCGGTACCCCTTCTCCTTCAGTGTCCTTACCAGAATCTTGCGCACCATGTCTTCATCCTCGATGATGAGGATCGTTTCGCTCCCTGCGTTCCCCCTGTCATCCGCCTCGACAACCGCATCGGGCTTTTCCTCAACACGCTCCGTGGATGCCGGCGGCAAAAACACGGTGAACGTTGAACCCGTCCCCCGGACACTCTGGACCGTGATGTAACCGCTGTTCTGCTTGATGATGCCATAGACCATTGAGAGCCCCAGGCCCGTTCCCATCTCTCCCTTGGTGGTGTAAAAAGGCTCAAAAATATTTTCCATGGTATCAGAATCCATGCCGGAGCCGGTGTCGGCAACTTCAAGGCGCACATAGGTCCCCAGCGGTATTCCGGAAAGAAAACGTTCATCATCACGGGTGACAAGGGTGTTTGAAAGCCCGATACCGATCTCCCCGCCCTGGGGCATGGCATCGCGGGCGTTTATCACCAGGTTTACCACGAGCTGCTCCATCTGTACCGGGTCAGCATTGATCGGGTAACTATCCCGGTCGAAGTTGATGCGCAGAGTGATGTTCTCGCCGATTATGGGAAGAAGCATTCGCTCAATTCTTAAAATCAGCGCCTTGAGATCGAAGATCTCGGGCTTGATAACTTCCTTGCGGCTGAATATCATCAGGCGCCGGATAAGTTCGGTTGCCCTCTGCGCAGTAGCGAGGATATCGCTGATATTATCATACCGGGGCATCCCCTTGTTCAGGCCGCCCAGAGCAAGGTCCGCATTGCCAATAATAGCGGTAAGCAGATTGTTGAAATCATGCGCGATGCCCCCGGCGAGCCTTCCGATCGCCTCCATTTTCTGCGCGTGAAGGAGCTGTTTTTCCAGGCGCTCCCTTTCAAGCTCTGATGCCCTCTGCCGGGTGAGGTCCTGTATATATCCTTCCAGTATGGGTTCCCCGCTCGTGGATTCCATGCGCAGGCGCGTGCTGATCATCACGCAAACTGCCTCGCCGTCTTTTCTTCTGAACATGGTTTCATAATTCACGCTCGGCCCGTCCGTTTCGAGCGTCTTCAGAAATTCCCTGCGGTCTTCAGGATTCATGTAAAACGACTGGGCCCCGGGAGATGATGACATAAATTCATCCAGCGAGGAATAGCCCAGAATCCGGGCAAGCTCTGCATTCGCGGCAAGCACCTGCCCGTCAGGAGCGGTCCTGAATATTCCTATGGGGATGTTATTGAATATCTCGCGGTATTTGCGTTCGCTCTCTTCAAGCTCGCGCTGTGAAACGATCAGCTCTTCGTTCACCGCTTCGAGCTCTTCCATCGCGGCCTGAACCTGCAGGTTCTTGTCATACAGCTCTTCGTTCCGGCGGTTCAATTGCAGCTGGGTCGTCTTTAAATCATGGATGTCAATAACATTGATCAGCCCTCCCGGCTTTCCGCCTGAAAGCACGGTCGTTCCGTTTAAAATCACCCAGCGTTCCTGACCGCTTTTAGTAATTATTTTAAACTCATAGCTGGTGATGGTTTCTATGCCCGACTGCCTTCTCTTGCCCCGCTCACGCACCAGGTCCTGAAAATCAGGGTGAACGATCTCCCAGAAGTTCATCCCCATGAGCTCTGTAGTGCTATAGCCAGTGATCCGTTCAACCGCCTCGTTCATGAAGACCCATCGGTCATCCTGGTAGAGCATAATCGCCATGGGCGTGGATTCAGCGAGCCGTCTGAAGCGTTCCTCGCTTTCAATAAAAGCTTCCATGTTCCTTTTAAAAGCCGGGAACAACGACAGTATGCTCCTTAAAATGTTTTTTATTGTTCCCATCACCTGCAGTGCCAAACCCGTTTATTGTGAACCGCACTATGATTTCAAGAATTTTGAAAGGATGCTCTTAATAGGCTTTTTCTGTTTACTTTTAGCGTTGCCTTTTGCTCCCGGCTTTTTATTTTTTGCCGCCGGTTTCTTCGCAGCGCTTTTCTTTGCAGAGCTTTTCTTCACAGCCGCCTTTTTTGACGCTCCTGCACCTGCCTTTTTGGCCGGAGTTTTTTTAACAGTCCCCTTCTTCACTGCCGCGGCTTTTTTAACGGCCCCTTTTTTCGAAGCGGCTTTTTTCACTGCTTTTGACGCGGGCTTTTTCTTAACGGCCTTCCTTTTGGAATTTTTCGCTTTAGATGATTTTACCGTTTTCACGGCCTTCTCGCCCGCCTTCTTTTTCGCAGCTTTTTTCTTGGCTTTGAGTTTCGCAATTTCAGCGGCTGAAACCTTGAAAAATGATTTCTGATACCCTCGGTTCTTAAACGACAATAATGCCCTGGTGATCAGCTCATCAGGATCAATGCTTTCATAGGTAGATTCAATAAAATCAAAGCACAGGTGTGCCAGGCCGCACCGCAGGTAACTGGTCAGCTTTTCCTGGGAAGCCCCTTTTTTATGAAGCAGCATAAGCCATGAACGCAGGGCATCATCCCCTTTTTTAAAGGTCTCTTCGGTCAATATTTTCCCAGTTTTACGCACATGGGTATTGAGCATGTCATGGACCTTCTTATAGTCCTTCTCGATGAGGGCATCAATTATGCCGTCCTTAATAAGGCGTTGATCAAGTCGTACAACGATTCTGTTTTCAGCCACGGGAAACCTCTCTATCTTCGTTTTTGGGGATTATATAACTATCACAATATTTTTCAAGCGCATTTTAAAACGAAAGAGCACTCTCTTCACGGGAAGATGAGTTTTCAGCTGTCCCTGCTGAGAATGATCAATTTACGTATAACACAGGCATAAACCGTTCAGCGCCACAGCGGCAATATCAACGTCTATTCAGAACCCGGAGTCGGCTCCTCCTTTTCGGTATACCTCCCCAGGCTCCACGATGAAGGGGTCACCGGCGAGAGGAACAATCATGAAATACACCTGGTCCCGGGCCACGGGAAAATACTGATCATCGATGATGAGGAGGCGATCATCAATGTTGCCAGGGGCATCCTGACCAGCTGCGGCTACGAAGTACAGTGCGCGCTCAACGGGCAGGACGGCATACGTTACTATAAAGAACACGGGAAGGATGTCGACGCTGTTCTCCTTGACATGTCCCTGCCCGGGCTCTCAGGCCTTGAGATATACGGGGAGATGCTGAAACTCAATCCGGGCGTCAAGGTGCTTCTCAGCTCGGGCTTCGCGGAAGATGAAAGAGTAAAGAAGGCGCGCGAGCAGGGGGTCCGCGGTTTTATACACAAGCCTTATACGGCTGAAGATCTCGCCCGCGAAATCAAGAAGGTCGTGGAAGAATAACAGGGGGATGTTTTACAGAAGCCGCATTTTGGAATAAGACAGCCACAGAGGTTTATAAATATTTTGTATCTGTGCCCTATCCGGTTTTATCTGTGTTCACGCTTCGAAAAGGCTCCGCAACCTTCGAGCCACCACATGTGACTTTTTATTCTCTTTTCTCTGTGTGCTCTGCGTCTCCGTGGCAATCTTTATTTCATTGTTTTTCAGAAATATAAATACCGAAATTCCGGAATAAGCCTTAATTATTAATTCAATGCCATTGCCTTCTGACACCACGAAAAAATTCCGCATGTCAACAAGATTATTCCGTGTTACACTGTATTATGCGCTCAGTAGATAAACTCAGGGCGCGGGCACGACTGCTGCGAAGGGAAATCACCGCGATCCACTACGCCTGCCGCAGCCCGAAACTGCCGCTGCTGCCGAAACTCCTGCTCCTGCTCACCCTGGCATACGCGTTGAGCCCGATAGACCTGGTCCCGGACTTCATCCCGGTGCTGGGCTACCTCGACGACCTGATCATCCTGCCCGCGCTGATCGCGCTTTCGATAAAACTGATACCCGCTGACCTCATGAAAGAATGCAGGGCGCGGGCGGAGAAGGAGCCGCTTGAGCTGAAGAAAAAACCGGGATTTGCCGTGGTTATTATACTGATATGGGCCGCGGTTACCGCAGCGGTGATTGCCGCGGTATGGTTATAATTCCCCCTCCTCACCGCTGCCGGTCCGCAGAAGAAATAACATCCGCCCGCAATTATGCTTCAGAAAATCCGGGAGGCGAACCGTCATCCCCCCTTTTTGTGATTAGCGGGGACGCTTATGGGCACCGGTTTCACGCCCCATATCTCACGGGCGTACTGGTCAATGGTCCGGTCAGACGAGAACTTTCCCATACTCGCGGTGTTCAGGACCGACATCCGGGCCCACGACGCGGTATCGGTGTACGCATCTGACACGCGGGCCTGGCACTGCAGGTACGCCTTGTAATCGGCGCAGAGCATATACGTGTCATGGTACAGGAGCGAGTCCACGATCGGCCTGAACAGGTCCGGCTCTCCGGGAGAAAAATACCCGGAGCGGATCATGTCGAGAGTCCGTTTCAATGACGGGTCCGAATTGTAATACAGGTAGGGATTGTATCCCGATTTCCTGAGTGACGACACGCCCTCCGAATCGAGCCCGAAAATAAAGATGTTTTCCCTGCCCACTTCTTCCATGATCTCGATGTTGGCGCCGTCAAGCGTGCCGATCGTAAGCGCGCCGTTCAGGGCGAACTTCATGTTGCCGGTGCCCGAGGCCTCGGTCCCGGCGGTGGAAATCTGCTCTGACAGGTCAGCTGCGGGGATGATCTTTTCCGCGTTGGACACCGCGTAGTTCCTGAGAAACACAACTTTAAGAAGATCGTTCGTCTGTTTGTCATCATTGACCACCGCGGCAACGGAATTGATCAGCTTGATGATCAGCTTCGCCATGTAGTAACCCGGCGCGGACTTTCCCGCGAAAACCACGGTCCGCGGCACCGCGCCTTTCACGGACCCGTCCCTGATGCCGTTGTACAGCGTCACCACGTGGAGCACGTTGAGGAGCTGGCGTTTGTATTCATGCAGGCGTTTCACCTGAATGTCAAAAAGCGACGCGGGGTCAACCGTGATCCCGTTATGGGCGAGAATATATTCGGCAAGGCGCTCCTTGTTCTTTTTCTTGACCGACATCCATGCGTCTTTAAACGAGGCGTCATCGGCATGGGGGATGATCTTTTTCAGTTCGCCGAGATCGGTCACCCAGCCCTCGCCGATCGTATCCGTAATCAGGCTCGAAAGGCCGGGATTGCACAGCCTGAGCCATCGCCTCTGGGTGATGCCGTTGGTCTTGTTGTTGAACTTCGCGGGCCAGGTCCGGTAGAAGTCCCGGAACACGTGTTCCTTCAGTATTTCAGAATGCAGGGCCGCGACGCCGTTCACCGAATGGCTCCCGATGATGGCGAGGTGGGCCATGCGCACCATTTTATGGTCGCCCTCTTCGATGATCGAGAGGTCACGGAGTATGCCGGTGTTGCCGGGATGCAGGGCCTTCATCTCTTCGAGAAAACGCCGGTTGATCTCATAGATGATCTGGATATGCCGCGGCAGCACGAGCTCGATCAGCTCAAGCGGCCACTTTTCAAGGGCCTCGGGAAGGATGGTGTGGTTGGTGTAGGCAAAAGTTTTTATCGTGATTTCCCAGGCCTCGTCCCAGCCCAGGCCCTCCATGTCCATGAGCAGGCGCATCAGTTCCGGGACCGCGAGGGCCGGGTGCGTGTCATTGAGCTGGATCGCCACCAGATCGGCGAACTCATCAAAAGCATCACCGGTCTTTTTATACCGGCGGATGATGTCCTGCAGCGTCGCGGACACGAAAAAATACTCCTGCTTGAGGCGCAGCTCCTTGCCGGCGATGACATTGTCATTCGGGTACAGTATGCGCGTGATGTTCTCTGAAAGGGCCCGGTCTGATATGGCCCATACGTAGTCGCCGTTGTTGAAATATTCCAGGTCGAATTCGCGGGACGATTTCGCGGACCACAGCCGCAGGTTGTTCACGGTATTGTTGCCGTACCCGGGGATCGGGGTGTCATAGGCCATGGCCATGATCTCGTGCGCGTCGACCCACCTGAACCGTTCCCTTCCCTGTTCGTCGTGGTAGTCTTCAACCCTGCCGTAAAAATTTACCGCATACAGGTATTCCGGCCTGGGGAACTCCCAGATGTTTCCCCTCCTGAGCCAGTTGTCCGGGCTCTCGACCTGGTAGCCGTCGCGTATGGTCTGGAAGAATATGCCGTATTCATAGCGCAGCCCGTATCCCCCTGCCGGAAGCTCAAGGGTAGCCATCGAATCCATGAAACACGCGGCCAGCCGCCCCAGGCCCCCGTTTCCCAGGCCCGCGTCCCATTCGTTTTCCTGCAGTTCCTCAAGGTCGTATCCCAGCTCCTTCATCGCCTCCGCAGTGGGGCCTTCTATGCCGAGATTGAGAAGGCTGTTCCCAAGGGTCCGTCCCATCAGGTATTCCAGTGAGAGGTAATACACCCGCTTGGCCTTCTGCCGGTAATAGGCCTGCTGTGTCTCGATCCACCGTTCGATCAGGCGGTCACGCGCGCACAGGGCAAGGCTGGAATAGCAGTCGTGCAATGTTGCCGTGTACTCGTCCTTGGCAAGGGAATATTCCAGGTGGTTAACGAATGATGTCATCAGGGAATCCCGGTCCATTCCCTGGAATTCATTGGTCGAAGGGCTCAATTTTTTCAGCGGCTTTTTATCTGACATGGGGCCTCGCATCATCCTGTTATTATTGAATTGCTACATTATACAACATGAATGAATTCTGCGCTATAAAAATAATATTTCACTCTTTCCAAATCTCTCACAAAGACACAGAGGGCACAGATGTTTTGTATTAGTCGCGATTAACTGTTTTCTCTGCGTACTCCGCGCCTCAGCGTGAACCTCTTCTCCTCTTAATTCAGGATTTAATCCGTGTCCCATCTGCGTTTGTATTTTTCGTTTTCCCCTGTTTCCTCTGTGGCTTTGTGGCCATCTCCCAGGCCATCTTTATCATATTACTTTTTCACATACAAAGCCACTATTCCGGATGGGCCAAAATTTATAATTTGCCGGAACCGTCCCTGCCGCGAGGGACTTATCATCGTGGAAATAGCGTTCCTTATAAAAGACCGGTACCGGCAAAAGGCCTCTCACTTAAACCGGCCGTCGGATTTTCTGGAGTTCATTATTTCTTTTTTCCCGTCAAGCCATCCCGTTCCGGACACTTCGCGGTCGTCAATGGCCGGAACATAGGGCTTGATGTCCAGCAGGGGCGTGCCGTCAATCATGTCAACGTCCTCGACCTCAAGCATATTTTCTTTGATTCCGGTGAGCCTCACTATGGAAAGGCCTATGGGGTTGGGACGGCGGGGCGCGCGCGTTGAGAACACTCCCCTGACCTCGGTGTCCATAAAGGGGACGACCTCAAGGGAATACCCCTCTGAACGGTGAAAATGATATAATAAGATGATGTGTGAAAATCCCTGAAGGTCTTTCAGCCCCGGCGCGAATTCCTGATCAACCTCGATACTGCCCTTGACCCCCCTGGCTGCTGCAGCCTGTATGGGCATGCCCTCCCTCTTCGTGAAAGGCGTGTGGATGATACCTATCGGCTTTAAAACTATTTCATTCATACGATATGACTCCTTGCGATTTTTTTTCAACACCCCGCCTGACGCTTCTCAGCGCCACGCGCGCGAGCGAAGCACGCTTACTCGTCCTCTCTGAGTAAATAACGGCACATCATCTCTTCCAGCTCGGATAACAGCCGCGTGCCGTCTATCTGCGCGTCAAAAAACCTGACGCGGTGAATGACCTCATCCGCGGCCCGGTACACCAGGTGCGCCGCTGCCTCACTATCATTTACCCTGATCAGATCCTTATACCTGCCGAGAAGAGCGGACAGATACGCGATGACCTTCCCCTCCTCCTGCCGGTTAATCTCTGCGATTTCCGGGTCAAGCAATATCATGGCCAGTATCTCCCGGTGAAGTTCAGGATTTAATGAATGGGCCGTAAATAATGTCTCGATCATGTAATGGACGAGTTTCCTGCCTTCGGTTTTGCCGATTATCGATGGCCGGGCATCGTTTATTTCAAGTAATGAAACAGCGAACACATCTTCTACGGTTTCTTTATAAAAGGTGCGTATAATCTCAATAAGTACCTCTTTCTTGTTGTTGAAATAGCTGTAAAAGGTCCCGGTTGCCAGCCCTGCCCTGGCCGCTATTTCCAGCGCATTGGCACTGTGGTACCCCTTCTCGCTGAAAAGGGCCCTTGCCGCTTCGATTATTTTTTCCCGTGACTCGATTCCTCTCTGCTGGACCGGCGAGCGGGCTTTGTATTTTGACTGTGTCATTCCAACCTCTATTTCAGTTCATTATCATCCTTAAAAATGAAATCAACTAAAATATGAAAAAAATTTCATCTTTTAGTTGACAATATGAAACATCTTTCATATTTTGTGACCATTACTCCTGATTATGGACTATGAAAAGGTAAAAAAAATGGCAAAAAAAATCATTATTATCGCTTTCGCAATTATAGCCCTGTTTCATGTCGCCTGGTACGTGGCCAGTAAATCGTACCAGAACAGCGCCCTGCCCGACGCAAAGACTGTCGATGAGCACCTGTCCGGTTTCATGGACCAGCTGAAAATCAGCCGTGACGTGCTTCGTGATATGGAAGAAACATATATCGAAGCCAACGGGATCAAGCTCCACCTGGTCGTGTTCCCTGCAGGCAAAAAAGCCCGCACCCTGGTGTTCATTCCGGGGACCTCGGTGTACGCGAAATTTTACATCGAGTTCATCGGCAAAATGCACGCGAAAGGCTTTAACGTGGTCGCGTTTGACCCGCGGGGACACGGCATGAGCAGCGGCCCCAGGGGAGATTACACGATCGAAGAGGAGGTTGACGATACGCTCGCGGTCGTGGCATACGCGCGCAAACGGTTCGGCGGTAATGTCGCTGTTTCCGGAAGCAGCCAGGGAGGCATGGTCGCTTTTTATACCGCAGCCAGGGACGATTCAATCGCAGCGGTGGTGTGCCATAATATTGCCGACCTGAACGGAAAAGACAACCTCGTTCTTTCACAAGTAAGGCCGCCGCTGTTCATGGTGCCGCTTGCCCGTTTTATGATGGACCTGTACAAAGGATATTCCATCCCGATCTCGATGTATCTAGATCTGAGAAAGGAAATCATGAAAAACGGCGTTGACGCGGTGACCTTCACGGAAAACGATCCCCTGGTGGTTCACCGGATAACCTTCAGGGCCATGAATTCACTGCTTAAAACCGACCTGGCAAAACCGGTGGAAAAAATTACGGTCCCGGTGATGCTCATTCATTCTGACAGAGACAACATCTTTCCGCAGGAGTATGTGGAAGGGATCTACGGCCGCCTGACCTGCCCCAAAAACTATCTGCTTTTTAAAAACACCGACCATCTGGTAATGACCAACAGGGTGGACGATATCGTGCCCCCGGTATCGAAATGGCTCAAAGTGGTCATGAAATAAGCAGTAAGGGCGAAGGGAACGGAATGTTCAGTATAACCATATACACTGAAACAGAAATCACTGCCTCACCGGAAAATGTCTGGAAGATCCTCACTGACCTGGAGCGCTATAAAGAGTGGAACCCGATGATCACCCGCGCTTCAGGCCGGGCTGAAGCAGGGGCACGGATCCTGCTGCGGTTCAATCCGCCGGGATCAAAAAAAAACGTGTTCAGGCCGCTGGTACTGGTCGCGGACAAAAACAGAGAATTCAGGTGGCAGGGAAGGCCAAGGGTTCCGTTCCTGTTTGACAGCGAACATTACTTTATTATTGAGCAGGCGGGTGAACATAAAATCAGCCTGACACATAACATGGTCTTTTTCGGATTAATCATTCCCCTGGTAAAAAATCTTATCAGAAGAAAAACGTCAAACGCATTTAACCTGATGAACAGGGCGCTGAAAGAACGGGCCGAAGCAGAACTCAATTAAGGGTAACGTTAACCGCAGTGGTTCGGGGCCCCCGCACGACAATATCGCCACCCCCGAATGATCTGTTAATACTGTAGTTTCTTGTCCGGCAGGCTGTCATTGATACCGTGCCCGGGTCAAAACCGGCAAGCCAGGCACTGTTATCGCCATTATATACTGTTGAGCTATCATCCGCAATTGAACAGTACTTCGATTCATCTCCCTGATAAAAATACAGTTCAACTATGGAACCTGCCTCATAATTGCCCCAGTCAACGCTGAACGCCTCATTCGAGTTGATGGATGAGGGTATGGTCAGCGAATCCAGTTCAACAGGCATATCCACCACGTCAGTATGGACTTCATCAGCTTTGGTGAACTGAAAGGTATACTCATCAGAAGACGTGCAGGACACAGAGTATACAAGTTCGTCAGTCGAACTGTCATCATCCAGCAGGTTCCCGTTTACTGAAATTGAATCTCCATCATCCAGTTCAATTTCATCACCTGAAGCGTCGATTATCCTGAGCTGGGCGGTTATATCCGCCGTTGTCCCGTTATCATCAATGGTATAGGTAACATAAAAATGCCGGATACTGACCTCTG
>ERZ795057.554-NODE-554-length-38738-cov-6.210066_pt1 | contig 38738 bp, 38 predicted proteins | sample MGYA00375141_ERZ795057 | MGnify/ENA primary metagenome ERZ795057 (study PRJEB30186, sample SAMN05720163) | activated sludge metagenome | isolation source: Anaerobic digester | place: Hong Kong | collected 2015-01-26 ...
TGATAGCCTATGTTGTAGACGCATGTTCTTGAGTATGTCCATCTTGTATGTGCCAGATATCTATTATAACAGATGAGAAGGCATGTGCCAATTATCAGCCAAACCCCGTGCTCTCATCCCACCACTAAAGTAGTGGGCTTTCTCGCACGGTTCTCGTAAGCCCCATGGAGACGGAGAAAAAAGATATGGGAAAATTGGAAATCCGTGTCCTCAACTCTTCTTTCATACAACGCTCCCCTTCCACTTTCCCCCTGTGGAGAGCTCTTTCATCCATCCCTCATCACCCGTTTCAAGAATCTGTTCCAGCTGCGCAAGTATTTTTTCGGCCACCAGTTTCTGCCTCCGGTAATGTTTGATATGCCGTTTCAAGCTGGCCCATCCGTCTTCAGAATGGTTTCTTATTCTCAGGCAATTCCGGGCGTGCTCCAAGGTTTCCTTCATTTGGGCATCCACATCCCCCCCCGTCAGTTCACTATCGTGCTCCACCGCTTTTACGGGGCAAATATCGTGACAAATGCCGCAGCGAATGCAGTTTTTCATATCCAGCACCGCCACGTTCTCTTCCACCTTGATGGTTCCGGCAGGACAATTCTCCACGCAGATGCCGCAACCTATACAACGCTCTTCATCAATCCAGGGCATAGCTTTATTCTCCTTCCCATAGCTAAAACACACCATTCTTTTTGCCAAACAAGCGCAAGATTATACCCCTAGGGGGCATATGTCAACATGTTTTAGGGGTCTTCCTTTTCAAATTGGGCATTTTAGCGCTCCATGCGAGGAATGCATCGTGTTAGAATGAGGGTTCTTTTGAAAGTAGAGTGGCTACGGAAAGGAGGAGAAGCATCATGGCTTCTTCAGAAAAACAGATAACCACGGTGGTGCTGGTACGTCACGGCGAATGCGATGGAAATCGAGAGGGGCTGTTTCGAGGACGCAAGGATTTTCCGCTCAACTCCGCGGGAATCCGGCAAGCTCAGGCTTTGGCTGAAGAGTTGGGAAACCTGGGAATTTGCAAAATCTACTCGAGCCCTCTTATAAGGGCCCATACCACCGCCACCATGCTCGCAGAGAAAACCGGGGCTCCCCTGGAAATCTGCGAGGGGTTTCAAAACATCACCCTGGGCCCCTGGGACGGGAAATCCAAGGATTTCGTCCAGCGGGAGTATCCCCGGGAGTGGGAACTCTGGCTTTCGAACCCGGAAAAACTGGAGCTTCCCGGGGCGGAAAGCATGAACCTTCTTCAGGAGCGCTCCTTCCAAGCTTTGGAAGAGGTGGTTGCCAGGCATCCGGGCGAAACTCTGGCTGTGGTTACGCACCGGGCACTGCTGAAACCTCTTATCGCAAAATGCCTGGGCATACAAGCTCCCTACTTCTGGAGGGTCCATATCGATACCGCCTCCTACAGTTTGCTGCGGCACGAAAAAGAACGGGGGTATTGCTGCACCCTCCTGAACCAGACGAATCATCTGGATGAACTGATTTCCGAGTGGGTGTGATTTTTCGCAGCATCCCCGAAATCACCACAAACCCGGAGGCTCTCCGCAGGGAGAACTTCCGGGTTTGTCTATGCTCCTGAAATGTGCTCTAAAAAACTCAATCGGGAAAACGGCGTTTTTTGGAAGGTCCCCGAGGGTTTTTTTCCTTTCCTTTGCGGTTTTCTTCTTTTGGAGAAAAGGTTTTTTCCTTTTCCCGGGAGTGTCCCCGGCGAGTCTTTCCCTTTTCCTCCTTTTTGCCGCTGCTTCCGTAAGATCTTTCGGGAAGCAATTTTTCCTCTTTTTCTGCAAGGTCCTTTCGTTTCAGCTGGCCGCAAGCGGCGGCAATATCTCCGCCCCGGCTGCGACGCACCTCCACGTTCATTCCCTTTTCTTCGAGAATTCTCCGGAAATGCGCCACTTTTTCCGGGAAAGGAGCCCGGAAGAAGTCCTCTCCCTCGTTATAAGGTATGAGATTGATAAAAACGGAAAGCCCCCGGAGCCAGGAGTGCAAAGCCTTGGCATGCTCGGAGCCGTCATTGATTCCCCGGAGAAGGAGATATTCGATGGTTATGCGATCTCCCGTTTTTTCCTGATAAAAGAAAAGAGCCTTGCGAAGCTCCTCCAGAGGATGGAGGCGGTTTACCGGCATGAGTTCCGACCGCAGGGCATCATCCGCCGCATGAAGAGATACCGCAAGCCGGGGAGGGCTTTCGAGAAGAGCCATTTTCTGGATGCCTGGAACGATTCCCGCGGTGGAAACCGTAATGTGCCGTATTCCGAGCTGCCGCATTTTAGGGTGATTGAGAATCCGGATGCTTTTGAACAGATTTTCCTGGTTCAACAAAGGCTCCCCCATACCCATGAAAACGATGTTCTGGATGGGGGCCTCCAGCTGTTTTTCCATGGCCAGGAACTGTCCCGTAATCTCCCCGGTTTCAAGATTTCTCTGGAAACCTCCGGAGCCGGTGGCGCAAAAGCTGCAATCCAAGGGACATCCCACCTGTGAGGAAAGGCATGCGGTACGATGCTGCCCATGACGCATGAGCACGCTCTCCACCGAAGCATCGTCCCGAAAGGCCCAGAGATATTTTTTGGTTCCATCCCGGGAGCGGTCTCCCCGAAGGCGCCGGGGGAATCCGAGGACCGCCTTTTCTTCCAGGAGCGTTCGAAGATCCTTGGAGAGGTTGGTCATTCCCTCGAAGGTATCCGTTTTTTTCTCGTAAATCCACTGACAAATCTGATCCGCCCGATACGAGGGCTCTCCAAGGCTTTCCAGGAACTCCTGCCACTCATGATACTCCAAATTCATTCCCCGAATCTTTTCCATCTACCTCATGCTCCTCCAGAGACAGTTTTCATAGGAAACAACGGGGAAATTTCTTTTTTTACAGGAATGATCTTTTCGCATTTCCCTAAAAACAGAAATTCCCCCCGCATTTCGTAAGACATCTTTGCGGAGCCTCCGGGAAACCGTCGTTTCCGGCTTCCTCCGATGCGAGAGCTCCGCAAGTTCAAACCGAAAGCCCCTCCTAGCAGGGCCAGGGTTCGGTAAATTCCGGATAGAGAGGATATTCTCCGCTGAGAGCGATAATTTTCTTCTGGGCCTCTTCTATGCGAGCATCCTCTCCGGGAGACGAAAGAACCATGTCGATGGCCTCGGCAATGCGGGGCATATCCTTTTCGGTCATTCCCCGGGAGGTCACCGCAGGGGTTCCCAGGCGGAAACCACTGGTAACCAGGGGTTTCTCCGTATCGAAGGGAATCATGTTCTTGTTTATCGTAATATTCGCCCGGTCCAGAAGTTTTTCCGCATCCTTTCCCGTTACTCCCCGGGAGGATTTGCAATCCACCAGAACCATGTGGTTATCCGTTCCCCCGGTGATAAGTCGATATCCTCTCTCCTTGAGAGCCTCTCCCAAAGCCTTGGCATTGGCCACCACCGAAGCGGCGTATTTCCGGAAATCTTCGGTCATGGCAAGATGGAAGGCAATGGCCTTTCCCGCCATGGCATGAAGAAGAGGGCCTCCCTGCATTCCCGGGAAAACCGCCCGATCCAAGTCCTTGGCAAATTTTTCCCGGCAGAGAATAAGAGCTCCCCGGGCTCCCCGAAGAGTTTTATGCGTGGTGGTGGTGACAAAATCCGCGTAAGGCACCGGATTGGGATGCACCTTTCCCGCCACGAGCCCCGCGATGTGCGCCATATCCACGAGCAAATAAGCTCCCACTTCTTTTGCTATGGCCTCGAAGCGCTCGAAATCGATGAACCGGGGATAGGCGCTCGCTCCCGCGACGATGAGCTTGGGCCGGTGTTTTTTCGCAAGAGCCTCCACCTGATCGTAATCGATGGTTTCCGTATCCCGGCAAAGCCCGTAGGGAATGATGTCGTACCATTTCCCCGTGAAGTTGAGAGGATGTCCGTGCGAGAGATGCCCTCCCTGATCGAGGCTCATGGCAAGCATGCTGTCCCCGGGCTGAAGCACCGTGAAATAGACCCCCATGTTCGCCTGGGTTCCGGAATGAGGCTGCACGTTGGCATGCTCCGCTCCGAAAAGTTCGCACGCCCGGTTGCAGGCAAGCTCTTCTGCGGTTTCCACGACTTCACATCCGCCATAATACTTTTTATGAGGATACCCCTCGGCATATTTGTTCGTAAAAACCGACCCCTGGGCTTCCATCACCGACCGGGGCACGAAGTTTTCCGAAGCGATGAGTTCCACTCCCTCTCTCTGGCGCTTAAGCTCCCGGCTGAGAAGCGAGTATATCTCGGGATCCGCTTGTTGTATCCGAGCATTCATAAGATCCATTTCCGAACACGACCTCCTTTACTATACAAAGACATTTCTTTCCGATACATTTTCCGGGCCGCTCATATCACGATTCCGGAACTCGAATGATACCATATTTCCCGAAACAGCTCATCTCCGGGGAATGCCGGGAAAAACCTTTTTCTACCAAGGCTCCCGATGGAGCACATCCCCTCCCAGAGTGACGATGACGATCTCCCGGAGATCCAGGAGAGCTACGCTGGCAGGATCCCTTCCCTTGGGAAGGGATGAGGATCCGGGATTGAGGAAGATGGTGCGCTCTTCCCGCTGCACCGAGGCCACGTGGGTATGCCCCGTGATGAGAAGATCCGCTCCGCAGCGAAGCGCCAATTCCCGCACCTCGGAAAAATTTTCTCCGTGCGAGAGGAAAATCAGTTTTTCCCGCCACCAGAGAGGCACCAAGGAAGAAAGTAGAGGCCAGCGGATCATATTCTGATCCACCGGAGCGTCACAGTTCCCCCGGGCGATGAAGAGAGGCATCGGAAATTCGTTGAGAGCCTTCGCCAGCGATTTGGGACCGTACTCTTCGGGAAGAGGATTCCGAGGACCGTGATAGAAGACATCTCCCGCATGAAGCACCGCATCCACTTCACCCCAGATTTTCCGGGCCTCCGTCCACCCCCGGAGATCACCGTGGGTATCCGAAATAATGCCAAGTCTCGGCACGAAACCCCTCCTCTCCTCTTTTTTTACGACTTTTTACGACCTTGCCACTCCAAACGGAAGGTTTTTCCGTCGGCTCGGGGAAAAATACACTATCCCCGTTTTTTCAGCTCCTTCCGGAGCACCTTTCCCACTCCCGAAAGGGGGAAGGACTCCACGAATTCCACCTTCCGGGGAACCTTGTAGTGAGCCAGGCGATCTTTGCAGAAATCGATGAGCTCCCGGGCGGAGACCGCTCCGGGCTCCTGGGAAATGACGAAAGCCTTGGGATATTCTCCCGTAAGATGATGAGAAATGCCTACCACCGTGGCGGCTTTCACCTGGGGATGTTCGTTGAGCACCGCCTCGATCTCCTGGGGATAGACGTTGAATCCTCCCACGATGATGAGATCCGTGGCCCGATCGAGGACGCTCACGTAGCCTTCTTCGTCCACCCGCACCACGTCTCCCGTATTCATCCAGCCGTTGGCGAAACGTTTGGAGTTCATATCCGTATCCCGGAAATAACCTTCCGTTACGGAAGGCCCCTTCACCCAGAGCACTCCTTCTTCGGAGGAGGGCAGAAGATTTCCCGCCTGATCCCGAATTTCCCACTCGTAGCCGGGAAGGAAAGTCCCCACCGTGCCGAGCTTGCTCTTTTCGGGAGAGGGATTGCAGCATACCACGGGAGAGCATTCGGTAAGGCCGTATCCCTGAAGAATGCGGATGCCCAAACGCTTTTCCACCCGTTCCTGAAGGGTTGGATTGAGGCGTTCCCCTCCGGAAACCACGTACTTCAGGGAAGAGGGAAGGGGCATACCTTTTTCCACAGCTCCCAGGAGAAAGGTAAGCATGGTAGGCACCGCCACGAGCACTTCCACCTGAGCCTCCGCCAAGGCCTGAAAGGTATCCTGGAGAGGGGTGAAAGAGGGCTGGGGAACATAAGGGGCTCCCACACAGAGGGGAAGAAGCACGCTTACGGTATAGCCGTAGGAATGGAAGTTGGGAAGCACGTTCATGAAACGGATTCCCTTGCGTATGATGGAAACTCCCTGCTCCAGAGCGGCCACGTTGCCCCAGAGATTTCCGTGGGTCAGGGGAACCGCCTTGGGATTGCCGGTGCTTCCGGAGGTGGCGAAAATCATGGCTATCCGGGGATCGCTGGGAGAAGTGAGAGCAGCCTTGAAAGGAGGCACCGGACCCTCCAGAGGAGCCACCACGCAGGGAACGTGCTCTTTTTCGAATTCCTCCAGCAGAGGGGCCATGCCCTCGTGAATGAGAACTCCCGCGGGTTCCACCTTTTTGATGATCCGTTTTCCCGCTTCCACACCCCCCCGGGAGTTGAGAGGCACCACGGTAGCCCCCAGACGCCAGGCCGCCAGAGAGAGGAGAGCTACCACCGGAGCGTTGGGGCTGAAAATCACGATACGGCTTCCCCGGGTTATACCGCTTTTTTCAAGATTCCGGGTACTTTCTTCCAGAAGGGGGAGAAACTCCTCCCCGCTCCACCATCGATGATCCCACCAGAGAAGAGGGGCGGAAGGATCTTCCTGTATCCGCGAAAGAATTTTTTCCTCAAGACGTGGGTGCATGGGCTGCCTCCTGAATTTCAAAAATTTTTTACATTATACCAACAAACCCCGGAAAGCCTCGAAAAGAAAGGGGAACTTCCTTCGGGCAAACCCCGTTTCCGTTCTTTTTTACCTTGGCCGGGAATTTTTTTCATCTCCCTGCAACCTTCTATCTTTTTTTGAAGCTTTCCGTCATGGAGACGTAAAAAGCGTGGATTTTCTGGCGGTACGAGGTAACGCTCTTTCCCCGGTATCTGTCGAGAGCGTGATCCACGTTGCCCCCTGCATTTCTGAGAGCCTCCCGAAGCATGTAGGTTCCCACGTAAATGTTGGGGCGGGAATGGAGCAGATCCCGGCGGCTTTTGATGGTGGGGAAAATTCGGGGGATCCACTTTTTATTAGCCTCCCAGTTTATCTGCATCAGGCCGTAGGCTATGCCGCTTTTCGCCCCCACCTGCACCGTGGATTCCTTGACGATAATGGCCGCCACGAGAAAGGGATCCACATCGTATTTCCGGCAGATTCTCTCCGTCAGAGCCGCATAAATTTTGGCGGCCTTCGCGCTGACGGAGGGATTCTGCAAACGGAAAAAATCCCTCATCACCAGAACCCGCCGGGAAGCGTATTTTTTGGAGCTGTGCTTCTGCATATACCGGTATTCCGGGCTGGAGCCGAAAAAAGAGACATAGGCTTCGGTGAGGCAAGGATAGAGAAAAAGCGCCACGAAAAGAAAAAGGCCGTACACGACTCCGGAAGAACGTTTCTTTCGCATTCTGCGGTCTCCTCTCCTCTCTTCTTTTCTTTTGGGGTATCCTTGGAAAAAGCATTCACATCATCGTCTTGGGGAGGTCTTTTCATGAAGGTCCATACGGAGTATCTCTGGTTCCATTGCAATGAGCGGAAAGAGCTGGTGCATATCACTCCCCGGCTCGGGGAAATTCTTGACAAGAGCGGTATCCGGGAGGGGATGATGCTGGTTTCCGCCATGCACATCACCTCGGGAATTATCGTAAACGATAACGAACGGGGATTGCATGAGGATATCGCCGCATGGCTGGAAAGGCTGGCTCCCGCAGACCCTTCCTATCATCATCACCGCACGGGAGAGGATAACGGAGACGCCCATCTGAAACGGATACTCGTACACCATCAGGCTCTTCTTCCGGTCACCGAGGGAAAGCTCGATCTCGGCCCCTGGGAGACCGTGCACTACGCGGAGTTCGACGGCCAACGAAGAAAGCGGGTTATCGTCAAGATCATGGGAGCCTGAAAGAACCGGGATTATTTCTTTTTCAAGGATTTTCCCCGCTCGAAATAGCTTCGGGCCTTCTCCTCTTCCCCCAGGAGCAGATAGAGATTCCCCAGCCCTTCCAGGGCATCTTCCTGATCCGGTTCGAGAGAGAGCACTTCGAGATATGCCGTCTCGGCGAAATCATATTTCTCCTGCTTCTCGCAAGCTTCGGCGTACCCGAGAAGGGGATCCCAAAGAGAAGGATCCTTCTCGTGGGCCTGGCGGAAAATTTTCTCCGCCTCCCCGAAGCGCTTCAGCTCCAGAAGGGTCCAGCCCATGCCGTTCAAGGGATAGGGATCTCCGGGAGAATGACGCACCGCCTGCCGAAAGGCTTCGAGAGCCTCGGTATGGCAATGCCGGTCGTAGAGAGACCAGCCGAAACCGTTCCAGAGATCGCCGCTCCTCTCGTCCAGGGCAAGCCCCTTCCGGAAGGCTTGTTCCGCCCTCGAAGGATTCCCCTTTTCCAGAAGGCACCATGCCAAACCGCTCCAGGCCTGGGGAAATTGGGGGTCCACCGCCGTGAGATTTTCGAAAACCCGAACGCCCTCTTCGTAGCGTTCGAGATCGAAATAAACCCACCCCAGGCCGAGAAGGGCATTTACGTTCCGGGGAGGCTGCTGAAGAGCTCGAAGCAAAAACCGTTCCGCCTCCTCGTAGCGCTGCTGCTCGAGGTAGGTCCAGCCCAAGCCGATCATGGCATCGAGATTCCGGGGATCCTTGGCGAGAGCCTGGGAAAAAAGATCTTCCGCCAGGGAGTACCCTCCTTCGTCGTAATGGGTCCATCCGAGACGGCAGAGATCTTCCGGAGAAAAGTGGTACATCTCCTCAGCCCCAAGAGGATCTCCCAAGCCGAGAAAAAACATGCAAAGGAGCGAAAAAACGAGTTTATTGCCGGTGTTGCCACATCTTTTGAAAGTTTTCAACAGCCCCTCCTTACGATCTAGTGGGTTGTTCCACATTATATTGTGCCTTTGAATGGGAGCCTCCGCTTGTGTGTCCCCTCGGCTCCCGAGTAGTCGAACCGCTCCCTTGCTTTGCTGCTCCGGCCCGTCGCCCCAGATGCACCGTCCTTGGCGCAACTGGGGCTTGCCGGCACGTCCTGTGCCGGCACCGGGCCTCCACGACGCAAAGCTACACTCGCCGACCACTATGTCGCTGCCGGGGGCACACAAGCTCCAGCTCCCGGATTTCAGCTGAGATCATAATATAAGCAGGAATGATGCACTAGGCCAATACCATGCCGGGGTTCGGAGAGAGAGCCAGATCCCCCCGGCGCCCCCGCATATATCCGTTGTATCCCGCTGCGGCGATCATGGCGGCATTATCCGTACAGAGCGCAGGAGGAGGAAGGAAGATCTCTCCTCCTGGTATTTCCAGGAGCCCCTGGCGAAGCCCCCGATTGGCCGCCACACCTCCGGAGACCGCTACTCGGGAGAGGCCGGTATGCTTCATGGCGAGCCGCACCTTTCCCGTGAGAGAGGCCACCACCGCCCGCTGAAAGGAGGCACAGAGATCCTCCAGGGGAAAAGGAGAAGGGCCTTCTTTTTTGAGGGCTTCGATCTTCCAGAGTACCGCAGTTTTGAGGCCGCTGAAACTGAAATCCATCTCCGGACTGTTTCCAAGGGGAACCGGCAAATCGAAGGCCCCGGGATCGCCTTGCGCCGCCAGGGCATCCACCTTGGGTCCCCCGGGATACCCCAGATCCAGCATTTTCGCGACTTTATCGTAGGCCTCTCCCGCGGCATCGTCCCGGGTTCGTCCCAGGAGTTCGTAAATTCCGTAATCCCGAACGAGCACGATTTCCGTATGCCCTCCGGAAACCACGAGATTGAGAAAGGGGGGCTCCAGAAAAGGGGAATGGAGCACGTTGGCGAAGATGTGCCCCTCCAGATGGTTTATCCCGAGAAGAGGAAGATCCCACCCCTGAGCGAGCCCCTTGGCGGACATAACACCCACCAGGAGAGCTCCCATGAGACCAGGGCCCTGAGTGACCGCAATGAGGTCGATCTCCCGGGAGGGATCCTGAATCCCCCCCCGCAGAAAGAGCTCCCGCAGAAGAGGAAGAAACATCTCCTGGTGCCGCCGGGAAGCCATTTCGGGAATAACCCCTCCATAGGGAGCGTGCTCCTCGATCTGGCTGGCAAGGACCTCCGCAAAGACGGTACGGGCTCCCCGGAGAAGGCAGAGCCCCGTCTCGTCACAGCTGGTCTCGATACCGAGAGTACAGAAGGATTCCGGATTTTTCGTCAATTCCCGCATCCCGCACACCCCGAACAGGAACCGCTGCAGCAGCTCTTCCGGCGCCTTTCTCCCTCTTCGTGGATGAGCACCTTTCCCCGGCATTCGGGACAGCGCCCCAGGGGGCGTTCCGATTCGAACCGAACACCGCAAGCGGCACAGCGATAAACGTGTTTTTCCATCATCCTTCACCTCGCAAGGAAAGCACATTTCCTCTGCCCGTAAAAGGGGCCCATCCCCTCACGGGTATAAATTTTTTCGGAATCTCCGAAAGCCGAACAGTTTACAATAAGAATATCTCCTCCTCCGGAGGAGACACCAGAACCGACTGCACCGGTTCTGCGGCTAAATGCCTCAGCCGGAGCCGGACGTACCCTTGCGGGGTTTTTCTCCTTCTTCGTGAACGAGAATTTTCCCCCGGCATTCAGGACAGCTCTGACGGGGTTCCTCGGATTCGAAACGGTGACCGCAGGATACACAGCGATAGATATGTTTTGCCACAGCATTTCACCTCCCTGGCACAGTAAAAGAAACCATATATTCTCCGTAAGCTATTTCGGTAATTTTCCCGGAAATCCGGGGAACTCCGAAGGCAAACACCCCCTGAACTTCCGAGGGAAGCTCCCCCCAGGGGAAAAAAGCTTTGTTGGTAAGAACGTCTTTCCAGGAGATCCGGTAATCTCCCACCCGAATCTCTTCAGGAGAGAAGTTCCAGGGAAGAAGGGACTTGTAGCGTACCACGAAAAGATCCCTTCCCTTGAGCTCCGGGCTTCCGAAATACTGGCATTCTTTCCGGAACCAATCGGGAACGGATCCCCAGCCCTCCTTACGAGCCCGGTCGATGAGAGGCTTGTCCACGTAGATGAACTCCACCTGCCCCCGGGAACCGATGATGAGATCCCCCAAGGCCTGTCCTTCCACCCAGAGATGTGCCTGGCGCTCTTCGAGAAGCTCCTCGAAATTTTTGGGTTTTCCCTGAGCACTCCAGGGAAGAAAACAGAAACACCCCAGGAAAAGTATAGCAAAAAGGATTTTTTTAGGGATCATGCGTTCTCCTCACTTTCCTCCATCAGCCGGGCACATTCCTCGGGAGAGAAGAGATAGGAGGTGTTGCAGAAGCGACAGCAGAGCTCCTGAGCTTCCGAGGGAGGATTTTCTCCGGAGAGAGAAGCCTTCACCAGCGAGGCCGCAAGCTCCCGGGAGCAGTTACAGGAAAAGGAGAAATCCCCCTTGCCGAGCCACTCTATTTTCCATTTTCCCGCCACTGCCCGAAGCAGTTTTTCCGGATCCTCATACTCCTCCGCCAGAGAGCTTACCGCCGGAAGAACCCGAAGCGTTTCTTCCAGCTCTCCGATAAAGGACTCCTCCGCATCCGGAAGAAGCTGAATCATATATCCTCCGGCTCCGCGAACCCTTGTATCGTCCAGAAGAACCCCCAGAGCCACCGCCGAAGGAATCTGTTCGGATTGCACGTAATAGGTAGCCAGATCCTCCGCTACCTCCGCCGAAGCGAGGGGGATGGAGGTATGAACGGGCTCCTTCATGCGGATATCCTTTACCACCGTGAGAAGTCCGGGAATGCCGATTCCCCGGGAGACGTCGATTTTCCCCTTTTCGTTGGGAGGAAGCTCCACGGAAGGATTTTCCACGTAGCCTCTCACCCCTCCCCGGGCATCCGCATCCGCTATCACCGCTCCCAGAGGGCCTTTGCCTTCCGCGCGAAGCATCACCCGGGTTCCTTCTATTTTCTGATCCGCCGCCATCATCATGGCTCCCATGGAGAGCCGTCCCAAGGCTGCGGTTCCCAACCGGGAAAGATGGTGAATCTCCCGAAGCCGCTGCACCAAAGAGGTAGCCTGCACTACGAAGGCCCGGGCCTGTCCCTCCGCGAGAAGCGCCCGATGTACCGAAGCCTCGGACACGGGGGGAAGAGCATTATTATCTTCAGTCATGAGAATCTCCTTTCCTCGTTAGAGCCTGTCGAATCCACTGCCATTCATGAGTTCCCACGTACCGGGTGGTGGCGCCGTACAAAAACACTCCTAAAAGAAAGGCTCCTCCGAACCAGAGCCCCCGAAAAGCAAAGCCCGCCTCCAGGGGATAGGGAAGAAGAGTTGCATACCCCCCTACTCCCGCAAAAAGCCAACAAAGCCCTATGGTCACCCGGATAATCCAGGAGAGAGGAAAAAGAGACTCCCCCTCGGATATTTCCCTTCGGAGAAGAGCATATCCCACCAGAGCCGCGGCGGTAAAGGCAAGAGCGGAGGAGAGAGCCAACCCCCGAAAGGAGAGAACCCGCATGAGCGCCAGGGAACAGGCGAGATGCGTGATAACGCTGGTAAGGGTTACGATTACCGCCTTTTTGGCGAATCCCCGAGCGTAGAGGCCCCTGAGAAGGATGGTGTTGCAGGCCATGCCGGGAAGTCCCAGGGCATAACAGGCGAGAGCTCCGCTTGTGGCCTCCCAGGCCCAGGGTGAAAAGGCTCCCCGGTAGAAGAGAAGGTGCACCATGGGCTTGGCCAGGAGAAGCATTCCCACCATCACCGGAAGCACCACGAAACAACCGAAGCGCACCGCATCCTGCAATGCCCCGAGAAAGCTCAAATCGTCCTCGGGTTCGATTTTGGAAAGCATGGGAAGTACCGCCTGGGAGATGGCGATGACGAAAAGTCCCAGAGGAAGCTGCAGAACCCGATCCGCATAGTTAAGCACCGAGATGGCTCCGGGCTCCAGATAGGAGCCGAGGACTTTGCTGATTACCGGCATGAGCTGGTTGAGAGAGAGCCCCGCCGCATAGGGGAGAAAGAGGGTGAGCACCCGGCGGAGTTCCGAATCCTCCCGGCGGGGCAAAGCCGGTATCAGGGGCATGCCGAGCCGAAGCGTCCAGAGCCACTGCAGCCCCATCTGAGCCACTCCTCCCAGGAGCACTCCCCATACGAGAACTCCCGGATCCCCTCCCTGCCGGGCAAAGACGAGAAGGACTCCGATAAATACCGCATTGCTCAGGGCGGGGGCTACGGCGGGAACGAAAAACCGGTCCATGCTATTGAGCACTCCCATGGCGAGAGCCGCCACGGAAACCAGAAGCAGAAAGGGAAAAAGAGAACGGGTAAGGCTTACCGCCGTCCGAAAGGCTTCGCTCTCGAATCCCGGAGCCATGAGGCGTACCAGAAGAGGGGATCCCCACATTCCCAGGAGCACCACCAGAATACCCGCTCCGAGAAGTACCGTCAGGGCCTGCCGGGCGAGCTGCAGCGCCCGGGGGCGCCCCTCCCGGGTAAGAAGCCGCGAAAAGACGGGAATGAAGGCCGCCGAAAGGGCTCCCTCCGCCAGAAGTTGCCGGGAGAGATTCGCCAGGGTATAGGCCACGTAAAAGGCATCGAGCTGGCGGGTAGCTCCGAAAAAGGCGGCGATAAGGATTTCCCGGACAAGTCCGAGAACCCGGCTGGCACAGGTTCCGAACATCATGATCAAGGCGTGACGCACCATCCGGGCGCTTCGACGAAGCATAGGCATCTTTCCTCCATTATGCATATCCAATGCATATCCACGGATCCCGCTCCCTGAGGAGCTGCTGAAAAAATCTCTTTTTCTGGTATGATTCTGTTCCGGGAAAATCATACGCCAAAGGACGTGTTTCTATGAGTTTTACATCTTCAGAGCCCCTCATGATCTGGGGCATGGGCAATCCTCTTCGCCGGGACGACGGAGCGGGAGTCCGGGCGGCGGAACTTCTTCTGGAACGGCTCCGCCCCGAGGAGGGATACGAAATCCGGATTTGCGAAACCCAACCGGAAAATTTTCTGGGACTTCTCCGCCGGATCCCTCCAAAGATTCTACTCATCTGCGATGCCTCGGAGATGGGATTGCCCCCGGGCAGCCTGGGACGCTTCACCCCCCTGGAAATGGCCCAGGAAAACTGGTCCACCCACGGCTATCCCCTGGATAAACTCCTCCAGCCTTTTCTGGGAGCCTTTCCCATAATCTGCCTGGGAATTCAGCCGGAATCCACCGAGTGGGGGACAGAGCTTTCCTCCAAGGTGGAAAAGGGAGTTCGCCATTTGGTGGATCTCGTAGTGGAGAACCGTTGGGAAGAAATTCCTTCCCTGGCAAAGAAAGAACATTCTACCAGTTGAAACGCTCTCCGAGATAAAACTTTTTCGCCACGTCGCTTTCCGCCACTACTTTGGGAGGCCCTTCCACCACCACCTGTCCCTGATGGATGATACAGGCACGATCGGTGATGGCAAGGGTTTCCCGAACATTGTGATCCGTCAGAAGAACTCCGAACCCCTTTTTGCGGAGCCGGAGAATGATCTGCTGTATTTCGTACACCGCGATGGGATCGATACCGCTGAAAGGCTCGTCCAGAAGAATGAATTCCGGCAACCCCGCGAGACACCGGGCGATTTCCGCCCTCCGGCGTTCTCCTCCGCTCAAGGCGTATCCTTTGACATCCAGGACTTTCTCCAACCCCAGCTCCTCCACAAGGCTTTCGTAGATTTCTCTCTGTTCCGACCGGGGATGTCCATGTTCTTCCAGCACCAGGCGCAGATTTTCCCGCACCGTGAGATCCCGGAAAATCGAAGCTTCCTGGGGAAGATATCCCATGCCGAGCCGGGCCCGCTGATACATGGGCAAATCCGTCACATCGGTGCCATCGAAATGGATCTTTCCTTCATCCGGCGACACAAGCCCCAAGATCATGGAGAAGGTGGTGGTTTTTCCCGCTCCGTTGGGCCCCAGAAGCCCCACGATCTCTCCCTGCCCCACGGTAAGCCGCACCGAGGAAACCACCCGGCGGCGCCGGTAAGTTTTACTCAAACCCCGGGCGGCAATACGACGTATCATAATTCAATCCCCCACGGTAAAGACAAGCTGCGGTTTCCCCTTGGCCTCGATAACTCGCGTGGCCAGGCGAAAGACCAAATTTTCCGCCTTCACCGTACGGTCTCCCTGTTTGGCGAAGGCCCCGCCGGAGATCACGAGAGTTCCCCGGGCGAGGGAGTAGATGCACTTTTCTCCGGTAATGCGAACCGGGGTGCCCCGGGATCCCAGGGTTTCCATAACCACGCCTCCCGAAGCGATGACTTCGGTTACGTCCTCTCCCTCGAGACGCCCCTCGAGAACGGGAGCTCCGAGCCGCACTCCCTCCCGGGCATCTTCGAAACGCTGCATTCCCTTGACCCAAAAACGGTCCCCCTTGCGGGTGGTAAGCTCCGCCTCGAAGGTCCTCTCTCCCCAGGCGCCGTAAACGTCTCCGCTGGCGGTATAGTGGGGAATGTCCTTGAGCCTCCAGAGAATTTCGGAAGCCCTGACGGTATTTTCTCCCAGAAGCGCCTCCACCTTGCCGAAGGCCTCGATCCGGGGCTCTTCTCCCAGGGGATGATAGGAGATGCTCTCACAGGAGAAATGTAGTTTCCGGTCGGGCATACGACACTCTACGGATCCCTCCAGGTGAAAGAAGGAGCCGTCGCTCTTTCCCCATCCCCTGGAAGCGGTAATAACTGAATCCCCCCGCAGAATGCGCACATCCCCTTCCACCGAAAAGGTTTGCGCTCCCGGCTCGTAACGCATGACCTCAGCGGAGAGGCGCACTTTCTCTCCCCAGGCCGCAAAGGCGAGGATCAGCACCAACAGCAGCGCCCCCGCATATCGTATTCGCCATGTTCCCATGGATTTCGCCTCCAAAAGAAAAACTGGGGCCTCCTGAAAAACGCCCCAGCCATTGTACCAGACCTTACGCCCTTCTTCCTAAGAAGTCTTACGGGATCTTGGAGAAAGCTTTTTTCTGCGGCCACCGGGAAAAGAGAGCCTCCGCCGGAAGGAATTCTACAGAAGCCCCTTTTCGAGAAGGGCCTCTCCGATCTGCACCGCGTTAAGAGCCGCTCCCTTGCGGAGATTATCCCCCGCCACCCAGAAAGAGAGGGTCTTCGGAAAATCCGGCTCTCCCCGGAGCCGCCCCACCTGCACGGGGTCGGTATTCGCCACGTTCCGCTGAAGAGGATAGAGGTTGTTCCGGGGATCGTCCGCCACGGTTATTCCCGGAGCCCCCCGGAGAAGCTCCCGGGCCTCCTCGGGCGAAAGAGAATTCTCGAAGGTAGCGGTTACGGAAACTCCGTGCCCCCGGAAAACCGGAACCCGCGTGGCGGTACAGGATACCCGCAAATCCGGAATATGAAGAATCTTTCGGGATTCCCGCATCATCTTCCACTCCTCCTGGGCAATTCCCGCTTCGTCGAAATCCCCGATGTGGGGAAGTACGTTGAAGCCGATGGCATGGGGATAGATGCGGGGAGACCAGGGAGAATCTTCCAGCACACTCCGGGAGGATTCCTCCAGTTCCCGGAGCGCGGCGATTCCCGTACCCGCCACGGACTGAAAGGTTACCGTCACCAGGCTTCTAAGCACCGCCTTCCGGTGCAGCGGCGCCAGGGCCACCACGGTCTGGATGGTGGAACAGTTGGGATTTGCCACAATACCCTTATGGCGGGCCAGATCTTCCGGGTTCACTTCGGGAACCACCAGGGGAATGTCCTCCACCATGCGCCAGGCGGAGCTGTTATCCACCACCACCGCTCCCGCCTCCGCCGCCAGGGGAGCCCACTGCCGGGAAGGACCTCCGCCGGCGGAGAAGAGCGCCAGATCGACTCCCCGGAAAGCCTCGGGAGATACCCGGCGCACCGTAATCTCCTCGCCCCGAAAGAGCACCTTTTTCCCCTCGGACCGGGGGGAGGCAAGAGGAAGCAGTTCCTTCACGGGAAAGTTCCTCTGCTCCAGAATTTGCACCATCTCCCGCCCCACCAGGCCGGTAGCTCCGAGTACGGCTACTCGCATGGGGCGGCCTCCTCCACGAATTTCCTGTGAAGCGCCTTTACCGCTTCTTCCGCCCGGCCTGCTTCCACCACGCAGGTTATGGTGAGAGCGGTGGAGGAAATCATGTCGATATTGATTCCCAGCTCCGCAAAGACCGAAAACATCTGGGGAGGAACCTCTGGATGGTTTCCGATACCCGCTCCAATAACGGAAACCCGGGCCACTTCGGTATCGAAATTAACCCCCTGGGCTCCCACCTTCTCCACATATTTCGTGGTTACCCGGATGGCTTCACCCAAATCGTCCTTGCGGACCAGAAAGGCGATGTCGTTCATATCCCCTCGCATGACGCTCTGAATAATCATTTCCACCGCAATACCGCTTTCCGCGAGAAGTCCGAAAAATCCCGCGGCGATTCCCGGCTTGTCCGGAACTCCCAGAACCGCGATTTTCGCCACGCTTCTATCGTGTGTTACCGAATGGACGTAGAGCTTTTCGTTTACGTTATCCCGCATAACCCATGTTCCCTCCTCTTCCGTAAAGGACGATCCCACATAGACCGGCACGCCGTAGCGAGAGGCCATTTCCACGCTTCGGGCCTGGAGCACCCTGGCCCCGAGAACCGCCATTTCCATGCACACCTCGTAGGAAATTTTCCGCAGTTTCCGGGCCTTTTGGACGATTCGGGGATCCGCGGTAAAAACCCCCTCCACATCCGTATAGATGTGGCATTCATCCGCTTCGAGAGCGCAGGCCAAGGCCACCGCGGAGAGGTCCGATCCTCCTCTTCCCAGGGTGAGCACGTCCCCCTTGGAGGAAGCCGCCTGAAAACCCGCCACCACGGGGACCAACCCCTCTTCCATATCCTCTTCGAGAAGAAAGGGCTGCAATCGCCGGATACGCCCTTCCATGTGATACCCCTCCGCGAGAATGCCCGCCTGGGGTCCCGTATAGGAACGGGAAGATATTCCCGCCGCCCGAAGAGCCATGGCCACCAGGGCGATAGTCTGCTGTTCTCCCGTGGCCAGAAGCTGATCGATTTCCCGGCGGTCCGAAGCTCCGAGCTGTCCCGCCATGAAAAGAAGCCCGTCAGTGGTTTTTCCCATGGCGGAGACCACCACCGCCACCTGGTATCCCTTTCGAACAAAGGGAACGACCCGTTCCGCCACGGCCTGGATTCTTCCGATATCCGCCACGGAGGTTCCTCCGAATTTCATCACCATACGTTTCATCAGGCATGCCCCTCCTCCAACACCGCTCCCCGAAGGTCGAGATGAAGTACGAAAAACCGGGATCGCACGCCGCACTGAGAAAAAATGTGACACATGCGTTCCGCCAGGGACTGAGGATTGCCCCGCACGAAGGCAAGCATGCTGGGTCCGGATCCGCTGATGGCCATACCCAGGCACCCCGGCACTTCCCGAACTTCTTCGAGAATCCGTTCTCCTCCGGGAAAAAGCTTGGCCCGAAACTGCTGATGCAGTTTATCCTCCATGGCCCAGGGAAGGAGATCCCACTTTCCCGTGGCCCAGGAAGCCGCGAAAAGCGCCGCCCGGCTTACGTTGAAAACCGCATCCTCCAGGGGAACTTCCCGGGGAAGGGCCTCTCGGGCGGAAGAGGTAGCCACGTGAAATTCCGGCACCGCCACCACCACTTGCATATCCTCGGGAAAGGAAGTGAGCCGCACGTAGCGCAGATCCTTTCCGTCCCAGCAGCTTATAACGAGCCCCCCGATACAGCAGGGAACCACGTTGTCCGGATGCCCTTCGAGACGCACCATAAGAGGAAGCAATTCTTCCCGGGAAAGAGGCCGCTTTCGAAAGGCATTGGCAAGAAGCACCCCTCCCACCACGGCCCCCGCAGAGCTGCCGAGACCCCGGCAGAGAGGCACCGCGTTCTGAGCCCGGAAAGCCATGCCCGGAGCGGGCTCTCCCCAGGCTTCAAAGGCCTTCTCGTAAGACTGGATCACCATATTCTCCCGAGGATTCCGAAGCCCTCGGCTCCCTTCACCGTAAATCTCCATGCGATACTTCCCCGGAGGAAGTTCTTCGAGAACATCGTATACGTTATAAAAGGAGAGAGCCATTCCGAGGGTGTCGAATCCGGAACCGAGATTGGCGGTGGTGGCAGGCACCCGAACCCGAAAAAGCCGGTTCATGCGAGAAGCACCTCCTTCAGGGCATCCCAGGAATTGTCCACCTCCCGAGGAGAGGGAACGTTTTGGATAGCCGTATCGGGATCCTTCAGACCATTTCCGGTAAGCACCATGGTTACCGTGATTCCCGAGGGAAGCTCTCCTCGGTGTTTCATGGCCAGAAGCCCCGCCAGAGGAGTCGCGGAGGCGGGCTCCGCAAAAAGACCTTCCCGGGAAGCGAGGAGCCCCTGAGCATGGAGGATCTGCTCGTCCGTTACACTCTGAAAAACTCCCCGGGATTCCCGCACCGCCTCCCGGGCTTTCTCGGCATTCACCGGGCGTCCTATGCGTATGGCGGTGGCCACGGTTTCCGGAGCGTCACAGGGAAGCCCCGTCACGAGAGGCGAGGCTCCCGCAGCCTGAAAACCCATCATCCGGGGAATCGAATCGATTCGTCCGAGCTTCTGATACTGGGCATATCCCTTCCAGTAGGCAGTAATATTTCCCGCATTCCCCACGGGAATGGCATGCCAATCCGGAGCACTTCCGAGATCTTCGCAAATTTCCCAGGCTCCGGTACGCTGTCCTAAAAGACGATAGGGGTTCACGGAATTCACGATGGCGATGCCGAGATCCTCCGAAGCTTTCCGGGCCAAATCCAGGGCATCGTCGAAATTCCCCCGAATACCCACCACTCGGGCTCCATACATAAGAGCCTGGGCAAGTTTACCGAGGGCCACCTTGCCTGCGGGAAGAAGCACGTAACAGGGAATTCCGGCGCTTGCCGCATAGGCTGCGGCGGAGGCGCTGGTATTCCCCGTGGAAGCGCAGATAATCCCTCGGGCTCCCTCCTCGAGAGCCTTGGAGACCGCCAGCACCATGCCGCGATCCTTGAAAGACCCCGTGGGGTTCAATCCTTCGTATTTGGCGTAGAGAGCGATATCCATCTCCTTCGAGAGATTGCCGCAAAAAATCAGGGGCGTTCCTCCCTCGCCTCGATCGAGAAGAGGCGTGTTCTCTCCCACAGGTAACAAACTTCCATATTTCCGTAATATCCCCCGCATGTTATGCACCCCCTGAATATAGAGAAAGGGCCCTCCCGTCCTTGAAGACGGGAAAGCCCGCGGTTCCACTTCAATTCCGGAAAAGTTTCCGGCCCTTGTCTGCGCTGTTCGGGGCGCACCCCACACCTTGACCTCCGGCGAAAAAAGCCGAAGTTTTCAGTATTCGCTCCGGGCTGGTAGGCGCATCTCTTTCGGGAGCCTCGGTTTCAGCAATCCCCCGGGCCTCTCTGTCCTGAAAGCTTTCGATGCGACAGATCCCTTCCTCACGAGTTTTTTATTTGTAACATTGGAGGAAAATATACGAGGAACATGGAAAAATGTCAAGAAAAGGATTGCCCAAAAAGCATAACTTTGTTAGAATTTGCCGTCAGCATAGGTCTGCAGTAATCCAGGGGGAGGTAAAGCCATGGCACAATCCCAGAAAATAGCGGAAGAAAAATACATTCCCATGACCCGGGAAGGGTACGAGGAGCTCAAGGGGGAACTTATATTCCTTCGTACAGAACGGCGGTCGGAGGTGGCCCGGAAGCTGGAGGAGGCCCGGGGATTCGGCGATTTGAGCGAAAATGCGGAGTACCATGCGGCGAAAGAGGAACAGGCCCAGGTGGAGGCACGAATCCACTGGCTCGATTCCCGGCTGAGCAAAGCCAAGGTTTTGGACGTGACGAGCATGGATACCAGCAAAGTAGCTTTGGGAACCACGGTAACCTTTATGGATCTGGAGCGGGAGACGGAATTTTCCTATACCATCGTAAGCTCCGAGGAATCGGACCCCAAGAAAAACCGCGTTTCCGCATCGAGCCCGGTGGGGCAGGCTCTTCTCGGCAAGGAGTCGGGAGATGAAATACAGGTGAGAGTCCCCAAGGGAACCCGGTCCCTCAAAATCCTGAACATCTCGGTGAAATCCTAGAACAACCTCCATATCCAATATCCGGATCGAAAGAACATAGAACACACGTTCACAACTCCTGCAAGGAGGTTTGTGATGCTGTATCGTGGGACGGCAGAGGACACCCTCCTGTCGTCCCTGTAATTTTTTAGGAGGCGCGTAACAATGAGTCCGCAACAGTGGTTGGCTTTGGGAATTTTCATCGTCACCTTCGGCCTGATCGTATCCGAAAAGGTTCATCGGCTGAAGGCTGCATTGATGGGATTTTGCGGCGTATTGCTGCTTCATCTCGTAACCCAGGAACAGGTTTTCGATTTCATCGATTTCAATACCATAGGCCTTCTTATCGGTATGATGATTCTCGTGGGCATCGTCAAAGAGACCGGATTGATCCAGCTCGTGGCGATAAAGGCCATCACCCTGAGTCGGGGGAACCCCTGGCACCTCCTGGTCGCTCTCTCTCTTCTCACGGCACTCATTTCAGCCCTTCTCGACAACGTTACCACGGTGCTTCTTATCGGCCCGGTAGCCCTGGCGGTATGCGAAACCCTGGATATTCATCCGGAGCCCTTCATCTTCGCGGAAATTTTTTCCTCCAACATCGGCGGCACCGCCACCCTTATCGGAGATCCTCCCAACATTCTCATCGGCTCCGCCGCAAATTTAAGCTTCAACGACTTTCTTTTCAATCTCACTCCTCCGGTTTTGCTGGGGCTGATCATCATGTACATCATGCTTTTCTTCATGTTTCGGCAAGATCTGAAACCCCGCCTGGATACTCCGGTGGTGCTGGAAAAATTCTCCGCCCCCCGGCATTCCACGCTGGACAAAAAGCTTACCTATCGCACCCTGGGTGTGTTGGCGGGAGTTCTGATAGCCTTTACCATGCACCATCACCTGGGATACGAGGCCGCCACCATCGCTCTCACGGGGGCTGCAATGGGGCTGCTTCTCTGCCCGATCCCGGTACAGAAGCCTCTGGAGGAAGTGGATTGGATCACCATTCTCTTCTTCTCCGCCCTTTTCATGCTGGTAGGAACCCTGGAGCATCTGGGAATTATCGATATCGCCGCGGAGAAAATGGTGGCAATTATAGGAAACCGCCCCAAACTCCTCTCCATGTCTCTCATTTGGGGCTCCGGCATCATTTCCGCCATTGTGGACAACGTACCCTATACGGCGGCGGTGATTCCTCTCGTGCGCAACGTGGCACACCTTTCGGGGATGGATCCCCTCCCTCTCTGGTGGTCTCTGGCCCTGGGGGCCTGCCTGGGAGGTAACGGTACTCTTGTAGGAGCCTCGGCCAATCTGGTTATGGCGGGAATCGCGGAAAAAGGAGGATACAAGATCTCCTTCAAGGCCTTTCTCCAGCGGGGAGTGCTCCTTATGATCGCCACCCTTCTCTCCTCCTCGGTGTACGTATATTTACGCTACTTTCTCTAGTGGGTTGTTCCACGTTATAGTATGCCCCTGGATGGGAGCCTCCGCTTGTGTGTCCCCTCGGCTCCCGAGTGGTCGAACCGCTCCCTTGCTTTGCTGCTCCGGCTCCAAGAGTTCACCCAAAACCACAATATAAGCAGGAATGATGCACTAGAAGCTCTTCCGTAAAAAAAGAATGCACAAAAGAAAAAAGGGCGGGAACTTCCTTGAAGGAGGTTCCCGCCCTTTTGCCGTAAAAGCATTCTACTCAAAATCCCCGTATTTTCCAGGAGACCTCCACAATCCGGGAAACCAGCTCCGGGAAGTCCCATCCCCAGGCAGCGGCGGCCTTGGGCACCAAGCTGGTATCGGTCATCCCCGGAGCGGTATTCACTTCGAGAAAAAAGGGCTCTCCTCCGGGAGAGAGTCGCACATCCGCCCGGCTGTAGACCTGAGCCTGCACCGCCCGGTGAGCTTCCAGGGCGTAGCGGCGAATCCTCTCCGTCATTTCTTCGGAAAGAGGAGCGGGAGCGAGGTATTCCGTGGCTCCCTTGGTATATTTCGAATCGTAGCTGTAAAAACCCGATTTGGGCCGGATTTCCACTATGGGCATGCTCTCCGCCCGGGTGCCCTCGTCCCACACCGTCACGGTAAGCTCTCTTCCGGGAATATACGCCTCCAGGAGAATGCGGGAATCGAACTGCCGGGCGTACCGTACCGCCTCTTCGAGCTCCTCCGGAGAGTGCACCACGGAAATTCCCACGGTGCTTCCGCAGCTTTCGGGCTTTACCACGAGCCCTTCGGTTTCGAGATGATGCATCAGGGAAGAATCTTTCCAGGGACATGCGTCGGAAAAACCTTCGCACCACCAGGGAGTAGGAATATGATGCTGCACGAAAAGAAGCTTGCTGAGGTTTTTCTCCATGGCCATCATGCAGCCCCGAGGCCCCGTACCGGTATAGGCCAGGCCATGCATTTCCAGAAAAGCCTGAAAGACCCCGTTTTCTCCCCAAGATCCGTGAAGAGCGATAAAGACGAGAATCTCCTCTTTCTTTCCCACAAAAGGGAGAATATCCGAAGCTTTATGGAGCACCACTCGTTCCGCCTCGTATCCTCCCGCAAGCAACGCCCGGGTTATCGCCTCGCCGCTGGCGAGAGAGACTTCCCGCTCCGGTCCCTCACCTCCCGAGGCCACCAATACTTTTTTCGGTCCCTTTTTTTCCATTCTTCACCAACCCGCACAGATTTCGAGACATTTCCGAGGAACGAAAGCCCCGGGGGAAAATCCCGCCGCCAATCCCGGCACAGGGGCTCTCCCCTGCTACGGATTCACGACGGATGGAATCTCTTTCTCACATTATTGCCAGGGTTTGGGAGGAGCCGGAAGATCCTCGGGTTTTTCTCCGGGGATTTCCACCTTTTCCTGGCCTATGGCAAAGGGGGTTTCGGGAAAGGCCAGAATAGAGATGCGCAGCCCCGCCCAATTGTCGTCATCGTCTCCCCGGTCATCCCGGTAAACAAGCTCCCAGGCCATACAGTCCGTTTCGTAGCCAAGCCAGTAAACCATCTCCCGGAGATCTCCCTCCAGATTGTCGTACCCTCCCCGAACCGCTATGGTCCAGTTTTTATCGATGGTATAGCTTATTTTCTGGTAGATGTCCTCACGCTCGTCGAAACTATCCCAATTCATGGGGGATTTGCCGGATACCCAGCGGCGCACGTAGGAGGTACGCATTTTGAGTACCCCCAAAGGCCAGGATATTCCCAAAGTGGCTTCGGTAACTTCCTGGCTCTCTTCTTCGTCCAAAAGAGCCCGATCCGCGTCGTAAAGATATTTCATGTAGAGAGCCTTCCAGAAGGGCACGAAACGTCCCCGGGAATCCCCCTCGCCGTAAAGTTCCAGTCCGTATCCCTTCCGGCTGGCATCGAGACCGTCTTCTTCGTACTCTCCGGCGGTGCCGAGAATGCGCCACCAGCCTCCGCTGGCGGTATCCCGAAACCAGGGGGAGTAGACAAAAAATTCCGGATCTCTCCACAGGGTGCCCCGGTAGGTCACTCCCGCCCGTTTTTCGATCTCCACATATTCTCTCTGGCTCCACATGAGGGAGGCCCGCCACTTCGCCTTGTTATAGTGGAGCCCCCAGCGGGCGCGCCAACTGGAATCTTCGGTCTCCTCGTCGTAGGTATATTCCGAGACCGCTTCGAGAGAAAGCCCCGGTACGATCTCCTGGGTAAGGGCCGCCACTCCCTCCATGCCGATGTCGGACCAATACATGAGCCCCAGGTCTACTTCCCCGGTCTCCCAGGTAAGGGGCCCTTCGATACCCACTCCGGCACCCTTGGCACTCTTATAGGCCAGGGAAGGAAAGAAATTGGCGCTCAGGGCCTTTCTGCCGCCGGAGCCGAGGCGCACCACGTAATCGAAGGGATACTGAAAGAGAAGGACTTCCCCGATATACACCTGGGGCTTTCGGGCGATCACCTTTTTGCCGGGGATCACCACCACTCTCTTTGCCACCAAGCGATAATGCGGTTTCGCCTCCCGGCACGTGGTAAGGCTTACTTCCTCCCACCGGGCAACTTCCTCCTCTTCCTCCAGCCCCCGCAGGTTTTTGGGAGAGGCCCATTGTTCCTCCCGGGCTTTCTGCACCGGCGCCACTTCCAAATCCTTTCCGGAAAGCCGGATTTCTCCCACCCGCCCCGAAGCCTTGTATACCTTGCCCTCTTTCGCGGCAAGGTCATATTCTATGCGCTCTCCGTAAAGGCGCCGATCCCCCCAGAACATGGTGACGGGTTTTTCCGGCGATCCGTAAGCATTCATGAGATTCGTGGAGGTATCCACCTCCACATGTTCCGCAAAGACCCGCAAAGCTCCGTAGCGAAGCTCCACGTTTCCCCGGGCCACGGCGGAATATCCCGCCTCGTCGTATACCACCTCATCCGCATCGAGGACCACCTGTTCTTCCGCCAGGGAGATACCTCCCGAAAAGAGGAGAATTCCGAGTGTTCCCATAAGAAGAAGAAGGGTTCCTATCCAGTTCTTCATTCCGGCACCTCCCATTCCAGCACCGCCTTCGTTCGGATTTCCACCGTCCGATCCTGGTGCAATACCGCGGATTCCCCCCGGGCGGTTCCTTCATCCGAAGAAAGAACAAAACCCTCTTCGAGAAAAAGAAGCCTTTCGCTTTCCTTCCAGCGACCACGGGAAGCCACGATTTCAAAGGGTTCTTCTTCCTCTCCCCACAAACTTCCCTGAAAGTGGAAAAGAGCCGCCTCGCCTTTTTTGAGATCTACCGTACCCTGCTCGGCAAAGAAAAAAGCGCCCCTTCCCCGGGGGCCTTCCATGCGAAGATCCAGGGAGTAGCCCCGTAAGATCTCCCCCTCCTTTTCCAGAAGAGGAGCTTCCACAATCCAGGAATCTTCGGAAAGCATTTTGTGAATTCTGGCATTCCGCATCTGGATCAGGGTTTCCCCTTCGGGATCCCGGCCGGGAATAACCGAGACTACCTGGCGGATATCCCGGGCCATGAGCCATATCATGGCGCCTATTCCCGCGAGAAAGAACAATCCCAGAAGGTATCCCTTACCACGCAACGTACCAGGCTCCCTTTTCCAGCACAAGGTGTAGCACTTTACTCCGAAGCACCCTCATGACCAGCATTTTTTGAGGCGCCACCACCTTGACGGTGTTCTCCCCATCCCACTTGAGGGTATAGGGATTTTTGAGAGCGAAACGGAACTGATCTTCCAAAACCGTTTCCGCGAAGGCCTCCTTCGAAAGGGCATGGCGGCTTTTTTCGGAGAGCATGGCATACATGGCCTCGGCATTCCCCTCTTTCCAGGCCTGAAGAAAAGCCTCCACCCGGCGAACCCGGTTTATGGGAAAGGGTAACTCCTCCTCCCGGGAAGGCGTATCGGGAGAAATTTCGGCTTGCATATCCTCTTCCGGGGAAGGAGCGGGAACTTCCTCCAGAGGCAAAAGGTTCTCTTTGGAAGGGGACTCCTCCTTTGCGGGTTCCTCCGGAGGAACCTCTACCGAAGGTTTGGAAGGCAACACGAGATACGCCGGAGGTTTATCGGGATCCTCCGTAGGAACCGGCACGGGAGTAGGTTTCGGCTGAGGAGAGGGAGAAAGCTTCGGAGGAGGGGATTCCTGAAGTTTTTCGGAAGCGGCATTTTCCGGAAGCCGAACCACGAGAACCTCCTCTTCGGAATCTTCCTCCTCTTCTTTCCGGGGCCCCATGCCGGAAAAAGAGAAAAGCCGGGGGCCTCCGGGAGCGATGCCCTCTATCTGGATGGAAAAGACTCCCTCCTGGGGAGGGAAAAAGACAAATCCCTGTACGATCCCCTCCAGAGGGCCATCCAGATTATCACCGTAGGAGAGAGGAGGAATGAGGGAATTCGAAGAATCCCTTAGAGCCACGTGCTCCGAAAAGGGGGTCAAATCGAGAGGAGTTTCTCCGAAAACGTAAAGGGTTACCAGCACCGGTTCGGTATCGTCCAGGCGAAGATCCCGGCGAAAAGAAATTTTGTAGGCCCGCTTTTCTTCCTCGGAGAAACCCTCTTCCAAAGCCTTGAGCTCCACCCAGGGATCCACCAGAATTTCCGGATAGGCCACCATCCATACGATACAATCCTTTCCCCAGGAGAAGGCGGTATGTCCGTTGAGGATCCGCTCTACCTCGCCATAGAGAGCCTCCGAATCCCCTGAAGGGGCTCCGAAGGCTGCGGAAGAGCACAGGAAAAGAAGGAGGACTCCGAAAAGCCTTCCCCTTTTTCTGTAAAATCGACATAACCCCGCAAAGGAAAAAGACGAGCGCATCACAACTTCAGATCGATAATGGCAGAAACTCCCACTCCCTGGACCCTGCGAAAACGCTCGATGGGATTCGAGGAATCCACGGGAACGAGAATACGCACCCGCATGGAGCGGTAGCTTGCCTCGATTTGGGCCACCGCTTTAGTGCTGTTTATGGCATTCGAAGGCCCGGTAACCTGAGCGGCTCCTATGTGGGTTCCCTGGCCGAGAGAGACGATGGGCACCACTGCGGTGGAACCATTCGCCTTGACCCCCTTGTTCAGGGTAATGGTGTTGATGAAATCGTTAAGAGGCCCGGCGATGGCACTGATGGCGTATCCTCCCGCCACCACTCCCACCACGTCTCCCAGAATATCCTTGAGATCCACCGCTCCCGCCACGCTTCCCGTAAGGAGCATGGTACCCAACACGAGAAGGGCTACGCAGCGTTTGAAACATTTCATTCCGAAGCTCCCTCCTCTTTAAGATCCTTGGAAAGGCCTTTTTCCGAACCCCCGGACATTCCGGCATCCTCTCCGCTTTTGCGGAAAAGCCCTCGAAGCTCTTCGGGAACAGGATAAGCATGCACCGACTGCTCTTCCAGAGTTTCGAGGAAGAAAAGACTTCCCGCGGGGACTTCTTTGCCGTCTCCCCGGACGAAAAATCCTCCCGCAAGCCCCAGGGGCCCGAAAGCTACCAATCCGGCGAAACTCGCGCCCGCCGCGGCCACCGCCGCGGGATCCGCCTTGGCGGCTTCCTGGGCGTTCTCTCCCACGCCTATGAGTACGTTTTCAGGCCCCAGAGGATAGAGAGCCTTGAAGGAGAGATTGATTTCCGAGGGACGTCCGAAACTTCTCGGAGGCTTTACCTCCAGAATGGTAGTATCCACCAGGCTCCCCCGGGGGGCCAAAAGATGATCCCCCAAAACGAAATCCTCGTTGAGAGCCACCTGCACCGTATCTCCGGGCTCTGCAGAAGAGGGGCTGAGGGTCTCCATAAGCTCCACCTTGAAAACCGTGCCCTGGGGAATCGAAACTTCTTCCCAGATGATGTCGTTTCCCAGGAGAATGCTGGCGACACGCTCCAGGCGCATGGCCAAAGGCCCGTCGGGATTGCTGGAACCTTCCACAAGCTCTTCCAGGGAAGTTATGCGTTTGTTCGCCGCCCGGTGGGGAAAGGTTTTCTGTTCCACCGCCCACTCGAGAATTCCGAGCTTGAAGAGAAAGGAGGGACGCCCCTGCGTTCCCTTTTCCATAAAATTGATCAGGGCGCTCTGTCGTTCCGCAATGCTCCCGGGAAGCTCTCTTCCGAAGAGATCACGCTCCACCGCCTCCAGGCGCTGCAGCAATCCTCCCGTATGCTCCTCCCCATAGGTAATCTGCTCCACCTTTCCGAGAATCTGGAAAGTGCTCGGCTCCTCTTGGGCATACGCTCCCAAGGCAAAACAAAGGAGAAGAGCTCCTCCTATCAGGCACACTACGCTTTTTTTCATTTTCTTCACGTAATTATCCTCCTTCCATATCGGTATATCTCTCGACGCTATTTCCCCCGGGCGAGGGCGGCCCCCACGAAATCCCTAAAGAGAGGATGCGGACGCACGGGACGGGATTTCAGCTCCGGATGGAACTGGACTCCCACGAACCAGGGATGATCCTGAAGCTCCACGATCTCCACCAGGTTGCGCTCGGTACACATTCCCGCCACCCGGAGGCCTTTTTCTTCCAGTTGCTCTCTATATTCGTTGTTGAATTCGTAGCGATGCCGATGGCGCTCTCCGATTTGGGGAACGCCGTAAGCCTCGGAAACCGCCGTTCCCTGTACCAGATCGCAGGGATACTCCCCGAGACGCATGGTCCCTCCCAGGGCGGCGAGGTTTTTCTGCTCTTCCATGAGATGAATGACCGGATTGGGAGATCCCGGATCGAATTCGGTGCTGTGGGCTCCCACAAAACCGCAGACGTGCCGGGCAAAATCCACCACCGCCATCTGCATTCCCAGGCAGAGGCCAAAATAGGGAATTTTCTTTTCCCGGGCATACCGGGCTGCGGCTATCTTGCCTTCGCTTCCCCGGATACCGAATCCTCCGGGAACCAGGATGCCATGAACTCCCTCGAGAAGCGCAGGAGCCCCGATTTTTTCCACATCCTCCGCTTCCACGTGGCGTATCCGCACTTCCACGTTATGGTACACCCCGCCGTGATGCAGCGCTTCCACCACGCTGAGATACGCATCCTTGTGGTTGACATACTTGCCCACCATGGCAATTTCCACATGCCCCTCGGGATTGAGGGTTTTGTGCACGTAGGCTTTCCAATCCTCGAGATCGGGCTCCCGATCCTCCGCTATTCCGAGGATCCGGAGGATCCGGGAATCCATTCCCTGATGATGGAGCATGAGGGGCACCTGATAGATAGTGGAGGCATCCTGACACTCCATAACGGATTCTACATCCACGCTGCAGAAAAGGGCAATCTTCTCGCGAAGCCCCTCTTCGAGGGGGTATTGACTTCGGCATACGATGATATCCGGCTGAATTCCGATGCGCCGCAGCTCGTTTACGCTGTGCTGGGTAGGTTTGGTCTTCATCTCCCCCGCTGCGGCGATATAGGGGACCAGAGTAACGTGACAGTACAACACGTTTTTGCGCCCCACCCGGGAGGCAAACTGCCGGATGGCTTCCAGAAAGGGAAGGCCCTCGATATCCCCCACGGTGCCCCCGATTTCAGCGATCACCATGTCGTTCTTTTCCGCCACCCGCAAAATATCGTCCTGGATCTGCCGGGTTACGTGAGGAATCACCTGCACCGTGGCTCCCAGGTATTTCCCCTCCCGTTCCTTGGCAATTACCGAAGAATAGATTCTCCCCGTGGTAACGCTGTTATCCGAGCAAAGGGATTCGTCGATGAAACGTTCGTAATGCCCGAGATCAAGATCCGTCTCCGCTCCGTCGTCGGTTACGAACACCTCCCCGTGCTGAAAAGGACTCATGGTTCCAGCATCCACGTTGATATAAGGATCCAGCTTGATAATGGAAACCCGAAAACCCCGCCGTTTCAAAAGAACTCCCAGGGATGCAGCGGTAATACCCTTGCCCAGGGATGACACCACTCCGCCGGTAACGAACACAAACTTTGCCACTATCCTAGACCTCCTCAGATCCGTGCCCCTATCATAGTTAGGGGCCGGGGAGCAGTCCATACCCTTCCCCGGCCCTTGTAATCATACCACGCAAATCTCTCCGTTTCTTCCCTGAATGCTCGGGAACAACGAATTTTTAGCGCAAAACTTTTTTCGGATTGATGGGCTTGTTATGGTACCGCACTTCGAAGTGCAGATGCGTTCCGGTGGCTCTTCCGCTGGCACCGCATCGGGCAAGCCGCTGTCCCGCATTGACCCGCTGCCCCTTGCGAACGAGAAGCCGATCGCAATGAGCATAAAGCGAGGTATATCCTCCTCCGTGATTGACCACCACCACGCGCCCGTAGCCTCCCATCCAGCCCGCATAGGTAACCACTCCCGCCTTGGCCGCGGCTATAGGAGTTCCCCGGGAAGCCTTGATGTCAATTCCCGTATGGAAATCCCGGCGTTTTGTAAAGGGATCCCGGCGCCAGCCGAAGGGGCTGGAAATCCGCCCCCGCATGGGCCAGAGGAATCCATGGCTTCCGGAACCGGAGACGTTCCCCGAAACACCTCGAATCTGCTGCACCACCGTAATGGGCTTGGCTCCGGGCAGGAAAAGGGACTGTCCCTCCTTGACGGTTTTGGAAGAACCCAGTTCGTTGGCAGCCACCACGGCTTCGGGATAAATGCCGAATTTTTTGGAGATCTTATCCAGAGTATCTCCCTTTTTAATTTCGTAAAGAATACCGTCCTGATTGGGAATGCGAAGAGTGGTTCCCGGCTTGAGCCGGTCCGGGTCCTTGAGGGAGTTACATCCGAAAAGGGTATTGATGTCGAGATCATACTTGCAAGCGATGGACCACAAGCTGTCCCCCGTACGTACCACGTAGGTAGAGAGGGCGAAGGGATCCGCCTGCTTGCGCTCTTTTTCCGCTTCTTTCTTTCGTCTTTCCAGCTCGTCCAGCACCGCTTTTCTATGATCCGCTCCCCGGGGAACGAGAATTTCCGATCCCAGGGAAAGGCGATGAGGATTCTTCAACTTGTTGGTTTCCTGAATAAGAGCCATGGAAATCCCGTATTTCTCGGCAATTCCCGTAAGGGTATCCCCCTGGGCTACCTTGTGGGACCACCAGTGAATACTCTCCTCTCGTTTTTCCTCTCCCGCCTGCACCACGGTGGTTTCATCGAAGAGAGGCTCCACGATGATCTCTTCCGTGAGGAAGAAGGGGCTTTCCTGCTGTACCGGCCCCACGCCGTCGCTGTTGAGGGGAAGCATGTCCGCCTCGGCGGTAGGAAGAATATCCACGTACATCATGCCTTCTCCCATCATTCCCGTTCCTCCGAGGTACCAGAAGGATCCGGGAAGAAATCCCCGTTCCGAAGACCTGTGTATCGCTCCTATGCTGCATAATGCGATAAAACAAAGTATGCTTATATAAAAAAGCCTCAGCCCTTTTTTACCAATTTTTCGATTTTCCTCGCCGCACGCCTTTCGCCAGAAACCAGACAAACCTTCTCCCTCCCCCATAAGCAAATTCGTTTTCCTATTATACGCAAAAAACGGGTTTTCAAACAAGAAAAAAGAAAATTTTTACGACACTCTTTTGATGGTACCTAAAAATTCCTCGTTAGATCCAGTTTTCCGAACCTTTCCGATGATGAGATTGAGCGCTTCTCCTTCGTCCACCGTAGTGATACGTCTCCGGAGGGTCCAGATTTTCTGAAGATCCCCCTCGCTGAAAAGAAGTTCCTCCCGCCGGGTGCCGGAACGAGCGATATCGATGGCAGGAAACACTCTCTGTTCCGAAAGTTTTCGGGAAAGGTGCACCTCCATGTTACCGGTACCCTTGAACTCTTCGTAGATGACTTCGTCCATGCGGCTTCCCGTATCCACCAAGGCGGTTCCCACGATGGTAAAACTTCCTCCGCCCTCGATATTCCGGGCAGCTCCGAAAAAGCGTTTGGGAAAATAGAGCCCCGCAGGATCCATCCCCCCCGAAAGGGTACGTCCCGAGGGGGGAACCGTAAGATTGGAAGCCCGGGCGAGACGGGTGATGGAATCCAGAAGAAGCACCACGTCCTTCCCCGCCTCCACGAGACGTTTGGCCTTTTCCAGGGTAAGATTGGCCACCCGCATATGCTCCTCCGCAGGGCGATCGAAGGTGGAGGCCACGATCTCCCCCTGGGTGGCCCGGGAAAAATCCGTCACCTCTTCGGGCCGTTCGTCGATGAGAAGAACGATGAGAATAACTTCGGGATTGTTGGTGGTCACTGCATTGGCAATCTGTTTGAGAAGGGTGGTCTTTCCCGCCTTGGGAGGGGAAACCAGAAGAGCCCGCTGCCCTTTTCCAATGGGGGAAAAGAGATCTACCAACCGGGGAGCGATAAGCCGGGGATCCGTTTCGAGGCGAAGCCGTTCCTCCGGGAAAATCGGCACAAGCTGTTCAAAATGAGGTCGTTGCCGGGAACGCTCGGGATCCGCAAAATTCACCAGCTCCACCCGAAGAAGAGCTTCGTAATGCTCCTGCTCCTTGGGGGCCCGAATGACGCCCCATACGACATCGCCGTTTCTCAGGCCGAACCGGCGAATCTGGGAGGCGGATACGTAAATATCCGAATCGCTGGGCAGAAGCCCGTCGGGACGGAGAAAACCATATCCTTCTCCCAGGATCTCCAGAGTACCTCCGCCGAAACGAAATCCCATCTGCTCGGATTGAGCCTTAAGGAGCCGGAGGATGAGATCGTCCTTCCGAAGCGAAGAGACTTTGGGAATTTCCAACTCCTTGGCAATGGTCCGGAGCTCCTGGGCGGTGAGGGCGCTGAGGGCATTGAAGTTACGCTGGATCTTGGGAAAACTCTTCTGTTCCGAAATGTCCCCGTTGTTACCGTTGCCGTTACCGTTACCGTTCTCGTGATCCCCCTCGGATTTCGGCATATGCTCGGCACTCATGAGTTTTTTCCGCGGGGAGTCGAAACTCCTTCCCAATCTTTCAAAAAGCGCTCGATCCCCGCATCCGTAAGAGGATGGGAAAACATCTTTTTGAGAACTCCGAAAGGAACCGTGGCGATATGCGCTCCCGCCTGGGCAGCTTCGAAAACGTGATGAGGATGCCGGATGCTGGCGGCGATAATCTGGGTAGGAATATCGTGAAGGGCGAAAATATGCGCCACATCCCCCACCAGGCCGATTCCCTGCTCTCCGATGTCGTCCAGACGTCCCACGAAGGGGCTCACGTAGGTAGCTCCCGCCGCAGCGGCGAGAAGCGCCTGCTGGGGAGAGAAAACAAGGGTTACGTTGGTGTGAATATTCTCCTCCGAAAGCACCCGAACCGCTCCCATTCCCTCGGAAGTCATGGGAATTTTCACCACCACCTGAGGATGCAACGCCGCAAGCTCCCGGGCCTCGGCAATCATGGTATCCCTTTCAAGGCCGATAACCTCCGCACTCACGGGCCCCTTTACCAGCTCCGCAATCTCCTGAATACGCTGGTGAAAGGAAATCCCTTCTTCCTTGGAAACAAGAGAGGGATTGGTGGTAACCCCCGCAAGGACCCCCCAGTAAACGCCTTTACGAATCTCTTCGAGATTCGCGGAATCAAGAAAAAAACGCATGTCAATCAAGCCCCCACAAAACAATATAATATAGGACGCCGCACGCAACGCCACAAAGAATGCCTCCGCCTATTCAGATGTTATTGCATTTTCGTAAAAAGATTTCCGTTACGCCTGGAAAAAGAAGGGGAGGAAAAATACCTCGAACTTGGATATTTACAGGAACACCGCAAAAAACACGCAAAAAGCGAAAAAAAGCTTTTGGTTTCTCATGCGGATTTTTCGATACTAACCGCAGCATTTTAAGTATACCCCGTAACGAAAGAAAGGAAAAGGCGCAAAGGGAGAAAAAGAGCATAAAAAAGCCTTTTTTCTCTCTTTTTCCGCACTGGACCGTACCAGAAAGGGAGGAACCACCCCTTTTTCTGGATCTGGTTTCTTCCGGCAAGGATCTCTAGAATGAAAAACGAAGAAAAAGATGCGCTTCGACTATTTTCTCGATAGAGAGGGGAAGATTTGTATGAACACCGAAAATATGAATACCACGAAAAAACTTTCTCGCACCGTATCCCTGGGAGCTCTCTGCGCCGCTCTGGTAACGGTAGGCACCATCCTTCACGTTCCCGTTCCGGGATTTCGAGTTTATTTCAACTTCGGCGAAGGAGTCATCTACGTGGTGGCCCTTCTCCTGGGAAGCCGTTACGGCGCTGCGGCAGGAGCCATCGGAGCATCCCTGGCGGATATCGTGTTGGGTTATCCCCTGTGGGCTCCTTTCACCGCGATTATCAAGGGATGCGAAGGATACATCGTGGGAGCCCTGGGAAAACGTTCCCGGCCTCTGGCCATCCTTGCGGGAGCCGCGGTTATGGCTGCAGGCTACACCACTGCGGCGGGAATTCTCTACGGGTGGAAAGTCGCTCCGGTGGAGCTGATGACCGACCTGGTGCAGACGGGAGCGGGAGCCGCCTTCGCCCTCGCTTTCGTTCCGGTGATCGAACGAAGATTCCACAGCCTGCACATATCGAAAACGTAAACTACATATCCTTCAGGACCGCATAGATCTGCCGCGCCACCTCCACTTGCCGTTCCAGGGACATGCCATCCACGGTATGTCCCTTCTTTTTTGTGGCTCCGTCCACGGCTCCCACCGCCTCCATGGCCTCCAGCATGGCAAGCTCTTCTCCCTCCCGGATGCCGAGCCAGGAATTTCCGGGAAGCCCCAAAAGCCCTGCCAAGGCATAACATCCCCAATTGGAGACGTCCACCGGAAGAGTTACGGTAGCCCCCACGGCGGAAATACAGGAGGCGAAATTCGGAAGCATCTCCCGAAGTTTTTCATAAAAAATCCCCATGCCCACCTCGTTGCCCCCATCTCCCACCGCAAGGCAGGGGATTCCTTTTTCCTTCGCCAGCAGGGCCGCCCCGTCAAGAGGTGCGGTATAGGCCCCTATCTCTTCGCACCGCATGTTGTAATAGTTTCCGTCTCTCCCCCGGCCGAGACGCTCCACAAAAACCAGGAGATCCGGTACGACATTTCCTGCAAAGAGCTCTTTCGGGGAATCCGTCTTCAAAAGGGAGCCGTCGTAGCCAATGCTCAGAGCCGCTGCGGAAAGCACGGGGAAACAGACGCTGTCGGTAACGAGAAGAACCTCTTTTTGCCGCTGCCGTAAAGCCCGGGCAAGCACCGCCGCTCCTGGAGGGCCATCGGTCTCCGCCACTCCCAGAGGAGGCACCACGAATCCCGTAACGATACAGGGATACCGCGATTCTTCGAGAAGCTCCAGGGCCCGGTGCAGCATGGCGGGAGTAGCGAGGCGGGGAGCGCCCCGGCCAGCGCTGTCCGAGGCGATGCTTTCAAGAATGTTCCGGTAAAGGGAAAAACGGATGGGAGAGATGGTGGTGTTCAAAGAATATGCCGCCCTTTCCTGAAAGTTATGAACTTCCCAAGCATAGCAGGAAAATCGGCATTTGGAAAAGCGCAAAAATATTTCGGGAACATCGAAAAGGGGAACTCTTCCGAGGAGTTCTCCTTTTCTTTTGGGATATTCCCAAAATACGGGAAGTTTGCTCCGGATAGAACGGGCTCCGGGAAATTCCGAGAAAGAGCAAAACCCAAAAAAAGAATTACAAAAGGCCTTCCAAACACCGGGATTTGCTTGGATAAAGATTTCAGATACTCAGCACATCCACCAAATCCATCAGCTCCGGAGGGAGCTCCTTTTTCCGCTCCCAGGCCACGGAAAGAGGAGAAAGGGCGAGATCTCCCTTTATGCTTCCCACCATGACGCCCTTCTGCCCTTCCAGCAAAGCCTTCACCGCAAAGGCCCCCATGCGGGAACCCAGCACCGCATCCGCCACGGTGGGAGCACCACCCCGCTGAATATGCCCCAGTACGGTAATGCGAAATTCGAACCCTGTCTTATTCTGGAGCTTGGCCGCCAGCTCCTGAGCTCCCATGGCACCCTCCGCCACCACCACCAGGGAATGGGTTTTCCCCCGGTGCCGGGTACTCTGAAGTTTGCTGCAGAGCTCTTCGATATTTACGGGACGTTCGGGAATCACGACCCACTCCGCTCCCCCCGCCACCGCCACGTAGAGAGCCAGGCATCCCGAATGGCGCCCCATGACCTCCACGATAAAAAGGCGCTCATGGCTGCTGGCGGTATCCCGCAGTTTTACCACCGCATCCAGGGCGGTATTGGCGGCGGTATCGAATCCCAGGGTGATGTCGGTTCCCGCAATATCGTTATCGATGGTTCCGGGAATGCCCACCACGGGGAATCCTTTCTTGGCAAGCTCCCAGGCTCCCCGAAAGGATCCGTCCCCGCCGATGACCACCAGGCCATGGAGATCGTATTCTCCCAGGCGGGAAAGGCCTTCGTTGATACCCTCGGGGCGTTTGAACTCCTCGCACCGGGCGGTACGCAGAAAAGTGCCTCCCCGATGGATGATACCTCCCACAGAGCTCACCGAGAGGGGAATGATGTCCCCTTCGAGAAGCCCTTCATATCCCCGGCGGATTCCCACCACTTCGAGATCGTTATAGATGGCGGTGCGCACCACGCTACGGATGGCGGCGTTCATGCCCGGAGCATCGCCGCCGCTGGTAAGCACTCCGATACGCTGCAGTTTGCTGTTTTCCATTCTTCAGGCTCCTTTACGTCAGATACGCCAGGGATGGTGAAAAACCCGGAATCATGCACGAGACCTCCATAGATTTCAAGGGGGAAAACACCGGAGAAACTCTCAAAAATCAGGCTTCTTCGAACCGTGGCATCGGATCGGATTGGATCGGCGCTCTCCCGATCAGTTCGCCTCCTGCCGGGCGAATTCCCGGATCTCCTCTTCGGAAAAGCCCGTGATCTTCTCGATGGTGGGCAGAGGTATTCCCTCCCGAAACATGGAAACCGCAAGGGTAATACGTTCCTCCCGGCGGCCTTTCTGCATGCCTTCCTCTATGCCTTTCTGCATGCCTTCCTGTATGCCTTTCTGCATGCCTTTACGTTCCATAAGACTAATGTACATATTGCCCTCCTCCTTTTGCTGTTCCAGTTTAGCCTCGACATTTTTAAACCATACCATCATAATCGGCATGGCTTCCTATCCAGAACCAAAGGATGACATTTTTCCGAGAAGGATAAGCAACGCCTAAAGCTCGATAACGGAGCCCCACCCGCACCGACCAAAGTTTTCCTATCTTTTTAAAATGCAACGACGGATGTCCCGGTTCGGAACGCAGCAGCAAAAAGCTTTTATCTGCCCGGGCTTGAACTTCTCCGGGTAAAGCATTATAAAGCTCCCAAAACTGAGGAGTGGTAAAATGCTCTAAAGGGGTTTGCATCGATCGTTTGCAACGGATTTAGAAGCTACTTCCATCATCTTTCTCAATGGATCGGAGCACTGATCTTTGAGTAGCTGGGCATCCCACCGCTCTTCTTCATATGCGGCAAACCATGATGAAAACTCTCTCAGATCTTTTTCGCCCAGCGAAGAAACCGCCTCTTTAAGCTCCGCCACTTTTATCATGGTATATACACCTCCTCAAAAACACTCCTCTTCGCCCTCGGAAATCGGCACTCTCCCGATCAGTTCGCCTCCTGCCGGGCGAATTCCCGGATCTCCTCTTCGGAAAAGCCCGTGATCTTCTCGATGGTGGGCAGAGGTATTCCCTCCCGAAACATGGAAACCGCAAGGGTAATACGTTCCTCCCGGCGGCCTTTCTGCATGCCTTCCTCTATGCCTTTCTGCATGCCTTCCTGTATGCCTTTCTGCATGCCTTTACGTTCCATAAGACTAATGTACATATTGCCCTCCTCCTTTTGCTGTTCCAGCTCCTGTTCCCATTCCTGCCATACCTGAGGATCCTTTATGTGGGTGATTCCCTCGATGAACCAGAGGAGCCACAGTTTCTCATCCCGGCTCCATCCCCGCTCGTTCAGAATATGCAGCATGGTTTTCATGTAGATCAGCTTACGGGCATCCTGTCTTCTGTGTTTCCACGCTTGAATTCCCGCATAATGAGCCAGGTCGAAAGGATTGTCGCTCTTTTGCAGGGACTCTTCGTCCCCTTCATAAATTTTAAAGACCGGGTATTCGTAGAGCACCTTGGCCCCGAACTTTTCCCAGAGGTAGAGCCCCTTTTCCTGTTCTTTTCCGATGGGTTGGGTCAGAAGGGCCAGGCCCATGACGGAGCGGTTGTACCGACCTTCCAGAAGGCAACGGTACCGATGCATCCGAAGAGGAAAATTCTCCCGCCCTCCCCGACCCTGCACCTCCGCATGAAGCAGAATCCAGGCGCTTTCTCCGGTGACAAGGGGAACATCCGCAAGAATATCCACGAAACGCCCGCCGTCGGGCTCTCCTTCGGTATACTTTCGCGTATATCGGGCAAGGCGGCGGAG
>ERZ795057.555-NODE-555-length-38663-cov-24.234330_pt1 | contig 38663 bp, 35 predicted proteins | sample MGYA00375141_ERZ795057 | MGnify/ENA primary metagenome ERZ795057 (study PRJEB30186, sample SAMN05720163) | activated sludge metagenome | isolation source: Anaerobic digester | place: Hong Kong | collected 2015-01-26 ...
CCCTAATTTTGCTCGTTGGGCTCTTATCCGCCAGCAGGCGGACGTAGGTTCGAGTTCCGACAGAATGAAGAAGTTACCTACTTCAACCACCAGCGACTCCTGTTTTAAGTTCAACTATTTTACAAGTTATTTACTTTTCATAGGAAACGTCCATTCATCTCTAAAATTAGTTTATTATCACAAAAAAACGTTTTTCACCTTTCTTTTGTTACATATTAATATCTTTAAAAACATAGGGAAACTAGGGCAGTTAAGTATCATAAAGGTAGAAGAGATAGATTCTTCAGCGTGATGTGAAACAAAAACTAACTGCCATGAAAACGATAAAAAAAATCCAAATTGCAGCTCTTGGAATTCTGCTAGCAACCTCCTCAATGGCAGAAAAACCTGAGAGCACATCGTTCTTCCTAAATAACGATAGCAGGTACTACAAAACTAAGTTTGTGCTAGCCTCTAACCTCATGGTGCTACCGCTCCAGATAAATAACTCCTGTTCTATGAACTTTGTTTTCGATACGGGAGTTGGCCGTACAATTATCACTCAAACTACAAACCCCGAAGCTATTTCAACAAGCCAATTTCGAAGAGTTCTGGTTAGAGGGCTTGGCTCTAACGAGTCCATTGTAGGAGTTCTATCCAGCAACAACGACCTTTCGCTTGGCGAAATATCAGATGATAACCACGAGATACTTGTTGTTCCAAATAACATCATAAATTTATCGAGTAGCCTAGGATACGAAATAAACGGTGTTACCGGTCGCTCGTTCTTTGAGCAGTTTGTAGTAGAAATCGATTACCTGAAACAAACCGTTCAGTTTCACAATCCCAGCCAGTTCAATCGTAAAATTCGAAGCAACGACGATGTTGTTCCCATCGAGCTAATTGACGGTCGACCTTACATCACCGCCAATGTGACAATAAATGGAAAGGAAATACCAGTAAAACTACTCTTCGATACCGGGATGAGCTTCCCTCTATGGCTTGACCCGTCTACTAATGAGAACTTTAAACCAACTGGCTTATGTAGGCACGACGATTTCGGACAGGGTTTAAACGGCAACGTTTCAGGTGAAATATCTAGGGTTGAGAAATTACGTATCGGCAAGTTTGAACTCAAAAATGTAATTACCGCCTTCCCAAATGCTAACGCCATTAGAGATGTTACTGTAAATTCGGATCGAAACGGAAGCGTAGGAGCCGATATCTTTAGGCGTTTCAATGTTATAATTGACTACCAAAACAAAAGGGTTATTCTTCGTAAAAATGCAACTTTTAAGGAAGAGTTCACTTACGATATGTCGGGAATTTCAATAGAAACTATACTTCCCGAATTCCCTTTCTACCGCATAGCCTCAATTGGGGAAAATACTCCGGCATCAGAGTGCGGCTTACAGGTTAACGATGAAATATTAAAAATAAATGCGAGGAATACACGAAACATGTCTATGAATGATATTGTATGCCTCCTGAAAAAGAGGGAAGGGAAAAAAATTCGCATTACAGTTCTTCGCAATGGCGAAATCATTAAACTAAAGTTTAGGTTAAAAAGGTTAGTTTAACGTGAATTTGATGTAAACATCAGGTACAGCTATAATTATATGAAGCTGAAAAATAAGGTAATAAGGTCGTTTGTTTTCATAAATTTCTTGTTACTAAGGTTTATAATAAGTATTTTTAACCTTATTCGCTCATTTATTTATGAATAAAAATAGTGGTATAGGCTAAAGTACTGTATATAATTTATTTTTCTTTTGTCAAACTCACATTAATTTAATGCTACTTTCGTAAAATCATTATGCGACAAAACGATCAATACAACTAAAAAATGAAACTAAAAAATACAGAAAAAAACGAATCGGCAACCCCTTCTTCTTCCATAATTTTACTCGGAGTTTTAAAGGGCTACCTAAACAATCCGATTTGGTTTTTGATACAATCTAAAATAACTTTTAAAAAAATCAGGAGGGGGATTAATCTTGAATTTTCTGAAGAATTTATAAATACTTCAGGATTTATGGCCTGGCTCTACATCCGGTTGAGAGAGAAAATTGGACAGGAAAAAGCGTTTGAAATTATGCGTGCTGGAATCCTTACCACAGGCTTGGCTATTCAGCAGGCAAACTTTAGGAATGTTGAGAAAAAGAGAACGTTCGAAAACCTCAGAAAATTTCAGCAAAAGCTGAACAAGGAGGGAATCACAAAGCAAAATAAAATGGAGATTCTAGAGGAATCAGACAAAAAGTATGAGTTTAAAGTCACCAGCTGTGCTTTCTTCGAACTTTTCAGTCACCTAAATGTTCCTGAGCTTACCTCAATTATGTGTTCGGTTGACAATGCGATATTCAATTCGTACCTTCCTGAAAAAATTGTTTTCCACAGAAACGGAATAAATCACACTATCGCTGCCGGGCACAAGTACTGCGAATTTGTGATTGAGAATATGGAGTAAAAAGAATAGGAACTGATTCCATGAGAATTCTCCTAGTATCGGTTGGAACCCGTGGCGACATGGAGCCCTTTGTCGCAATAGGAGAAATCTTGATGGCAAAAGGCCATCAGGTAATTTGTGCTTTCCCCGAGCAGTTCAGGACGATTGTGTTAGAATCAGGGTTAGAGTTTGCCTCACTAGGAACAAACTTTATCAATATTCTGGAGAGTAACGATGGTAAAGCCGCCATGGGTGCTGCTACCGGATTAAAAAAAATTGTTGGCACAATAAGGTTAACCTTAAAACAGAACGATGCCAACAAGGAGCTGCTTTTCAAACAGAAAGAAATAGTTGAGAGCGTTCAACCCGATAGGGTTTTACATAACAGCAAAGCAATTTTCCCTTTCATGTGGGGATTAAAAAACAGAGGGAAAACTATTCTAGTCAGCGCGTTACCCTACTTACACTACACCAAAGGGCATAGTCATATCGCATTCCACAGCAATTTTGGCAGGTTCTTCAATAAGTTCACATTTTCGCTGGCGCATTTCGGAATGTTCGTTACAGTAAAAATCTGCTTAAAATGGCTAAACACCAACCAGAAAATCTATCGTAAGGATCTTCTGGAGATGCTCAGGTTTGGCAAATCAATTTACACAGTTTCACCATCTCTTTTTGCAAGGCCCAATTACTGGAGCGAGAACCTGAAGGTTTTAGGATATCATAAAAGTAATCGCGTAACCAGTTGGAAACCCGATAATGAACTAATAAGGTTCATTGAGAAGCATAAAAAAATTCTGTTTGTAACGTTCGGGAGCATGACTAATCCGGACCCGGAAGGGAAAACTCGAATTCTTATCGATATTTTGGAGCGAAATAAAATACCGGCAATTATTAATACCGCAGGAGGCGGACTGGCAAAACCAAAAAGTTTAAAGTCAGATCATATTCAATTTGTTTCACAGATTCCATACGAATGGATTTTCCCAAAAATTTACGCAGTAATTCATCACGGTGGTTCAGGAACAACGCATCAGGCGCTCGGGTATGGTTGCGCAACAATGATAATTCCTCACATTATCGACCAGTTTATTTGGAACAGGATTGTAACCCAAAAGGGTGCCGGTCCCAAAGGGGTTAGGATCGGAAAAATCAGCGTGAAAAACCTTGAGCCCAAAATCATCGATTTAATGAACAACGAATTATACAAAAGCAATGCCGAAGAAATCGGCAAGCAGATGATGAATGAGGATTATATGGATGAGTTGTGTCAAATAATTGTAGAGTAAACTAAACAGTTACTATCCAATTAGATTTTCCAACAGTCATCCCCAAGGAATGTTCTTCTCTTACAAAAGATAATCCTCTGAGCATTTTTGTCGTAGCACTTTCTATCCATTATTACCTTTGCCATCATTACTATCCGAAACAAATATTTGTCACAATAGCATTTCACTATCCGAGGAAGCTACATCTCGTCATGCGATGATTGCTGTTTGTCGACAGCGGGAACAACAAACTATATAAGTAGCTATAATTGGGGAAACAGAAAAAAGAACATTCGCTGTAATTTTTCTTTTTTACTAACTAAAACTAACAAACTATGAAAAGAGAGAGATGGATTAAAATGGCAATTTTCGCTATGGGAATAGGTGCAATTATTAGCAGCTGTTCGAAGGAAGAAGACATGATTGCTGATTTCGAGAATTCGGAATTGAAGACTAGCGAATATACCGTTAGACCCGATTTTGCATCGTTAGACACCAGACCCGCTGCAGTTATCGCTCAGCACCAAATGTATAGGACAAGTCCTGTGGAAGTTATTTCGCTAAAGAAAAAACCACCAAAACCCCCAGTTGATCCAGATCCAGGCGAAGATCCCACCGATCCTCCTGTTACCGGCAACGGTAAATATGCTTTGGTAATTGGCATCTCCGATTACGATGGTACAGCTAACGACCTTACTTACTGCGATGATGATGCCATGGACTGGAAATCTCTTCTCCAATCAGAGGGCTACTCAGTTACTGTACTTACTGACCAAAATGCAACCGCAGCCAACATTGAAGCTAAAATTAACGAACTCGCAAGCAACTGTGTTGAGGGTGCCGAGATTGCTTTCTGCTACTCAGGCCACGGAAGTAGAGGAAACATTATCTCATCAGACCTCTACTACATCAGCGCATCATGGTTCCAAACCAAGTTTGCCAACTCACTAAGCTCAAAAATGATGTTCTGCTTCGACGCTTGCCAAATTGGCGAAATGGCAACTGCCCTAAATGCTTCCGGAAGGGTTGTTGCAGTTGCTTCAAGCACCAACACATACTCATACGATGGCGATGCATCAATGCAAAATGGTGTTTTCACATACTACCAAATGGTTGGCTTCAACAACCTCAACTACACTTTCCTTGAACCCGATTGCGACTACGCAATAGTTGAGATGAAAGCTTGGGCAAAGGCTCGTAGACTAAGAGTTGCTCCTTCATACGTTGATTCTTTCTCCGGTGATTTCGATTTATAGATTAGAATAATAAAAAAAGAAGAGGCTGCCCTTTGGAGACAGCCTCTTCTTTTTTTATTGAATATTATTCTTCCACTAAATTGAAATCCACCTTTGTGATAAGTGCTTTGTAATCGCTGCCAGCAAAGAAAATATCCTCGTCATCCTCCTCGTAATACCAGTAGATAGTAACTTTCATCCCTGTTTGAACAGTAATATTCTCAACCCTTTTCATAACATCAAAAATTCTTTTTGATGAGCTGGTATTAAAATATTCAAGCTTAAAGGTGACCTTGGTTTCATTCTGAGGATTCTGGGAATACTCCTCAATCCACTTTATTATCGGCTGAAAAAACTCAATTACATTTTCAGGAATTGAACGACCCTCGAATATGAATTCTCCCTTCTCATTATCAAGAAGCACGTAGGGTGTTGTGCCCGTTTCCTTTATCTCAAATTTTTGCATACTATTCAGTTTTGAAATCTTAGAAGCAGCTACTCAAGTTTCTGTTCTTCTAGCACAATGTACTCATCTCCGTGGCCATTACGAACAATGGCATCCCAGTACCTCATGGTTATAACTGCTTCGTTCCCTGATTTCTTGCTTCGAATGCGAATTTTTTGCGTTTTCTGGCGTTCCATCTCTACCGACTCAAACTGAATTGGCATATTTGTTAATGCGTCCAGATCTTGCCCCAACATGTAAATCGACTCGTCGTCTTCCTCATAGCGCCATATAACATCCACATTATTGCCACGGCCGTGGCAAGCATCGAGGAGTTTCATCATCTCGTTCAAGTACTTGTTGGAGCTGCTGTTTGTATACTCTAAAAAAATTACTGCTTTTGTGTGCTCTGCTGGCGACTTAATGTATTCTGCAATCCAATCAATAAGGGGTTGCCAAAACGAAAAAACATCCTCAGTAATTGATCTTCCTTCAATTTCAAGCAAACCCTCCTCAGTAAAATTTACGTATGGGCAATCAGCTGTTTTATCGATAAGAACTCCCATAATAACTACTTTTTTTACTTTAGTATATGTTCCTCAAAATACTATTATCGGGTCTAAAGGTAATGTTTTGACGTAAAAAAACAAATCATTTAATAAATTATTCATTCCTAAAAACCCAATACCAATGTACGTGGTTTTTTAACTTTTGTTACCCTTTAGCAAAAACATTAGAATATCGCTGAAGGTAAAAATCCTGAATATAAAGGCAAAAACCACTATCGTTCCCAAAGAAAAAACAAAGCCAACATACCAGACACTAAAGACATATGTTGAAAAAATGGCTAGCAAAACACCAACAATAATAAATAATACAAAGGCTGCTGCCTTTTTTGCTTCGAGCACAATTTTAAATACCCTGAATGTTAACAGAACCTGAAGCAATGCCATGGTAAACTGAGTTATAACACTTGAAAATGCCGCACCTACTGCATGATATTTAGGTATTAACAACAAATTAAGACCTATGTTCAGTAATACCCCAAAACAGGAAACAACATTTAGATGCCGAAGGTTCCCGTTTGCAGTGAGCAGCGTACCAAAAATGTAGGTTACTGAAATAAATATGAAGGTAAACATTAGTATTCCTAAAATTGCCGACGATTCGCTGGGATGATGTACGTAAAGCAAATCCATAATGGGATTGCGATATATGAAACACGTAACAGCGAACGTAAACGAAGATACAGTTAGCAGGTTAAACGCCAACCCCAGCAGGGGCCGAACAGATTCATTCTGCTTTATCATTTTTGAGAACATGGGAAGCAGCAAGCTGGCAAAAAGGAATGGAACCATGTTGGCTGCATCGAGCAAACGAAAGGCCTGAGCATAAATCCCCGACTGAACATCACCATCGGGGAGTAATCGTTCCAGCATTACAGTATCAATTCTGGAGTAAACCGACATTAGAAGCACCAGAAGCGCGTAAGGATAGCTCTGCTTTAACATAGAGTAAAAAAAGACCCTGTCGAATCGCATGCGGAACGTCGACGATTGGTAGTAAACAATCGAAAATCCAATAATGGCAGCTACGGCATACGAAAGTGTTTGTGAGTATACGAACCACTCAATTTTAAATCCCTCCCTTACTGGTCCCCAAATGAGTAGCGCAGTAAAAAGAATCATGAGCAGCCTGTCGGTTACCGACAGCAAGCTATCGGTTTTGAACATCTGCAGGGCACTTATGTTACTACGAAAATACAGAATCAAACTCGACAGAAACTGGTTAAATGCCAAGAACCCTAAAAGCCAAAGCTGACGGCCACTATATCCAAGTGCCAGTCCAAAACCGAAACAGAGGAGAAAGTAAACTATAGCCATTAAAAACTTAATGCCCATTAGGTTGGAAAGGTACCGGGGAAGTAGCTGTGCGTGCCGGCTTATTTCACGGTTGTTGTAGTTTGTTAGGCCAAAATCGAGGAAAATATTCAGCAGGAACGAAAAGTTGAATAGTGCAAAAAACAAACCGTACTCGCTGGCTCCCACCATATTCTGCACGGTTCTGTCAATCCCAAAAATCCACACAGGCTTAACTATTAGGTTAAGCGCAAGTAGAAGGATCAGGTTTGTAGCAAACTTTTTTCTCACCGCACATTTCGTATCAAACTCAAAAGTAACTAAAAGCTTTTTACCCCCAAAAGCTTTACACAATAATTATAGCAGAGTGTGCGCATTTTAATTCACAAAAAAATGGTATTTTGGCAAACCAAATTAAAATCAGAATGAACATTGCTGTAAATACTCGGTTTTTAATTCATGGGAAGCTGGAGGGCATAGGCTGGTTCACTTTCGAAACGTTGAAGCGAATTACTAGCATGAACCCACAGCACCATTATTTTTTCCTTTTCGACCGCAAACCACACAGCAGCTTCGTATTCTCTAAAAACATTACTCCCGTTGTACTTCACCCACAGGCGCGTCACCCCCTGCTCTGGTACATTTGGTTTGAACTTTCGGTACCAAGGTTTATTAAAAAAAACAACATCGACCTACTGGTTTCTACCGATGGTTATATCCCGCTAAACCTAAACATTCCCATTGTGAACGTTATTCACGACATTAACTTCGTTCACTACCCCGACACCATTCCTACCCTGAGCCGCTGGTACTACAACCACTTCTTCCCAAAGTTTGCTCAAAGAGCAACCAGGTTGGTAACTGTAAGCGAGTACTCGAAAAACGACATTGCTAAAAGTTTCAACGTTGATCCCAATAAAATTGACGTTGTTTACAATGGCGCAAATGATGCATACTACCCATTAAGTCAGGAGGAAAAAAAGCAAGCAAGAGAAGTGGTTGCCAACGGGAACGAATATTTCGTATTTGTTGGAGCACTTAGCCCCAGAAAGAATGTTGCCCGTTTGCTAAAAGCCTTCGATATGTTCTGCACCGCAACCATGCTACCCTACAGGCTTGTAATTGTGGGTAAAAAGTTGTTTAAAACGAATGATATTACAGAGGTTTACGCTGGAATGAAACATAAGGAGTCGGTTATTTTCACAGGCAGGCTAGAAATTGAAGAACTCCGAAGGATTATTGGGGGTGCAACAGCCATGACATTTGTCCCTTTCTTTGAGGGGTTTGGTATTCCAATGCTCGAAGCCATGGGCTGTCACATACCACTCATAGCATCGAATCGTACTGCCATGCCTGAGGTTGGAGGCGATGCAGCATACTACATCGACCCCTTCTCGGTCGAATCAATTGCTAACGCCCTTAAGATTATTGCAACCGACAGCAAACTTCGCGAAGCCTTGGTTGCAAAAGCCATTGAGCAAAAGAAAAAGTTTTCCTGGGATTCCACTGCGAAGCTTTTTAACGAATCCATTCAAAAAGTCATTTCTGAACAATATGGAAGCTTCACTTAAGCCATGCCTTAACCCTGGCCTACTGGAAGCTGGTTGCGACGAAGCAGGACGGGGCTGCCTTGCAGGTCCCGTTTTTGCTGCCGCAGTTATTCTTCCAGAAAAATTTTTCCACCCAAAACTCAACGATTCAAAAAAAATTTCGGAGAAACAAAGAGAAGAACTGCGAGTAGTTATTGAACGTGAAGCCATTGCCTACTGCGTTCAACAATGCTCCCCGCAAGAAATCGACCAGATTAATATCCTTAACGCTTCAATTCTGGCTATGCATAGGGCAATTAGTGGATTAGAGGTTAAACCTGATTTCCTACTTATTGATGGAAACCGATTCAAACCATACCCTGGCACCCCACATAGGTGCATAGTTAAAGGCGACTCAAAATTTGCTGCAATTGCAGCTGCTTCTATTCTTGCTAAAACATACCGCGACGATTTCATGCTAGAACTTTCTGAAAAGTACCCACCCTACCTTTGGCATAAAAACAAGGGGTACCCTACCCAAGAACACAGAAAGGCAATAGAAAAACATGGTGTTTCGCCACATCATCGTAATTCATTTAAACTAACCGAACGGCAACTTAAACTCAATTTGTAGAACAAAACCTAGTATTAAACTGTTTAACTACATATTTTTAATAATTTTGTAGGGTGTTAATTCGCAAATAGTTACAAACGTATTAAACCCATCCCCTTAAACCGAGTCTTATCAATCGTTAAAACCAAAAAAAATAACTGTAAACTAAAATAATTATGATGATGAAAAGATTTGCACTAATTCTGGTAGCTTTCCTGCTAACGTTATCTTCCCTTAGTCGTGCTGATGAGGGTATGTGGCTTCTGCCACTGCTAAAACAGCTGAATATTGAGAAAATGCAGGAAATGGGCTGTGAACTTTCTGCTGAAGACATATACAGCATTAACAACAATAGCATAAAGGATGCCATTGTAATTTTTGGCAGGGGTTGTACCGGCGAAATTATTTCAGAGGAAGGATTGGTTCTAACCAACCACCACTGCGGTTACGGAGCAATTCAACAGCATAGCAGCCCCGAGCACGACTACCTGAAGGATGGTTTCTGGGCCATGAGCCGCGAAGAAGAAATTCACACACCCGGCCTAACCGTTACTTTTCTGGTAAATATTCAGGATGTTACTGAAAAAGTAAACGCATCGCTAGATTTTTCCTTGCCTGAAAGCACATTGCAGGATTCAGCAGCTCAGGTTGGCCGCAGAATTGCGCAGGAAGCCACTGAAGGAACACACTACAATGGCCGTGTTCAAAGTTTTTACGGAGGAAATAAGTACTACCTTATGGTTTACGAAACCTTCACCGACGTTCGCATGGTAGGTGCCCCTCCCTCATCAATTGGAAAGTTTGGTGCCGACACCGACAACTGGATGTGGCCACGCCATACCGGCGATTTCTCGCTATTCCGCGTTTACGCCAACAAAGATAACGAACCAGCCGATTTCTCACCCGATAACGTTCCCTACAAGCCAAAGCACCACCTGCCTATTTCTCTGAACGGAATTGAGAAGAACGATTTCGCCATGATACTCGGCTACCCCGGACGCACTCAACGTTACATGACCTCGTGGGAGGTTGACGAACTCATAAAAATCGATAATGCCAACAGAATATACATCCGTGGAATTCGCCAAGACATTCTTCTCGAAGATATGCTGGCCGATGATGCTATCCGTATCAAATACTCATCAAAGTATGCAGGCTCATCGAACTACTGGAAAAATTCAATAGGAATGAACAAGGCCCTTAAACGCCTTAAAATATTCGACAAGAAGAAGGAGGAGGAGAAAGTATTCACCGAGTGGGTTAGCGCCAATCTCAACCGTAAAGAAAAGTATGGAGAAGCCTTGACTCTTATTAGCGAATCGGTTGAAGCAAGAAAGGACCTGTCGCACGCAACTCAGTACATTTCAGAAACCCTGCTACGTGGTACTGAAATCGTTTTCCTTGCAGCTGGAGCAGAAAAGTACATCGAGGATTTAGACTCAAAAAATGCTAAAGAGCTGGCTGAAACCGTTGCAAAAGTAAAGGAGAAAGCTCGTGCATTCTACAAAAACTACAACGCCCCCACCGATCAGAAGGTGGCTAAAGCCATGTTTAAAATATTTGCCAAGAACGTGGACAGCAAGTTCCAGCCTGATATCTTCAAAACAATTGAAATAAAATACAAGAACGATTACGTTAAGTTTATCGACGACATGTATAGCAAGTCCGTTTTCACCGACTCAACTAAACTTTGGGCATTTCTCGAAAAGCCATCATCAAAGAAACTCGCCAAGGATCCGGCATATATCGCAGCAACATCAATCTATGGTAAGATTCGTGAACTCTACAAAAATCTTGACCCTATTGAATCAAACTTCGACAAGGGTCACCGACTGTACGTGGGAGGAATTATGGAGATGAACGAAGGAGTACCCATGTACCCCGATGCAAACTTCACCATGCGCCTTACCTACGGTGAAATTCTCGACTACTACCCCATGGATGCCGTTCACTACGACTACATAACAACATTAAAAGGAGTTATGGAAAAAGAAGACCCCGATAACTGGGAGTTTGTAGTTCATGAAAAGCTGAAAGAGTTGTATAAAGCAAATGATTTTGGCCAATATGCCATGGAGAACGGTGAGATGCCTGTGGCATTCCTATCAACTAACGACATCACTGGTGGCAACTCTGGGAGTCCGGTTATTAATGGCAAGGGGCAACTTATTGGAACCGCTTTCGATGGGAACTGGGAAGCGATGAGCGGCGACATCGTTTTCGAACCCGAACTCCAGCGAACCATTAGCGTTGATATTCGGTACACCCTGTTTATTATCGACAAGTTTGCCGGAGCAAAACATCTTGTTGAAGAAATGACTATAGTAAAATAAACTTCCTATTTCATAAAAAAAATAAAAGCGACCCCAAAAGGTCGCTTATATTTTTTGAAAATTATTACGAAATCATTACGTTTGTCTTTGCCAAACAAAAAAAACTAATACATTTGTAAAGATTTTGTTTAAACACGTTATCTTTTTTTTAGTATTGCTTGAATATTTTGCTAGTTTCACTATATTGGTTTCGAATTAACCTACATGCTCGCAGTGGTAAAGCAAGAAAACATTTTAACTCATTTTGGGCCTCTTAGCTACGAAGAAATTGGCTTTTTGCTAAACAGGATGTTCGCATACATTGATAAGCAGGGGATGGGTATCACCATTAAAAAGAAGGTGTACTCAGCTATGGTGGAAAGTCTTGAAAATATCTATAAGCATCAGGATATAATTACGAATGATGCTGAATACCAGCCCCGTTTTACCTTAATTCATAAGGACAAAGAATTCTCCCTACAAGCTTCGAACACCGTTCTAAGCCATAAAACACCTCCTCTTCGCGAAAAGTTAGACAAAGTAAACGCTCTCGATAAAAACGGATTAAAGGATCTGTACAAAACAACCATCCTCAGCGGGAATGTATCACCCAAGGGTGGTGCTGGTCTTGGCATAATAAACATTGCCAAGGTTTCTGAGAATAAACTCTTTTATATATTCGACGAAATAAACGAAAAGTACACCTACTTTACAATTACTGTCACAATTTTACTTAATCAATTAAAATAATCCGTTCACCATGGAACCATTATACATAGAACCAACAGAGTTTACTCCCAAAGTTTTTTTCGATCCTGAAAGCAGCACTTTCGAAATATCGGGATTTTCCAGACCCGAGAATGTTATCGGGTTCTATCGTCCCATCTTAAAATGGCTTGAAGAGTATAACGAGAAAGTTCTTAGCCAAAACCTCGATTTTAGCAAAAGTCTGCTAACCATAAACATGAAAATGACCTACTTTAACTCTGCCTCCTCAAAATTCTTGCTCGATATTCTTCTTGAGTTTATGAAGTTTCATTCAAAGGGAAACGAGGTGGAAGTAAACTGGTTCTACGAGGATGGCGACGATGAAATACAGGAATCTGGTGAAGAAATTTCGGATATGCTTGGGTACCCATTTAACTTTATCTCATACCAACCCTAAAACAAAACCTGAAGACCAAACCGAAAGCCTCTACATACAGAGGCTTTCTTTATTTTGGGCTGTTTATTCATCAACTAAACTGATTGAACCGCATAAAGAATGATGTTATTCGTCAATAATTTATAGATATTCACCAAATTATTCGGAATAATTGTTTAATTTTCTTTATGCAATATGCTACCTTTTAGCTATATTGCACAAAAAACAGAAAATATTCATGGACCCACTAAAGATTGAAGGTACAAATATTTCGCCTCGGGTTAGCTTCGATAACACTGCCCGTATCCTCGAACTTAGTGGTTACTCCAGGCCTGAAAACGTAAGGGATTTTTACATGCCCCTTCTTCAATGGATTGAAGATTTCAAGGATTCAATTCTTCAAAATAAACCAGAAAACTCCGACATAGAACCCATTACCTTTAAATTCAAGTTTATATATTTCAACAGCTCCTCGGCCAAATTCATTTACGACATTATCCTCCTGCTTAGCAACGTTCAAAAAGAAGGCATCCCCATTAAAATATACTGGCATTTCGATGAGGACGACGATGAACTCCGAGAAGCTGGCGAGGAGCTCTCCGAAATGGCGCACGTACCATTCTTTTTCGTTGAGATAAACAGAAATTAACCTAAAATAATTCCTCTACCATATCAAGGGAGCCAAGATTATTAAATCTTGGCTCCCTTTGTGTTCGTCAATAATACAACACAAAAAAAGGGGCTATGAAAAACAGCCCCTTCCATTATAAACTTTTTTATTAGAACTTATAATCAATTCCAACGGCAATTACCATGGCATCGCGGTTGTACTCCTCTTGGTAACCTGTAAACGATTTTGTATAACCCTGATACATGGTTTTCATAAAACCAAGGTTAATTCCAATATTCTCGTTCACCATATACTTACCACCAAGTCCAATGGAACTTGTATTTAAACTGTGCGATAAATCGCTATGGTACTTATCGTTTGCTCCGGTTTTAGTCATAAGGTATCCGGCACTAACCAGTATTTTATCCGTTACCATATACTCTAACCCAAATGCTGCCTCAATGGAGTTACCATCCATAACCTCGGAATTTTCTACAAACTCTCCATTTAACTGTTTCCCATAATTGGCATTCTTATCGAAGTACATATGGAATCCTGCATTGATATTCAACTTTTCTATTGGCCGAACCCCAACTCCCACTGTTAGCAGTGAAGGCATGTCGCTTGGGGTTTGAGCACCATCGGTAAACATTCCGGTGCCATCAATAACCGTTTCGTTAGTTAGGGTAATATCAGCTTTGTGCTCGTACTTAACCGCCAGGTTAAACTTATCGGAGAACTTCATGTTTACTCCAATAATTGGTGCAATACCGTGGCCAGTTTGAGCGGCATCAACTTCCTTGTTGGACGTGTTAGCTGCGTATCCAGCCATTATAACCGAATTTTGAGTAAATACAGGCGCTGCAATACCAAGGGTAGCCTGAGCAGTTTGGATATCAATTGCACCTATCGCAGCAGGTGGTAATCCTGCTGCTCCTAGCAAACCTTGTATTTGTGCAATTTGTTCAGCAGTTAAACCAGCTGTTGCCCCGTTGATAAGCAATGTTGTGCCAAGACCAGCATCAACAATCCCTTGTAATCCTACATAATATGTGTTTGCTCCAAAAGCCCACTGTGAAAAAGTGTTTGATGCATCGGTAAAGAATTGAGGCGCAGAAACAAGCGATGAGCCGTTGTACTCATCCCCAAAAGCTGGTTGGTTTGGATTAATCATCATATCCTTTAAATAACCAGTGTATGTATTTTTTGCGTAGATGTAACGGAATCCTATGCTGAATGAAAGCATCTCGGTAAGCGAGTAGGTTGCGTTAAATTGTACGCCCCAGTTCAGAGAAGAACCATCGAAGTTGCTTTTTACGCTGTACTGGGTAGTTGGAATTCCAGAAGCTGTTAGCAGGGTTGGAAGTACAGCTACCTGCTGCTCAAAGGATGGAAGTCCGTTCTCAAAACCTGCGCTTCCACCACCACCTATTGGGTTAACTCCCAGCGAGTAGGCGAACTTATCTTTCTTGTAAACTGCGTAGAATGTAGGGAATAAAGGAGCAGCAACCTTCCCCTCAAACTCCTGAAGGTTCATGTCGAAGGTGCTTTTAATGTTTCGTGTTTGAGATACGGTTTGGTTACTGAGCGACAGGTAAAAACCATCGCTTAGGTTAGTTAATCCGGCAGGATTAAAGTATGTGCCTTCAACACCAATGATTGCATCGAGGGCTGGCATACGGATAAATGAGGCACTCTGGTTGGTATTAGTTACAATACCTCCAGCATACAATGTTGCAGGTACAAAAACAACTGCAAGTAAAAGGGCAAGTACTAGTTTTCTCATAGGTCTTGTTTTTGAAGTTAGTTTGAGTTCTACCTAATTTTCTTTAGAGTTTTATTATTCACCTGTAGAAAGTGAAAAGTTTACATTAGCTAATATAATCTTTTTAAACACACGTCCACTTCAGAACTAAAAAAAAGGTACTAATTGTACCACTAAAAAATTAATATTCTGAGTCTATACTTAAACTTTTACTCGAAATTAATATCATACCTGCTAGTAATCAATAAAAATCAAAAATATGAGGAAACTTCATTTACTTATTATCACAGTTTCGGTGTTTGTTTTGAGCCAATTAAACGCCAATGGCCAAATAGATAACGGCTATAATTTTGAAGTCGTTAAGCAAGTTAAAACCACCCCGGTTAAGGATCAGCAAAGAACAGGTACATGCTGGAGCTTCGCAACAACTTCGTTTATTGAAACCGAACTATTACGAATGAATAAAACAGAAATTATTCTGTCACCCATGTTTTTCGTTAGGCATGCATACCTTACCAAAGCTGAAAGGTTTGTTCGTTTTCAGGGAACTATCAACTTCGACAGAGGGGGTCAGGCACATGATGTAGTAGATGTGGTACGAAATTTTGGCATTATTCCTGAGCAGTATTTCAGCGGTAAAAATTACGGAGAGGAAGAACACGTTCATTCAGAATTAAATGCAATGCTAATAGCAATGGCCGATGTTGTAATTAAAAACAAAAACCGAACGCTTTCAACAGCATGGCAACCAGCTATTGAAAGCGTTGTTGATAGCTACCTTGGTAAAATTCCTGAAGTGTTCGAGTATGAAGGGAAAAAGTATTCACCAAAAGAATTTTCTCGCTACATGGGCATCAATCCCGATGACTACGTTGAACTCACCTCGTTCAACCACCATCCGTACTACCAGTCTGTTATACTAGAAATCCCCGACAACTGGTCTCATAAAACCTACTATAACGTTCCTATTGATGAGTTGATTCTCGTAATGAACAATGCGATTGAGAATGGTTACACCGTATGCTGGGACGGTGACACAAGCGAAAAAGGGTTTGCCTATAGTAAAGGTCTGGCCGTTTTGCCACAGGCAAAGGTTGAGGAGATGAGCGATAGTGAACAGGCAAAATGGAGCAATGTTCCAAAGGATAGCTTAACAATGAAACTTTTCAGCTTCTCCGAAATTGTTCCCGAAATTAAGGTTACCGAACTATACCGACAGCAAACTTTTGATAACTACCAAACCACCGATGACCATTTGATGCACATAGTAGGCATTTCAAAAGACACAAACGGTACCCAATACTTCATTACAAAAAATTCATGGGGAACCGATGATCATATATACGATGGTTACCTTCACATGTCGGAGCAATATGTTAGAGGTAAAACCATTGCAGTACTTTTGCACAAGGATGCTCTTCCGAAAGATATTGCAATAAAAATTGGCTTGAAGTAACCATTGAAAAATAGTTACCTGAACCTTTAAACCATTTTTGTGTTAATGTATCATAAAGGTACAATAATGAAAACGGTTTTTAGTTTTATATTTTAAAGGTTTTTCTTTGGATAATTGAATTTGTACAAGTTGCATAACGATGCTTTGCCTGTAAAAAAACCGTGAGGTTTTAGGCTATAGCGATAAGCAGAAAAGCCTTCAGAAAAGAAGGAGGTTAGTTTGCTTTTTCATGGTTCTTTTTAAGGTTTCCGCTGCCGGAGTATCCGGCAGCGGTTTTTTTGCTCCTATACAAGTAAATTGCATCCTCTAATTTGGGCATTATCCATTCTGCCTAACACCTCGAAAGAACCATCGGTATTTAACCTGCCTAAATCATCGGTTTGAATGAAAGAGCATGAGTTCTGGTTTGCCAAATCGATAACGTTTATGGCTCCCGATTTACAATCCGCAAGGCAACTAAAGGGATCGTAAGGATCGCGAATACGAATCTGCATCCAGGGTGGGCATCGAAAAGTTCCTTTACCTGAGGAGTATGCTTGCGATAGTAGTTCGGTCATTCCGTACTCGGAATGAATTGAAGAAACGCCAAATGATTTACATAGAATACCATGTAGCTCCTCACGCACCATCTCCTTCCGTCGACCTTTCATTCCACCAGTTTCCATAACTATGGTATTCTTTAGCTGAAAGCTAAATTTTTCTGCCAAATCAAGCAATGCAAATGAAACGCCAATGAGTATGACTTTTTGCCCAGATGAGTCAAGCTTTTCGAGTAAGCGAGCCAAGTCAGCCAACTGGTTAAGGAAGAAACCGCTGTTTGGGTTGTTACTCTGTTGAACTAACTCTTCTACCATGTAAATCAGCGAAGAGCCTTCGCGCTCCATGTAAGATGGAAGGAGCGCAAGAATGCAGTAATCCTCAGGATTTCCGTAGAAAAGTTTGAAACTCCTAGTGAAACTCTCCTTGTACAACGACAAGTTTGAAACCAAGTGCCGGCTTGTTTCGGTTCCAGTAGTCCCGCTACTGGAAAAAGTAACCTCAGGCAGCTGGTTATCTCCTAAAACATTATGCGATTTAAAGAATTGTATTGGCAGAAAAGGTATTTTCTCAACAGAATCAACACTTTCAGGTGACATTCCAAGCAACGAAGCGTATTTTGCGTAAACTTTTACGTTCTTGTGCTGCTTACGAAAGGTTTCGATGGCACAATTCTGAAACTCTTCGTCCGTTTTTATGGAGAATATTTTCGACTGCAAATCCATTTAAAAGCAGAACCCTGTCAAGAAAAACTCCTGACAGGGATTTTTATTATGATGTTAAAACTAGCTTCTTATGGCTTTTATTCCGGGCAGCTCCTTCCCTTCCATGTACTCGAGCATAGCACCGCCACCAGTTGAAACATAGGAGATTTTATCGGCCAGCTTATTCTTGTTTACAGCTGCAACTGAATCGCCTCCTCCAACTAGGCTAAAGGCCCCTTTTGTTGTTGCATCGGCAATTGCTTTGGCAATTTCAGATGTTCCGTTCGCAAATTTTTCCATCTCAAAAACGCCCATTGGGCCATTCCATAAAATAGTTTTTGATTGGCTAATTACCTCGGAGAAATTCTTTACGGTTTCGGGTCCAATATCCAGCCCCATCCAGCCCTCAGGTGTTTTCTCCGTTTCAGTAATCTTTGTGTTTGCATTCGCATCGAATGCATCGGCGTTTACCGCATCAACCGGAAGAAGCACATTTACGCCCTTAGAGTTTGCTTTCACAAGAATTTCCCGGGCCAGGTCAAGCTTATCAACCTCACAGATTGAGTTCCCAATTTTTCCGCCCATTGCCTTGATGAAGGTGTAGGTCATACCACCGCCAATTATCAGGTTATCTACCTTTTCGAGCAAATTCTCGATTATTAAAATTTTATCAGAAACCTTTGCTCCTCCCATTATGGCTGTAAATGGTTTTTCAGCTGCCTTAAGCACCTTGTCCATGGCATTGAGTTCGCTATTTATTAAATACCCAAACATGCTATGGTTGGGAAAGTAAGCGGCTATAAGTGCGGTGGATGCATGAGCACGATGCGCTGTTCCAAAAGCATCATTCACGTAACAATTTGCCAATTTGGCCAGCTTTTTAACGAACTCCTTTTGGCGTTCCTTCACATTGGCCTTGCCTTCCTTCTTCTGTTCATCGGTCGCATCTTCAGGCAGGCTGTATGGTTTGCCTTCCTCCTCTTCGTAGAAACGCAGGTTCTCCAGCACCAAAACTTCACCTGCTTTAAGTTCCGATGCCAAATTTACAGCATCGATGCCAATGCAATCGGGAGCAAACTTCACACTCATTCCCAAATTCTTCTCAATTGCGGGAATAACATGTTTTAGCGAGTACTTTTCCTGTGGCGTTCCGTTGGGACGACCTAAGTGCGACATTAAAATAGCAGAACCCCCATCGTGTAAAATTTTCTTTATTGTTGGAAGCGCTCCGCGTATGCGGGTATCATCGGTAACCTCGAAGGTCTTCTTGTCGAGGGGCACGTTAAAGTCAACGCGAACAATAGCCCTTTTGCCTGCAAAACTATACGAATCAATGCTAATCATATCAAATTGTTTTAAAGTTATTCACTCACAAATATACGAAATACAACGCTACCGTTACCGCTAAAACCCTGATTTTTCGTTGCAAACGTTTGGGTTGGGCGCTCCAATTACATTGTACTGAAACATGAAACATTGCATACTTTTTCTTACCTTTGAAATCCGATTTAATTTGATATTAAAGATGAATTTTAAAGATATTGTAGGCCAAGAATTAGCAAAGCAACGGTTAATTAAGAGCGTAAGGGACAACCGGATACCACATGCCCAACTATTTACCGGACCAGAAGGAACCGGCAAGCTGGCGCTTGCTATCGCATACGCACAGTATATAAATTGTAGCAACAAAGGAGAAACCGACTCGTGTGGAACTTGCCCCTCGTGCCATAAGTATAGTAAGTTAATTCACCCCGATCTACATTTTGTATTTCCAATTTTTCTCACCGAAAAAAAGAGTGATGATGACGACGATGACAAAGGGCCCTCGGGAAAACTCAGCGACATTTTTATTGCTCAATGGCGTGAGGCGCTTCTCGAGAACCCCTATATAAGCGAAACCGACTGGTACGAAAAGCTAGGAAGCGATAAGAAGCAAGGAATTATTGGGGTTACCGAAAGTTCGGAGGTAATACGTAAGATAAGCCTAAAAAGCTACGAGGCTGAATACAAAACCATGATTATTTGGCTTCCCGAGCGTATGAACATACAGGCTGCCAACAGGTTACTGAAACTTATTGAGGAACCACCCCAAAAAACGGTTTTCCTGCTAGTCACAGAATCGCCCGACCATATCCTCAAAACCATCCTTTCACGAACACAAATAATAAAAGTTCCCCCGATAAATAGGGAAAATATTGCAACAGCATTGGTTGACCGCTTTCAGATGAATCCTTCGAAAGCGAATGATATTAGCCACATTGCAAACGGAAATTACCAATCGGCACTTAAAATTCTCAACGCCGACGAAGCGAACCCATACTTTAATTTTTATCGTGATTTAATGCGACATTGCTGGACAAAGGATGTTCCAAAATTACTGGGTTGGGTAGAGAAAATTTCTGGGTTGGGCCGTGAGAAACAAAAGGAATTCCTTGCGTACGCCCTAAGATTAACTCGTGAAAGTTTTATGCTCAATCTGGGGTTAAATGACATCGTATACTTAAGCGGTGAAGAGTCTGATTTTGGGCAAAAGTTCTCTCCTTACATCAACGAAAAAAACATACTTCAGTTCAACCGCGAGTTTAACCTTGCAATCGACCACATATCGAGGAACGGGAATGCCCAAATAATTTTTACCGACATGACCATGAAAATGGTCAAACTTATTGAAGGCAAGTCGAACAAAAAATAATTTCAAATGATTTTGCTAAATTTGCCCATTATTTCACACAAATAAAAAACCATATGAACAGGAGTATTTGCTCACGGGGCATTATTATTAAAAACGAGGAAGAGCTTGAGCACTCCGTTTGCCAGAATAACAGCTGCCTTAAATTCAGCATTCATAACTGGGTTGAGAAACTTCCCGAGCCACCAATAAAAACTGATGTAGTTGAGGTTCAATTCAAGAATACCCGAAAAGGATTCTACCGAAACGTGAACAACCTACACCTAAAAAAGGGTGATATCGTTGCTGTTGAAGCATCTCCAGGGCATGACATGGGTACTGTAACAATTACCGGGTGGCTGGTTGAGGCTCAAATGAGAAAAGTTGGATTTATCGAGGACTCAACCGAACTTAAAAAGGTGTATCGAAAAGCAAAACCTGCCGATATTGACAAGTGGCTCGAATCAATTGCGTTAGAAAATAACACCATGATTCGTTCACGACAAATTGCCGCCGACCTGAACCTTAATATGAAAATTGGAGATGTTGAGTATCAGGGCGATAAAACAAAGGCTATTTTTTACTACATCGCCGACGAGCGGGTGGATTTTCGTGAGCTTATCAAAATTCTGGCTGATGAGTTTAAGATAAGGATTGAAATGCGCCAGATTGGCGCACGGCAGGAAGCAGGAAGAATAGGAGGAATCGGTTCGTGTGGAAGAGAACTCTGCTGCTCGTCGTGGATTAACTCTTTTAACTCGGTTACTACAAACTCTGCTCGAGTACAAGAAATATCCCTTAACCCACAGAAGCTTGCCGGCCAATGCGGAAAACTTAAGTGCTGTTTAAACTACGAGTACGATTGCTACGTTGATGCTCGAAAAGATTTCCCTAAAACTAACATTCCTCTCGAAACAAAGGATGCCACATACTTCCACCAAAAAACCGATATCTTTAAACGATTAATGTGGTTCAGCTCTGATCCTAACTCAGCGATAAACTTAACAAGCATAAGCATTGAGAGAGTGAAGGAGGTTATTGAACAAAACAAAAAAGGTCAAAAGCCCGATAAGCTTATCGATATTACAAAGGAGCCACCAAAAGCTGCTGAGCTGGGATACAACAGCTCTATTGAACAAGATAGCCTAACCCGCTTCGACGAACAAAAATCTAAATCTAAAAAAAGAAGAAAATCTAAACGAAGAAGAAACAATGCGTAACATCAATTACCTTTTTTTAGCTATCTCAATAATTATTACTTCTTGCGATAATTATGATATTTACAACCAGAACATAATGATTCCCAATGAGGTTTGGCACATGGACAGCATTGCTCATTTCAATGTAAACATATCCGATACAGTATCATCTCACAATATATACATAAACCTAAGGAATACCGTTAACTACCCGAATAGCAATTTGTACCTATTTATTGAAACCCATGCGCCTACCGGTGCAAAACTTCGCGATACAATGGAATGCATCCTTGCCAACTCCCGCGGAGAATGGTTAGGCAAAGGATTTGGGCGAATCCGAGACAACCAAATTCCCTATAAAGTAGAAATCCGTTTCCCTTCACAAGGGGATTACCATTTCAGCATACAACAAGCAATGAGAGTCCGAGAACTGAAAGAGGTTGTATCAGTAGGCCTTCGAATCGAAACGACTAATTAGTACCCCTCCGTTTAACTCCATTATTTTTCAAAGTGTGGGAAAGAACAAGCTAAAAAGATTTGCCGAAAACAATACGTTTGAAAACTTATTCCAGCCATCGTTTCAGGAAGTATGGAACAACGATTTTACTCTAAAGGGGAAGTGGAATAAAAATTTCTTTAAAAACCAAAACCCAATAGTTCTTGAGGTAGGGTGCGGAAAAGGGGAATACACCGTAAATCTTGCAAAGAACTACCCTAACAAAAATTTTATCGGCATTGATATTAAAGGGGCTCGATTATGGAAGGGAGCAAAAGAAGCAGCTGAACTTGCAATGCCTAACGTTGCGTTCATCAGAACACGAATTGAACACATTCGGTCGTTCTTTTCAGAGAATGAAGTTTCTGAAATTTGGATTACTTTCCCCGACCCTCAACCCCGACCCTCAAAAGCCAGAAAAAGGTTATCGTCGAGCAGGTTCCTGAACTACTATCAAAATTTTACAAAGAAAAACGGGATTGTACATTTAAAAACCGATAGCCTGGGTCTCCACGATTACACAAAAGCCCTGGTTGAACAGAATAACCTGAAAATTCTTTACTGCACCAATAACCTTTACAACAGTAGCATCGCAGATCCGATACTATCAATCAGAACATTCTACGAAAAAATGTTCCTAGAACAAGGGAAACCAATCACATACATAAGTTTTGAGCTCGCTAATGATAGAGAGCTAAAAGAACCTGAATTTGAGTAACGAGAATTTTTTTGAGAGGGTATTCCAAGTCACCCGCCTAATTCCAGAAGGAAGGGTAACAAGTTACGGTGCCATTGCCAGGTACATTGGTTCACCACAATCCGCACGAATGGTTGGGTGGGCATTGAACTCCACCACTAACTTCATAGGATGGATTCCTGCCCACAGAGTAGTTAACAGGAACGGGCTACTTACAGGAAAATCGCACTTCCCTGGTAGCAACACTATGAAAGAACTCCTTGAAAGTGAAGGCGTAAAATTGGAAAACGATAGAATTATTGACTTCAAAAAAATATTCTGGGATCCAAACATAGAGCTAATATAACCTTACCTACACTAAATAATCTACCTATGCCAAAACCATTATCCCAACCATTTGTTACATACTAACTGAATATGTATTTTTGCACATTAATTTAAATCAAATAAAAACAGTGATGGTAACAGAACAAAAAGTAGTAGAAATTCTGAGAACCATAAAGCACCCTGAACTGGGCAATGATATCGTATCGCTTGAAATGGTTAAGAACCTCTCCACTGAAGCAGGAAAGGTAAGTTTCACCCTTGAACTACTTAAGCCAAACGACCCGTTCGCCACTTCAATCAAGAAAGCTGCTGTAAAGGCTCTACATGGGGTATTCGGTGAAACGGTTTCAGTTGAAATATTACTTCTATCTCCTGTGGCAAAGCCAAAGGAGTCACCCTATAAAGCAAAGGCTTCCGTATCTAGCGTAAAAAATATTATTGCGGTTGCCTCCGGAAAAGGAGGCGTTGGTAAATCAACCATAGCCGTTAACCTGGCCGTTGCTGTTGCAAGAACTGGTGCAAAAGTTGGATTAATAGACGCTGATATTTTCGGCCCATCGATACCCAAAATGCTGGGGATGGAGCAGGCTCAGCCCAAAATGATTAAGGAAGGTGAACTCGACCTGATTGAACCTGTTGAAAACTATGGCGTTAAGCATCTTTCAATCGGTTTCTTTGTGAACCCAAACGAAGCGCTAGTTTGGCGCGGACCAATGGCAACCAACGCCTTACGCCAACTAATTCATCAGGGTGCCTGGGGAGAACTCGACTACCTATTCATCGACATGCCGCCAGGCACAAGCGACATCCACCTCACCCTGGTACAGGAAGTTTCGGTTACAGGAGCTGTTATTGTTAGCACTCCGCAAGAAATTGCTTTAGCCGATGCGATTAAGGGAATTAGCATGTTCACTGGCAAAGGGGTTGATGTGCCGGTTCTAGGTTTAATTGAAAACATGGCCTGGTTCACCCCCGAGGAGTTGCCAAACAATAAGTACTACCTCTTTGGCAAAGAAGGCTGCAAGAAGCTTGCAGAACGAATGCACCTTCCTCTACTCGGGCAAATCCCAATAGTACAAAGCATTCGTGAAGGTGGTGATGATGGTACTCCTATGGCTTCAAAACAGGGAACTATTACCGATGCGTTTAGCGAGCTAGCCTCAAACTTGATTCAACAAGTTAACAAGCGAAACATTGAAAAACCCGCCACAAAAAAAGTTGAAATAAAACACAAATAAACATTTATTGCTATGTCAAACTCAGAGATCACTCAAAAGGTTCAGGAATCAATTGAACAAATTCGTCCCTTCCTTCAAAACGATGGTGGAGATATTTCACTTGTTGAAGTTACCGACGATTTAACTGTAAAGGTAAAGCTACTTGGAGCCTGTGGAAGTTGCCCCTACAGCATAATGACCCTTAAAAATGGCGTTGAACAAGCCATTAAGCGGGACATCCCTCAAATTAAGGAAGTTGTTGCTGTTAACTTGCAGCACTAGACACTACTCCAGGTAAGTATACCCATACAGACCCGACCTGTAGTTCGACAGGAACTCCTTCCCTTCCTCAGTAGTAATAATCCCTGATTTTACTGCTGAGGTTACCCATGTTTCCACCGTTCGAACCATCTTCTTGGAATTGTACTGTACGTAATCCAGAACCTCAGCAACTGTTTCCCCATCAATCACCTGATCGATGCTATAACCGTTTTCATCAACCGAAACGTGCACAGCATTCGTATCACCAAAAAGGTTGTGTAAATCGCCAAGAATTTCCTGGTACGCACCAACAAGGAATACACCAACGTAGTATGGTTCGCGAGGCTTTGGTGAATGTATGGGTAGATAGTACGAAAAATTCTTGGTAGATATGAAGTTGTCAATCTGACCATCAGAATCGCAGGTAATATCCTGAATTGTTGCTGAACGGTCAGGTTTCTCGTCGTGGCGCTGAAGGGGAATCACCGGAAATATTTGGTCAATTGCCCAGGAATCGGGTAACGATTGAAATAACGAAAAGTTACAGAAATACTTGTCGGACAAAAGCTTAGGAAGATGGCGAAGTTCTTCTGGTATATGCTTCATACGAGAAGTCATAGTTTGAATTTCTTTGGCTATTGACCAAAAAAGCCGCTCAATCTGAGCACGCGTTCTTAAATCAAGAATTCCAAGGCTAAACCTATCCAGGGCCTCCTCCCTAATTTGCTGAGCATCATGCCACGATTCAAGCATTCTGGGTTGATTAATATTATCCCATAGCTCGTAAAGTTCCTGCACCAGCTCATGATCCGATTCTGAAACCTCCTCATCTTCACCCCATATAGGTAAACTTGTGGTTTCAAGAACCTCAAATACTAGCACCGAATGATGCGCAGTAAGTGAACGCCCCGATTCGGTGATTACATTCGGATGAGGAAGTTCGTTCTTATCTGCGGCATCAACCATTGCCGATACAGCATCGTTAACGTACTCCTGAATGCTGTAATTCACGCTGCTGCCACTGTTGGCTGAACGAGTTCCATCGTAATCAACGCCCAAACCACCACCAATATCAACGAATTCAATATTGAAACCCATGCGGCAGAGCTCCACAAAAAATTGAGATGCTTCACGAAGCGCAATTTTTATTCGCCGAATTTTTGTTACCTGGCTCCCAACGTGAAAATGAACCAACTTGAGGCAATCAACCATTTTATTCTTCTCAAGAAAATCGAGCGCTTCAAGGAGCTCGCTGGAGGTTAACCCAAACTTACTAACATCGCCGCCGGAATCTTCCCATTTCCCGCTGCCCGAGCTGGCCAGTTTTATTCGAATGCCTATATTAGGCCTCACCTTAAGCCTCTTAGCAACCCTCTGAATGAGCTTCAGCTCATTCATTTTCTCAACTACCAAAAAGATTCTCCTCCCCATTTTTTGGGCAAGCAAGGCCAGCTCAACGTAATCTTCGTCCTTGTATCCATTGCAAATTATTAAGGAATCGTTATCAGTATTAATAGCAATAACTGCGTGAAGTTCAGGTTTTGAGCCTGCTTCAAGTCCAATGTTAAATTTTTTTCCATGGCTGACAATCTCCTCTACAACTGGGCGCATTTGGTTAACCTTAATCGGATAAATTATAAAATTCTTTCCCTTGTATCCATACTCTTCAGCAGCAATGTTGAAACAACTCGACATTTTCTCGATTCTACTATCAAGAATATCGGGGAACCTTAACAACATTGGAGTTGAAACATCGCGAAGCTGAAGCTCATCAACCAACTCCTTTAAATCAACCTCAACACCATCTTTTCGAGGAGTTACTGCAACATTCCCCTTCTCGTTAATGCTAAAAAAATTTATTCCCCAACCTCTTATGTTATAGAGCTCTGCTGAATCTTCAATACGCCATTTTCTCATGCTTAAGTGTTTTAAATATTGAATAACTAACCTACTACACCCTGTAAAGAAAGGCTTTCTTTACCTTTTACAAATATAGTAATGTAATTAATTTTGATCGTTTTATATTCTAGAAAAATTTATAAAGTGGTATCACCTTGCAAAATCCATCCAGAAACAACCCATGTGCTTGTATATATTTACATTACATTTTGTGAACGAAACACCTTAACGGCACTGTTCTCTTATAGCAGGCACTACCCGTACTGGATTGACTTTTAATGATAATAAAACGCTTATTTATTGATTATTATCACAAAAACGTTAATTAGCTGGGGTGCCCCAACGTTTTTTTACTACTTTTTTTGTAAAAAGCGTTAAAATTAGTTACTTTGGCATAAAATATTGATGAGGGAAGAAAGTGAGTTGAATGATATTTCATTCATAAGTGCGCATCACTTTATACAAAATACTGAATAACAGTAATAAATGAGAAAAACGGTTTACTTATTAACAATACTATTCCTTTCTCAATTACATGTAACTGCTCAAAAATCATCCTATTTTAAAAGGATTTTTGTTGATGCTGAGTACTATCTTTTATACGAAGAGTACAAAGATGCCTTGCCTCTATACCTTGAAATTCATAATTCATTCCCAAACAACGCCAACATTAACTACCGCATTGGCCTTTGTTACTTGAATATAATAAATGAGAAGCACAAGTCCATCCCTTTTTTTGAAGAGGCTATCAAGGATATCACCCCTATATACCGGGAAGGTTATTATACTGAGAACCAAGCCCCTCGTGAATCGTATTTGCACTACGGAAAAGCACTTCGGGTTATAGGTGAGTTTGGAAAAGCCCAGGAAGCTTTTAATAAGTACCTTAGCCTGCTAAACGAGGAGGATTCCAAAGAGAGAAACGTGGTTAATGCTGAGATTCAGGCGGTTGAATATGCCATACAAATGAAGGACAATCCCATTCACATTAAATACACATCAGTTGGTGGTAAAGTAAATACGCGATTCCCTGAGCTTAACCCAACTGTTTCTGCAAACAACAAATTGCTTATTTACACTTCGTCCCTCCAGTTTTATAATGCAATAATGGCAAGCTACTTCGATGGGCATGAGTGGAGCCACCCTTTAAACATTAACAGCCAACTGTTTGCCGATGGCCCCATATCAACCGTTGGACTGTCGTCCGATGGCCAATCCTTGCTTCTTGCCCGTAATGATAACGATGATTACAATATTTACATAAGCCAATTCGACTCTACAAAGAATTCATGGAACATAATTAGCAAGCTGCCAAAGGAGATTAACTCCAGAAGCTGGGAAAACTATGCTTCCTTCAGCCCATCGGGCGATACAATTATGTTTTCGAGCAACAAACCAGGCGGTAAGGGTGGTTTCGACATTTACTTCTCAACAAAAGTTGGTGAAAGTTGGTCCGATGCGAAAAACATTAGCGACATAATAAACACTTCTCTAGATGACATTGCCCCCATGCTTTCACAGGATGGGAAAAAACTATTCTTTGCATCGAAAGGGCATCCCAATATGGGAGGCTACGATATATTCGTTTCGTACCTTATGAATGGAAAGTGGACAAAACCCATTAACCTTGGATATCCTTTAAACACACCCGATGACGATGTTTTCTTCTTCCCCGTTGGGAATGGTTCATCGGGATATATTTCCAGGATGCTACCTAATGGATTTGGTGACAATGATATATACTTTGTTGAATTCGATTCTCAGCACAACAACATGCATTACATCGATAATTCAACAAGCAACATCCCTATAACCCAGGGACAAAGCAATGTAAGTAAAAATACATCCACCCAAACTGAAATTATTGGCCAATAAGAATCATATTTGAACATCAAATTCAACTAAACAATGTGTGCAATTGGAATGTTTTTCAGGTAGGTATAACTGTAAACAATCGATTTTATAAATGATGAGAGGATTTTTTCTTAGTTTCATATTTATCGCCCTTCATCTCATTGCTGTTGGACAAACCAAGCAGGAAATTGAAGAGCTATATAAAGATGCCAACTCATACTTCTACTTTGAAGACTATGAAGAAGCTGTTGCTCTATACCAGAAGGTACTTCCCCACTATGAAAACAACTACAATTTAAACTACAAAATTGGCATTTGCTACCTGAATATACAAGGGCACAAACATCAAGCAATTCCTTTCCTAGAGTTTGCCACGAAGGGCATTAGTAAAAGGTTTAACGAATTCTCAACGAAAGAGACCCAAGCACCTGTTGATGTTTTTTTCTACCTAGCAAACGCCTACTTTATCAACAATCAACTAGGAAAAGCTCAGGAAACATACGAAGAATTTAAATCACATATTAAAAGAGAATCGCAGTACAACATGGAGTACCTGAACCACCAGCTGAACACGCTGAAAAACTCAAGAGTACTCCAGTCATACCCAGTAAATTTCATCCGTAGCAACTTCGGGAAGAATGTTAACGACAGGTTCTCAAACTTTAACCCCGTAATATCAGGCGATGGGAAAACAATGGCTTTCACTTCAAAACGTAAGTTCTACCAAGCAATTCACATTTTGCGAAAGGATGAGAGTGACAGCTGGGGCATTCCTATGAACATTACCCTCGACCTGATGGTGGACGGCAACTGCTCAACCCTATCCCTCTCGTACGATGGAACCGAATTATTCCTTTTTAAGGACGATAACCACGATGGCAATATTTACGTTAGCTCCTTCAATGGAACATCATGGTCACCAATGAAAAAGTTAAACGAGAACATTAATACTAACTACTACGAAACCCACGCATGCATCTCGGCCGATGGCCGAAGTCTTTTTTTTACCAGCAACCGCAACGGCGGGTTTGGCGACTTAGATATCTACCTGTCAAATCGGGAGCCCGGAGCAGATTGGGGACCAGCCCAAAACCTTGGCCCAGCAATTAATACCAGCTTCAACGAGAATACACCATTCATCACCACTGACGGAACTACTCTTTTTTTCAGCTCAGAAGGACACAACACGTTAGGTGGATACGATATCTTTTTCTCCCAAAAAAAGGAGGACAACAGCTGGTCCAAACCAATTAATTTAGGATACCCTATTAACACAACCGACGACAACCTCTTCTACTTTCCTGTGAACGACGGATCAATTGGACTTACAGCGCTCTTTGATGATGACGGATACGGCGATATGGATATCTACGAGATTGAGATTTTCCTTCCTCGCTACCAAAAAGCTATCGTATCAGCAACCGACTTATACACCAGAAGCACTGAACTTCCAAAGAAAACACTTGTTATCGACACCATTAATTCACCTGGGTTTGCATTGGTTGACCCCTCGAAACCAACCCATATGCAATACATTAGCACCGATAAAAAATTCAAGATATTTTTCGAGGGTAAAGGCTTCAACATGCGTGACCAAGCCAAAATGACACAAAAAATTATCCCAACTACACCTTCAGCTACCGCTGAAAAAATTGAAGTAACAAAGCAACCCCTTGCCGAGATAACCGTTGAGAACCCGAAGGATTCCCTGCTACATCAAGTGCTTAAAAATCTTCCTCCCGTAAAAAATATGGAAACTATTGCAGAACAAGAACTTAATTCTGCCATTAAACCACAGGAACAAAAAACTGATAGTACCAAATTTGAAGTTAAAACCTACACCGAAACAGAACTAGAAGCGAAGGCAAGAGAAGTTGAAATTATTTCGAACCTGCTTATTGCAATTGCCGATGAGAGTGTTAAACCCCTTATTGAGGATGCAATTTTTCGTTCATGGCAAGTCCCTCCTAGCTTGCTAATGCTTCAGACAACACGTTTAGCTATCGCCGCCGATTCGCTTGGACTATCGGAACAGTTTCTTGAGATTTTCACCAAGCTACTCGATATTATAACTCAAAATAATGAGAACCCATCAATTCATTCAAGGCAAATCGCGTCAAAGGAACAAAACGAAAGGTTCTTCTACACGCTACAACAAATAAAAAAGGGAGCTACGGCTGGGCTCTCACAACTCATTGATAACGCAATTATTTCAGACCCAAGCATCAATAACTTCGAATCGTTATGGAAATACCTTTCACAGAATTCGAACGGCGAAATTGAACAATACATTCCCGAACTACTATCTCTGTTGGCAAAGCATAGCGTAGAGGAGTACTTCAAATTATCCGAACTACAGAAGGAGCTGGTATACAAACAAGCAACATCACAGAAATTGAACAACAAATCTTGGCTTATTATAGCTGTTTCTATCCTAACCTTCTCATTTATTAGCATTATTCTATTAATAAGAAGGAAAAAAAGGAAAGGGAGGAAGGTAAACGAACCTAGAAAAGCCGATGCTGGAAAATAATATTTTCAACAAAGCAACTATAACATAATTTTACATTAAAAAAATAAAACCATGAGCGTTAATAAAGTGATTCTGATTGGCAACGTAGGGAAAGACCCTGAGGTGAAGCATCTTGAAAATGGTGTAACCGTTGCCCGATTTCCCCTTGCAACCAACGAAACCTACACCGATAAGAGCGGACAACGAGTAACACAAACCGAGTGGCACAACATTGTTGTATGGAGAAATCAGGCAGAAATAGCTGAAAAATATGTGAAAGCAGGAAAACTCCTTTACATTGAGGGTAAACTTCGTACATCGGTTTACGAGGATAAAGAAACCGGGGCGAAAAGATATTTCACCGATGTTCAGTGTAGTACCTTTCGGTTCCTGGGGCCAGCCAACACTTCCGATGCACCTCAGCAAGAAAGTGTTTCTTCTGCCGGCACTCCGCAAAACAACCCAGAACCCCCAATGCCTGAACCAGAGGACGATTTACCATTCTAAAAATTCATGTAACTATTTCGTATTTTGGCCAGCATCCTACACACAAGCGTTACATTGTTATCGTTTCTCTCCGGAAACCTTACATTTGGCATAGTTGCAGGTTTTATTGTATTACTAGTGCTTCTTTTACTTTCGAGCTTAGTTTCCGGTTCGGAATCATCTTTCTTTTCGCTAAGCCCAACTCAGGTTAATAAGCTAGAAGAAGAACCTGGAAGAACCAACAACACCATAGTTGATTTACTGAAACGGCCAGAACACCTGCTAGCCTCCATTCTTATTGCCAACAACCTCATTAACGTAGGCATAATCATTCTTTCAGCATACCTAACTAACTCTCTTTTCGATTTTTCAGGCTCCGAGATATTAGGTTTCATTATTCAGGTAGTTGTAATCACATTTATCCTTCTACTTTTTGGAGAAATTCTTCCTAAAATTCTAGCAACAAATAAACCTCTTCCGTTTTCGCGGTTAATGGCACTCCCTCTTCTAGTTTTAACAAAAGTTCTAAGGCCTCTCAACTACCTTCTAGTTCGTTCAACCGCCCAAGTTAGCCGACATTTTAACCCCAAAAGGAATATTTCTATCGATGACCTCAGCGAAGCGCTCGACATTACTTCGGGACAACACCCCGAAGAAAGAAAGATTTTGAAGGGGATTGTAACTTTTGGCCACATTGAGGTTAGGGAAATAATGAAGCCACGCCTTGATGTTGTGGCCGTTGAACTAACAACGGGATTCAATAAACTTAAAGCTATTGTTGTTGAATCGGGTTATAGCCGCATCCCTGTTTACAACCAATCATTCGATGAGATAGAAGGACTTCTATACGTGAAGGATTTACTGCCATACATCCATGAGCCTGAAGACTTTAACTGGCAAAAACTAATCCGTCAGCCCTACTTTGTTCCCGAAAGTAAGAAAATAAACAAGCTACTAACAGAGTTTCAATCCAATAGAATTCACATGGCCATTGTGGTTGATGAATACGGAGGAACTTGCGGTATTGTTTCTCTCGAAGACATCCTCGAAGAGATTGTTGGTGAGATTTCTGATGAATCAGATGAAGAGATATCGCTATACACTAAAATTGATGATTACAACTACCTTTTCGAGGGGAAAATACTACTCAACGATCTGTGCAAAGTTCTTAACCTAAACGATTCTATCTTCGATAGCGTACGGGGCGAAGCAGAAACCCTAGCCGGGCTTATTCTTGAAATCACTGGCCAGCTTCCTGAGAGAAACACTATTGTTAACCACAAGCAGTTTAAATTCACCATTGATTCAGTTGATAACAAGCGTATTAAACGCATTAAGTTAACCATAAAAAAAGTAAACGAGCAATGATTCGAAAACGAAATTTCTTTTGGTTAACGCTAATAATTCTACCTATTATTCTGCTGGTTTACAGCTGTAACGAAAGTTCAACACCTAAGCCCAGAGGCTACTTCCGCATTGATTTCCCTGAAAAAGAATACCAGCTACTCGATAGCATCTATCCATACACATTCATGTACCCTAAATACGCTGAAGTTGTTGAGGATAATAGTTGGAATGCAGAAAAAAACTGGATCAATATTGATTACCCCCAATACAAAGCTCGCATTCACATTAGCTACAAGGTGGCACAAGGCAAACTCGACTCGCTTCTGGAAGATTCACGCAAGTTGACCTACAAACATGCTCTGAAAGCAGATGCCATAAATGAAAAAGTTTTTTCTAACCCGCAAAACCATGTGTATGGTATTGTGTATAATATTAAAGGGAATGCTGCAAGCTCGTGGCAATTTATGGTTACCGATTCTAATAAACATTTTTTACGTGGAGCACTATACTTTTCATTAACCCCGAATAAGGATTCCCTATCTCCTGCAATAGATTTTATAGGAGAAGACATTATACACCTTATTGAAACGCTTAACTGGAAGGATACCAACAGCAAATGAAATGGGAATAGTTGACATAACAAAAGGGAACGATTATTCCATTGGAATTTGGAAGCTTGAAGAAGATGAGGATGAAAGCAAGCTTAAAGAGATTGTTGGGGGAAACCTATTCCCCGGACTCGATAAAATCAGCAACCCAAAAAGAAGACTCGAGTGGCTTGCCGCCAGGTGTTTAATTAGAGAGTTCGGCCATATCGGCTTGGTTCTATACCATCCAACTCGTCGCCCATTCCTGGCACACTCCCGTTCACACCTCTCAATTAGTCATTCCTACCCCTACGTTGCGGTTATTATCAGCCATAGTTCCTACGTTGGAATTGATATCGAATCATTCGAAAGAACCTTTACCCAGGTTGCAGACAAGTACCTATCGAACAATGAGAAAAAATGGCTCGACCAAACCAACAACAAGAAACTTGCGTTAATATGGAGCGCCAAGGAAGCCCTCTATAAACTTCCCGGGATGGAAGGGCTGGGCGGTGCTGACATGGATATTAAACCTTTCGAACACATCAACGATAAAGGAAAGCTTAAAGCATCAATTAGGCTTGGAGGTACTATTCAAAATTTCAACCTCGATTTTTACTATCTTAATCATTACAACGTGGTATGGGTTGGTTGCGATCCAAAAACTTTAATGTGGTAACATGTTTTACAACAAAATTATTGAGTCGAGCCAAGGGCTCTTTACAGTACTTATCGACCCCGATAAATACGACGAGCCTGCTATTAGAAAAATCTCTGCACTAGCCTCAACTTGCAACGTTGACTTCTTCCTGCTGGGAGGCAGCTTTGTAAAATCGAATATGGAGGCCACGTTAGATTATATTAGACGATACTCAAACATTCCTGTTATTCTTTTCCCGGGAAGCCCTCTTCAATTCACCTCGAAAGCAAACGCAATTTTACTTCTTTCACTAATATCTGGTCGAAATGCCGATTTTTTAATTGGCAACCACGTATTAATTGCCAATGCTTTAAAGGAAAGCAAAATGGAGATTATTCCTACCGGGTACATTCTTATAAGCAACGGGCATCCCACATCGGTTCAGTACATGAGCAACACAATGCCTATCCCGTTGAATAAACCAGAAATTGCCGTTTCAACGGCATTAGCTGGGGAGCAACTTGGGCTAAAAGCAATTTATCTTGAAGCCGGAAGCGGGGCGAACGCTCCAATTCCTCCAAGAACAATTGAGCAGGTGTACAATAATGTTAGCATCCCAATTATTGTGGGAGGAGGAATAAAAACCCCATCACAAGTTAAATCGGCTCGTGATGCTGGCGCAAAAATGATTGTTGTGGGTAACAGCCTCGAAGAAGATCCTGAAGCACTATGTAAGTTAATATCTGCATCAAAATAAAAAAAGGTGCTCAAGATAATTTTCAGCGAGCACCTTTTTTATTTTCAATTGAGGTTACTACATCTCAAAAGTTTCACCGCTATGCAGCAAATCGTCAACACAAGTTATTTTGCTTTCTTTTTGTATCTCTATTAGCTGATCGCGAACATTGTCATCGTATGTTGGGAACTTAACTGCACGAATTACTCCCAACGCCATTGGGAATTCGGGAGCATTCATGTTTGCGAGCATCACGTGAAGTCCAGGATTAGGCTCGTACGCATTGTGAACCAATATATTGTCAATTGTGTAACCATTCTCTCCCAGTTTCACCACTTTTAGCAGGTTATTCTCCAGAACCAAGCCTTTATCTTTCTTCTCCCCAAAAAGCATTTTTTCACCATGCTTAAGGTAGATTACTCTTTCTAAACGATTCTCCTTGTCGGTATAGTATGCGTGGGTTCTATCGTTAAAAATCACACAATTCTGCTCAACAACAACAACAGAAGTTCCATCATGTTTTGCAGCTTCAACCAGAACCTCGGCTGTGTGCTTCACATCAACATCGATGCAGCGGGCAAAGAATTTGCCTTGTGCTCCAATAATCAGTTCACCTGGTCGAAAGGGTTGTTCAACAGTACCGAATGGTGAAGTTTTAGTAACTGAACCCAACTTCGAGGTGGGGCTATACTGGCCTTTTGTCAGCCCGTAAATTTCGTTGTTAAACAGGATAATATTAATATCAATGTTGCGTCGAATGGCGTGAATAAAATGGTTTCCACCAATTGCCAACGCATCGCCATCGCCTGTCATTTGCCAAACGCTTAACCTAGGATTTGCAACCTTTATTCCTGTTGCTATAGCAGAAGCTCTGCCATGAATGCCGTGAAAACCGAAGGTATTAACGTAGTATGGGAAACGGCTTGAGCAGCCAATTCCCGACACAAACACATACCTCTCTTTGCTGTAATCAAGTAGCTCCGATACTTCGGGGAGTGCTCTGTAAACCGAGTTTAGGATAGCGTGGTCGCCGCAACCGGGGCACCAACGAACTTCCTGATCGCTTTTGAAATCCTGTGGAGTATAATTATGTTTTCCCATGACTACTTCGCCTCCAATATTTTAATAAATTTTTCTTCTAGTTCTACTACTGTGAATGGCAAACCTTGAACCTTATTGTACTGTAGGTAGTTGTATTCTTGAAAGTTCATTCTGAGATAGTTTGCCAACTGCCCCATATTCAACTCACACACCAACAGTTTTTTATAGCGTTTAAATATTTCACTAAGGTTTTTTGGTAGTGGGTTAAGGTAATTAAGGTGGCATAAAGAGACGCTCTTCCCTTTTTCTCTTAAATTTTGAACTGCAGTAAGTACGTGGCCGTATGTCCCCCCCCAGCTTACCACTAAAAGGTCACCTTCCTCATCTCCAATCACTTCTTGTATTGGGATATAATTTTTTACTCGTTCAACCTTTTCTGCTCTTACATCAACCATTCGCTGGTGATTCAATGGATCATGCGAAACCGAACCTTTAATGTAATCTTTTTCGAGTCCTCCAACTCGATGCTCAATTCCTTTCTTTCCTGGGAATGCCCACCCACGAGCCAAGGTTTCTGGGTTGCGTTCGTATGGTTGGTAGCTGGGTGTGTTCTCCTCCACAATGGGAGGTTTAATCTCAGGAAAATCCTTCATGCTGGGGATTAACCAAGGTTCAGTACCATTAGCAAGATATCCATCGGTTAGAAGAATTACTGGAGTCATATGCTCAAGAGCAATCTTCGAAGCCATAAATGCGTAATCGAAACAATTGCTTGGAGTGCTAGCTGCTATAACCACCATGGGGCATTCACCATTACGCCCGAATAACGCTTGGTATAAATCGCTCTGCTCTGTTTTTGTTGGTAAACCGGTTGATGGACCTCCACGCTGAACGTCAACAATTACAAGAGGAAGTTCCGTCATAACTGCCAACCCCATAGCCTCTGATTTCAATGAAAGGCCCGGCCCTGATGTGGTTGTGATAGCAAAATTCCCAGCATACGATGCTCCTATTGCAGTACAAATTCCTGCAATCTCATCTTCAACTTGTAGGGTTTTCACGCCAAGATCCTTCCGCTTTGCTAACTCTATCAGTATATCGGTGGCAGGAGTGATTGGGTATGACCCACAGAAGAGGGGTAACTTTGCCTTCTCAGAAGCTGCAATAAACCCCCAAGCAGCTGCAGTGTTCCCATTTATGTTTCTATATAAACCTTTCTTAAGGTTTTTTGCTGGGCTAACCTGGTAGGTATTTGCAATTGCCTGAATATTACTGGTGTAATTATACCCGTCGCGTAATACCTTTTTATTTGCATCAATAACCCGAGGTTTTGATTTGAATTTTTTCTCAAAAAATTTCTCGGTGTATTGCAAGGGGCGCTCAAACATGTAGTATACCATTCCTAATGCAAACATGTTCTTGCTCCTTACAATGCTCTTGTTATCCAGGTCGGTTTCCTTTAAACTTTCTTTGGTAAGAGTTGTTATTGGTGCAAAAATTGTTTTATAATCCTCAAGTTTTAGCTCTGCTATTGGGTCATCCGTTTTGTAACCAGCACGCTGCAACCCCTTCTCGTTGAAAGTATCGCTATCAACAATAATTGTTCCGCCTGGTTTAACCCATTTGGCGTTCGCTTTCAATGCTGCAGGATTCATTGCTACCAATACATCGCAGTAGTCGCCAGGTGTGTGTAACTTTTTGCTACCCACGTGAACCTGAAAACCGGAAACACCCCCAATGGTGCCCTGAGGGGCACGAATTTCTGATGGGTAGTCGGGGAATGTACTAATGTCGTTCCCAAAAAGAGCTGATGCATCGGAGAACAGGGTACCGGTTAGCTGCATTCCGTCTCCAGAATCACCCGAGAACCTAATTGCAACCTCTTCTAAATTAATGGTTTGTTTTTGTTTGTCCATAACGGCCATTATTTATTATAATCGTTCATGAGGTAAGAATTAAATGCAAATGCATATAAAATAGAGTTCTATTTTATATGCATCTAACTGATTTTTAATTATTTCAAACTTTCTTGTTTGTTTTAATTATAGTACAAAATTAGCTTTTTTATAGAATGAATCGCCTTAAAATCATTTTTTTTCACTGTTTAATAACATGAATAAAATCCCATTTAAATCGATTTCGACCGAAACATTCTAAACAAACTGATAAATAAGCGTTTGAATATTTCATCTATTTTTGTACCTCAAGTTAATTTATAAGAAGCTAATTTTGTACTATAAATCTTATAAAATGGCACTAATAAAACCACTCAGAGGGGTTACTCCAAGAATAGGGAAGAACTGTTTTCTTGCCGAAACAGCTGTTATTATTGGCGATGTAGAAATTGGCGATGATTGTAGTATTTGGTATGGAGGGGTTCTTCGTGGCGATGTTAACTATATTCGTATTGGGAATAGAGTTAGCATACAGGATAATGCAGTTATTCATTCGACCTACCAAAAAACAGTTTCATTAATAGGTGATGATGTTACAATTGGTCACAATGTATGCATTCATGGGGCTGAAATTAGGAACGGAGCTCTAATAGGAATAAACGCAACAATACTTGATGGCGTTGTGGTTGGTGAGGGTGCTATTGTAGCCGCTAACGCCTTAGTATTAAACAACACCATCATTGAGCCCGGTTGCGTTTATGGTGGAGTCCCCGCAAAATTTATTAAAAAGGTGGACGCTGAGATGGCCAAACAATACAACCAGCGAATTGCCAGAAGTTACCTAATGTATGCTGGATGGTATAAGGAAGGGAATGAATGAATGAATGAATGAATGA
>ERZ795057.557-NODE-557-length-38595-cov-9.448339_pt1 | contig 38595 bp, 28 predicted proteins | sample MGYA00375141_ERZ795057 | MGnify/ENA primary metagenome ERZ795057 (study PRJEB30186, sample SAMN05720163) | activated sludge metagenome | isolation source: Anaerobic digester | place: Hong Kong | collected 2015-01-26 ...
TCACGGAAGACAGTGTTGTATGGATGTATATTTTGTTGGGACTCATTCTCATTTTTATCCTGTATAAGCGTGCATCATCTCAAAAGATTACTTACTTTTTTGGTGTAAATGATGCAAATGATTTAGTTGCTGCTTTGGAAAGAAGTTTTGAAAAACAGAATATCAAGTTTCAACTTGACGAAGTTTCTCGTACATTTTATCTGCCAGAGACATCCATATCGCTATCAATTGAGAAGAATACTTTTTTTGTCTCTAGTGTTATGCTTAAGTCTAGTCAAACCATTACGACTACATTGTATAAAAGGTATATTCAACCTGCCATGTTTGAACTGCAAAAGTTTGTTACTCCCAATGGAAGAACATTATTGATGTTTTGTATTGCTTTTTTACTGCTAATATCTGCCTTGGTTTTAACAAGCCACAAAGTATATCATTTTGGTCTATTCTTGTGGGGATAAGAAGAAAAGAGTAGATTAGCTGTTCAAATGAAGAACACCTATATCGGTATTCATCCCTGTTGGTTCCAAAGCATAGGAGTAATAAACAGAATCCTCGGTAATCAATAACACATTTCCCCCGTATGGAATTTTCATGCGTTTTTTCATAGTACCATCATCGTGAATCTCAAAGAGAAATCTACCCATGATGTGATAGGATTTCTCATTGAATCCCATGGGTAGTTGACAATCAGGTAATGAGCATATATAAGTAACATTCTCTCCGTTGTGATCAGCTCGATAATAATGGTATTCAGGCCTAAGAATACCCATTTCACAATTCATGAAATAGATATAACGTTCATCCATACGAAAACTTGTAACAGTTCTGGTTGATAAAGACTGATTTTGAAATGTCTCTAAATCAGTTCGGTAAAGAATTTGATCTTCGATATTGATGTAATACAAAAAGTTACTGTCTGCAAAAAAATTGTAACCGGCATCAACAAGTATCTTTGTCTTTCTTGAATTGGGCTGCAATAATCCTACTGTATAATTTGTACTCACATTGTTTTCGTAATCTGTCTCTTCAAAGACAAAACAATACTGGTTATGTTGAAAGAGCTTCTTGTAAGATGAACTTTGGCATACTACAGTAGGATTTTTCCCCTTGCAATTACATTGTAAATAAAAACCATTGTTTCTTTGAAGACACAATAACACTTGGTCACTAATTTGAAAATTACCAATGGCTTCGTTTAAAATCCAAGAAGTTTTTTGTGTGTCTAAATTAGTCTTGCGAATCCCAAATGAAAAGGATCTAGATGTTGGATTTGCTGGAGAATAAAAAATGCAGTTCTCGGAAAAATCGATGTTTCTTGCATAAGAACTTGGTAAAAGAACTTGTTTTTTTGAACCATCTACATTCATAATCCAGGTCTGATAGACTGGCTCATAGGAAGATTTTTGTTTTAACTTACGAGGATAGATAACCTTCTCATTGTGGATAGCAATATTTCGATCTATCGATTGAAAATCGAAAATTGTTTCTTTTTTTCCTCTATCTTCCGACTTTAATGCGATGACTGTAGATGGCAGAAAGACCGTCAACGAAACAATCAAAGTCAAGATAACTGGCAGGAGTTTGTTTATTATGAAGTTAACATACTTTTTTCTATTGTTCATTTTTTATCATGACCGTTTGGTATTCTTCTTTGAAAACAGCTTTGCTATCATGCAAATTGTTCGAGCTGCAAGAAAGGCAGTAAATGCAGCATAGAGAATGCCAGCTAATGCAATACGATCATGATCTTTAATGGGTTTGAAAGATGCTTCTCCATCTTTCACTTCAATATATCCCAAAGGTGTTACCCGAATATCAACTCCAACTCCATTGCCCTCTATTGTAGACTTTGATTTTTCAGGGGGAGTGGGAGTATCTTCGGATTCGTTTGTTGTTTTATATAACTCAGGTGCTTCTGTTGAAGGGCTAGGCTGGTTTGGTTTTTTTGCAGTACCAGATCCTGCTCCTCCTTTTGCCAGGACTTTTGCCACAGGAATTAGAGAAATCTCAGGTTTATCGATAGGATCTCCGAAACATACACGAACAGTACCTTCTTTTTCAAAGGTTTGAATGATTTGATCCATTAAATCTTTTGTTTTCATCGTATCTCCTTATGAAAAGTAAAAAAAACTAAAAGATATTGTAAGCTTTTTAAATAGCATTAACAAATGCCGGAAAGCTTGCTTTAGTATACGTCATTTAAAGAAATTATTCAATTGTGGTTTTAACATCTAAAGTGTGCATTTTTGATACAAAGAGAATGAGTAGCAAGGAAGCTATGAAAGAGGTAAGGGGCACTGACATGATTAATCCGATACTTCCTACAACTGCCCGTAAGATTTCAGTTGTAATTAGCTCAAGATTTAAGATTTTCATAAATGAAACTTTGTATGCACTGTACATAAAAAGAAGTGGTAATGCTCCTCCAGTGTAGGCAAGAATAAGAGTGTTTGACATCGTACCCATAATATCGCGCCCTACGTTCATACCACTACTGAAGAGACTTTTTAAGTTACTTTTTGGATTTGCCTTGTATATCTCATGAATGGAGGATGAAATAGACATTGAAACATCCATGATTGCACCAATAGCCCCGATAAGTATTCCAGCAAATAATAATCCTTTTAAATCCACTGAAAGTGTAGGTGATAGGAGAATTGCACGACTTTCTTCAGAACTGATACCGGTTAAATGAGTTAAATATCCAACGCCTATTGCTAAAAAACCAGCAACAACTACACCCGATATTGTACCAAGTGTAGCAGCAATAGATTTAGTGGAAAAATCTGCTATCATCAACATCGTAAATATGGTTACAAATGTCGAGATAAAGATGGTTACTAGTAAAGGGTTGTATCCAATTACAATGGATGGGATCAGGATTTCAAAAATGGATAAAATCGTGATTCCGAGGGCAATCAAACTTTTAAACCCTTTCCATCCACCAATGATTAATAGTAAAAGTACAAACAAGATGATGATTGCAAGTGTCCAATCTATTCTGTACATATCTGAAATGTAGATATTTTCTAGTTCTCCTTGCTTAGATTCGATGTATAGTACAACTTTGTCACCTTTTTGGATATCTAAATCGAGACCTGGTACACCAGAAAAATGATGAGTGGTGCGTATTTCTTGTCCTTTGTACTCCCCGGAAAGAAGACGCAATGTAACTTTTTGTTCATGCAAATGAGTCTCTTCGTTTTTATTCTTATCTTCAAGTGCAAGAACAAGCGCTACTTCATAAACTTCATGTGATGCATTTTCTTGGGGACTGGTTGGGGTTCGCAAGAACACAAATCTGGAAATCAGGACAAAACTAATACCTACAATTGAAAGAACAAGAACATACAATATTTTTTTTAACATGGTACAAGTATAAATGATGAGGAATTATTTTGGTAAAAAAACAGAAAAAAGTGAACCTTTGCAATCAATGGATTCAGCTGTGAGTGTACCTTCATGTTCCATAACGATTTTTCTAGCAATGGATAAACCAAGTCCAGATCCATCAATGCCTTTTCGTTCAGGATTTTGTACACGCTTATAAGGTTCAAATATTGTCGATAAATCTTGTTTTGGAATCCCAATACCATCGTCTTGAATTTCAATAATAACACCGTTTTGGTGGTTTTTTGTTGATATTCGAATTGTTCCCTGTTTGGAGTATTTAATTGCATTATTCACCAAATTTGTTAAAACTGTTTCGATCCCGTCTCGGTTAACCATGATCAATGGTAAATTTTTATCAGGTTGATAGGATAATTTTAAATTCTTTGAAAGAGCAACTGGGAGTTGGTCATAGTAAACTGTTTCGGCAATCTCATTGATTTGTTCAAGGGTTTTCAATTGTTTATCTTTGGCAGAGAACTTTTGATAATCAAGTATTCTTTCAATCAAGCTCTTCATTTTTGATATGTTTCGCAGACAAATATCTTGTAAATGCAGTTGAGGTGGTGTTTTTTCTGTAATCCATGTATTCATTAGTAGGTTAAATGACTCTCGTATAGCAGTAATTGGTGTGCGTAATTCATGTGATGTTGTATTGATAAAGTCATAGTATTCTTTTTCTGCAGTAAAGCTGTCCGTAATGTTTAAAAATACAACTCCGAGTAATCGGTGATCGATTGGAAAAGCATATATTTGATAGGTTTGTCCTCGATTTGGATGAGTAAATCGTGTTGATAAAGGCATTCTTTTGCAAAACACAGAAGAAAATTTTTCAATTAGAAGATGGTCAATAGTCGGAAGAACATTGTTTAGTGTATTGTTTTCGATATATTCGATGGGTTGATTAAAAATATGACTCGCTGCTTCGTTAACTATTAGAATTTTTGCTGATTTCAGTTGTTGATTTCTGTCTAGATTGCATTGTAGTATAGCATAGCCAAGGGGCATATGATCGAAGAAAGAAAAAATATTCTCTGTACAAATGTCAGAAGAGTGCAATGTTTGCTGAGTAAATATATTTTGATGAGATGGCTTGCATGATGAATACAGGCAATAAACAGTGGCAAGAATCATGACAAACTGAAGTGGAAGAAGATGAGCGATGTATGTGGGAAATAAGATTGTTAGAAGAAGTTCAAACAAAAGAAAAACAATGCCGCACAACCATTTAAATCGAACATCGTGGGGGATTGCACCTCGGAAATAAAGTAATCGTATGAATCCTATAGCTGCTAAAAGCGTTAAACTTTGAATTGCGATATAGAATATATTTGAAATTTGAAGACTTTCCATTGATACCAATCCAATAGGATCGATGAAGAAGGAATACACAGCATATAAGGAAATAATAATAGTGATAAGAGAAACGGTTATTCCGTTTGATAGCTTGGATTTTAGCAAAGAGGGAGCAAAGAGAAAGTGTAAGGTAAGTATGAGAGTAATTGTTAATTGAAAATGAAGGATTTGAATTGGGTAGAGTGATCGATGAAAAGATAAAAATGAGAAGAAGAGCAAAAATGTAGCAAGAATAGCTATACAAAAAAGAGTAACGCTGATCGATAGGGCTATTGGGGAGCGTGTTTGTTTATATTCAGAAAGAGACTCAAATGCAAAATAAAGAGGAGTGAATAAAAAAAGCACGATAATAAAACCGGAAAAAAAGTATACCGGTAAAAGCATACTAACAGCTGATAGTACGATAATACCCAAAAATATAAAATTCAAAAAATCCCTAGTTGATTTCGTATTCACATTCCACCTTTAAGTATAAATACAAAAGATACTATATATAAAAATTGGAAAAAATAAATATGGATTTTTAAAATTTTGTAAAATCGGAAGCAGAATACCAGTTTTTTCCTTTATTGTAAGAATACACTACACCGTTGGACTTTGTACCGGCAAATAAAGCTTGAGGTTCAATAATATCAGTATATATGGTAGTGAAAAAGAAGTCTCTCGATTGTGATAATCGACTCCATGTTATACCACTGTCGTTCGAACTATACAAGCATCCTCCCGAGACAAGAATAATAGATTCAGGTTCTCGAGGAAAGAACAGAATATCGTCGATTGAACCTAAGTGAAATTGATCATTACAGGAAGAAAAATGAAAATGTTCTCCCTGATCGGTAGTTTCATACAATCCACTCATTGTTCCAATATAAATATGTTGCTTATCATTAGGATGTTTCTGCAGATGAATGATGGAGTTAGTAAAAACTGTAGGTTCATAGGACAAAGATTGTGCATTCCAAGTATACAAGCCATGATTAGTTCCAATATAAAACATCAAAGGATCACTATCGAAATCTTCTATTGTATTAATTTTAGATGGGAAAATAACAGGAAACCATTCTGATCCACCATTTAAACTATAATACAAAAGAGATTGCTCATAAACAGTGTCCCATACTGCAATCAACATAGGTTGATCATCATATTTGCTAGGGAACATTGCAGTAATAGACATGTTTGTAAACACTGTATTTATTTGACTCCATTGATAGTTTTGATTGTAGGATACATACAATCCATCATTTTGAGTTGCGGCAAATAATGCGTGATAGGGTTTTTGAATAGAGAGGAGCGAGTGAATAGTCTTGTGTTCAATACCAGAAGAGATTGAAAACCATGTAATACCTCGATCAAGAGAACAAAATACACCGCGATTTTTTGTTGAACAGAAAACTGTAGTAGGAACAACGGCATCTTGCTGGATGGAAGTTATATGACACTCTTGAATGCTATAAATTCGAGTCTCCCAATCCATACTGTTTTTGGAATACAATATGCCATGCGAACTCGTTAAAATGTAAGTCGAAGATTGTCTGGAAGAAAACTGAATTTCTTTAATCTCGTTTGAAAATGGAAAACTCAAGATTGACCAATCATTACCATTATTGTTTGAAAAAAGAAGCTTCTCTTGGGTTTGAAGCCATATTTTATCGTTATGTACATTCCAACAAGTGACATTCTCTTCTGTATAAACAGGGTGCATGAAAATTTTCAAAAATTCGTGCTCCAATAACTCGGCTTGGATAATTCCTACTGTTGAATATATCAGAAAAGAATTCTCTCCGTTTATCAGTATGTCAAGAATGGGTCCAGATTTGAAATGTTCTAATGAAATGCACTCTAAGGTTTCGTATTCAATAGAAAATAGTAATCTATTGTTTGATAGACCAATCATTAGATCAAGATTTGGTAAATCTATCAAAGAAGTGATTTCACCGTATTTTGAGCTACTTTGAATATGAGCCCAGGAATTGTTTTCTTTTAAAACGTAAAGTCCATTGGAAGTACCGCATACAATTTTCTTTGTTCCACTAGAAGAGATCACAACATCATACAGTTCAAGATTTCTTGGTTGTAAGGATGGGAACAAGTTATAAAAAAAGTGTTTGCAGGTATCAATAAATGTATCTTTTTGAGCATAAAGATTCTTCGAATAATTGAACCATGTTTTGCCACCATCAATGCTTTTGTAAAGTGTTTTTTTTGAAAAACCAATCCAAGTATTCTCTGAAATGGGGTGTGGTAGGAGCGTTTCTATAGGCATGTTACCAGGTTGTTTTGAAAGAAAACTCCAGGTTTTTCCTCCATCGTTAGATGTAAAGAAACCATCAAATGTAGAATACAGTAAAGAGTTTTCATTCCATGGATCGATATGAAAAGTCAAAATTGAATCATCGGATGGATAACTCCACATCGATGTTCTTGAGTTTGTATAAGGAAGGGAACAACTCGATATAAACAACAGAAGAACAACAAATGCAGCATGAATCTTCATCAGGACGGTATGTATCCTTTGTATTGGGCATTGTAAAGCGAATAATATCGACCTTTTTTAGCTAGAAGCTCTTCGTGAGTACCCATCTCTTCGATTCCTTCATCTGTCATTACTACAATTTTGTGTGCATGTTGTATAGTAGAAAGTCGATGGGCGATGATGATCGTAGTTCTTTTCTTCGATAAAAGATGAATGGAGGATTGAATCATAGCTTCTGTCACTGTATCTAAAGAAGAAGTTGCTTCGTCCAATATAAGGATGGGAGGATTTTTAAGAAAAGCACGTGCTATTGAAAGACGTTGTTTTTGTCCCCCAGATAGCTTTACGCCTCGTTCGCCAACATACGTATCGTATCCATGGGGAAGGCTCTGAATGAACTCATGGATATTCGCTCTTTTTGCTGCTTGAATAACTTCGTCGTGGGTTGCATCGGGTTTTCCATACAAAATGTTTTCAAAGATAGATCCCCAAAAAACGATGACATCTTGCTGGACGATCCCAATGTTCTCTCGTAAACTCTTTAACTTATAGTCCTGAATAGGAGTGTTTTTTAAGGTGATAACACCATCGTTTACATCATAGAATCTCAAAAGTAGATTTGATATTGTTGTTTTTCCTACTCCAGACGGTCCTACCAATGCCAGTGTTTCTCCGGAAGGAATGTGAAGCGAGAATCGATGCAATACTTGGTGGGATTCTTTTTCGTAGCAAAAATCAACATTTGTAAAATCAATATCAGCGTCATGGGCATTTTGCAATTCGATTGCATCGGGTTTATCTGTAATTTCTGGTTTTTCATCCATGATTTCGCAGAAACGATTAAAACCAGCTATGCCTGACTCAAACTGTTGTACAAACTGTATTAATCGTCGAATGGGTTGCATCATAATGTTTGAAAATAGAAGGTACATGACTAAATCACCCATCGTGATAATCTGTTTAAATACAAAAAACCCACCAAATCCAAGTACGGTAACATTTAACAAGCCTGTTAAAAAACCTGTTCCAGCTTGAAAAGATCCTAGCACTCGGTATGCTGTTTTCCACGATTCACGATACTCAGTATTCACATCATCGAATTTCTCAATTTCTAAGTCTTCGTTGGACAAGGATTGTGTAAGCTGTATACCAGAAATGCTTGTTTCCAATTGTTCATTGATTTCAGCATGACGTTTACGAACATTTCGAAATGAACTCCGCATTGCTCTTCGTTGTTGTACAGCAAAAAATGCAAGTACAGCAACAATGATGTATACAACAATGGTGAGAGGAACGTTTATGAAAATGAGTATGAAAAAACTACCAAGAATCATGACAGAAGAAATAAATAGATCTTCAGGTGCATGGTGAGATACTTCTGAAATTTCGCGTAAATCCCCTACCAATCGACTCATGATTTGACCGGTTTTCATTTCTGTGAAAAACCGATAGGATAAGGTTTGAAGGTGATTAAAAAGAGTTTTTCGCATGTCATATTCAATGCGAGCACCCATTACATGACCCCAATAACCAACATAATAGGCAAAGAAAGAACGAACGATGTACAAACCAATCATAACGAAACCAAGATTCAACAAAGATTGGATATTTCCCGAAGGAATTGAAACATTCACAATTTCTTTAGAAAAAACGGGAAACACAAGGTCTATCAGGGACATAAGAAATGCAAACAATAGGTCAAAAAAGAGTACTTGTCTATGGGGTTTGTAATATTGAATAAATCGTCGTAAATTAGATTGTTCTTTAGTTTTTTCCATACGTCCTACCTACTAGTTTGCATAATCACTTCGATTTCGTGGATATCTTTTGGTATTTGATTTGAGAGAACTTCGCATCCTTTCTCTGTAACAAGAACATCGTCCTCTATGCGAATACCGGTCCCAAGTTCGCGAATGTACAGACCAGGTTCAACAGTAAATACCATGCCAGGTTCAAGCTGAACATCTCGATCTCCAACATCATGTGTGTCTAAACCTAAAAAATGACTCACACCATGAAAGTAGTATTCATCGAGTTCTTCAATAGTTTGAATCATCTTGATACTTTTTAAGCCTTGGTATAGTGTATCTTTTGCGATGTTCTGAAGTTGAGAAAAAGGAAGACCCGGTTGAATGGAATCGATCACTTTCTTATTTGCATCGAGTACAATTTTGTATAGATCTTCTTGCTGAGGGCTATATTTGCCATTGATTGGATATGTTCTTGAAATATCTGCATTGTACAAATCCCATTGAGCACCCAGATCAAATAGGATTAGTTCACCATCTTTAAGAACAGAATTGTTTTCTTCATAATGTAAGGTAGTAGCATTTTTTCCGGCAGCAGCAATGGTGTTGAAGGCATGCCACTGCACATTGTTACGCTTCAGTTCGAAATCAAAATATGCTTCCATTAGGTTTTCTGTCTTGCCTGGAGCTAAGTTTCTTAAAATGCTACGCAGTCCTACATCTGTAATGTGTATGGCCTTGCGGATGGCATCCACTTCAAACTCGTTTTTGTACATTCGTTGAGAATGAATAAGTGGATTAAGTGGTTTAATGGATATATATGGATACTTTGATTGAATATTTTGTAGAAAGATTTCAGTCTCGGAATAAGGCATTTTTAAATCTCGTCTGTTAAAAGCAGTGAAAAGTTTTGTGAAGGAGGAAGAAATAAAACATTGCCCGAGAAAGCTATCGAGATCTTTTGTATACCGTACATCTTTGATTCCAGAGATAGCAGTTGCTTGATCTTTATGAATTACATCTCCGATCCACCGGACCATTGTTGGATCACGATCTACAATCCATAAGATTTCTTTAACATCATTCTTCTTTCGGTAGGCCATAAATACAAGATCAGGTTCTTTCATTCCTGTTAGGTAGTAGAAGTCTCGATTTGGCCAGTAAGGATAAAATGCATCTGCTGATTTGTGTTGTAAAGATCCGGCAAAAAGTAATAAAACAGAATTCTCAGGTATTGAATCATATAGTTTTTCTCTATTCTGTACAAAAAAATTCATATACTTTCTCCTTCAAAAGGGACATATCCAAGCTTTTCAAGAGAGATAAGGTTCTCTCTATGGATGTCTCGGTATTTCTTCCTCTGATAAGTGCTTAAATTGTCTTTATCATAGATAGCCTTAATGTACTTTGCATTGCTTTTTAGTATTTTTTTTGTTGGTAATTCATCTGGTTTGGTCATGTGGCCTGGAATAATTACTTTAAAATCAAGGTTTTCATATCGTTGAATGGTTTGTAGATAGGGTTCAAAATCAGTATTCTCAAGATACGGTATAGGATCTTCAATGTTATCACCAGCGTATAGCACTTTGTCAAATACGTCATAAAGAGAGGCGGAATCAAATGTATGCCCGGGAGATTTAAAAATTGTAATTTTCTCGTCGGGAAATGCAAGAAAATACTTAAATACGATACTCGGAGGTAATATAGTGACTTTGCCTTGCTGGTATTTTTTGAAACGGGTTAATTCTGATTCAGAATACATATGAATCATATTCACAATGGAGGCTTGCCCGATAATTAATGAGTCTTCAAAGGCACAATTCCCCCATATATGATCCCAGTGATAATGGGAGTTGAATACGATAAAAGGAAGCTTTTTGGCTTCTTTGTATAGATGTTTTTTGATTTTTTCCATAGGTTTTGGGCCAAGATAGGTATCACATATAAAATAATGATGTTTACCTTGAATAACATATACATTGGTGAAAGTATTTTCGATGTCATCAAAAGTAAACAACCATCCACGGGAACGAACACGTTGAATCTTCATAAAACTCCCCTTACTGCTCAACAGAGATAATAATGTATGCTGGTTCGTCATTATCAGGTTGGTAATAACGAACATCAGCCTTAAAGGATTCAGCAACAAAGCGAATAGGTACAAATACACGAGCCTGGAAAATCATAGGTTCAACATCAAGTTCCACTGGCTCACTATTAACATATGCAGTTTTTTGATTTACATAGAGTATTACTTCTATTTCACGATTCTCGATAGTAATGGTAATCTTCTTATCATTCTGATCCCACGAAATTTCTGCACCAAAAGCTTCTGAAAGAAATCGAAGCGGTACCATTGTACGGCCTGATAGAATGAAAGGGACAATGCTAGAATTTTGATCATCAATTGGAACATTTACGCCATTAACTTGTGCAACAGCTTGTCCAATGGTGATGCGGATAATGACAACTGGAAAGGAGCATAAAACTCGAACATCATATTTCATTTCTCCGCCATTGGTATCAATCAAAAGGGATCCTTGGTGCATCCCGTTGCTAAGTTTTTTGGGATTTAAGTACACTTCAATAGTTTGATCATTGCTAAAAAATGAACTTTCATGAATTTGAAGCCATTCTGTTTGAGATTTGATAGTCCCATATAAGTTTGTTCGTCCTTTGTTTAAAATCCGAAAGGTTGCTGTTGTCATTTCTCGATCACGGATAAGACCAAAATCAAGAAATGCGGGTTGGACTGTAAGGACGGGAGAATTATCGATAATGATTACGTATACATATACTTTAATATCTCCCCCATTCGATGTGAGGTAAATCTCTCCCTGGTAGTGTCCTTCTAACAAATCAGAAGGATCTAAAGAAACAATGATTTGTAGAGATCCAAATGTTGGTATCATGAATGAACGATCAGAAGTATTGATCCAGCGATCGGAGGTAGAAATAAATCCTGACAAAAGTCCTTCTCCTCCGTTTTCTAAAGTAAGATATTGCTTAATTCCCTTTTGGTTTTTTTCCGTAATCCCAAAAGAAACTGTTTTGGTTCCCACATAAAGAACAGGGTGGTCTTCAGACAATTTGTTTAGTTGAACTGCATATCCTTCTAACTGTTTTGACGTAGGATTGTAAGAACGTCCAGTCAAAAGGAAACCAAGATCACTTGTTCGGGTTACGTTTAGGAATGTATCGTGACCAGTACTGCCAAAACTTGATTCTGCCTGTTTGTTTCCATAGTTATCCACAAACACGATATAAGCATCTGCAATACCATTTTTATTGAGTAAGTCGTTGATCGTTACATTGGTTGCTCCAGCAATGATGTAACCATCTTGGTTCGTAGGGATAATATCCTTGGCAATTGATGATTGGGAATTATCATAAAACTTCTCCCAGTGAATCTCACCATTTTCATTTAATTTCATCATGAAAATACCGATATTTTCAGAATAAGCATCTGTTTCACCAACAACAATGTAACCGTGATCATTTGCAGAGACAATTGCATTCGCAGAGTAGTTTTTGATTTTCTCGTGAATATGTGTCCAAATGAGATTACCCTCTTTACTGATTTTCATGGTAAAAAGGTTCAATAAACCCCTTGAAGAAATGGTTTCTCCTACAATCAAAAAGGATTGATCATACAATTGAAGTACAGCTTTGGCCATACAATTTGTAGAAATCTCATACGTGTTTTCCCAAAGCAAAATTCCTTTCTGGGAAACGTTAGCAACATAAACAATTTGACTACCGTCTGTTTTGGTTTCCTGATATCCAATTATAAGAAAGGTATAATCAATGGTTGCTATAGATTTTATAGCGTATAGCTTCTTGTCGTATCCAATATTTTTTTCCCACAAAAGTTTGCCATCACGGTTGAAATTTACAATGCAAATATTCCATTGTTCGGAATCGGGATTAAGATAATTGCCAATAAGGGTGAGAGTATTGTTTGGGTTCATATGAAGCCCGATAGAAACAGCTTGATTCGTAATTGAAACATCTTGTTTCCATTGAACAACTCCCTGTAAGTCGGTTTTAAACAAAAAAATATTCTTTTTTTCTAAATTGTCAGTATTGGTGCCAGTAAAAAAAAATTCTTCAAATGGTGATTCAATAACATTTGTAATTTCGTACTTACCAGTAGCTTCAAACAGTTGCTCCCACTGCACAGATGGAGTTCGAACAACTGCTTGCGTTGATTTTTGTAAACTGGTAGGAAGCAAGAATGCAATTGTCAGAAAAAAAAGGACTGGGAAAGAATACCTTTTCATTTAAGGCTGCAATGCCTCGCTTTCGCTTCCATTTAAAAGTATGCGTACATTTTCTACAGATGAAAACTGGGTAAAAGTCTTTTCAATTTGAGTTCTGGCGGCTTGTACATTGCATGAACCAGCAATAGTTAGGGAAGAAAAGTTGAGAATAAGTGTTTTGTTTTCTTCATCAAATCTTATTTCATCGCATATGGCGTCCTCGGGCAAAGAAGTAGTGTAACCTTGGCTTCGTTCGTCCTTTGATGGACCTTGTAGCAAATCGGTGAGTACAAGTTGAAATCGAGTTACATCATCAAATTGAATTGAGCCTTTAATACTTCGAGGTTGAGAAAAGACTTCATCGCAATTGTTTGGATCTTTGGCTAAATCGAAATTTGTGAAATACAGGTTGTACTCAAATTCATTTGAACTATTTTGTGTTGGTGGGGTACCCGACCAAATTTCTTCTGCTTCAATTTCATGTTCAGAAAAGCGCTTACCTTTGATGGTAATATAGTCAGCATCTTGTAATTGATCGAAAAAAATATCAGACTTCGAGGGATGTTGTATGGGTAAATCAAAAGAAATATAGACTTTCCACTCGTTTTGGTTTTTATCTAACAGATCGATAGCATTTTCAGAAGTATATCGTCTTTGGATTGTCCCGCTTACTTCTATAGGATCATCGTAGGAAATGTTGTTAGTACATGACACAACTGCTAACAATGTAAAAACAATGCATGTTAGTATAATACGTTTCATCATAAAGTCTCTCCTTACCTACTATTTTAACATATTTTACTGAAATTAGCTACTCTTTAAAAGATCAAGAATCTTTTCAATTTTAAGCTCTGGGGCATTTTCAATGCGATTGATATTGTGCGCATATATCATGGTTGTATTAATATTTGCATGTCTTCCAAGAGCCTGTGCTTCCTGAATCGTAGCTCCAGCCTGAAGTGCTAGAGTAATAGCAGTATGGCGTAGACTATGTGCTGTAATTCTGGATGTATTGATACCAGCTTGTACAAGTTGGTTTTTTACAATTCTAGAGATAGATCGGGTTGTAAGTCTTTGTCCATTATTACGGCTGCTATTTGACATGAACAAAGGAGAACGCTCTCTTTTTGTAGAAGAAGGTCGGCATGAAAGATAATCATGAATCGGTTTTAAAGTCTCTGTGGTTAGAACGACAAACTCATCTTTTGTATCCCTACCTTTTCCTTGTATCCAGAGAATACTACATCCACCTTTTTGTCGAATATCAGCAATATTTGCTCTTGTAATTTCAATGGTTCGTAATCCAGTTCGAATTAACAAGTTAATTATTGCAAAATCGCGCTTTCCTTGTATGGTTTGGGTGTCGATAGAATTGAGAACGCTACGTATTTGATCAATTGAAAGTGTATCTTTTCGAAATCCACGATTTCTCTTTAAACCTTTTACATCTCGAGCAATATTGGGATACACTTTAGTACTTTCCATCCATGCAAAAAATTTACGAACAACAACAATGTAAGAAGAGATGGTAAGTGCAGAAAGATCCTTTTTGTACAAATATTCTTTGTACTGAAGAATATCATCGCGAGATGGAGAAGTCATTTTCTTAGCTGTAATCCATTGGATAAAGCTTTCTAGTTGACGAGAATAAACATCAATAGAAGACTTTTTTAAGTCTATACTTGACAAAAAGTCTTGTTTCAACTCTTTGAAACTTTTTCCAATAGGAGAAGTTGGCCTACTCTCTACTGAATGATCAATTACAGCCAATGTATTTTTCGTTCTAGAATTGATTTGGTTCATATTTTATGTGTATTCCATTTGTAAAGTTTGATTAACAGTATAGACGATTCTTGGCATAAAAAAAAGAGGTGGCTCAAACCACCTCTTTTTTTTGTATCAAAAGACTATTCTAGTATTGGGGATATCCGCCTCCACCTGGAGGCATTGCGGGTTCATCTTTTGGTTCTTCAGCAACGACACATTCAGCAGTAAGAATCAAGGAAGCAATGGATGCAGCATTTTGAATAGCAGAACGAACTACTTTGGCAGGATCAACAATGCCAGCTTCCATCATGTTAACATATTCAAACTTTTCAGCGTCAAAACCATGACCAAGAGGAAGAGTTTTAACTTTTTCAGCAACAATGACACCATCGTAACCGGCATTGTTTGCAATTGTTTTTACGGGTGCAAATAATGCTTTTTTAACGATGTTAATGCCAGTCATTTCATCAAGGTCATCGGTTGTTTCTTTTTCAAGGGCAGAGGCAATTTGTACTAAGGTAGTACCACCACCAGGAACAATACCCTCTTCAACAGCTGCTTTGGTTGCTGCAACAGCATCTTCAACTCGATGTTTTCTTTCTTTCAATTCAGTTTCGGTAGCAGCACCAACTTTGATAACAGCAACACCACCGGTAAGCTTTGCAAGTCTTTCTTGAAGCTTTTCGCGATCGTAATCAGATTTTGTATCTTTAATTTGTTGTTTAATTTGCTCAATGCGGCCTTTAATTTCTTCAGTTTTACCTTTTCCACCAACAATTGTTGTATCATCTTTGTCAACTTTGATTTGTTCACAAGTACCTAACATATCTAATTCGACATTTTCAAACTTCATTCCCATTTCATCAGATACAACAGTTGCACCAGTAAGAGTAGCAATGTCAGCAAGCATTTCTTTACGTCGATCACCAAATCCAGGAGCTTTTACAGCAACACAATTGAATGTTCCACGCATTTTATTGACAACTAAGGTAGCCAATGCTTCTGCTTCTACATCTTCAGCAATGATAAGGAAAGGTTTTCCAGATTTTGCGAGTTTTTCAAGTACTGGTACAAATTCTTGGATAACAGAGATTTTTTTGTCAGTGATAAAAATGTAAGGATTCTTGAGTACAGATTCCATACGTTCAGTATCAGAAACCATGTAGGGAGAAAGATATCCGCGATCAAATTGCATACCTTCTACAAAATCAACTTTGATGTCGAAACCTTCATACTCTTCGACAGTAATCACGCCATCTTTACCTACTTTGTCCATAGCATCTGCAATGGATTGACCAATAGCAGCATATTTGGAAGATATTGTTCCGATGCGTTTGATATCTTCTTGGTTTTCAATGGGACGAGAAATACTTTTGATTTCTTTGATAGCAACTTCAACGGCGCGATCAATTCCTTTTTTGAGTGTGATTGGATTAGCTCCAGCCACTACATTTCGGACACCTTCGTTTACCATAGCTTGTGCTAATACAGTAGCAGTTGTAGTTCCATCTCCTGCAACATCAGCAGTTTTGGAAGCAACTTCTTTCACTAATTGAGCACCTTCGTTTTCAAATGGATTTTCAAGTTCAATTTCTTTTGCGATCGTTACACCATCATCACACATTGTAGGAGAGCCAAATTTTCTCTCTAAAACAACATGACGTCCTTTGGGACCCAATGTAACTTTTACTGCATCTGAAAGTTTGTTTACGCCATCGACAAGATACTTTCTTGCCTTTTCTCCGAATTCAATGTTTTTTGCAGCCATGATGACCTCCTTACAATATTACTCCGAGAATATCTCTCTCGTTTACGATTAAATACGTTTCACCGTCGATTTTGACTTCAGTACCACCATACTTTGAATAAAGAACCGTATCCCCTTCGCGAATATCAAGGGGTACGCGAGTACCATTGTCTAAAATACGACCATTGCCAACGGCTAAAACTTTACCTTTTTGCTGCTTTTCTTTTGCAGAATCGGGTAAAATGATGCCGCCTTTAGTTTTTTCTTCGGCATCTAAAGCTTTTACTACAACTCGATCGCCAAGCGGTCTTATGTTCATTTAAAACCTCCAGTTTTAAAGATATCTACTAATGTTATTCCCAGTTTTTCAAAAAGTTGTAAAAAATTTTAAGAAATTGAAAAATAGGGAATGACGATACGGAAAAATTCAAAAACGAAAAGTACAATGATAAAAATCCACATACCAAAAGGAATCTGTTTCTTTTGAAAAGAGCCAATAGCTGCATACAACAAAAGTCCAATAAGAATTGATTGAACTAAATCGTTTGTTATCAACGTTAATGAGAGAATGGTGAGAATAGGAAGAAGTTCATCAATTGAGAAAGTACCAGACGTTTCAAATGTCCTTACAATCAAAACAATACCAGCAGATAACAGTGCAGGACAAAACGCTATAGGTAAAAAAACATAGCTTAATAGTGGTATAAAAAATACACCGAAGATGCTGGTAATGCCAAAAAAGATAGAAGAAACTCCTGTTTTAGCACCCAATAAAAGTGCTATTGGTGAAGAACTTGAAGATTGTAAAGATGCCAATGAGGAATTGCCAGTAAACAGCGAGGCCATACCTTCTGTAATCATCATTTTTGAAAACAATGGGGATACTTCGTTGCTGTCTTTATTCGTTGAAAGAAAGTTCTCCATAGTAAAAAACAAACATACAAATAATGTTAGATGAAGTAAAAGAAATGAAATGAAGGGTGCCCAAAAAGTTCCTATTTGATTGAAAAACATGGGAATAGTGCCAACAGGAGAACCACCAAATATGGGTAATAACTCTAATGTAGGAAGTGCTACAACACCTTGGTTACCTAACCATTGATCTGGTCTCAAAAGAATTGAATAAGAGTTTGTATATAGCAAGATCCCACCAAATAAAAATGCAACTAAAATCCACAATGATTTCTCAAGGGCATATTTAACTTTTTTGTCATGCAGAATAGAAAATAGCATTAACCAGCCTGCAATATAGCCAACAAGGATCAACCAACTCATAGGGAAGGTTGGATTGGCAGGGTTTTTACTGAGAATCATTCCAAAAAAAAGTGTAATCAAAATAGATAGTAAAAAAGCATTTTTAGTTTTAGTGTAGTGTAGGATGAGAGTTAGCAATGTTCCAAAAAGAAATAAAAACAGAGAGGGCGTTCGAATGGTTTGAGCAAGAAATGGAGTATCAGAGGATATAGTAATGAATCCTGATGTGTGTATAGCAAATAGTATCAGTAGAGATCCAAGAAAAGCAGGAGATCCCTTACGTATCCAAGTAGGAGCGTGTTCTACAATTATTTTTGGAACACCAGTAAATGCAAGGATAAGAAATACTATTCCTTCTAACAAGAGGAGACCAAAACCAGCACTGATTCCCATATGATAATGGGCAAATGTCTCTGCAGTTAAAAATACTGTTAAACCTGTGCTGATACTATAAATTAGGGGTTTTTTAATATATATCCCAGCAAGGATAGAAAGGAATGCAGAAAAAAGAAGCATAATAGTGATGATGCCAGGTATATGTTCTCCACTGATGTTTAATGCATTTACTAAAATCGTAGAGGATTGGTAATACGAGAATGACAGGATCAGAAATGTAGTAAAACCGGCTAAAAACTCATTTAACATTGTTGTTCCGTTAATTTTACACTGACATTTAAAATAACAATTCTCAGTTTGAATACTTGTCTCTTGAACCATTTCCTTTTTCTTCATAATAGACTCCTAGAGATGTACTTTTGGTTCTGGAGTAACGGCAATAACGCGATCCTTTCCAACAGTTTTAATCAAGGATACACCTTGTGTAACACGATTTAATGTGGGTATCTGCTTCGTATCAATCTGTATCATTTTCCCGTTCAACGTCACTATAACTAAATTCATACCACCGATGGGTATCGAAGTGCATGCAGCAAGTGTTTCTCCTTTGGACAAACGCATTGCTTTTACACCCTTCGATCCGCGATTTGTTTTTCTAAATTTATCATAAGCTGTGACTTTTCCTGTTCCCTTGCTGGAAATACAGAACAAATGACAGTCGGGTTGCTCAATAGCCATCGCGATAACAAAATCATCAGCTTTAAGCTGAACACCTTTGACTCCACGTGCTGTACGACCCAACACTCGCAGTTGTGAGAGATCAAATCGAACAGCTTGTCCAAATTGGGTGAGTAAAAAGACTGTATCTGTGCCCTTTACGAGTTTAGCATCAGCAACATACTCACCTGGCTTAAGATTAATGGCTTTAATGCCACTTTTTCGGATATTTTCATATAGAGTAGCTTGAACTTTCTTTACTACGCCAGTATTTGTAACAAGAACAATATAGTCATCTTTTTTAAATTCACGGTAAGCGCAAATAGCAGTAACTTTTTCTTCAGGGTCAATGGAAGAAATGAGGTAGGAGATTGGATTCCCTTTTTGTTTTTTATCTGCTTCGGGAATTTTGTATGTGCGTATATCATATGCTTTTCCCTGGTCAGAAAACAGGATTACATTTTTGTGGTTGGAAGAGCAAAAGACATTCATCAACTCATCGTCTGCTTTTCTTAGACGATCACTTGAGCCTTTTCCACCTCGCTGCTGAGTTTTTTGTGTGCTGACTTTCATACGTTTTACATAACCATCGCGCGAGAGAGTAATGACAACATCATCATCATGGATCAATTTCATTTCGTCGACTTTATCAAGATTATCAGCTAGACCAATTTCTGTTTTTCTTTCATCGCTATATCTCTGTCGAATCTCTTCAAGTTCATTTTTTATTGTTGCATGAAGATTTTCTTTGGATTCAAGAATCCACTCAAGAGAATGGATGTATTCCAGTAGTTTGGAAATCTCTTCTTCAATTTTCTGCTGTTCCATTCCGGTTAAGCGACTTAATGACATATCCAAGATGGCTTTTACTTGGGGTTCTGTAAACTCATATTTTTCAACAAGAGAATCTCTTGCTTCTTGTGTATCTTTGGAGGCTCGAATCAACTTAATGATAGCATCGATATTTTGAATAGCCTTGCGCAATCCTTCTAAAATATGAAGTCGTGCATTTGACTTACGAAGTTCAAAGTTTGTTCTTTTTGTAACAATATCTTCGCGATGCAAAATGAAATAGTCTAGCAATTTCTTCATGGGAAGAGTCATAGGTTGATTGTCAACAAGAGTTAGCATGATAGATCCAAAAGAAGTTTGAAACTGTGTCATTTTGTAGAGCTGATTTTCTAAAATTTTTGGGTTGATATTACGCTTCAGTACAATAACAACACGCATCCCATTGCGGTCAGATTCATCACGAAGGTCAGTAATTCCTTGAATTCTCTTCGCTTTAACAAGTTCCGCAATTTTTTTGATTAACTCTGATTTGTTTACCTGGTACGGAATTTCATCCATAACGTACAGTACATGATTTTTATCTTCTTCAATATGACCTTTTCCTCGTACAACAAACGAGCCTTTTCCAGTTTCAAAGTATTTTCGAATTCCCTCTTGTCCGACAATATATCCACCCGTAGGAAAGTCAGGTCCTTTTACAATATCAAGAAGTTCCTCTGTAGTGGTATCAGGATTGTCGATAACGTGGATAGTAGCATCTAATACTTCTCCAAGGTTATGAGGAGGGATATTCGTTGCCATACCAACTGCAATACCACTAGAACCATTAATAAGAAGGTTAGGAATTTTTGAGGGTAAATAGGTAGGTTCTTCTAGTGAGGAATCAAAATTAGGTGCCATATCAACAGTTTCTTGTGATAACTCATCTAACATTTCCATGGAAATTTTCGCAAGACGACATTCAGTATATCGCATAGCTGCTGCTGAATCTCCATCAACAGAACCGAAGTTACCGTGCCCATCAACCAATGTATAGCGCATTGAGAAATCCTGTGCCATTCTTACCAGTGCATCATAAATAGCAGTTTCTCCATGTGGGTGATAGTTTCCGAGTACTTGTCCTACTACTTTAGCACACTTCTTATAGGGTTTGTTGGGATAGTTCCCTAGTTCTTGCATGGAAAAAAGAATCCGACGGTGTACAGGTTTTAATCCATCTCTTACATTGGGAAGAGCTCTACCAACAATTACGCTCATGGCATAAGCCAGATAGGACTTTTTTATCTCTGAGACAAGACTTACATCTTGTATTTGCTCGGGTTGAGGTTCAAATAGTTCATCGTTGTTTTGAATTTCGTCTACCATTGTTACTCCCTACTAAATATCTAGATCTTTAACTTCTTGTGCATGGGTTTGTATAAAGTTCTTTCTTGGTAGTACTTCTTCACCCATCAATATTGTAAAAATATTATCAGCTTCTATGGCATCTTCGATGTTCACTTTTAATATGATCCGTTTTTCAATATCCATAGTTGTGTCAGCAAGCTGTTCAGCGCTCATTTCTCCTAAACCTTTATATCGCTGGATTTCAAACTTACCATCGATTTGAGCAAGTTCACGAGATAATTCTTCGTCAGAAAAGCACCATACTTCACTCTTTTTACCACTCATAATTAGATATAGAGGAGGTTGTGCGATATATATATTCCCATTTTCAATCAAAGGTTTCATGAATCGGTAGAAAAAAGTAAGAAGAAGCGTTCGGATATGTGCACCATCAACGTCAGCATCTGTCATGATAAACACTTTATGATAACGAAGTCTGCTATAATCAAATTCATCCCCAATGCCAGTTCCCAGTGCAGAAATTAAAGCTTGAATTTCAGCAGATGATAGAATTCGGTCCATAGATGCTTTTTCTACATTCAGTATTTTCCCGCGTAAAGGTAAAATTGCTTGTGTATGACGGTTTCTGGCTTGTTTTGCATTACCTCCAGCAGAATTCCCTTCTACAATAAATATTTCGCTCAGTTCTGGTTTTCGCTCGGTACAATCAGCTAATTTTCCTGGCAATACAGAACTGGAAAGAAAGTTCTTTCGAAGAACTCGTTCTCGTGCTTTTTGGGCATCTTCTCGAGCTTGTTTAGTAATCAAACATCGTTCGATAATTTCTTTCGCTATGTCTGGATTACGATCCAGATGGAAAGAAAAGTTTTGGTAAATAAAAGAATCTACTGCTTTTCGAACTTTACTATTGCCTAGTCTTCCTTTTGTTTGTCCCTCAAATTGAGGTTCAAACAAACGAGTATTAAGAATAGCTGATAGTCCTTCTTGAATGTCTGCGCTAGAAAATAGATCTTTTTCATCTTTGGTGTATTTTAACATATGAGCTTTTTCATTGATAACACGTAATAGCCCAGATTTAAATCCATTCACATGAGTACCACCATCTCGAGTACAAATGGAGTTTACAAAAGATAGTAGGTTGGTGTCTGATTTTTGAAGGTAATTGAAGGTAGTTTCAATATAAACATCCATCACTTCCCCTTCAAAATACATTGGCTCAGTGAATAAGCATTTCTCTTTTTCATGTAAGATTCCAAGATACTCTTGGATACCACCTTTGAAAAGGTATTGTACTCCAAAAGAGCTTGGATAATTGATATAGCGGATTTTTAAACTACGGTTTAAAAAAGCTAATTCTTTCAGACGATTTTGTATAAAAGTGCTGTTAAATTCAGTACTTTCGAAAATTTCAGAATCGGGTTTAAAGGTAACGAGAGTACCCGTTTCAGAAGTTTCTTCAATGGGAATCAATTCTGTGACAGGTTCTCCGCGTTCAAACTTCTGCCTGTAAAGTATTCCATCTCTTTTTACTTCAACAACCAACCATTCCGATAAGGCATTTACAACCGAAACGCCTACACCATGTAAACCACCAGATACTTTATAGCTGTTTGCATCGAATTTTCCTCCAGCATGTAGCATAGTTAATGCAACTGTGACTCCGGGTATTCCCATTTCGGGATGGTTATCAACAGGAAATCCTCGACCGTTGTCAATGACGGAGATAACATCAGGTTCTTTAAGTTCAACAGTGATGTTTGTGCAATAACCTGCCATTGCTTCGTCGATACAGTTATCGATGATTTCAAGAGCAAGATGATTGAGACCACGGTCGTCCGTAGACCCAATATACATTGCTGGACGTTTTCGGACAGCTTCCAATCCTTCCAAAACTTTAATGCTTGATGCGTTGTAGTCACCGTTTCCGTTGTTTTCTAAAACAGTGCTATTCGAACTTTCGTTCATCGTATCTTTTTCTTCTATCATAGGACTCTCCATGTAAAATTTAAACCTATAATAGTATATCAATAAGTTCGACAATAACAATAGAAGACTTACTAACTATACAAATGGTACAGCATAATAGGCAGTTTATTGCGTATTTTACAGTTCAGAAATATAAAATATATGGTTGGAGCAAAAAATAGCTTGATTAAGCCTTAATTTAATGATTTGGGAAATTTGAATTGGATTGCACTATAAGATTACGATCTTTTTAGAATTTTTCAAGATAAAATGCAACATGGGTCCTGGATTTAATTCTCTGAAGAGGATATCTCTTTTTTTGGTTCCGTTTTTTGCTCTCTCAGCACGACAATGAATAAGATACCAGCTCCAATCGTGATACAAGCATCTGCTACATTAAACACATAGAAGCTACCGACTTTGATGAAGTCAACAACAAAACCATATAAATATCGATCTATTATGTTTCCGATCGCACCACCAAGGATGAGTGAAACTGGTAACCATGGTATTTTTTTAAAAAACATGCGCAATAAGAGCAATATTACAATTATCGAGCCAATGCTTAAAGCTGCAAAATTAATGGGTTGATTTGAAAACAAGCCAAATACAGCTCCATAATTCTCTACATAGACAAATTCAAGAATTGAGAAAACATGTACAGGAGATTGGGGAAGATGCATTAATGCAAAATGTTTAGTAATTCTATCCAATATAATGGTAGCTGAAAAAAGAAAAATGGAAGAAGTAACAATCAAAAAATGTTTCGAAAGCTTCATTGGTCCAACTCCATTCAAAATACATTCAGAATTTTTATCCTCTACAAGACTACCATTGGTGAATTTGTTTTGCAAATCAATCGTTTCCCTTTATATTGATTATATGCAGAAAAATTTAGTTGTTTCGGAATCTTATGACGGTGTAAGGTTAGATCGTTTAGTTTCTATGGAATGCAATGTTACTAGATCCAAAGCAGTTGAATTGATATTCATGGGTTTCATCACAGTCGATGGTATTCTTATCCGCAGACCAGGATTAAAAGTCAAAAAGGGTCAGTTTCTTCAAGTTAACTATCCTGATGTTACAGGAGAAACCATCAAGTCTGAAGATATCCCATTGGATATTATTTATGAAGATGAACACATTATTGTAGTTAACAAACCCAAAGGTATGCTAACCCACCCAACCCCAAAAGAAGAATCAGGTACACTAGTAAACGCTTTAATGCATCACTCCAGGAATCTTGCTACCATCTATGGAATGGAAAGAGCAGGTATCATTCACCGACTTGACCGTGATACATCAGGAATTCTTGTAACTGCCAAAACCAATAGCGCACATGCAATTATCGCTGATCAATTCCAGAACCGTGAAGTAGAAAAGCATTACATTGCTATCGTATATGGAAAAGTAAAAGATGAAACCACTGACATTATCGTTCCCTTACTTGTAAATCATAAACTTCGAAAAGTTGTCCCTTCACAGAGTGGAAAGTTTTCGGCTACTCGAGCCTTTCGACTTTGGTCTAACGACGATTATTCAATTCTAAAAGTTCGCATTTTTACAGGAAGAACTCATCAGATACGTGTTCACATGCAGTATATAGGACATCCTGTTGTAGGTGATTTACTATATGGTTACAATCAACCCCATATCCCACCACATGAAACTTCTGTTTTCATACCTTCCAAGAAAACTACTGTCGACCAATTGGTCCGTGATAATGTTGAAAAGGAAGTTGATTCTGAGTACGAAAGTTTTGAAGAAAATATCAAATCGGATTCAATGGATAAATTTGTTGATCCACCCGTAACTGCACACTATCAAGTTAAAGAAGAAAATTCTTCTATCGACTACTCCAAACCAGTTCCTTTATTACTACATTCTTATTCCTTACGTTTTCGAGGGTTACACAATGAAGATTTCTTTTTTAAATGTACGCCACCGCAGTGTTTCTTCGATTTTATTCGAGACCATTCGATTGATTTTGATCTAACACAACTCTGATTATTCTTACAATTCATGATTGAATTCCTTACAGCCCTAACTATACTTGCAATCGCGAAGATACATTTGCACCAATAAGATATCATCATTCTACAGATGGAGGTATGTATGACTTTAAACGATATTCGTGAGAATTACCAAGCAGTCAATTTAGAGATTGTCGACCTTTTTGGAAAGCTCAGAAAGGTTACATTACCTATCTCTTATTTTAACGAGCATGCACTCTCACAAGGAGTTGGTTTTGATGCTTCAAATCTGGGCTATGCAGAAGTTACTTCCTCAGATCTTGTCATTATCCCTGATTTAAACAAAACATGGAATGATCCTTTTGCTATGGTTCCCACGCTTAATATGTTTGGGACAATTCATCATTTTCCTCACAATAATACGCCTATACCATTTCCATTTGATCCTGGTATACTGCTCCGTAGTGCTCAGGAAGTTCTACATCAGCACAACATTGCACAAAACTTTATGATTCTTCCAGAACTCGAGTTTCATATTTTTGAAGAGTTTGATTTTTCGATCGATCCTATGTCGCCATATGTTGATATCGTTGGAAATGAAAGACAGATTAATCAAGGTAAAGGCTACCATATAGCTCGACCTGATGATCAAACATACGATATACGCGCACAAGTAGTTCAAGAAATTGAAAAATGTGGAATACCTGTCAAATACCACCACCATGAAGTTGGAATACCGGGCCAGCAAGAAATTGAACTCGACTTTTTACCTGCAGAACAAGCAGCTGAAGCAATATTAATCACAAAAATGATGGTGCACAATATTGCTTCAAGAGAAGGTCTTGTAGCTACTTTTATGCCAAAACCCATGTATGGAGCTCCTGGAAATGGAATGCACATGCATATGTTTCTTTCTGATCAAAACAATACTTCCATCTTTTTTAATGAAAACAATTCTCTTCATCTAAGCGATACTGCCCTCCACTTTATGGGAGGAATCTTGAAACACCTTGGTGCCATCATGGCATTTTCGAATCCATCCACCAACTCTTACAAACGCTTGATTCAAGGTTTTGAAGCACCTTCCAGTAAATCATTTGCCAAATCGAACCGAAATGCAGCGATACGAATACCTGCCTATACTTCCTTAGAAGAAACTAGATTTGAATATCGGACAGGTGATGCTACATGTAACCCTTATCTAACCATTGCAGCATTACTTCTAGCAGGTATTGATGGTATCGTGCATGCAGTAGACCCATCAAATCCTGCTTCAATCGATCATGATAAGGGTGTACCCAACGATTTGTTTAGTGCATTCCATGCCCTAGAAAAAGATCAAGAATTCTTGAAGCCTATTTTTACAGAAGATTTTATCCGTATGTGGATAGAAAGAAAAACTAAAGAAGCCTTGATGCCAATGAATTATCCGAATCCTGCGGAATTTGATACATACGCGAACTATTAAACTGTTTTTCAATACAAAAAGCCTTATTCCCTAAAGAGAATAAGGCTTTTTTTTATTCTCAATATCTATTGAATAATGACTTCGTTATCTTCTTCTTTGTATTCACTCTTATCCCATGTTTCTACAGATCCTTCAAGAGTTTTGCCATCTTGCTGGATGATTTGCTGGTATTTACTGGAATAGATTAAAACGCAGATAGCAATTGGAATGATTAGAAAAGTCGAATACTGATTCAGTGTCAGATTTAGATCTAGATATCGTGGCATATCACGATAAAAACCAACAACAAAGGTTACAATGGAGTATAAAACAAGGAACCATCCAAATACTTTTCCATTCGATTTTTTGTTTTTATAAATCCAGATCAGGATAAAAAATGAAATCAAAGCTCCAGCAGAAATAAAAAGTTGGGTAGGATAGCGTGGATAGGGATCTACAGCAATAAAACGAAAACCGATCCAAGATTCAGTTGGAAGTCCAAAACAGCAGCCATTTAAAAAACATCCAATCCTTCCAATAGTATAACCAATCATAACAGCAGGAGAAACTATATCGAGGAGGGCAAAAAAGTTTACTTTTTTCTTTTTGGCATAAAACCACGCTGTGCCCAGGCCAAATATAACAATACCAATAAAGGATAATCCAGAACCAGAAAGTATATCTTTGGGATTTTGGATATAGTATAAGGGATTGTGTGTAAGAATAAAGACAATTTTAGCACCGATGATGCACATGATGATCAACCAAAGCAGCAAATCTAGAAGATCGTCATCAGTAAGAGCAATATCTTTCTTTTTAGTGGTTACAAACCAATAACCCAGTAAAGTTCCGATTGCAATCATCAATCCATAAAACCGGAATGAAAAATCACCTATAGTAAATAAGACTGGATGCATACTTCCTCCTATGAAATGATATGAAAGACTTTGTCAGCTTCAAAAATTGTGTCGATTACGTAATCCATATCCTGTTTTGTCATGTCTGAGGATACATTCATTCGAAGCCTGGATGTATTGGGTGGAACTGCTGGAGGCACAACAGGAAGAACAAAAATATCATGATCCTGCATGAATCGACAAACAGACCATGTTTTTTCTTCATCTGGGATGATAAGGGGAATAATGGCAGTTTGAGAATCAAGTAAATTAAAACCTTTACTTCGAAGAATCCCTGTAAAATACTCAATGTTCTCCTTTAGCTTCTGTACTCGCCATGTTTCCTTTTGTAGGACACGAAACGAAGCTGTGGCTGCAGCGGTATTTGCAGGAGTCAATGCTGCTGAAAACACGAAGGATCTCGATCGGTGTTTAAGATGCTTGATTAGGGTGGAGTCAGCAGCAATATATCCACCCATGGATGGGATAACTTTGCTTAAAGTCCCCATGAGAATATCGATTTCTCCATAACATTTAAAATATTCTTCTACGCCAGTACCCTTTTCTCCAAGAACACCAAGAGAATGAGCCTCATCGACAAAGAAGATTGCATCGTATTTCTTACATAGTTGGATCATTTCAGGAATAGGTGCAATATCACCATCCATACTATATACACTATCAATCAACACACAGCGATTTCGATGAGACTGAGTTTGAATGAGTCGTTTCTCAAGGCTATCTAAATCGTTGTGATTGAAACGGATCAATTCGGCACCAGACAAAAGACAACCATCTACTATTGAAGCATGGTCATATTTATCACAAATAACAGCATCGCGTCGACCAAAAAGGGTAGAAATGGCAGATAGATTGGTTACATATCCACTTGAATAGACAATTGCAGCTTCTCGTTTTTTGAAAGCTGCTATAGTTTCTTCCAACTCATTATGATAAGGGATTGTGCCTGCAAGTATTCGTACTCCATGAGTTCCAGTACCGAACTCATCGATCGCTTTTTTTGCATAAGCATCAATTTCAGGATGATGAAGTAAACCTAAATAACTATAGCTAGCCAGGTTTATCATTTTGCGATCATTACAATAGACATACTGACCATCAATACGATCGACTTGTTGTAGATAAAAATAATGATTCTTTTCAATTAGTTCATGAACTGTTTTTTCAGTTTCTAATATACCTAGGGGATACTTTCTCATAGCTATCTCTCTTCCATCATAGGGATTTTAATGTTCATTTTTTTTGCCGTATCAATGGCTTTTTCATAACCAGCATCTACATGACGGAAAATTCCACTGGTTGGGTCATTTGTCAGGACTCTTTCTAAACGTTTTGCTTGTTGATCTGTACCATCACATACGATTACCATTCCAGCATGAATCGATTTACCAATCCCTACTCCGCCGCCATGATGAACAGATACCCACGTTGCACCACTACAAGCATTTAAAAGAGCATTTAGTATTGGCCAATCTGCAATAGCATCAGAACCGTCTTTCATAGATTCAGTTTCCCGGTAAGGAGATGCAACAGATCCACAATCTAGGTGATCTCTACCAATTACAATAGGGGCAGAAATTTTACCTTCTTTGACAAGTTGATTAAATCGAAGTCCGGCTTTAGCACGTTCACCACAACCCAACCAACAAATTCGTGTTGGCAATCCTTGGAAAGCTACCTCTTTTTGGGCTTTTTGAATCCAATTGCATAGGTGTTTATTGTCTGGAAATAGTTCAAGTATAGCTTTATCAGTTTCATAGATATCTTGTGGATCACCCGATAATGCAGCCCATCGGAAGGGACCTTTTCCTTCACAAAACAAAGGACGAATATAAGCTGGTACGAAACCGGGGAAATCAAAGGCATTTTCCAATCCATTTGACTTCGCCTGTCCGCGTATATTATTTCCATAATCAAACACAACGGATCCTGCTTTTTGCATATCAAGCATTGCTTGAACATGGATTGTAATGGCGTCAAGAGTCTTTTTGATATACGTGTCAGGATCTTTCATTCGCAGTTGAAGTGCATCTTCAAGTGACATACCATTGGGAACATAACCATTTAAAGTATCATGAGCAGAAGTTTGATCTGTAACTACATCAGGAATCATGCCACGTTTTAAGATCTCTGGGAAGATATCAGCAGCATTACCAATCAAACCAACAGATAATGGTTTTCTATCTTTCACAGCAGAATTGCAAAGTGATAGAGCTTCGTCAAGAGAGGATACAACAACCTGCACGTATTTATCATGTAGGCGTTTTTCTGCTCTTTTTGGGTCTACTTCTACACACAAGCAAACACCATTATTCATAGTTACAGACAAGGGTTGAGCCCCACTCATACCACCAAGGCCAGCAGTTAACACTAACTTTCCAGTCAAATCACTTGACTCACCAAAGTGTTTCCTTGCCAGTGCTCCAAATGTTTCATATGTACCTTGGAGAATTCCTTGTGTTCCTATATATATCCAGCTACCAGCAGTCATTTGACCATACATGGTTAAACCAAGATGTTGAAGTCTACGGAACTCTTCCCAATTGGCCCAATCGGGTACTAAAAGGGAATTTGCAATCAAAACACGGGGTGCTTCTTCAGAAGTTTTTGCAATCCCTACGGGTTTTCCTGATTGAACTAATAGAGTTTCATCCGATTCTAGGCTTTGTAAACTACGAATGATTGCCTCGTATGATTCCCAATTTCTGGCAGCTTGGCCAGATCCCCCATACACAATTAACTCTTCAGGACACTCTGCAACTTCAGGGTCAAGGTTATTCATAAGCATTCTCATAGGGGCTTCTTGAAACCAACCTTTACAACTGAGTTTGGTCCCTCTGGGTGCATGAATGATATGCTTCATATAAGGTCCTTTCTATATTTCATTTTGTTCAACACAAGGTTGAAAATTTCTTGTACGTTCACTTTTATATATAATACCATATTATGAATGAAGAATATATAAATGCACACAACCCCATATTTGATTAAATGCCGGAACTTCGGTCTAACAGAAAGGAATCCTATGAAAAAAGAAGAGCTTGAATTGATACAAAAAAATACAGTAGATTTCATTGGAGCCGATGAATTATACCAACGAGCACAAGAAGGAAGGCCCTTACGGATCAAATATGGAGCTGATCCAAGTGCACCAGATTTACATCTTGGGCACTATGTACCCATTTCAAAGCTTAAGCAATTTCAAGATATGGGGCATACGATTGTATTTATTATAGGAGATTTCACAGCAAGTATTGGTGATCCAACCGGTCGATCGAAAGTTCGGAAAGCTCTTTCTCGCGAACAAATCAAAGAAAATGCAAAGACCTATTTTGAGCAAGTTGGTAAGGTGTTGGATTTGGATAAAACTGAAATCCGATATAATAGCGAATGGTCCACTGTTCTGACTATGAATGAACTTTTGAAAATGATGGCACACTTCACTCTATCGCAAATATTGGAAAGAGATGATTTTACAAAGAGATTCTCTTCCCAGACTCCCATATTCTTACACGAGTTTATGTATCCCCTTATGCAAGCTTATGATTCTGTGGCAATCAAAGCAGACCTGGAACTTGGTGGATCTGACCAGCTTTTTAATTTTTTATTAGCAAGAGAATTGCAAATTTTCTATGGGCAGAAACCCCAATCTGTCTTGACGATGCCGTTGCTAGTTGGTACAGATGGAGTAGATAAAATGAGTAAGAGTCTTGGCAATTATGTTGGACTCACCGAAGATTCCGTACAAATGTTCGGAAAGATCATGTCTATTCCTGATGATCTAATACTCCCTTATCACCAGCTTGTCCTTCAAACAAACGATAACAACCTTTGTGAAATTAAATCTAATATGCAGCAAGGTCAAAATCCGATGGATTTTAAGTTAGACCTTGCCACAAAAATCACTGAAAAATTTCATTCAACAGAAAAAGCTATGATTGCACGTGAGCATTTTATTACAGTTCACCGAAAAAAAGAAATGCCAGATGAAATTCCTGAGATATCCCTGGATTCGTCCACTCCCGTCAAAATCTACGAGTTCATCGCAGATCACCACATGGCTCCTTCAAAATCGGAAGCAAAACGAATCATTGCTGGTGGTGGAGTATCCATAAATGGCGATAAAATTTCAGATCCCTTCACTGAAGTAAACTTTTCAAAAGGCGACATTGTGAAAGTTGGTAAACGGAAATTTCTAAGAATCATTTAAACCACCTACTCTTTACATCAATGACTAGATTCGATACAATGTGATTAGACTGTTACAGGAGATTAAAATGACTCATAAAGACTATATTGACCGATACGAAACCGTTTCTTTGAAAGAATGGATTGTCTCCTATTTATTGCTTTGTATCCCCATTGCTGGCATTATATTTGCCTTTTACTGGGCTTTTTCAGGACAGGAAAAAATATCAAAACAAACATGGGCACAATGTGTATTGGTATTTTTTGGTTTTTTCATTGTTGTCTACGTCCTTTTGGAGTTTGTCTTTTCGATTCCCATTTTTCCGAAATTCTAGTTTTTTTAAATTAATCTTGATTTTTTCATTTTTTTTGATATTTCCAAGTTATCCACAGGTTATTAAGTACTGTCTTAGCATTATATAATCAATGTTTAGAGGATACTACAATGTACTTTTTACACAGATTAATATTACTAAGCGTTCATTTGATGGACATGTGACCGCAAAATGATGAGTGATTCATATTTACTGTTCGTATAGTATGTTATCATCAACATGACTTTGATCAATATCCACTATAAGATGCACTCCATCAATCATGCATATCCTTCCGTAAGTAAAGAGTAGTGCTAAAGAAACAGATTGAATCTAGATCCTTTGGATCAATTTCAACAATAGTTTTACAGTAACCATTTTGCAGATCCATCAGTTGACTACAGATCGGTAAACCTAGACCAGATGCATTGTCATTGCAGTAAATCTTTGTTTGTTGAGACTTTGCATATCGTATAAGATTTTCATTACAAGCAGTGGCATTGCGAACAGTAAAAACGATATATTCATTTTGTTCATATGCAGAGATCTCGATGGGGTAGTCCTTTAAACCATGTTTAATTGAATTCATGAATAGATTCCCAACGACACGATCAAGATAAATACGACTGACAAAAACATGGGCATCCAGAGTAGAAGGTTTTATCTTCAATTTATATCCACTTGATATGGCGATAGCTTTGGCTTCTTCACAATAGGAGGAAAACAAATCATCCCATGGTATACTTCTAAGGTTTGCCTTAGATGGTTCTTTCATAAGCGTTGTATAACTAAGGGCATTTTGAATCATCTGTTTTAATGCTTCTGCCTTGTTATAAGCTTTATGGAGATAATCAATTTCTTCTTCACGGTTTGTATGTTTTTGGTCTTGCAATAGCGTAATATATCCCATAATGGTCGAAATAGGTGTCATCAGATCATGAGATAAATTTGTTATAATGCTAGCTCGAGATTCAATATTTTTCTTTTCTTCGTCAAATTTAATTCGCAAAGTATCAACCATTTGATTGATATTGCTAGCTAAGCTAGTGAGTTCAGAATTTCCTTTTATACGGATGGGACTTTTCAAATCACCTTTGGATGCGCGTTGAATTCCCTTTTCAATCTCAACAATATAAGTAATGATAGAGTGATTGAAAAGAAAAAAGGCAAGCAAGAAAGCAAGTATTCCTACGATTAATGCGATTTGATACAAAAGAAACAGGTTTCCCCGGTATCCATAAGAGATATATCCAGAAAAATTTTGACCCACAATAGGATAATCAATTTCTTCAAAGCTTGGTTTTCGATTGAAGAAGGTTTGAATATAATCATCCATCGTGTTAACTTTTGTAAGAACATTTTTTATTAACCCCTTGTTGGGAAGATCAATTTCTTGAACATCAATTCGAGGAATGTTAGTTTGTAGAACTGCTTCTTTACAAGAATCTTTGATCATAAAGTCGTAATGGTAGTAGTTCATAATGTTCGGTACAACTTCATCGTTCATTTGTGGGTACTGAAAAATATAGGGAAAGGGAAATAAACTCCGTTTGATCTCCTCATGAATTGCTGCAAACACTTTTTCCTTATCAAACAAGTCGGGCTGGTACACATCAACATTAAAGATGATCTTTCCTTTATCTAAGGAAGTTCGAATAATGTAGGCGGGAATATCTTGTGGTTCACTTGCAAATCCAAGCGTGCTTTGGACTAACAAAAAGGGGTCAAATACGACAATTTCATCGTCATTGTTGAGAAAAACTCCAACCTCTTGCATCTCTTGTGGAGTGTAATTTCTGAAAACATCGAAAATGCTTTTTGGAAAAATACACAAGCTATATCCCTGTCCAGACCTAACATATATCGAATTGAATGCAGACCCAGAAAAAATATCATGGTAAATTACATTAATATCATAGGAAGTTTGTGGAAGATCAAAGGCCTTCATTATGTTTGTAGCGAAACCCAAAAAAATAGTCGCAAACATAAAAACAAAAGCAATCATGATACTGGCAATCACGATTACAAACAAACGTAAAGTTAAGGATACATTTTTCTTTCTTTTAATTTTTCATCTCCAACGTTCAACAAATAAAGGTCCCCCTTTTTCCGTACTCAAAACAAAACTATAAAACTCATAAAGATTTGTTAGAGTCCCATTATTTATCCCTAGCCTTGTTTCTTTTGCCCTAAGTGTTATTTGGTAAAAATAGCTCAAAACACTTTTTTATTCACCGTGTTTATTGTAAAGTACAATGGAAACAAAAAATAGGTAGTAATTCTTAAGAAATTCTTAAGATTTAATTTTCAATTTTACACCGGTTAAAAAAAATCTTCAAATTTGTATCCTTTTCCCCAAATATTTTTTACAAATCTATCAGTACCGATATGTTTCAAAAGCTTATTCTTTATATTGTTTATATGCACCATGACGTTGTTTGTGTAACATTTGCAAAATTGTTCTTCCCAAACGTTTTCGTATATATCGCATAATGATTTTACTTCATGTGAATTTTCAGCTAGATATAACAGAATCGAAAATTCAATTTTTGTCAACGGTATTCTTGTATTCCTGTAATAGACGACGTATCTTAAACGATCAAAACGAAAGTTAATCGACGTAAAAAAAAGACAATGATTCGTAGGAAAAAGGTTTCTATATCTACGTATAGCGGCTTTTACATGAGACATTAAAACAGGAAGAGTTACAGGTTTTGTGATATAGTCATCAGCACCGGATGTAAGGCCTTGAATCATATCCCCTTCTTCTGCTTTTGCTGTTAAAAAAATGATAGGAAGGTTATATGTTTGCCGTACACGTCTACATACTTCGATACCATCCATATTTGGCATGGATATATCCAATATTAAAAGATCAAAAGTATCATCCAAAACTTGAAGTGCTTCACATCCGCTATAGGCAACCTCTACAGCAAATTTCTCATATTCAAAGTATTTTTTAGTAATTGCGACTAATTCTTTCTCGTCATCAACAATAAGAAGCTTACCTAACGATTCTGATTTCAAATCTTTTTATACCTTTCGCTTACCACACTTTTTCTATTTTGCAATACTTTAATTCTTAAGAAATTCTTAAGAAATGAAAACGAAAATTTTTTTAGGTACTACAACTTGAAAAAGTTTCCGGAAAATGTCTACGTAAAAAATACGAACCAACGACCAGGATAACATATACAAAATAGCTGAACATAGGTTCCCAAAGACTGACAAATATGCCTAATATTGGGATGATGATCCGAAAAACATGAATCACATTTTCAAACTTGATTTGATTACGATCAATTTTGGTGGATATCAGGTTTACACTATTGAGTACAAACATCCAATTAAACAGAGAGACAATATAGACTAATAGAACGCTAAAATGAAATATTGCTACAGCAAGTCTTATCTGTGAATACTCGCCTACAAGAGAAGTTGTAAATGGGATGAAAGAAACAAAAAAGATAAATAAAAACACCATCACAATATGAGTACGATTTGTGCAAATGCACATTTTCAACTGCTGTATATGGGACATCCAAAAATGAGCAATCAAGTAAAAAGAGACACTGTAGGATACAATTTGTGGAATCAGCCCTTTCAGTGCTATAAACAAAACCTCACTCGAAGATTGGCTTGGTATTTCTGGAACATGAATCCCTAATACCATGATGGTAATAATGATTGCAAATATGCCGTCAGTTAAAGTTTCAAGTCGATTTAATGAAAGAAGAGGACCTTTTAGCTGTCGCATTTTACTCTCCTTAGATTAGAAGTTAATAACATTATACAAATGTGAATAGTGGAGATAAATGCTAATCACTTTTCAAGGTAGAATCATTTTGCATCGTACTAGAAACAAGAGGAATTGTAAAACAGAAAGTAGACCCTTTACCAATTGTCGATTCTACCCATATTTTCCCGTTGTGTCGCAAAATAATTTTTTTACATATCGATAATCCAAGTCCGGTACCTTTGATTTTATCTGAATACTTTTTACTCAGCTGTGTGAAAGACTCGAACAATTCTGAAATAGATTCTGTAGGAATGCCAATCCCGGTATCTTCAACACACACGCATACTTCATGGTCAAATTTTAGGGTACGTATTGTAATTCCACCTTTTTCAGTAAACTTTATTGCATTGTTGATCAAGTTGATACAAACTTGCAAAATTGAGTCTTTGTTAAACATAACCAGTGGAACATAGGGATCCAAAATCGACTGAATGGTTAATCCTTTTTGTTTTACAATTGGCTCCATGAGGAGAATTGCTTCTTGGATGGTATCGTGCAAACTCTCGTAGTACAAAGTTATATGCTTTGTTTCGGATTGATACTTCTGGTAGTCGAGAACATTATTTATCAGTCCACTAAGACGATCAATATTCCGAATGGTTATCTCCAAGAGTTGTTTCTGCGTTTCATTGAGTTCCCCGCTTTGGGGTTCTTGCATTAAATGTAATCCTTCTTGAATAGCACACATAGGTGTTCTAAGCTCATGTGAAACAGTGCTAATGAATTCATCTCGTAAGGTATCAATTCGAATTCGTTCTGTGATATCAGATAAAACACCTACAATAGAACTGCTTTCGATCATAGGGGTCAAGTGAATTTCTACCCAGGAAAGATTACCATCTTGGCGTATAATCTGAAATTTTGCTGATATGCTTTCTCTTCGATTTTCGACGATCTCTTGAAAAGAAGTAAAGAAAACTTCCTTTTGGTCCAATGGAATAAAAGATAAAAACTTTTTTCCTATGCAATCATCGATGTTGTAGCCAGAAATATTTTTCCATGCAGGATTGGCAAATAAAATCCTGCCTTGATAGTCAAACTGAAAAATAGTCTCGGAAATACACGTAACGATATGTTTTTGACGTAATAGAGATTGTGCAAGTCTTTCTTCAGCTTTCTTTCTGGATTCAATATCTTCTACATACTGATTAAACCAGGTAATCAAATCGCCAATCTCTTCATATGTTCGTCGGGAACGTCGCAAAGGTCTCAATGGCTTTCCCTTGCCATATTCCATGAAATGCAGCGTTAGTTTTCGAATAGGCCGGATATAAGTTCTGGAAAAATGTAAAAAGTATAAGTACAAAGCAATGCTAACAAAGAAAAAAACAAGAATGAAGCCTAATCCGATGTCATAAAAATCAGAAAGAAAATAGCCTAATGGCAAGAAAAGGTATAAATCCCAATTTGCTGTTGATATGTGTTCTCTAAAAAAGATATATGGGTTATCTCGAAAATACATCAGATGAATCAATTGATTTGTTTCAAACAAATCAATCAAGTCGGGGGGGATCAAAATTCCAGACTCAAAATCAGTAGAAGCATATATTACATGGTTATCCTGGGAAGATAGAATGATTCTCGAAATGTCATTTCTATAATATGGATCGATCTGTTGAAACAACTGGGGATCGATAGCAATTACAAAGTTTCCCAATAGACTCTCTTGTTTTGTTACTGTATCAATTGCATAAATAGGAGAGACTCCAACAACAATTTTATCGACAGAAGAAGCATTGTAATAATTTGGGATGATCCCAGACCAATATACTGGAGGAAAAGTAAGATTTGTTTTTTTTAAAAGATCTTCAACATTGCTTTGGTTAATTCCTTCATCGTTTAGCGGTTCTCCGAAATGATAGTGTGAACCATTTGGAGTAAAAAAATCTACAAAGAGTATTTTTTTTAGGTGATGATGATTGCTTAAAATTGATTGGATTGTTTCTTGGAAGCATTCTAGATTCTGTTCTGTATCTGATATCTGGAGTATTTCTTTCATTTCTTCATGTTGTTGAAAAGTAAGAAGTATGGAATGTATCGATTGCAGGGTTGTATCAATGTCGTCAATCCGTTCTGACATGAGCTCATTTCGCGTGTTTTGAATTCTTGATTTATACAAAGACATCATAGAGAAAATTTCTATAAGAAAGAGTGGAACAAGAGTTAAAATGAGGATAGATATTAAGAATCGACGATCAAGAGTAAAAAAGGAACGAAAACGAATATAGAGCCTATTGATCTTTTCTTTGAGCAAAAGCCAATATCTTGGTATCATACTTTTAGTGAATTTGATGTGCTAGATTGAAACAAAGGGCACAAGTAAGCAATAGAAAAAAATCTTTGAATAATGTAATACAATCCTAAAAAAAAGAAAAAGAATGTCTTCATCCATTTTGTATGCTTCATTTTACCCTAATTTATCATAATATTTTCATGAAGCTTTGTAAATGAATTTAATCTTGACATAGTAAATTTTGATGTCTGTTAAGTATCCATTACAGACATACATCTCATTTAAACAGGAACTTAAGTCTCATTGTCTCAGCATTCTTAGCACTTTAATAAAGTTCTAAACATTGAAAAAATTCTTTTTTGGATTTTTCCTGTATTTTATTCTAAAAAAAACCATTTGCCAGTTGGCAATTCTTAAAAAAGACAAAATTTAATCACTAAATGATACAAAAATCATTTTTAGCCCTTTTTTAAGCACTTTTATCTTCGTAGTATTCACTAATACTTTCCAATTCAAAAAAAATAAAATTTTCCCCCTTTATTATTTTGGCGACAAATAGGTGCTGAA
>ERZ795057.566-NODE-566-length-38197-cov-8.310340_pt1 | contig 38197 bp, 27 predicted proteins | sample MGYA00375141_ERZ795057 | MGnify/ENA primary metagenome ERZ795057 (study PRJEB30186, sample SAMN05720163) | activated sludge metagenome | isolation source: Anaerobic digester | place: Hong Kong | collected 2015-01-26 ...
AAATTAAATCAAAAGAAGGCTGCATAAAACGCGACAACTTTGTTGACACAAAGCGAGGATTGCTGGATGGATAACTATCCTGAAACAGATAGTAACTGCCTTGTAAAAATCCCCGCAAAGAAGATATCATTTATTTCATGGAAAAAGCCGGTATAAATTACTGATAACATTTTATTTTATCCCCCGCCTCCTGCCGAATTTTAGAAGAACTGTATAATTCTCTCTTTTGTATAACCTTATTATGACATCTTCCGAAATATTAAGAGAGCTTGTCGGCTCCAATAAAGAATATTTAAGCCGTATTTTATTACTTTCTTGACATTTTCACGGGGAGTGATGAAATATTTATAATTAAAATTTTATAAAAAAAATAAAAATAATTCTCAATCTGCATTAAACAAGCATGTCCGGTTATAGTGGCCGCAGAAAAGCCGAAAAACGTGGAGCGTGTACTGGTGAAAAAAAATATACTTATGGTATATCCGGAATACCCGTCAACATTCTGGAGCCTGGATCATACACTTAAAATTGTTAATAAAAAATCCCTCATGCCGCCCCTCGGTCTTATGACAGTTGCATCGATGCTCCCGCTGGATTATGAAATCAGGCTGGTTGATATGAATGTTACCAGGCTCAGGGATAAGGATATACTATGGGCTGATATGGTTTTTATTTCAGCAATGATTGTTCAGAAGGATTCATTCGCAGATGTGATAAAATCATGCATCAGGTTAAACAGGCCGGTTACTGCCGGTGGTCCATATCCAACTGCATCATATAAATTGATTAAAGGAGTCGATCATTTTATACTCGGAGAGGCTGAAAATGTAATTCAGCAGTTTATTTATGATTTTGAAAATGATACGCCCGGTAGAATCTACAAATCGGAAGTAAGACCGGATATTAAACTGACACCTGTAGCCAGATATGATTTGATAAATGTAAGTGATTACGGTTCGATGCCCATCCAGTTTTCACGGGGATGCCCCTTTTCATGTGAATTCTGTGATATCATAGAACTTTTCGGCCGGGTTCCCAGACTGAAAACAGTGTTGCAGTTTATCAGGGAGCTGGATTCTATTTATGAAACCGGGTTCAGGGGGCTGATTAATGTTGTTGATGATAATTTTATCGGGCATAAGAGCGAGGCTTTGAAGCTTCTGAAAGCAATCAGTGAATGGCAGAAGGAGAGAGATTATCCTTTTACATTTGTAACAGAGGCGAGTATGAACCTGGCTGTGGAAAATGAGATTCTTGACCTGATGGTTGAATGTGTTTTTACCAGGGTCTTCGTGGGAATTGAGACCCCGGATAAAGACACCCTTATATCTGCCAATAAAAATCAGAACGTGAAACAGGACATTCTTGAGAGTGTGAAGATAATCCAGTCAAAAGGGATTGAGGTAATAGCAGGATTTATCATCGGTTTTGATACGGATACTGAGGATATATTTGACAGGCAGATAGAATTTATACAACAGGCGGGGATTCCGGTTGCCATGGTGGGGTTGATGCTCGCCCTGCCGGGAACCCAGCTTTACAGAAGGCTTGAAAAGGAGGGGCGGCTTCTTTATGAAACAGGGGGGAATAATACCAATATTCTTGAGCTTAATTTTATTCCCATAATGGATTCAGAAAAGATAATAGAGGGCTATAAAAGAGTTCTTGCGACTATTTTTTCTCCGGAAAAATATTTTGAACGTTCTCTTACTCTTATAAGGAGAATTCCTGACAGCGTATATAAAAAGAGAAGTCTCAGGGTTGATGATATCAGGGCATTTCTGAAATCATTTATAATATTGAGCTTTTCCAGGTATGGCTTCAGGTATATCCGTTTTCTTATTAAAGCATGGAAGATCAATCCCCGCAATTTTTCACTTGCAGTTATATTGTCCGTCAACGGGTATCATTTTTTTAAAATTACAAGGGCTACATTGAGATCAGCAAAAAAAATGAATGCCTGCATCGATTATCCGGAAACAGCCGGCAATGAAATTTATGAATTACAGAGTGAAAATCTGACGATTTAAATTATTCTGCTTGAAATTTTAAAAAGACAGGTACATTATTTCATTAAAGTTTTTTAAATCTGATTAAGGGAACGTGCTGTTCTTGCGAAATAAAAAACTTTATAGTGCCTGTCAGGGCCAGCTGTAAAATCTTCATCAGTATTCCTTTTTTTTATAAAAGCGGTTATGCATTCTGGAGAGAAATATATATGAGGATCAAGAGTCTTCTGCTGAAACTAAATATTATCCTTTTTCTGCTTACCCTGTTCCCATTAACAGCAGTTTCCGGCGTGCATAAAATCATTCTTGAAAAAGATAAAAAGTATTACAACCTCGGGCAAAGCCTCTATATACTGGAAGATAAAGATGGAAGAATGTCTATTGATAACATTCTGAAAGATGATCATGACAGTATGTTTATTAAAAACAGCAATGATGCTCCAAATTACGGGTTTACTCATTCTACTTTCTGGGCCAGGTTTGAAATAAACAATCCTGACGATATAACTGATGAATTATATCTTGAAATAGCCTATCCGCTTCTTGATCTTATTGAATTATACATAGTGGATAAGAATAAAACATATCAGAAAAAAGTTGCCGGTTATAACTATAATTTTGAAAACAGGGAACTGCAGTACAGGAATGCCGTTTTTAAAATCAGAATAAACAAAGGGGATAATCTATACTATATACGAATTAAATCCTCAGGTACAGTTACTTTCCCCATTGTTCTTCAGACGGCCGATTATCTTATTGAATCCGGTACGCATGATTATATTATACTGGGCTTATACTACGGCATTTTAATTGTAATGGTTTTATATAACCTCTTTGTCTTTCTTTCAGTCCGTGACAGAAGTTACCTTTATTATATTTCCTATATTTCATCATTCGTAATTTTTTCGCTTTCACTTAACGGTATAGGTTTTCAGAATTTATGGCCTCATAATATATGGTGGCAGAAGGTCAGTATCCCTTTTTTAATTTTTGTAGGGATCTTTACAATAGGTTTGTTTATTCGTTCATTTCTGGATTTAAAGAAATTTTCAGTATTAACAGATCGTATAGTACAGCTTATGATGATAATGTCATTTACCGGTATGGTGATATCGGTCCTTCTTGATTACTCAATAACAATACGTTTGTCAGCTGTTTGTGTTGTCGTCTCAGTATCAATCTGTTTTTTTGTTGGAATAATAAGTATAATCAAGGGAAACCGATCGGCCCGTTTTTATCTGCTGGCGTGGACATGCTTTTTAATCGGCTGTTTTGTTTTCGCCTTAAAAGCAAACGGATATATCCCCTTTAATCCAATGACGCAATATGCCATGCAGGCAGGTTCTGCAGCGGAAGTCATATTGCTTTCTTTCGCCCTGGGTGACAGGATAAATATTCTAAAGGAGGAGAAGGAGGCGGCGCAGCTAAGGACTATTGAGATACAGAAAAGCGCCACTGAGCAGCTGGAAAGGAAAGTGGCTGAACGGACCATGGAGCTTAATGAGGCAAATGAACACCTCAAGGAGCTTGACAAGATCAAGTCAAACTTTTTCGCGAATATTTCACATGAAATACGTACCCCGCTGACACTTATTCTTTCACCTGTTGAATCAGTGCTCCAGGGGGATTACGACAGGGAGATAGACGGTAGATTTTTCGAAAACCTTCAGAGAAATTCAGTAAAGCTTCTTAAACTCATCAACAACCTTCTCGACTTTTCAAAGATCGAAGCAGGCAGGATGAACCTGAAAATCCAGGAAGTTGATATTGTTGCTTTAATAAAAAATTATGTTGCCTCCCTTCATTCATCTGCAGAATCAAAAGGGATTGCAATGGATTTTATTACGGCAGGGAGCGGCATTCCCCTTTATATCGACATTGAGAAGATGGACAAAATTATAATGAATCTTTTTTCAAATTCACTGAAGTTCACCGATAAGGGCGGGTATATAAAAGTCACGGTAAGGGATGATGATGAGTTCTGCTACATGGATTTTGAAGATTCAGGTATAGGTATCCCCTCCGACAAACTCGAATATATTTTTGACCGTTTTTCACAGATTGATGCAGGTTCAACCAGGAAATATGAGGGGACAGGGATAGGGCTGGCCCTTGTGAAAGAACTGATAGAGATGCAGGGCGGCACGATAACGGTTTCCAGCAGGTTTATAGATGATTTTCCTGAGGGGCACGGCACAACTTTTACAGTTGCGGTACCTAAAGGGAGAGAACATTTGCGCAGTAATGATAATGTCAGGGTGGTCGAAAATTCGGCGCTTGATGAATCAGTATCAGATTACCGCTTTTCAGGTTTAGGCGGGATAAGTGATCCGAAGAGTGAAGAGCGCGCAGTGGAGCTGTCTGAGGGGAATGCGGAGAGATTCGGCACGGATATTCTTGTTGTTGAAGATAATCCAGATATGCAGAATTTTCTCAAGTTTCTGCTTCAGAAATATTATAATGTCCATATCGCTGAAAACGGGGAGGAGGGGTATAGAACCGCCACCATGATTAAACCTGCTCTTATAGTATCGGATGTAATGATGCCTGTAATGAACGGCTATGAAATGACGAAGAAGATCAAGGAAGATAAACTTCTTAACAGGATTCCTGTTATAATGCTCACAGCGAAATCGGATGTATCGAGCAGGATTGAAGGTATCGAATACGGCGCTGATGATTACCTCGCAAAGCCATTTAACTCACGGGAGCTTTTATCACGGATAAGGACCCTTATTAAGACGCGTAATTATGAATACGCCATAGAAAAACGTAACAATGAAATCGAAGAGGAACTGAAAATTGCACGCCTGATTCAGCACAGGCTCCTTCCACAGGCTATACCGGATATCCATGGATTTAAGATCCATCCGACTTATATACCGATGGACAAGGTGGGAGGAGACTTTTATGATTATAAGGAGAACGGGAATTTTATTGAAATCCTGATTGCCGATGTTTCGGGGCATGGCCTTGTTTCAGCCTTTATATCGATGATTGCCAAAATGGCTTTTGACAGCATTTATATTAAAAATTCCTGCACCCATGTGCTGTACCAGCTTAACGATATACTTTGCAATTCAACTGTTAATGAAAATTACATGACTACTTTCTTCTGCCTTATTGACAGGGAGTCCAGAGTTATGAAATACTCAAATGCGGGCCATGTATACCCTGTAGTTTACAGAAAAAGCAATGATGAGTTTTTTGAACTTAAGGCAAAAGGAAAGCCGCTTGGATGGTTTACCGACCTTGAGCTTTCAGAAGAGCAGGTGCAGCTGGAGGCGGGGGACAGGGTCGCTTTTTATACTGACGGAATTACCGAATGCATGAACAGTGAAGGGCGTCTTTTCGGGGAGAGGCAGTTCAGGGAATTTATGCGTAATAATTCAGACATAGAACCCGAAATTTTCGCATCCAGCGTGATTGATACATTAAAGACCTTCTGCGGCAACGAAAAGTTTAACGATGATTTATGCCTTCTTGTGTTTGATGTGTGTTAGACTAATTCTGCTTTAATGTTTTAAAACTTCTGATATCTTCTCTTTTTCGGGGTTTCCCCTGAGCGCGTCTTTCTTTCATGAAATCATCGGTGAAACTGTTTAAACCATGAAGAAATGCTTCCCGGGATTTATCATGAGGAGAAGAATAATTGCATCACCCGCTTTCTGAATAAGTACGTCATCACCGGAAAATTGGAATTCTTTCGGCAGCCTGACTTCTGCAGTTTATAACAGGTTTAGCCCGTTTCATAATAATCACCTTTAACATATATAATATCATGGGTATAGGATGGTTTTATGTCTATAATAAATTAAAAAGTCTATTTGCCGGAGGGTTATAAAAGCCGTTTAAGGAAATGCAGTAGTGGCCGGGGAATACCGGCTTTTTTTATGTTTAAGAGAAAAAAATTTTCACTTATGCCGATAGAGGTCGTTTTACAGTCAGAGAAGGGCGGATTGAATGGATCAGATTCCCGTTCACCTGCGTCAGGGATTAAAGCGTTACCCAGCAGCGTGGCGGAAATTTTTAAAGCTGTTCGTTGAGCGTCAGATCTCGGAAAGGCCTGTTCTGTCAAAAATTAAAATTCGTTCTGCATCCTTTCGCCACGCGAGGAGTAGAAGTGTAAAGGCGCCTCTCGATATCTGTATCTTCGGCGACACTTGCCGCCTCCTGTGGGTCGCCCACTGGCTCTGCCGAAGGTGAGAGACCTCACCCCGGCCTCACGGCCACCCCTCTCCGCAGCGGAGAGGGGACAATAAAGGTACAGACCGCAGGGGCGGGGTGTAACCCGCCCCTGCCGGATTAATGTGAGCATGCGACAGACGTGGTTTTTTTACTATCGCCCGTCGCATGGATGCGAAGAAGACGATTGGACGCCCGAAAAACTGGAGGACTAATTGAAGCGATTTCTTCTTATACTGGTGTTGCTTATACCGGGCTGTAAAAACAGTGACAGTATTAACCATCTCTACAGCCGCGGCGTTAAAGAATACCAGGAAAAAAAATTTGAAGAGGCTGAAAAGTCATTCAAATCGGTTCTCGTCAGTGATGATGATTTTCTCAATGCCTACCTTATGCTGGCTAAAATCTACTATTATAACAGGGACTACAATCATTCATCAGAAGTATTAGGGGAATTGATTAAAAGGGACCCGGATCATGCGGGTGCTTTATACTGGATGGCAAGGACCCTCGTTATGTCCGACCGGGAAAAGTCTGAAGAGGCTGTTAACCTGTTGAAAAAGGTGCTTGAAACAGACAGCAGTCACATACCTGCCAGGCTTCTCCTCTCCCTCCTTTATGAGAAGTCGGGTAATCACCGTGAGGCCATACAGGGATACATGAGAGTATTGAGCGAGGAGGAGAACCTTGTAAGCGCCAGGGGGAACCTTGCAATACTCTATATGCGGCTTGGGCTGAAAGAGAGGGCGAAAAGTGAAATAGATAAGGCCGTGAAAATTGCAGAGATCACCGGTCACGGTGTGAAAAACATAAATTTTATTAAAAGCGAGTTCAGTAAATGGGGAAAAAAATAACTGCTCTTCTGGCTTTACTTCTGTTTACCGGTTGCGCTGAATTTGACCTTCATATCAGGAAGGGTGCCGCACCGGTAAAAGCATCGAAGATTCTCATCGGAAATTTTGAATTCAGAAATATGTCATTTGACCCTTATGTTGCCCCGGAATTCAGGGAGGCCCTGAAGTTTGAGTTTTTTAAAAGAGGTTTTGATGCGGAGCTTATTCCTGAAGGGGAGGAACTCTCCACGACAGGTAACGGGAAGCTGAAGGCCCTGGCTGAAAAGTATTCAGGTGATATTATCATTTGCGGGGTGATATCACAGAGGGAGACCGGTTTTCTTACTGACAGGGAGATTCGGTCATCTGTATCTTTCCTGGTGTTTTCAGGTGCAGGTGAGCAGATCGGTGAAGGGTATTACTATGCAGATGTTGCGGCGTCTGATGAATATGTCAGGAGAGGGGCTGCAGGTAAATTTGTAAAACAGTTTCTCGGGCATGTTAAAGCAAGGTAATGCCGGGAAAGCGGCAGGGTATACTTTATGCGTAATCTCATCCTGAAGTCACTGGCTCTTCTGCTTCTTTTACAGATTTGCACCTTCGGGGAAACTGAAAAAGATCTGTTGAGGAGTAACAGCGGAATAACCGGAAAAACACTGACTCTTGACTACAGGTCATCAGTATCAATCGGCATTGCCAACAGTTTTGATCTGAAAGAGATCCGTGCCAGGGAGTCTGTTTATGATCTCTCCGTTTATGAGAGCCTCAGGGAGTACTTTCCCTCTCTCACTTTTTCATACCTTCAGACAGATGAAACGCGCATAAGAGAGGCTGACAATCGTGAAAGCCGTTTCACCGTGGAGACCGAGCTCCCACTTTATGACGGTGGCAGGAGGGGCCTTAATTACGACGTGGCAAAACTGAACTCCCTCCTTGCGAGGAACGATTATCGCATAGCCCTGAACAGGCTCACTGTGAATATCAGGGGGGAATACCTGAATCTTCTTAAACTTCGTGAGACAGTTGTTATAAACAGGCAGACCTATGAAAGGGGAATGATGCAGCTCTCATTTATTAAGAAGGAGTTTGAACTTGGTGACGCCACGAAACTCGCCGTGCTTGAGATAGAGGCAAAGGTGCGGGAGGTGGATCTCTCTGTGCGGCAGGCAGTGAATGATTATGAGTCCGCGCTTTTGAAATTCAAGCTTCTCCTCAGGGTGGGGCGCAAAGTCCCTGTTGAGATAAAGGGGGATATAAACAGGGACTTTCTCTTTGTTCCCGTTAACGGTATCGTTGATGAGGAGCTTGTATCCTTTGCCCTGAAAAGGAGAAAGGAGATAGAAAGCAGCGATGTTCAGTACGAGATAAGCAGGCTCAACAGCCTGATAAATGAAAAATATTATCTTCCCAATGTGGCAATCGGCTTTAACTACAACCTCACCGGAGAGGAGTTCCCTCCCAGGGAGAAGGGTTGGGGTGTTAATCTGAAGATTACATCAAGAGCTTTCGGAAATTCCATGTCAGCAGGTACCGGGTATAGCGAGAGCGGAAACGGGAACAGCAGGGCCAGGTCGCGCAATGCCTCTTTTGATCTTCTTAACGATATGCCGTACAGGCGTACAATGATTGAGAGCAGAATTGAAGCAGCGAAGGCCGGTGATGAGAGGGGAATTACGAGGGAATCGATAGCCATTGATGTGTCGGTGGCATGTTCTGCCATGAGGGACTCATGGGAAATGATAGGGATTGCGGATAAACGTCTGGAACTTTACGATTCCCAGCTTGAAATAGAAAGGCTCAAGGCGGACATGGGGGAATCGAGAAGGTATGACCTTATGGAAAAGGAGATAGAGAGAAGGGACGCTGCCATTGCCCTTCTTGATTCAAAGATAAAATACCTCATGGCAGCTTCTGATCTTGAACTCTCTGCCGGGATGGACGTTGATTTTCTTAAAAATTATTTAAAGGATAAAGGTACGGGAAAATGACCGGGAGATTTAAAAATATCATGTCCGGGGTTCTCTCCCGGAAGAAGATTATAGCTGTGGTGCTTCTCATAATTGCATGTACCGGTATTGCCTATGAGACTTTTGTGAAACCGGCTTTTTTGGAAAAGAGTGAGTCTGCTGTGCGTAAGGGTGGCCTGCCCGGTGATATAAGAACAGCATCTGTGGAAAGCAGGGATATCAGGGATACCATAGATATCCTTGGCGAAATTGTTTTCAGGGAGAAGGTCAACATCTCTTCAAAGGTAAACGGGAGACTCGCCGGAATTCGTGTCCGCGAAGGGGAGAATGTCCGCAGGGGGGAACTTATTGCCGAGATCGAAAGGCTTCCCCTTGAGATTACGCTTAAACAGCAGGAATCTGAACTTGATATTGCGAAGAAAGCCCTGGAACTTTCGGAGGCAAAATACAGTGACGCACTGAAAGGTGTGGAGATAAAACTTAAAACCATACAGAAGGCTAAAACGGGCCTTTATGATAAGAAGGTTTCTTATGAAAATATGGAACTGGTTCTTAAAAACAGGACAGAGCTTTTCAAAGCCGGCGGTATAAGCCGCACAGAGCTTGAGGGTATTAAGACACAGTATACCACACTGCAGGCTAAATATGAACTTGCCAGGGCTGATTATGAAATTCAGCAGGTGGGATACAGGGACCAGGATATTGTCACAGAGGGGCTGAAGGTCCCCTCATCTGAAAGGGAGAAGCTGGAACTGTTCAAGCGTATCAACACAAAGATCGAAAGGGCTGAACTTGAGTCTGCTAAATCAAAGGTTAAACAGACCCGTGGAAGTCTCCTCTCCACGGAGCTCCTCCTGAAAGAGACTTATATAAGGTCCCCGCTTAACGGGGTTGTGGCAGTGCGCAACATGGAGGCCGGTGAGATGGTAAGAGAGGATTCGGTCATTGCCACTGTCATTGATATAAGCAGAGTGTATATATCCATGAACCTCAATGAGAAAGAGGTCAGAAGGGTAAAGAAGGGGCAGGTTGTGAAATTCACAGTGGATGCCCTTGGGGAGAGCAGGGAATTCTCCGGTAAAATCGAAACAATTACCCCCCTCCTTGATACAAAGAGCAGGACTCTTGAGGTAAGGGCGGCGATAAAGAATCCGGGCAGGGAGCTTCTTCCGGGAATGTTTTCCCGTGCGGTAATTGATACGGGGAAAAATGTGAAAGGGCTCCTTATACCTGCCGGTGCTGTTGTTAAAAAGGAGGGGGGCCGTGAAGAGGTTTACCTCGTGAAGAACGGGATTGCCATTCTTCAGCAGGTTACTTCGGGAAACAGGCATGGAGATGATATTGCCATAGTGGAGGGCCTCAGGGAGGGGGACGCTGTTGTTGTGAAAGGGGTGAGCAGTGTTTACCAGGGGATGAAGATCCGTTGAAAAGTATTATCAGCACATTTATAAAGAGAACGGTCACAACAACCATGGTCTTTGCCGCCCTCTCACTTGTTGGCGTAATTTCTGTTTCAAGGCTCCCTGTGGAGCTTCTCCCTGATGTTGAATTTCCGAAACTTACAGTTATCACCCCTTTTGAGAACGCGGCCCCTTCAGAGGTGGAGAAACTTGTCACTGTGAGGATCGAGGAGGCTGTGACCGCTGTAAGCGGTGTATCTGGTATAAGTTCTGAATCTATAGAGGGGATGAGTATTGTAAAGGTCTCTTTCAGATGGGGTACAGATATGGAGATGGCCCTTATCGAGGCAAAGGAGAAGGTTGATCTTGCCAGGGGTGAACTCCCGGAGGATACAGGCAAATCCATTGTGGTAAGATATGACCCGGCAGATGAACCGGTAATGATATATTCAGTTTCACTGAAAAACGGTGAAAGCCGTGAAACAAGGAGGAGGGTTGAGAAGGAGGTGGTCCCCTTCATTGAAAGGATTAGCGGTGTATCAATGGTTGATATCCTTGGCGGTTATAAGAGGGAGATACAGGTTGATGTTGATAATTCACGGCTTTTTTCCCATTCAATTTCTCTACGGGAGATAGCTGAAAGGATCAGTATGGCCAATTACAGTTACCCTGCGGGGAATATTATAAAAAATGAAAAAGAATACCAGGTTCGCACTGCGGGAGAATTTGTAAGCCTTTCAGATATAAGATCAGTCGTTACAGGATATAATGACAGGGGTGTGCCGGTTTATCTTCGTGATATAGCGGAGGTAAAGGATTCATTTAAAGATAAAAAATCTGTGATCAGGTTCAACGGCCGGGAAGGTGTGGCTCTCCTGATAAAAAAGGAGCCGGGGAAGAATACAATAGAGACCTGTGAAAATATTGAACAGACGGTAAGTGAGATCACAGGGAAAAACGGTGCACCCTTCAATATTGTCCCTGTATATAATCAGTCATCTTTTATCCGTAACTCTGTAAATAACGTGGTACTGGCAGCCGTTCTCGGTGGGGTAATTTCTTTTTTCGTTCTTTTCTTTTTTCTTAAATCCCCGGGGCCTCCCCTTGTGATTGCCACTGCCATCCCTGTTTCCATGTGCGGCACTTTTCTCCTTATGCATATTTACGGAATCACTATAAATTCAATGTCGCTCGGCGGGCTTGCAATAGGATCAGGTATGACCGTTGACGCCGGGATAGTTGTTCTTGAAGCGATCTATATTGCCAGAATCGAGAACGAAAATCTGTCAATGGCTGAATCCGCTGTGAGGGGTACTGTATCGGTTGCTGCTCCTGTAACAGCTTCAGTGCTCTCAACTGTTGTGGTCTTTCTCCCCATCGTTTTTCTTGAAGGGCTTGCAGGGGCTGTTTTCAGGGACCTTGCACTGGCCGTATCCTTTTCCATAATAATTTCTCTTTTCAGTTCACTTACCCTGGTGCCAATGCTTGCTTCTATAGACATGTCAGGGATGAAACCGGGTTTTCCCGGAAGTTCAGGTTTAAAGAGGGTGCTGCAGCGCATGTATAACCTGTCAGAGAGGATGACAGAGAGGATTACCCTGTTTTATGAAAGAACAATTATATCCGCCCTGAGAAAGAGGAGGTTGGTTGTCTCCCTGGGAATGGCATCACTTGCAGCGGGAATTTTTCTTTTTCTCTTCATCGAAAAAGAGGTTATGCCCTCTGTTGATCCCGGTGAGTTCTCCATTGAGGTTGAGATGCCGGGAGGAACGCCTCTTGCCCGTACTGCCGGCTTTTGCGGAGAAATAGAACAGAGGCTCCTGACAATGAAAGGGGTGAAATATGTTTTTACCAAGGCGGGATGCGATCCTGAAGATAATATATCGGAAAGGATATCAGGCAAGGGCTCGGATTCTGCACTGATACGGGTTTATCTTGACAGGGATGCAGGTTGCTCAAGCAGTGAAATTATTCATGAATTGAGGGGTAACATTAATGGCAGTAAGGAGGTAACTCTCTCTTTTAATCTGAAAGAGGATCTTGTTGGAAGCCTCTTTCCCGGCAGGGGGGCATTCATCTCTGTAGAACTTTACGGCAATGACACTGCGGAGCTCCGTGACGGCGGGAAAAAGATCGCGGAAATAATGGGGAGTTTTTCCGGCCTTGAGAGGATTCATGCAGTCATGGATAGAGTATCGCCGGAACTCATGATCGAGATAGACAGGGAGAGGGCGTCATCCATGGGGCTTGATGTTGAAAATATTTCATCCGGCATTGCAATGGCAGTAAGGGGAGAGATATCAACAAGACTCAGGGAGCGGGATGACGAGGTTGATATAAGGATAAGGCTTTCAGAAAGGGACAGGGGGGAGCCGGCTTCAATTAATAATATAATCCTCAAAACGGAAACAGGTGAAGTTGTTCCACTTGCCGGTTTCGCCGCAATAAAAGAGAGTTCAGGGAGTGTAAAAATACTCCGCAGGGAACAGAGCAGGGTGAATGTAATTAAAGCGGATATTCTCCCCGGTTATGAACAGGTTGTTAATATGCTGAAGAAAAAAGTGACGGAGGGGGATATACTTCCCGGCCTTGACTGCGTATTCGCTGACGGGGAGGGGGAGATAAGAGATGTCTTTAATGCCATGCTCTTTGCCGTAATGCTTTCAATTCTGTTCATCTATATGCTCCTGGCCGGGCAGTTCCAGTCCTTCAGGGACCCGCTGATTATTATGCTCAGCATTCCCGTTACCTTCTCCGGCATTTCGCTTTCCCTCCTCCTCACAGGGCAGAGCCTTAATATAAACTCAGGGATAGGTATTATTATGTTATGTGGAACGGTGGTTAACAATGGTATTGTTCTTTTTGATTATATCAACACTGAAAGAAAAAAAGGGACAGAGCTTGAAAAAGCGATAAGAGACGCCGGGAGCAAGAGGCTTATCCCCATACTGATGACCGCTTTTACAACTGTTTTAGCGGTTTTCCCCATTGCCCTGGATATGGGGGAGGGGGCTGAGATACAGAGACCCCTTGCTGTTACAATTATCGGAGGCACCACTGTATCAACGGTACTTACCCTTGTGCTCATCCCTGTTATATACGCGGAACTTGAGAAGCGGAGAGAGGCCCGGGGGTGATCCGGTATTTTCTGGAAAACAGGGTGAGCGCGTTTATTGTGCTTATGGCCTTTGTAATCGCGGGTGTGATTTCTATCCGGAAACTCCCCGTTTCTTTACTCCCTTCATCCGATTACCCGGCCCTGTCAGTGATCATTGAATACCCGGGGATCTCGCCTGACAAGATGGAATCTCTCATCACAAGACCTGTTGAGAGGATACTTAAGACTGTAAACGGTATAACAGAGATGCAGTCAGTATCAGAGGAGGGAAAATCCAGGGTTAACCTTACGTTTGCTGATAACATTAATATCAGGTTCGCGGCAATAAATGTGAGGGAGAAGATTGACCTTATACGGGATTCCTTCCCGCGCGAGGTTCAGGAGCCGGTTGTTATGCGTTACGATCCTTCAGACAGGCCGGTTATAGTTGCAGCCATAGAAATAGACGGCCTGGGCTGCTCAGGGGTAAGGGAATACGCGGAGAGGAGAATTAAGCCCGCCCTGCAGAGAATTGACGGTGTCTCGGAGATTAATATCGCGGGCGGGGATATTAAGGAGATCCATATTGAAGCTTACAGGAGCAGCCTTGAAGCAAGAGGGCTCTCTATCAGGGATATCGGTTCCATTGTAAGAAGGGGGAACCTCTCTCTCCCCTGCGGGATTATTGAAACAGCAAAGGGGGACATGATTTTATATGTGCCGGCCAGATTCAGGAATGCAGGCGATATCGGGGACCTGATGGTAAGCGGTTCAGATAACAGGCCGGTGTATATAAGGGATATTGCTGTAATTTCATATGCACCCAGGGAGAGGGAGGATCTTTCAAGGTATAACGGGAAGGAGATGGTAACTCTTTACATACATAAAGGGGGCGGGGCCAATACCATCAATATCTGCGACGAAGCAGGGGATACACTCTCCTCTTTCCGGGAGGCTAAGGTCACGACAATTTATGATCAGGGTGATTACGTATCTGCATCCATTAATAACGCTTCATTTTCAGGCATATGGGGCCTTATCATTGCGGTACTGGTTCTTGCGATTTTCTACAGGAGAAAAGAGAATATCGTACCGGTGGCACTTACAATACCTGCATCGATAATGGCTGTCCCCGCCTTTCTTTATTTCGGAGGGAGGGGGATTAATGTGATGAGCCTCAGCGGTTTTGCTCTCTGTGCTGGCCTTGTGGTATCTAACGGAATAATGATAATGGAGTCCATAAACGCCAGGGGAGGAGGGGAAGACATCGTTCCCGGAGCTGTCTCTTCAATGACCGGGGCTGTAGTCTCATCCACTCTTACCAATATAGCGGTCTTTCTCCCACTGGTTGCCATGAGCAAAAAGGCCGGCTCAACTTACGGAGATATGGCATATACAGTTGTGTGGTCTCTGCTTGTATCACTTTTCGCGGCACTTGTGCTTGTCCCTTCATTTTATGTATCGCTAAAAAAACCGGGAACCGGGGAAGGAATTCAGAAATCCATGCCGGCCTTATTGAAACATACCCTCTATACTGCAGGGGGAAGAATCCGGGAATGGGAGAGCCTTATTACCCGTCGTTACACAGTGTTGCTTGATTATTCTTTGAAACAGAGGGGGAGAATTGCGCTTTTAACCGGGACTATTTTTTTTATATCACTCATTATCTTTTCTGTTATAAAGACAGATTCATTTTCAGACCGGGGGAGCGGTGAGTTTTATGCGTACCTGGAATTCCCCACCGGCCTTTCTCTTGAGGCGACGGACATGGGGGTGGCCGCTGTTGAGGAGATAGTAAAAGGGATAGAGGGGGTGAAAAGTGTCTCCTCTAAAATTGAGAAATGGCGGGGAACCCTCACTGTTAAACCTGCTGCAGGCACAGGGGAAAAGGGTATTGAAAGAATTAAGGAAGATATAAGGTCTGCAGGAGGGGCACTGCTGCGTGAGTATAACGGGTTTATCTACATGTCAGAAGCGGATGAAATTGCCTCGCGGGAAATATCGATACACTTCATCGGCGATGATACTGACATTCTTAAAGGTATTGCCCGTGATGCGGCTTCAAAAATTAAAGCGGTTTCCGGAATTGAAGAGTGCCTTCTGCGCTTCAGGGACGGGAGGCCTGAATATCTTTTAACTGTTGATAGGGAGAGGGCTGCTGCAGGGCTGGTGGACCACGCATCAATAGCGGAACGGACTAGAAACTCTCTCTTCGGGCCTGTAGTTACAAAGTTTATAGATGAAGAGAGGGAGGTAGACGTAAGGGCCAGAGTTAAAGAAAGTGACCGTTCCACTGTTAAGGACCTGCTTGCCGGTGCTATAATAAATGAAAAAGGGGAGAGTGTAAGTTTCGCCGATATGGTTCATCTGTCAGAGGGGGAGGGAATTACCCGCATGTACAGGCTCAACGGCAGGAGATCGGTTTCTGTTACAGCAAAGATCGGTAGCCTTTCATTTCAGGATGGGGAGGAGAGAATTAAAAGTATACTGGGCTCAATGGTTCTCCCTGATGAGTATTCCTGGGAATTTGACAGGGGGCTGAAAGAGTTCATGAAGGAGAGGAGGGCCCTGGCATCTGCAACTGCTCTCTCGGTTCTCCTTATATATATGATACTGGCTTCACAGTTTGAATCGTACAGACTCCCTTTACTTATAATGATTACCATACCACTTGCTGCGGCGGGGATAGCGCCAGTACTTCTCCTCACTTTTACACCTCTTTCACCGCCGGTATACCTTGGAATAATAGTACTCTGCGGAATTGTTGTTAATAACGGCATTATACTTACTGACGCGGTAAATAAAAAAATCGATGGAAGAGATGTCAATGACATCGGTGTGAGAGAAATAATCAGGTCTGTTTCAATTGAAAAATTCAGGCCTGTGGTGATTACAACTGTTATCACTATTTTAGGTCTGGCGCCCATGCTGATCAACAGTGGGGAGGGGAGTTCGTTGTGGAGGCCATTCGCTCTTACCGTTATTGCCGGCCTTTTTTTTTCATCAATACTTACTTTGATTATTGTACCTGTTTTCAGCATAAAATTTTTTAGGAGCGTACGGGATAGAGGAGATAAAATATGATTAGCCTGGAGGTTGTATGAAGCGAAGTCTTTTTATTATAGTAATATTGTTAATAGCTGCTGCGGTTTCACTCTCCTGTGACAGGGATTTTGATACCCTTGAGATTGTTTCATTTTCCCCGGGGAATAGGGCAATCAATGTTGCCCCGGAGAGTTATATTGAAATTGCTTTCAGCTCTTCAGTGAAGAAAATTGATGTTGAGGACAACTTCATACTTGAAAACAGTGAAGGTTCATTAAGCGGTTTATTCATCTGGGTGTCTGACTCGATGTTCAGGTTTATGCCTTCCGATCCTATGAGTAAAAACGGGCGGTATGTGATTCAGCTTCCCAGGACAATCAGGGACAATAAGGGGAATATTATGGATTCCGACTTTATATCGGAATTTTACGTGGGGAATGATTTTACCCCTCCTGCGGTTGTCGCTTCTGTGCCGGTCTACAGTGCAGGCGCGGTTACAGGGGTGGCGGTAGATCAGGATATTATAATCAATTTTTCAAAGTCAATGAACAGGGAGTCTGTTGAGCGGGAGTTCGATATCTCACCGGATGTTGCCGGCTACTTTCTCTGGGAGGAGAACGTTCCCGGGGTTCTAAACAGCCGGCTTACATACAGACTCACAGCTAATATGGAATACGGAAGGATGTACACTTTGCGTGTTTCATCGTCCGCTGAAGACAGTACGGGAAATTCACTTGGCAGTGATTATGCTGTGAATTTCATTACAGGGGATGACTTTTCCCCGCCGGAAGTTACAGGGATTTACGACTGGGCTCTACCCGGGGTGATATGGGGCGCCTCAACCACTGTAAGCGGAATATCCCGAACCGTTACAATGGGGGTTTCTTTTTCGAAAGGGATGGACAGGCAGAGCGTTGAAAAGGCGTTTTCTATAACACCATCCTTGCAGGGAGTTTTTTTGTGGAGCAGTGATTTCGTCGTGGAGTTCAGGCCTTTAACTCCTCTTGAGTCTGAAACTAATTACCAGATATCGGTTGATACAACGGCAAAGGACAGAAACCAGTTAAGGCTTTCATCCAGGTATACTGTTGAGGTGGTTACAGATAATCCTGATTCACTTTATCTTAAATGCGGATCTGTGAGCGGTTCAAATCATGACGGTGATTTTACGCTGCTCCCTGGTGCGTGGCCGGTAATAATAGACATGGGAAGCGGAACACCTGTTAACCGTGACTATTATATAATGATAGAATTTATATCTGATGATTCCCCCCTCCTGTATGCAGAGATGGATAAGTATTCGATCTTTGATAATGTTCTTCTTGAGACATTTAAGGGTACAACAGGGATTGATGAAATTCCTGATTCGGCCAATATCGCATATATAGAATGGATTGATGACAGTACGGCAAAAATCAACATCACGGGGATGACCAATAAAAGCTCCGGGCAGGTGCCGGCCCTGTACAGGCTTACAATAGCGGGGGGCGAAAACGGCATAACTGATGCCAGGGGGAATTATATGAAAGATGATTTTATAATTGAATTCCGGGAGGCTATGCCATGAGACGGTTATTGCTGGTTGTGGTCCTGTCTGTTATCACAGTTGCGGGATGCTATGATGATGAAAAATTTGAAAGGCCGTCAGTAGTCAGCGTTACTCCCGGGAGAGGAAACAGCGATGTGCTGCCAGATGCCTTGGTGACAGTTGTGTTCAGTAAATCCATGGACACAGTAAAAACAAACGAGGAGTTCTCTCTAACTTGCGCGGGAGGGAGAATTGACGGTTATTATTCATGGGACAGCACGGGAAGAACATTGACATTTACGCCCCGTTCATATCTTTCCATGGCGGAAAAGTATACTATAAGAATAACGGAAAGCGCCGAGGACCGGGAGGGGAACGACCTGAAGGAGTTTCTATCCACCTTTTTTACAGGAGGGGATCTTAACCGTCCCCGTATAGTATCTTATACACCTGTGGCAAACAGTATCGGCAACCCGGGAAACAGTACTGTTGACATAATTTTTTCTGAGCCTGTATTGCTCAGCAGTGTTTACAGCGGGATATCGGTATCCCCGGCTGTTGAGGGCCTTTTTACCCGGAGCCCGGATGGAACCGTGGTTACATTCACTCCCAGGTACAGCTTCAGTTTTGGAGTAACCTACAGCGTTAATGTATCTGAGGGTGTGCAGGATGAGGCCGGCAATTCTCTCCTTTATCCTGTTACTTTTAGTTTTACTGTTGGGGATGATTTTACAAAACCCCTCCTTACAGCGTACCAGGAACTCTCTTCACCCCTGGTTCTGGATGAAAACCGGATTATTTCAGGAGCGGAAAAGGACAGGAATATTATTCTTGATTTCAGTGAAGAGATCAATACGGATGATATTGAAAGCGCTGTAAGCATCTCCCCCTCTGTTCCCTTTTATATCAGCAGTTCAATAGTTGCAGCAGGGACATTAACTTTTACAAGGTGTATTATTAATTTTATTGAGAACCTTGAATCTGAAGAGACCTACACTCTCAGGGTCAGCTCAGTGGTGACTGATATGCAGGAGAATCCGCTGGATCATGATTACAGGTTTCTTTTTATAACTGACGGAGCGGGTTCTATAAGCCCTGTGGTTATCCTTATAGGCGATATTCAGGGGGATAATACTATTTCCGGGTGGCCCATGGGTGAAATTCCGGTTCTTGGAATTAATGCTACAGGTCTTTATGACAGTATAGGGATCGATTTTTCCTTAGTCATAAATCCACTGACATTTGAATTAAAGGTGGAGACTATTGCCGGGCAGGGGGGGAACCTGTCAGTGGTAAATATAGACTGGCCGTCTTCATCAGTGCCTCAGTTTACAAGGATAAAATTCGGGCTGTACCAGGTTGAAACGGGCAGTACCTATAGACTTACAGTGAAGGGGGGCAAAAATGGACTTAAAGACGCAGATGGTAATTACATGAAAGAGGATTTTGTTCAATTGATCAGATTTTAAAAATAAAAGGTTTCTGGAGAAGCTGGAGCCGTTCATTTATAAAAAAATTTCCCTTTTGTCCCGGTTTTTATCACTTTAAAATAAAAAAAGAGTTTGAAGTGAATTTGTGACTGTATTAATGTGACTCTTGGCAAACAGGATTATTTTTTATGAAAAAAAAATATATAATTATTTTCTTTGTATTAGCTGCAGCCGGCCTTTATGCCTCAGAGAGTAACGCGCTGTTTCACGCCTCGGCAAGGGGTGATATAAAAACAATTGAGAGCCTTCTCAGCAGCGGGGCAGATATTAATATGAGGGGGAGCGGCGGTATGACCCCCCTTGAAATAGCTGTGATTAACGGGAATGTTGTTTCTGTAAGGTATCTTATTAAAAAAGGGGCAAACATCAACCTGAAGGACAACATGGGGATGACGCCCCTTATGCAGGCAGCGGATGATGGTGCTCTTCAGATGGTAGAGATTCTTGTCAATGGCGGTGCTGATCTGAATGCCGTAAATATTTCAGGACTTACAGCACTTATGTTCGCTGCTGAAAACGGTAAGCTCGATGTGGTGAAGTTTCTGGTCTCCAGGGGGGCGAACAGAAATGCCAGGTCTATTTCAGGTTTCACCGCAGCGGAGCTTTCGAAGGGTAAGAACCATTCCGAGGTTTATGAATACCTGGTAAAGTAGGGTGTCCTGCTGTTTCTACAGAAAAAACGAACCGCTTAACTTTTACCAGCATCTGATTCTACACAGGGAAATCTATTCAGGCCCTGTTATGCTTTCAATTTGACAAACCTGTAATGATCACTGATGATGCATATTGTTAAGATCCGGTCTCCCTTCATTTGCTGAAAAGGGCGGGCCGTGTAATATTAGCGGTTAGCGGTTAAAATATTTTTTGTCATTGCGAGGAGCGATAGCGACGTGGCAATCTGTTCAGGTTATAACCATTTTATTGTATAAGGTATTATTGGTGTCAAAAACAGATTGCGTCACTCACTGACGGCCCTTCGCAATGACATGGTTTAAATAATTCGTTAGTTGCTATATTAATCTGTTGTTTACAGGAGAAGACACATGGCAAGAAGAGCATTTAATGCGAAAAATACAAATCCCGTTGGGCCCTATTCTCATGCGGCAGAGGCTGACGGGCTTTTTTTCTTTTCAGGGCAGATCGGCCTTGATGGAAAAACCGGAAAACTTGTTACAGGAGGTGTTGCCGCTGAAACGGAGCAGTGTTTCAGAAACATTAAGGCAGTCCTTGAAACAGCGGGTCTTACGGAGGAGAACGTCGTAAAGGTCACCGTATTTCTTGCTGACATGGGGAATTTTCAGGAGATGAACAGTATTTACGAAAAAGCTTTTTCCGCTCCATATCCGGCCAGGAGCACCATAGGAGTTGCTTCTCTTCCCCTTGGTGCGCAGGTTGAAATTGAACTTATAGCCCTAAAATAAAACTGCTTGCTTTTTTATTCGGGAGGGGTATACTGATTTTATGCCGGTTTTTATTAGCTTGATTATTATTGCCCTGTCCAGTGGAACAGGAAACCGGGAACGGATCAATTATGTCCGCAATTAACTGATGACGGCAAGTGAACTGATATGATAGACAGTCTTTTCCTATGGCTACTTGTATACCTGCAGATATCTGTATTTGTCCATATACTGTTTATTGTCTCGTACATTTCCGAAAAGAGCAATTTCAGCTTCAGGGGATTTCTGGTTACAACCCTTACTAATTTTGTAATTGGTATGGCGATCCTGATCGTTATGATGAAGGACCCGGACGTAATCAGAAGATTCACAATGGGCCCTGTTCTTTTTATTGAGTCAGGTGTAATATTTTCTCTTCTGATTTTCCTTAAAGTGCTTATCACCATAAGAATAATCAGAAGGATGAAGGCCCCTGACAGCTATGATGTCAGTTTTTTCGGCAAGAAGGTTTATAAACAGGACGTGGTGAGGAAGGGGGAACTGGCAACTTATTTTCTTACCCTGCCGTTCACTCTGATCAGCGGGGCATACTTTCTGGTAAATCTATTCGGCGGCTGATTCCTTTTCCGGGGAATGTTTGAATTTTTTTATCAGCATAACATGGTTCCCCTTCCGGTTGTAGCTTATCTCATCAAAGGCGTTTTTTGTCATCATTATTCCCCTGCCGTGGGTGAGGAATGTTTCATTAGGATTGTCAGCAGAGCCATCCATGTAGTTTTCAAAATTGAAACCCTGACCTTCGTCCGCCACAATATACATCACCTTTTCTTTTGATACTGAGTACTCAACTGTGACCTTTTTGTTTATATTCTGCGGCTGAAACTGCCTTTCTCTTATCATCTCAAAGTAGCGGTCTTCGATGAGTGCCTGTGTCTTCTCCTCAAAGGATATCTCCAGGTTGCCGTGTTCTATGGCGTTTATTATTATCTCTCTAAGCGCAATCTGTATCAGTTTGATCTCAAAGGGTTCCATGTATTTTTTCAGATTACGCGTCACCCTGTGGGTGATTTCGTCTGCAGTTATAAGGTAGTTTCCTATTATATATTTCTGTTTCTCGGACTCAAAATACTTCATCAGCGAGTCGTCACCTGAATTATATGCCTTGCCGAGAATTTCGTTTTTCCCGCCGATATTTACGTATTCAAGCTGCACGTTCATCTCTTTCGGTTCGGTAATAATAGAGGAGATGAACTGTGCCCTGAACTGTGACGGTTCCCTGGTTTTTATAAATTCATCGAGTTTTTCTTCAACGATCAGCCTTGTGAGCTGCGGTTCCCCATCGTTTCCATAAAAAAGTTCACGGAAAGGAAGCCCCTGTATCTTTTTCGGGTCAAGTTTCAGTTCGTTAGCTATGGCGTAATTCGCTGTGATAAATTCAAGTTTTTCATCCAGGGAGAATATGATATCGCTGGAACCCTCAACCAGCAGCCTGTATTTTTCTTCGGAGAGTGAAAGGAGCCTGTTCGCCTCCTCGATCTCAGTTTTTGACCTGTTAAGGTTGTCCACAATTTTCTGCTGCGCAGCAATTACTTCAAGCTGGGCATCGTCCTTCTCTTTCTTCATTATATTAATCCTGTCAGCCAGGGCTATTGAGAGAAGAACCATTTCAAAACCCGAGCCTATCTGGAGCCCGTACTCTGTGAGCATATTGTGAGGAATAAATCCCATAACCCTGAGGGTCGAGAGAATTACTCCTATAAAAAAAGTTATCCATGCTATGAGGTAGAACCTTGCTGCGCGGTTTCCCCTTTTCATGCATAAAGACGCCGCGGGGATTGCAGTAAGTATCATGGCAAGTGGAAGTATCTGGCCGGCGATAATTGTTATTAAATAGGGAACAAAAAATGATGAAACCGCAAGAATTCCGCTCGCTGCCATGAGGACAATCATTATTCTGCTGAATGCAGGTGTATACTTCGGCATTTCCAGGAACCTGAACGAAAAGAGCGCGGCCAGCAGACAGCTCATGCCTATGAAAAAGGGGTTGGCGTGTTTTGCCCACCATACATATTCAGGCCAGAGGTACTGGAAGGCCAGGCCGTTCATGGCCATCTGGAACAATCCGAAAAAGAGAATATAGAGAATGTAGCTGAGATAATTTCTGTCCCTTGTAAAGATGAAAAGAAAGAAGTTATACAGGGCCATAACCAGTATAATGCCGTAATATATACCGAAGAGGAAATTCTCCTTCTGCATCCTTTCGGTAAACGCGGTTGTTTCCCGGAATGTTACAGGAAAGATCATACCGTCATCGGTTTTTATCTTTAAATAAAAGATTATCTCCCTGCCGGAAGGTATGAAAACAGGAAAAACAAAATTCCGGTGTTTAATTGTTCTGTTCAGGAATGAAAAATCACGTCCGGCCATATCCTGCTGAACAAGCTCAGTGGTTCCGCCCGGTTTTTTTTCAAAAGAGTAGAGTTCGATCCTGTCCAGGAGCGGGAACCCTATTTCAAGATACCTGTTTATGTCGGCTGTGCTGTTGTTCACTGCTGAAAACCTTACCCAGTACACGGAAGGGGTGAAGCCGTAGTTGGGAATCTCGGCGGTTACAGGCCTGAAATCGGCGTCATGCTGGTCAGAGATTACTGAATATAGCGTCAGGGCCCCTTCCGGATCTTCAAGTACCTCGCACGAACGGCCCAGGGGCTGGTTAATTGCTGATTTAATAATTTCTATCCGTGGTAACGCCTGTACCTTTGCCGCAGTGAGAAAAAAAAGGAGCACCAGGGCTGCATAAAAAATTGCAGCTTTCTCGGTTTTAGTATTTGCATGTGCTTTTGCTTTCATTGAGAGTCCCGGCCGATATTATACTTTTAAAAAGTATATCACAGGGCAGGATTTGTAAAGAATATTTTGGCACATAGATTCCGGCAGGCAGGAGTGACAAATACATGTAAATCATGCTTCCCGGGAAGCTGTAAGATGACGATTCCTACCTGACGGTCTCAATTATTGAAAGTGTCAGTTTTGTGCATGCAATGAGATCCTTTATAAGGATAAATTCCTCTGTGCTGTGAATCTTCTGCATTCCGCATGCCAGGTTAATGGCCTTTATTTTCGAGTCGTTTATTATATTGGTGTCGCTCCCTCCGCCCATTGATACAAACCTGGGCTTTATCCCTATTTTTTTCATCGCCTCTGCTGTTAAAACCGAAACTGGTTCTTCAGGCGAGATTTTAAACCCCCCGTATTCAAGGGTCCTTGTGATTGAACTTTTTGCCCTGTATCTGGTGCAGATTTTTTTCACGGTTTCACGCACCTCTTTTTCCACTTCAAGCATTCTCTTTTTGTCAATTGATCTGACCTCAAGTTCGCACATGGCCTCTTCCGCCACAATATTTGTGGCGCGTCCCCCTGAGATTATGCCAACGTTGATAGTGGTGTCCTCATCTATCCTTCCGGAGGGGAGGGCGGTTATAATTTCGGAAAGAACCCTGATGGCGCTTATCCCCTTTTCCGGTGCCATTCCCGCATGGGACGCCTTGCCCTTTATCTCTATTACCATATTGGAATGGTATGGCGCCTTGACGACTATTCTTCCTATGGCACCGCTGCTGTCGAAGACGAACCCGTATTTTGAATTCAGGAGTGACAGGTCAAATCCCTTTATCCCTTTCAGCCCCTGCTCTTCCGCGCAGGTGAGGAGAATTTCCACAGGGCCGTGCTGCATGCGGTTTTCTTTAATATGTTCAAAGGCTTCAATAAAAGCGGCTATCGCTGCCTTGTCATCGCTGCCGAGAACTGTCCTTCCGTCAGAGGATATCCTTGTATCTGTTACAACTGTTTTCACATTGTCGCAGGGGATTACGGTGTCCATATGGCCTGAAAGCAGTATGGGGGCACGCTTCTCTTTGCCTTTAATCCTTATAAGAAGGTTGGAGGATTCCCCGCAACTGTGTATGGAGCATTCACCTCCCAGCCGGTTTAACCTTCTTATTATATACTTCATCACCTCTTTCTCGTTCCATGATGGTGATGAAATTTCGGCAAGTTCGGTAAATGTTTTTATGAGTCTTTTCCGGTTAATATCGTACATGTTTTATCCTGTTAATGTATCTGGTTTAGTCTGAATTGTTTTATTTTTTCTGAATAGTCCTGTACCAGCCTGTCCCTGTCCTTTACTGATTCACCTTCTGCGTATACGTGTATAAGGGGTTGTGAGGCGTCCGGCATCAGCAATATCCATGAATTGTCGTTTATTATCTTAACTCCGTCAATAAGCTCCACGCTTTTACCTTGATTTTCCGTGGAAAGCATTCCCATTATTGACGCCTTCTCTTCAAGGCTGCACTGTATGGTTGTGCTTGCCAGGTTGATTCGCGGAAGTATCTCTTTTACTTCGCAGAGCTCTTTCTTCTCAAATGCAAGGTACTCCAGTATCCTCAGAAATGTGATCATGGGATCGGTCTTCTGTTCAAGGTACGGGTACCTGTACCTGCCGCCGTAAAACAGGTCTATGCAGTCGTCCGGCTGGCGGAGCTTTGTTGTTATCCAGCGGATATTTCCTCCGTTTTCTTCAATAAGCCTGCTCACCGCGTTTGATATATTAACAGGGAGGCAGATGGTGTCTGTTTCGCTGTATTTAAGGTAGTAGAGGCTAAGTATGGAACTTATATCATCCGCTGTGAGAACGTTTCCTGTTTCATCTGTAATCGTGATGTTGGTTCCGTGAGGGCCTATTATTACACCTATTTCACGGTTCATCTTTGACATGTTCACCACGTTATAGATCGACTTTATTGTTCCGGTCATAATATCATATTCCGAGAGTGTTTCCTTCATCTGCCCGCGTAGAACCGTTGTCTCTATATTCATTGCCTCGAGAAGTTCAGGGAAGATATATGAAGCAGCCCCGTTGAGGCAGTCAAGTATCACCTTCCAGCTCCCGGAACTTATCTTCTCCCTGTTTACGTAGTTGAAAACATTGCTGATGTATGAACTGATCTGGTGGGATGGATAGATCAGTTCCCCTGTTTCAAAGACGTCTTTGCGCGGGTAGTCTCCCCTGAAAAAGATTTTTTCGATCCTTTTCTCTTCTATAAGAGGGATCTGGAAACCGTTGCGGTCAAAAAACTGGATCGCAATATTCTGGAGCCCTGTAAGGTGTGTGACCTGTATATAAATACCCATGTCCGCGTTAAAGAACTTCGCGCAGTACCTGTTAAGAGGCACAGACTCAAGTTCCATGTCGTAAACATCGATCCCCATTGAAAGAAGCCCGGCGGTGAAGGCGTGGCTTATAAGGGCCGCTGCCTTGGTTACATCACGGCTCAGTACAACTTTTGCGTGTTTCCCCAGGTGGGCGCCTATGGCTGAACCGAGCTTCGAGGCGAATTCAGGAGTAATCTTTACATTGAATGTTCCCGAGATCCCCTCCGCACCGAAGAGAGATTTTTTTTCGGTCTCTCCCCATATCAGGTCATTTGTAAGCCTTGTCCACTGCTCGATAGACTTGTCGGGCCAGACCCTGATCCCTGACTGGATGACTGCGCCTGAGCCTATTGAACAGTCATCGGCTACAACTGCGTCCTCGTAGATCGAAACGCCCTCGCCAAGCACGCACCTCTTGCCCACGATGGCTCCGCGCAGCTCGCATTTGCGGCCGATTACAGTGTTATGGTATATAATACTTTTTTTTATGGAGGCATTTTCCTCTATGAGGCAGTTGTCGCCTATTACCGAGTATTCAGACACCTCGGCCCCCTTCTTTATCCTTGCGAAATTGCCTATTATTATGGGGCCTTTTATCTTTGCCTCCGGGTCTATTTCAACGTCCCGGCCTACCCATATGTCGTGGGTGATTTTTTTTCCCGGTATTTCTATCCGCACCTTTCCGTCAAGAATGTCCTTGTGTACATTGCTGTACATGACAAGGTTGCCCACATCACACCAGTAGTCTTCGGTTATAAAGCCGTACATCGGGACTTTCTTTCTGCGCAGCAGGGGGAACAGGTCGAAGGAGAAGTCGAATTTTTCATCTTCAGGTATATGTTTTGTTATATGCTCAGGTTCAATGATGTACATCCCTGTATTCACAGTGTCTGTAAACACCTCGCTCCATGAAGGTTTCTCAAGGAATTTTTCAATGCGCCCGGTGTGGTCTGTAATTACTATCCCGTAGTCAGTCGGTTTTTTCGCTTTCTTCAGCACCACGGTGAGGGAGGATTTTTTCTTTCTGTGAAAAGCCAGTATTTCTGATATATCGAAGTCTATAATGCCGTCGCCGCTGAGGATTATTGAAGTTTCATTGGTGTCTCCCAGGGCCTTTTTTACTCCTCCCGCGGTACCGAGAGGTTTTTCTTCAACAGAGTATGATATCTTAACGCCCAGTTCCGAACCGTCTCCGAAATAGTTCTGGAAGTTTTCCGGAAGGGCGTAAATGCTGAGTACTATATCTGTAATGCCATGGTTGCGGAGGAGCCTTATCGAATGTTCTATTGCGGGCCTGTTTATGACCGGAACCATCGGTTTTGCCCGTATGCATGTAAGAGGGCGGAGCCTTGTGCCCTCTCCGCCGGCCATTATTATTGCCTTTGTCATAACCCCCCTCCCCGGAATATCATTTTTTATATATTACAGTCCCTTCAACGAGGTTTTCAGGGACAGCGCCGAACTCCCTGCTGTCGTAGCTCGCGTCGAAGTTGTCACCCAGGATGAAAAATTCCCCCCTGCCGAGTTTTACGGGCGGCATGTTGTCCCTGCAGGTGAATTTCATCGGATATACCGGGCCCTCGTTTTTAAGTACAGGCCAGCTGAACCGGGCGGCTTTATCATTTATATAAACAACCCTGTTTCTTATTTCAACAGTCTCAAATTCCGAGGCTATTAGCCTTGAAAGGAGAAGCTTCCCCCTGTCATGAGGGCTCTCTACGGCCACTATATCACCCTTTGCAGGAGATGAGAGTCTGCTTAAGAAAATTCTGTCCCCCTTCATCAGGTTGGGTTTCATCGATTCAGTGTCAACAGCCATTGTGAAAAAGAAAATTCTTGTCAGGATGAGGCCAAGCAGCAGCCCGGCGCACAGCATGACAATTTTATACATCAGAGGATGGTCCGCGTTTTTTTTTCTGCTCAATTTAATCACCGGTGTGGATTTGTTTTAAAATTAGACTTAAACGGTATATGTTTTTTATCAATATTTTTTTTATTTAAAATAGGCGCAGGAGGGGGAAACTGCGTTTAATCGGACATAAGCGGTGCAGGATGTACGTTTATGTCTCATGATTTGAGATGTGGCCCTGCTGTGCGGGTTTATTGTAAGTAAAGCCGCGGAGAAAACAGGCGCGCGGAGAGTTGTTATGCGTCAGGTGATAAGAGCTCATCCCCGACTTTTTTATTTTTCTGATATTTTTTACGCATCTTTTGCGTTTCAGTATTTTCCTTGACAAAGGATTGTGTTATATTTAAATTTAAATGAAGGTTTTTATATTTTTCCTGAAAAAAGTTTTTTATTTTTAAATATTTCGTTTTTCTATACCGACATTTAAAACAGTCAGGTATAGTTCTACAATTATATTGGCATATTGTTTAATTAATCAATATTGATTAAAGGAGTTTACGATGAACAGGAAGTTTAAAGTGGCTGCATTGTCGATTCTTATCGGAACCCTTGTCCTTTTTATCGGCAATGGTACTTCCAGGCTGCTGGCGCAGGATGCCGGTACCGGAACGAATCAGGCAACAGGGGGGGACGCGAAAGCCAAACCGGACGGTCTTGTTACCGATTGGCTGAATGATTTTGAAGAGAGCGAAGACTGGAGAGCGGAAGCCACATGCCCTCTTGGCGAAACCAAAATAAGAAAATATCCCGGCAAGCCGAGACCTACAAAGGACGGTCAGCCGATTAATGAAAATAATGAGGTCGGTAAGGAGTTCGCTGACAAAACAGAACCGGATGAAAACGGGATAGCCCATGATAATAAATATATTCTTGGTGTTAAGAGCTATTTTATGGACAGGGGCTTTGACAGGGTTGAAGTTTTTCCTCCCAATGAATATATAATAAGAGGTAAAGCCAAAGAGGTAAAACTCTGGGTTCTCGGAAGAAAATTCAGGCATACACTGTATGTTAAGCTCAGGGATTACAGGGGGCATATACATAAACTGAAAATCGGAAGACTCGATTTCTGGGGCTGGAGGGAGATGTCTGTTATAGTTCCCGGCTGGCTTCCTCAGTCATCGAATTACGCGGTCATGGATAAGAACCTTCATTTTGTCTCTTTCTTCGTTGAATGTGATAAATTTGAAGCTCCCGGTCCATTTTATTTCTACATTGACCAGTTCAGAATTGTTACAGACCTGTCAGAGTTCACTGGTGATGAAAATATTAAGGATAACTGGTAATAGTTGAGGAGAATGGAGGCCGGAGAATGAATATTATGAAAAATAGAATTTTTATAGCAACATTATGTACAACAGCGGCTTTTGTTATCGGTTTCGGAATAAATGGATATTCGAAAATCGAAACCAATGTTCCTGCTGATGTGTCCGGGGATGAGACCAGGGCGGTTGTTATTGAGGATTTTGAAAACAGCAAGGTCACCACAAAAGTTGAGGATGACGGCTGGTATATAACTTCAAATCCCAGGGAATATACAAAGGCAAAGGATGAGGAAACCTTAAAGAAAAAGAATCCTGTAATGGCGCTTGACCTCAAGTTTATCGATGGCGGCCCTAATGACATGAGAGTGGAGGATGAATTCTCTACAACAGGTCTTGGCAAGGCCAAGACAAAAAGCCTGGGGCTTAAATTTAGGTTCAGGTACCCGGGGCCCAATGTAGTGACAATTGAGGCACCTAAAGAGGTTGACTGGAAAGAGCGTACTCCTGTTATGACATATGATCAGGCATTGAGAAAGGATGTTCAGGAAAGAGGGCTTCAGCTTCCGGGAAGGGCAAAGGCAATTTCTCTGTGGGTTCATGGAAGGGGATTCCCTTATACTCTTGAGCTCTGGGTCAAGGATTACAGGGGTGATGTTCATATACTTGAAAAGCAGTCTATCAATTTTGTGGGATGGAGACCGCTTACATATGAAATTCCGCAGAATATACCTCAGTCGACTGATACTTATCCTGTAACAAGATGTACAAAACTTGTCAAACTTGTTATAAGGGAGGTAACAACCGTAGGCGGTGAGCATTCAAGAACAAGCGCAAGAAATGCCTCTGATATATATGTATTTTTTGATCAGATAAAAGTGCTTACAGATACTTATGAAGTCTATTTTGACGGTCAGAATCTGCATAAAGCTTTTGAAGGCGGAAACAGCAGTAACCAGAAAACTCAGTAATTAAGCCTTTTTTTCGCAAAATATAAACCCGGATTAGTCCGGGAACTGAGGAAGATACCCATCGTAGAGTAAAAGATGGGTATTTTCTATTTCCAATACTCAAAAAATAAGGTCAACGGGATAAGAATATGTCAAAGAATAAAATAATGGAAAAGCTTACATCTTTGTTTAAGGAGGAATCCTGGGGGAGGATGGAACCGAAGGATATCGGAATCTCCAGGTTTAAGATACTTGATGATATTCTTAATTCCATAATCTCTGAAAATGTAACAGATGAAGCGCTTGCTCAATGTAAAATTCATCTTGAGGAACAGCCCGCTTCAATTACGGCAGCCTATATATCGGGGCTCCTTGGATACCAGCTTGAGAAGATTGATGAAAAGAAACACCTGAGAAAGCTTATAGAGAAATTTACTGAAAATCATAAATGGGCAGTGGTTGAGCTTCTTTCGGAGAAGATTCTTGAGTACGGGGAGAGCAGCTTTGCTTTCAGGGCGCTTGCAACAAGCCTGGAGCGTCTGGGGAGGAGTAAAGAGGCTATACCCGTGTGGGACAACCTTTTGAAAATAGACAGGTTTGACGCCCAGGTGGCAAAGAAGCTTGCCCTTGCCATTGTAAACCAGGACCAGGAGAAAAGTATTCAGTACATGAAGCTTTCGATTGAGGGTTTCATAAAGTCCAGGAATTTTGATGAGATAACGCCTCTCTGGCAGAAGCTTGTAGTTGTTTCATGGAAGGATATTCAGTTTTTTGAGAGGATTGAAAGGATGCTTGTTGACGCCAAACAGCAGGATCTTGCCGCGGATCTTCTTAAAATACTTCTTCACAAGTACAGGGACGATGAGAACCCCGACAGATCAATTGAACTTCTTAAAAAGATTCTGCTGTACAGGCCGGACGATCTTCACTCCAGGCGTGAGCTTGTTAAGCTTTATGAAACGAAGTACGGGGAACATTCACAGTTCAGCCAGTTTCTTAAACTTTCAAAACTCAATAATTTTAAAGCGCCTGTAAGGTTTGCCATACAGGATTTTGAGAAAAATATTGTTTTTGATAAGGGAAACTTCGTCTATCATAACTCCTGGGGGCTTGGTAAAATTGAAGATATAGATGGTGAATCAATCAGGGTCGACTTCAGGGACAAGCTCGGGCATATGATGTCTATACAGATGGCGCTTCAGTCCCTTAAGCCGATAGCCAGGGACCATATTTATGTCATGAAGTATGAAGATCCCGAGGGGCTTAAATCCCTTTTCAGCGAGGACTTTCTGGAATTTTTCGGAATATTGATAAGGTCCTATGGCGGAGAAATAGACAATACTACAATAAAAGATGAACTGGTGCCTTTTTTTGTTGAGGAGAAAAACTGGTCAAAATGGTGGAGCAGGGCCAGGACACAGGTTAAGAAGGATCCGCTTTACGGAGTTTCGGATAAAAGAAAAAACGTGATATATCTCAGGGACAAGCCCGTGACTTTTGCCGATGAACTTCTGGGCAAATTTACCGCCACTTCATCCTTCAGCGAAAAACTGGATGTTGCCATTGAGTTTATAAATAATATAGACATGAAGGAGGGGGGGAGTGTTGCCCCTTACCTGGTAGATTATTTTTCTGAACAGATTAAAGGTGACTCCAATACAAGGCAGATTCTGTCATATTTTATACTTACAGACCTTTCTAAGTATTCAGAATCGTCCAAGGTTAAGCTCGATCAGGGAAAGGAAAAGGTTATTGAGTATATAAAAACCAGCAATGAGCTCCCGATCCTTTCAATAAAGATTGGTTCTTATGACTACAAAAAGCATTTTGTCAACCTTATCGTTGAACATCGGGAGGACTGGCCTTCAGTGCTCTTTGAACTTCTTTTTGAAACACCTGTTAGGATACACAAGTATATAATTAATATACTGCTCAGGGCACATGAGTATAAAACAATAAACCTTTTCATAGACAGGGTTATTCCCGGCGCAAAGCAATACCCGGATATATTCATCTGGATCGCGAAGAATATATTTACAGGCACATGGAAATATGACTGGCTCGACTACCCTGAAGAAAACCTTGTTCTTACATATTTCAGGCTTATGAATGAGCTTAAAAAGATCGAGGTGGAGGGGAACAGGCTTAAAAACACTATGTTTGATATCCTCTTTGACGACAATTCCGATGTCCTTAAAAAGATGGTGAACAGGTTTGATCGTACTGTTGTTGAGAAGGTTTTCGATATGTTTGAGAACCTCTCTTACGTGGAGGATTCCCAGCTTGAAAAATTCGAGGAAATAGTAAAAAGCCGTTTTGAGAATATCCAGGAACACCATGCACACGTTGAGGATGAGTGGAAAATTGACATTGAAAAACTTATTGTGACGAAAGAGGGGCATGAGAGAAAGAAAGCAGAGCTTGAGCATATGGTTAATGTCGAGATGGTCAGCCTGACAAAGGAGCTTTCAGCTGTTTCAGAGGCTTCCGGTGATATAAGGGAAAATGTCGATTATAATGCCCTTATGGAGAAGCAGACAGTGCTTAAACTCGCTATATCAAGACTTGATGATGAAATGAAGAGGGCGGATGTACTGGATCTTTCAAAGGTAAGCACGGAAAGTGTTAACATAGGAACTAGGGTCAACCTGGAGGATGCTGACAGCGGGAAGGCCTCCAGTTATACCATTCTGGGCCCCTGGGACGCGGATTTTGAGCAGGGTATTCTTTCGTACAGATCTCCCATTGCCAAGGCGATGATGGGAAAGAAGAACGGTGAAAATGTAAGCCTTAAGATAGATGATGAGGAGAGAAAATTTAAAATCGTAAGTATTGAGAAATATAAATAAGTTTTATCATAGAACAAGGGGTGGCGTGTAAAAGCAAGGGGTTGCAACCCCTTGCTTTTAAGTTTTAAGGACTTTTTAACAACTCCCCATAAAATCTTTCTGATCTAGATGCTTAACAGGGTTAAGGGGGCGTTAGCCCCCTTAATAGCCCCCGGCAGGGGCCCCTGCTGTCTTACTTATAAGTATAATAAAATTGCAGTTTTTATAATACTCCGGAAAATTGTTTGACAAAAAGCGGTATAAATTTTTTATAAATGTATCGTTGCCGCGATGGCGGAATTGGTAGACGCGCTAGGTTCAGGGTCTAGTAGGTGTACGCCTGTGAGGGTTCGAGTCCCTCTCGCGGCAGATATTTTTTTCCTCCTGTAATCCCCTTTAATTATATTTAATCAATTTTTATTTTCTGCCGATTATCATAATAGAGAAAACTCTGTGATGTGGAGGATTCCTATGTCTGGAAATGATAAAAAAATGGAAGAACTGGTTTCATCAATAAAAGAGATACTTGAGGAGATCACTTCGGGTGAAGTGGGAATGCTGGTCAATCTCAGGGGAGTTGTGTTTCCCGAAGGGGGGCGGGGCGGTGCCCAGAGTACGATTGCTGTAAGCTGCCTTTTCATCAATGAGGAGGGGAGCGTGTGCGCTGATCTCTTCAGGAACGGAACCGCCGGTTTTATGGAATGTGTATACGGAAGTATAATAAGCACTATAAGGGAAAAGGGGCTTGAAAAGATACGTGACGCCCTGCTCAGAGGGGAATGGTCTCTTTCTGAGAACCTGGAAAGTATCAGCGGGAATGGAAGGAAAAAAACACGCAGGAAAAAATCCCGCGGGGGCCCTTTTAAATTTTCATTCATGGCGAGAGGCGCGTAATGCAGGGTGCCGGCTTATAATGGATAAAGATAAATTTGATCTTAAGATGATAGATATAGAACAGAAATTTTTTGAACTCGGGATGCTTATGTCCGTGTTCGCCTTCGAGATTCTTGAACAATTTGATAATGGAACCGCGGTAATATCTGTCCTTCTGGATATTGTTACAAATGAAGGGGAATCTGTTGAGATTGAAACCGAGCAGGTTTCCCTTGACCGGGAGACCGGGGAGATAAAAATAAAGTGCGCGAACCTCGATGATAACCTTGTATGGGAAGATCTTGATCTCTCCGCGAAAAATGCAGTTATAAACGAGCTTCATTTCAGGTATAAGTCTGACAGGCTTTACGACGGGCTTTCAGGGGATGGTGAAATTCATTAAAAGTCAATAATACTCCATAAAGAATCAATTATTTTGTCTAAACCTTTTGCCCCCGGAGTATGATAGACGATATCGATAATTTTTCCCTCTTTACTTACCAGAATTATTACAGACTTTCCGTCAGAATCAAGGAGTCTCCATTTTTTCTGCAGTGATCTGTTCGTGTCTATAAGAAATGTAACCCCGGGGTGCACGGGCTCCCTCTCCCTGAAAAAGCGGTATATAAAGTAATCGGGTATATACCAGGCCGGCCTGGTATTTGAAATATAAATCAGCTTTATCTTATCCAGCAATTCAGGTTTTTTCATGGCTTTAAGATATAATTCCCTGTTGTCCCCAAGGTTCCTGAAATCCTCGTAAATAATGACAATAGGGTGCTCCCCTGTATACGGGAGCCACGCCTCTTTCCCTCCTGTGTCCCTGAGTATTACTGTATATACCTTTTTCAGTTCCTGGGGAAAAGCGTTCTGCGCTGTGCCGCAGAAGAGAGACAGTATTGCTGTAATGAAAATGATTTTTTTACATGTTGACATCTTTAAAATCCGGTGTTATCAGAGAATAAAGTTTAATCAATGAATCGGTATTCATTTTGGAGTAACAATATGCCTCTTAGACAGATTATTATCAATATTTTTTTGATTCTGGTGGTTTTAATTACAGCCGCGTGTGGAAAAAAGATTGAAGCGGGTTCTCCTGAGGAGGTGATCTTTCACCTTAAGGAAATGGGAGGTACTGACCGGGTAATGCAGCTGTATACTGATGAAACGGTAACTCTTATGGATAAATACAGAAAGCTGACAGGGATGAGCGCTGAGTCCGCCACGGATGTTCTTGGTTTTATCCCTGCGGACGCAGAGTATGAAATTACAGGCAAAAAAATTGAAGGAGACACGGCGCTGGTGACTCTCCGCTTTACAAGGCACCATAATGAAAACCTGGCGGGATATAAAACTGATATAAAGATGGAAAGGGACGGCAACAGCTGGAAAATAGACAGAAGTGAGGATTTAAAGAAGCTGGTTGAGTCATACGAGGGGAAGGGGGCTGAAAATTATCTTAAAAATATCAGATAATGGATAGACCGAGATTCAGGATAATATCGTCTCTGAGGGCAAGGGCCTCCTTGTTTTCAGGGAACTGTTCGATAAACCTGCCGCATGTTATGAGCGCCATGAAAAGCATGCCTGTTTCCATGTAAAGATTTATCAGGTTGAAGAAAGTTTCCTCTATATCGGAATCTATCTCTATTGATTTACTGTAATAAAATATAGCGCTGTCGTAGTCACACTCCTCCCACATTACACCTGCCATATTGGCATAGATGATCGGATCTTCCGGATTCGCGGCAATGGCATATTCAAGGACTTTTTTGGCCTCTTTAAGGTGTCCCATTTCACACAGCGCAATGCCGATTCCGTTAAGAATGTCCGGGTCAGACCTGTCAATTTCAACCCCTGCTTTGAACAGGTTGAAGGCCTTTGCGTATTCGCCCCTGTCAAGGTATTCGTAACCCCTGTCAATAAGTTTAAGGGGATTTTCGCGCAGCATCATGAATTCATCACAATCGTGAAGGTTCTCAAGAAGGAGTATCTCTTTAAGTGTGTATCTTATCTTTTCTGTCATCAGCTCATTATCTGTTATTCAGAGTTGTTCAACCGTAGTTTACTGCCCGGTATATGTCATCATTTTTTTTTAAGGTTTTTTATCTTTTTTGGGAGGGGATGAGGGAGATGAAATGATGGGGATGGGGGGACGTGTGACCCGGATCGGACAAAGTTAACCCGGAGTGTCATTTCGAATGGATTTGAGAAATCTGAGAGGGGATGAGGGAGATGTGGTTCGGCTTCGAGGTTGGTGAGCGTAGCCGAACTACTCACCAGCCGGGATGGGGATGGGGGAGAAATAGAGGGGCAGCAATATTTTTATTGACGAAAATCTGTTAAATTGCAGTTTTCTGTTTTTAAAACATTTTCTTGTGAAGGAGAAAAGATGACAACAATAGGGACACCGGCCGGAAAGACTCAGACAAGGCTTATGATGCTTGGATCAGGGGAGCTCGGTAAAGAGGTTGTAATAGAGGCAATGAGGCTTGGTATATATGTAATAGCCTGCGACAGGTACGAGGGGGCCCCTGCAATGCAGGTTGCCCATGAATCACACGTTTTCAACATGCTTGATGGGGAAAAGCTTCGTGAAATTGTTGAAAAGATAAAGCCGCACTATATTGTGCCGGAGATAGAGGCCATAGCCACTGATACTCTTCTTGAACTTGAGAAGGAGGGGTATAACGTAATCCCAAATGCCATGGCCACAAAGCTTACCATGAACAGGGAGGGAATAAGGCGTTTTGCCGCAGAAGAGCTGGGGCTTAAGACTTCCCCTTACAGGTTTGCTGACAGTAATGATGGGTTTCTTTCCGCGGTGAAGGAGCTGGGCATACCATGCGTGGTCAAGCCTATTATGAGCTCTTCGGGAAAGGGTCAGAGTATAATAAGGAGCGAGGGCGACCTGGAAAAGGCGTGGGAATATTCACAGTCGGGGAGCAGGTCTGGCGCCGGGCGTGTAATCGTTGAGAAGTTTATAAATTTTGATTATGAGATTACGCTTCTTACGGTGCGCCACAGGGAGGGGACAGCTTACGTTGACCCTGTGGGTCATCTTCAGATTGACGGTGATTACCGGGAATCATGGCAGCCGCATCCTATGAAACCGGATGTGCTGGAGGAGGCAAAGCGAGTTGCAAAGACCATTACTGACGGTATTGGCGGTTACGGTATTTTCGGAGTGGAGCTTTTTATCCGAGGCGATGAGGTCTTCTTCAGCGAAGTGTCACCGAGGCCCCACGACACGGGAATGGTGACTATGATTTCACAGAACATGTCAGAGTTTGAGCTTCATGTCAGGGCAATTTTAGGGCTCCCTGTAACGGCACTGAGGCAGTACGGGCCTGCAGCATCCGCTGCCATACTGGTTGAAGGTGATACAAGAGAGATAGTGTATGAGAACGTTAACGCTGCGGTCGCGGAGGATTTTACAGCAATAAGGATATTCGGCAAACCTGAGGTTAAGGGACACAGAAGGATGGGTGTGGGGCTCGCGCTGGGCGCGTCCATTGAAGAGGCCCGCGAAAAGGCCCGCAGGGTCAGGGATTCGGTTCAGTTCAGGATAGGGTGAGTCTGATTAATATATTATAATCAAAAAAGGCTGTCTGAAAAGGCGGCCTTTTTTGTTGTGATGGGGTAGGGCTTCCTTTGACAGGTGAATTTCTATTGTTCAATTTTAATTGACAATGTGGAAAAGTTAATCCATATTTATGAATATATTAACTGCATGGGAACCATATAACTATTGAGGTTGAGATGGTAAATATTAATGAAGTAGCCGTAGAAGTTGAGAAAAGGGTGCGGAATATATTTCTTAAAGAGCCTGTTAAAGTGATGATTTACGGTTCATATGCTACAGGAACATTTGATGATGAGTCAGATCTGGATATAATTGTGCTTGTATCAGAAAGTGATGAAAAAATTGAGAAGAAGCGTGATTTAATTTCAGAAGTAATCGCTGAAATTTCGTTTGAATATAATATTTTTGTTTCCGTGATTGTTAAGAATGATAAATTATTTTATGAACGTGCAGGTTATGTTCCGTTTTATATGAATGTGGCTCGTACTGGTGTGGAAGTGCATGGATAGTCGTATCTCTGATTTATCGCGTTACAGAATGGAAAAATCAAGGGAAGATTTATTGTCCGCAAAACTTCTTCTGGATAATAACTGTATAACTCAATCTATAAATCGTTCATATTAT